>JAEAMF010000257.1_pt1 | contig 80911 bp, 67 predicted proteins | sample 8958721 | NCBI WGS metagenome assembly JAEAMF01 (sample SAMN16933255, study PRJNA681124) | bioreactor sludge metagenome | isolation source: anaerobic bioreactor treating anionic surfactant - SDBS | place: India: Bengaluru | collected 2019-02-28
TCCGAAACCCCTATCTGCACATGCAGGTAGGGGTTTTGTCTTTGTGGCCTGGAAAACATCGCCAGCGAGGCCTGTCTCTGCAGCTCATGCTAAGGTTCGAGCCTCTTCACATCGCACCAAGGGATACTCATGCCGCACACCTCCAATCTACAGCCCGGTTTTATGGTGGTTCATGGCAACCGTCTGGATGAACTGCGAAGCCTGGTCGTGGGCTGGATGCGCCGCAATCCGCTGTTGCCGCTGGAGAATGAGATCGCATTGGTGCAAAGCAACGGCATTGCACAGTGGTTGAAGTTGGCTCTGGCTGAAGATCCTGAAGAAGATGATCAGGGCGGTTGCGGTATTGCTGCTGCCATTGACGTGCAACTGCCTGGCAGTTTCATGTGGCAGCTGTACCGCAAAGTGTTGGGGCGTGAGGAGATTCCGGAAACCTCGTTACTCGACAAGGCGCCGCTGACCTGGCGTTTGATGCGCCTGCTACCTGAGGTCATTGATCGGCCGCATTTTGAGCCGTTGCAGCGTTTTTTGACCGACGATGCCGATTTGCGCAAGCGCTATCAACTCGCAGAGCGCTTGGCTGATCTGTTCGACCAGTATCAGGTGTACCGCGCCGACTGGTTGCAGGACTGGGCAGAAGGGCACCACCTGCTACGCACCGCACGTGGTGAGTCGAAGCCCTTGCCTGCGGCTAACTGCTGGCAGGCCGAATTGTGGCGAGCGCTGTTGCTGGACGTCGGTACTGAAGGCATGGCGCAGAGTCGTGCGGGTGTTCATCAGCGCTTTATTCAGCGTATCAACGAATTGCAGGAAGCCCCTGCCGGCTTGCCGTCACGGGTTATCGTCTTCGGTATTTCTTCGTTGCCGGCCCAGGCGCTTGAGGCGCTCGCGGGGCTATCTCGTTTCAGTCAGGTGCTGCTGTGTGTACTCAACCCTTGCCGACACCACTGGGCTGATATCGTCGCGGACAAGGACCTTCTGCGTCACCAGTACAAGCGTCAGCAGCGTAAGAGTGGCACCCCGGCAATGATCGATGCCGATGTACTGCACCAGCATGCCCACCCGTTGTTGGCGGCGTGGGGTAAGCAGGGCAGGGATTACATCAACCTGCTCGACAGTTATGACGACCCGAACAGTTATCGTGCGGCGTTCAGCGAAGGGCGTATTGACCTCTTCAGCGACAGCGAACCGCAGAATCTGCTCAACCAGTTGCAGGACGACATCCTCGAGCTGCGGCCGCTGACCGAGACGCGCGCGCTGTGGCCAAGCGTCGACCCACTCAAGGATCGCTCGATCAGGTTTCATATTGCGCATAGCCCGCAGCGAGAAGTTGAGATCCTGCACGATCAGTTGCTAGCTCGCTTCAGCGCGGATTCAACCTTGCGCCCTCGCGATGTGATTGTGATGGTGCCGGATGTTGATACCTATGCTCCGCATATTCGTGCCGTATTTGGGCAGATCGCCCGTGACGATTCACGTTTCATCCCCTTCACCTTGGCCGATCAGGGGAAGCGTGGCCGCGATCCGCTGCTGATCGCCCTGGAGCATCTGCTCAAGCTTCCCGACAGCCGCTTCCCGGTCAGCGAGATTCTTGATCTGCTCGATGTCCCGGCCCTCAGGGCGCGTTTCGGGATTAAGGAAAGTGACCTGCCGACACTGCATCGATGGATTGAAGGTGCGGGAGTGCGCTGGGGCTTGAATGCCGAGCAGCGGGCGACACTTGAATTACCTGCCGGGCTGGAGCAGAACAGCTGGCATTTCGGTTTGCGCCGCATGCTGCTGGGGTATGCCGTGGGTGCCGGAGCAAGCTGTGACGGCATCGAGCCCTACGATGAGATCGGTGGGCTGGATGCGGCGTTGATTGGCCCGCTGGTTGCCCTCATTGATGCGCTGGAGGTGGCTTATCGCGAACTGTCCAGCCCTGCCTCTGCAGGTAACTGGGGGGCGCGTTTGAATGCGTTGCTGCAGGTTTTTTTCCGTGCAGAAAACGAGCATGACGACTATCTGCTTGTGCAGTTGCAGTCGCTGTGCGAGGACTGGCTAGAGACCTGCGAGATGGTCGGTCTTGAAGATTTGCTGCCGCTGACCGTAGTACGTGAAGCCTGGCTGGCCGGGCTTGATCAGGGGCGCCTGTCGCAACGCTTCCTCGCCGGCTCCGTGAACTTTTGCACCCTGATGCCGATGCGGGCAATCCCCTTCAAGGTGATCTGTCTGCTGGGGATGAACGACGGCGACTATCCGCGAGCCCAGCCGCCTCTGGACTTCGACCTCATGGGCAGTGACTACCGCCCGGGTGATCGCTCGCGCCGCGAAGATGACCGTTACTTGTTGCTGGAGGCGCTGCTGTCGGCACGCGATCAACTCTACGTCAGTTGGGTCGGGCGCAGTATTCGTGACAACAGCGAGCGCCCGGCGTCGGTACTGATCGGGCAATTGCGTGATCATCTGGCCGCTTGCTGGACGCTTGCTGGAGGCGAAGCGCAGGACATGGACTCGCTGCTCCATGCGTTGACGGTCGAGCATCCACTGCAACCCTTCAGTGCTCGCTACTTCCATCAGGGTAGCGGTCTGTTCAGCTATGCCAATGAGTGGCGTGCGTTGCATCTGGCGGATGCGGGTGAAGCCATTGAGCCGCCTGCCTTGGAGCCTTTCGTGGCCGACGAGCCACTGACCTTGCCATTGCTGCAGGATTTTCTAAGGCATCCCGTACGGCATTTTTTCAGTCAGCGTTTGAAGGTGTTCTTTGAGTCTGCTCAGGCACCGCTGGCTGATGAAGAGCCCTTTGTGCTCGATGCGCTACAGCGCTACAGCTTGAGTGAGAACCTGCTGGCTGCGGCCCTGGCCGACACGCACGACAGCGAGCGCGCGCTGCTGGCTCAGGCCAACCGCCTGCAAGGGCGTGGCGTGCTGCCGATGGCCGGTTTCGGTGATTGCCTGCGTGACGAGCTCATTGAACCGTTGCCCGACCTGTTGCAGCGTCACCGTCAGCTTTTGGAGCAGTGGCCGCATCGGGTCGACAGCGCCCTGCCCATTCGTTTCGAGTACCGTCACTTGCGTCTTGATGGCTGGCTGGGCCAAGTCTATCGCCGTGAGGGCGATGACCTGTTGAGCATCACTACGTTACCTAACACCATCGGCAGCGGCCGTACCTTGAAGTGGCACCGCTTGATTCACAGTTGGGTTATGCACCTGGCCGCGTGTGCCGTGGGGCTGCCCTTGCACACGGCGGTGGTGGCCAGCGATCAGACCTTGTTGCTCAAGCCATTGGAAAAGGGCGCTGCCGAGCAGTTTCTGGGCCACTTGTTGTTGGCTCGACAGGCGGGTATGTCGTCACCGCTGCCCGTGGCGGCGAAGACTGCTTTCGCCTGGCTTGAGCAAAGTGATCCAGACAAGGCACTGGCGGCAGCAGCCAAAGCCTATGACGGTGATGGCATCAGCCATGATGGCGAGCGCAGCGAAAGCACTGCGCTGGCTCGACAGTTCAGTGATTTCGCCGCCCTCACGGCCAGTGAGGAATTCGAAGGCTGGTGTGAATCGCTTTACCGTCCACTGTACGACGCCGGCTGGCAGTCTGTTGGCCGTGAGGAGGGCCGCTCATGATGCTTGAACCACAACCGCCTTTGGCCCTGAGCTTTCCGTTGCACGGTAGCCAACTGATTGAAGCCAGTGCTGGCACCGGCAAAACCTTCACCATTTCCGCTCTCTATCTGCGCCTGGTGTTGGGGCATGGTGGCGAGCAAGGTTTCGGTCGTGAGTTGTTGCCGCCACAGATTCTCGTGGTGACGTTCACAGATGCCGCAACCAAGGAGTTGCGCGAGCGTATTCGTACGCGTCTGGCAGAGGCCGCTCGCTTTTTCCGCGGGGATCTGCTGGAAGCCGACAGCCTGCTGCAACAACTGCGCGAGCAGTTTGATCCCCAGCATTGGGCGGCCTGTGCCAATCGGCTTGAGGTCGCGGCGCAGTGGATGGACGAGGCTGCGGTTTCGACCATTCACAGCTGGTGCCAACGCATGCTGCGTGAGCATGCGTTCGACAGCGGCAGCCTGTTTACCCAAACCCTGGAGACCGATCACAGCGATCTGCTGGGCCAGGTCATGCGCGATTACTGGCGCCGCTTCTGCTATGGCATGCAGGGTGACGCTTTGCAGTGGGTGCGCGCCAACTGGGGCAGCCCCGATGCCTTGTTGCCCAAGGTGCGCGCGTTGTTTGGTCGCCAGCGGGTGGCCAGTGACGTCGAGGAGCCGCAGGCACTGATTGACGGCGTTCTACAGCAACGTGCCGAGTACCTGCGTGAGTTGAAAGCGCCTTGGGCCCAATGGGCTGCCGAGTTGTTGCAGCTCTGCCATGAAGGTCTCGCAGCCAAGCAGGTCGACGGGCGCAAGATGCAGGCGCGTTACTTCGAGCCCTGGTGTGAAAAGCTGAGGGTGTGGGCTACTGAAGAGCAGGCTGAGGAGCTCGACCTCGGCACTGGCTTCACCCGCTTTACACCGGAGGGTATGGCAGAAGCCTGGAAAGGTGAGCCGCCCCGGCACCCGGCCCTTGAGGCCATGTCGACCTTGCGCGAGCGTTTACAGGCCCTGCCGACTCCAGATGCCAGCCTGCTGGAGCATGCGGCGGCCTGGGTCGGCTCTCGCTTTGAGCAAGAAAAGCGGCGCCGTGCTGAAATGGGCTTCGACGACATGCTGTTGCGACTCGACAGTGCCTTGAGTGGCCCTGCTGGTGAACGCCTGGCCGGGTTGATTCGTGAGCAATTCCCCATCGCGCTGATCGACGAATTCCAGGATACCGACCCCGTCCAGTATCGGATCTTTCAGCGCATTTACCGCATTGAAGAAAACCTGCGCGAGACCGGGCTTTTCCTGATTGGAGACCCCAAGCAGGCTATCTACGCGTTCCGTGGTGCGGACATCTTTACCTACCTGCGAGCCCGTGAGGCCACCGCGGGTCGATTGCATACACTCGATACCAACTTTCGTTCCAGCCAGGCCATGGTTACTGCAGTCAACCATGTGTTCCAGCGTGCGGAGCACCGTACCCAGGGCGCCGGCGCTTTCCTGTTCCGGCGCGAAGACGACAACCCGGTGCCGTTCCAGGCGGTCAAGGCTCAAGGCCGAAAGGAGACGCTGCAGGTCGGCGGCCAGGTCGTGCCAGCCCTGAACATCTGGCAGCTTGTCAGTGACGAACCGGTTTCGGCTGCGGTCTACCGGAAACACATGGCTGCCAGCTGTGCCACTGCCATTGTCGCCTTGCTTAGCGGCGGGCAGCAGGGACGCAGTGGTTTTGTGAGGGCTGAGGGCGAGCTGCGGGGCTGCCAGCCTTCCGATATCGCCATTCTGGTTCGCGACGGCCGAGAGGCGCAGCTGGTTCGCGAAGAACTCGCCGCACGTGGGGTGCGTAGTGTTTACCTGTCGGACAAGGATTCGGTGTTCTCCGCCCAGGAGGCCCATGACCTGTTGTCCTGGCTCAAGGCCTGTGCCGAGCCGGATGTAGAGCGCTTGCTTAAAGCCGCGCTGGCCAGTGTTACCTTGAACTTGCCTCTGAGCGCGTTGGATCAACTGAACCAGGATGAGTTGGACTGGGAACGTTGGGTGATGACATTCCGTGAGTACCGGCACCTGTGGCGTACTCAGGGCGTTCTACCGATGTTGCGCCGCCTGCTGCATGACTTCAATTTGCCGCAGGTGCTGATCGCGCGCAGCGATGGCGAGCGGGTACTGACCAACCTCCTGCACCTTGCAGAGCTGTTGCAGCAGGCGGCCACCGAGCTGGATGGCGAGCAGGCACTGATTCGTCACCTGAGCGAACACCTGGCCTCTGGCGGCCAGACGGCTGAAGAGCAGATTCTGCGCCTGGAAAGTGATGAACAACTGGTCAAGGTCGTGACCATTCACAAGTCCAAGGGGCTTGAGTATCCGTTGGTGTTTCTCCCATTCGTGTGCAGTACCAAACCGGTTGATGGCAAGCGCCTGCCACTGGCCTGGCACGACAGTGAGCGTCAGGCTCAACTGACCCTGACGCCTAACGCTGAGCAGATTGCGCTGGCCGATGATGAGCGTCTGGCCGAGGACCTGCGGTTGCTTTATGTCGCCCTGACGCGCGCACGCCATGCGTGCTGGCTAGGCGTGGCTGACCTCAAGCGGGGGACCAGCAAGGAGTCACTGCTGCACCGATCGGCGCTGGGCTACTTGCTGGGTGGCGGTGTGCCCTTGGAGAACTCGGCAGCGCTCGGGCAATGGCTGGCGGCGCTCAGCGATGGGGCCCCGGCAATTCGCTGTGAAGTATTGCCCGAGGCAGAGGCGGCGTGCTTTACCGCAACGCGAAATACGGCCGAGCTGGCACCCCAGAGACTACCCCGCCGCCGTGCTGCCGAGAACTGGTGGATTGCCTCCTACAGTGCGCTGCATATCGGTGAAGACCTTCTGGCGTTGGACAGCTCCCAGGCGCAGCAACTGCTCGACGATGAGCGTGCCGATCCGCTGGTGCTCTCTGAAGCGTTGCCCGGTGGCAGTGATCTCCACCGTTTTCCCCGTGGCCCCAATCCGGGTACCTTTCTTCATGGCTTGCTGGAATGGGCAGGGCGCGAAGGCTTTGCCCGTATTCGTGAGCAGCCGCACCTGCTGGAAAAGACCGTTGCACAACGCTGCAATCGGCGTGGCTGGACGGGCTGGATTAACACCTTGAACCACTGGTTGGGGCAACTGATCGAGACGCCAATGCCGTTGGCGCCGAACAGCCCGCCCGTGGTCCTGGGCGAGCTACACCAGTACCAGATCGAGATGGAGTTCTGGTTCGCCAGCCATCAGGTGGATGTCGCCTGCCTTGATCGCCTGGTGGCGCAGTACACCCATAACGGCGAAAACCGTGCAGCCGCCAAGCCGGCACTGCTCAATGGCATGTTCAAAGGCTTTATTGACCTGGCCTTCGAACATGACGGTCGCTACTACGTGACCGATTACAAATCCAACTGGCTGGGCGCGGAGGATTCCGCCTACAGCGAACAGGCCATGGAAACGGCGATTCTTGAGCATCGGTACGACTTGCAGTACGTCCTCTATCTGTTGGCCCTGCACCGGCAGTTGCGTGTTCGCCTGCCCGATTACGACTATGACCAGCATGTTGGCGGTGCCGTGTTCATGTTCCTGCGTGGGGCGCGTTCGTCGTCCAGAGGCGTGTACTTCGTCAAACCACCACGGGAATTGATTGAGCAACTGGATGCACTGTTTCGTGGCGATTGGCAGCCGCAACAACAGGACCTGTTTGGAGAGCAGCCATGAGCCGTACCTTTACCGACCTTTTGCCAATGCCGCTGGACGCGCAACAGTTGTCGGCCCTGCGCCCCTTGAGCGAGATCCACGATCTGCTGATCCTGCTTGACCGTTGGGTTGAGCGCGGTTGGTTACGTGCTCTGGACCGGGCCTTTGTTGCGTTTCTTGGCGAGCTCGACGGGCGTGCCGACCCTCGGGTGTTGCTGGCCGCCGCACTTGCCAGCCATCAGTTAGGGCATGGGCATGTCTGCCTGGATGTGGGTGAGACCCTCGCCGAGCCGGATTTCGCGTTGTCTCTGCCGCCTGAGGGTGACCTTCTGGCGGGGCCGGTGTTACTGCCGTCACAATTGCTTGAGCACCTGGATCAGGCGACCTGGTGTGCAATCCTGTCGAGCAGTGCGCTGGTGGCCCATGCCGGGAATGACGCGCAGACAGACAGACCGCTGGTGCTCTGCGGCCAACGCTTGTACCTGCGCCGGTACTGGGGCTATGAGCGCCAGGTCGACAGTGCCCTGCGTCAGCGTCTGGCACAGCAGGAGGTTGTCGCGGTCGACTTGCGTGCACGGCTTGACCAACTGTTCGAGAGCGGTGCTCCGGCAGGGCAGGTCGATTGGCAAAAGCTTGCGTGTGCACTGGCGACCCGTGCGGGGTTCAGCATCATCACCGGTGGCCCTGGCACGGGTAAGACCACGACCGTCGTGCGGTTGCTGGCGTTACTTCAGGCTCCCGCAGTGGATATGGGGCGTCCGTTGCGTATTCGCCTCGCCGCACCGACGGGCAAGGCAGCTGCGCGCCTGACTGAGTCCATTGGTCAGCAAGTGCAGCAATTGGCTGTCAGTGAAACCGTGCGTGAACATATTCCCACCGAGGTCTCGACGGTTCACCGTCTTTTGGGCAGTCGACCTGGTTCGCGGCACTTCCGTCACCACTCGGGCAACCCGCTGCCGTTGGACGTGCTGGTGGTCGATGAAGCCTCAATGATCGACTTGGAGATGATGGCCAACTTGCTGGCAGCCTTGCCGCATCATGCCCGGCTGATCCTGTTGGGCGATAAAGACCAATTGGCGTCGGTCGAGGCTGGTGCGGTACTGGGTGACCTGTGTCGTGATGCCGAGGCGGGTTGCTATAGCCCGCAGACTCAGCGCTGGCTGGAGCAGGTCAGTGGCGAACAGCTTGCCGACAGTGGGCTGCAGCCGGGCTCCGCAGAACAGCATGCTCTGGCCCAGCAAGTGGTCATGCTGCGTCACTCACGACGTTTTGGCGAAGGTAGCGGTATCGGACAACTGGCGCGCTTGGTCAACGCTCAACAAGCTGAGCCGGCGAGGGCGCTGTTGGCAACAGCCACGCATGCGGATCTTTACCTGCTGAGCCTGCGTAGTGAACAGGATCGAGCACTTGATCGATTGCTGCTGGACGGTATCGGACGTGGAGAAAGCGACGCCAAGGGCTATCGGTACTATCTGCAGGTGATGGGCAGTGAGCGCCCGCCCGAGAATGCCCCGCTGGATGATCCGCGCTGGGGCAACTGGGCCTTGGCGGTATTGCGGGCGTTCGAGACGTTTCAACTGCTTTGCGCGGTACGAAAAGGGCCTTGGGGAGTAGAGGGGTTGAACCTGCGTGCTACCCAGGCCTTGTCCCGCGCGGGGCTGATCGACAGTGACGCGGTTTGGTACGAGGGCCGCCCGGTGTTGATGACCCGTAACGACTATGGGCTGGGTTTGATGAACGGTGACATCGGTATCGCCCTGCGGTTGCCGGAGGGAGGTAGCGGCGGCAAGCAGGTGCTGCGCGTTGCGTTCCCACGCAGTGACGGCAAGGGCGGTGTGCGCTTCGTGTTGCCAAGCCGGCTGAGCGATGTTGAAACGGTTTACGCGATGACGGTGCATAAGTCCCAGGGCTCGGAGTTTGCCCATACCGCGCTGATTTTGCCGGATGCCTTGAACCCGGTGTTGACCAAGGAACTGATCTACACCGGTATTACGCGCGCCAAGCACTGGTTCAGCCTTATTGAACCGCGGCAGGGTGTATTTCAGGAGGCGGTACGGCGCAAAGTGAAGCGGCTTTCGGGGCTGATGCTGGATCAGACCTGAGTGCGGCGATGCTGCCACACTCCGGATTGCCTCTTGGGGGGATGGCTCGCGGGAAAAATGGGCATTGTGCTATCTTTGCCCAATTGTCGTGCCCCATTTTGAGAGAATTCCCACATGAACGTGGCCGCCCCGATCCCGGGACGTGTGATGAGCTGGATGCTTGGACTGCTGGGCAGTTTTCTTTTCCTGTGTACCAGCGTGGCCTGTGCTCAGGCTGACAGTAATGCGGCCCATGCGGAGCTTCGGGCCAAGGCTGTCACGCAGGTGGTGCTCGGAATTCTCAGTTATGCGCGTTGGCCGGTTGAACCGGCTCAACTGCGTCTGTGCCTGGTTGGGCCCACCGAATATGCCGATGATCTGGTCAAAGGGACCACCCAGGCCACTGGCCGTCCGGTGTTGGTTCGCCGACTGCTGACCGGTGCTCCACGGATTGTCGATGAGTGTGACGCGGTCTACATCGGTAAACTCAGTGCTGAAGCGCGCAGTCAGTTATTCAGCGAGATCATTGGCCATCCGCTCCTGAGCATCAGCGAAGCGGACGATTCCTGTACGGTGGGCAGCCTGTTCTGTCTGCGGGTCAGTGACACCCATGTGGCATTTGAGGTCAACCTCGACTCGGTCGCCCGCAGCGGCGTACGTATTCACCCCAGCGTACTGCGGCTGTCGCGGCGTAGGGCGGTGCAGCCGTGACCCGCCTGCGCAATAGCCTGGGGCGTTTGACCCTACGTGCGGTGCTTGGGCGACGGCATTTGAGCGTTGCCTTGCTGGCTGTCGGGCTTGCGGGAATCTCTTTGACCCTGATGGGTGTCCTGACGTTACGAGCCTACGCCAACCACAACTTGCACCTGATCGCCCGGTCGATCAACTACACCGTAGAAGCCTCGGTCGTGTTCAATGACAGCAGTGCGGCCAATGAGGCGCTGGCGCTGATTGCTGCGACTGAAGAAGTCGCCGACGCGAAGGTATTCGACGATAACGGCGATCTGCTCGCGCGCTGGCAACGCCACGACGATGGCATGCTGGCGCCGTTGAAGCGGCACCTGGCGAGCACGTTGCTGGAAGATCCCATCAACCTGCCAGTGCTGCACCAAGGGCAACAGGTCGGTCGAATCGAGCTGGTCGGCCAGGGTGATAGCCTGATGCGCTTTCTGCTCAGTGGCCTGATCGGCATCATGCTGTGTACCGTACTCAGTGCCTTCGGTGCGTTGTCCCTGTCGCGTCGTTTGTTCGGCGATATCGTCGGCCCTTTGCGCAACCTTGCCAATGTGGCACATGCGGCACGTTGTGAGCGTCGCTTTGACCGGCGCGTCCCGCCTGCACAGATTGCCGAACTCAACGAGTTGGGCCATGACTTCAATGCGTTGCTTGATGAGCTGGAAACCTGGCAGCACCATCTGCAAAGCGAAAACGCAACCTTGGCGCACAAGGCCAGCCACGACAGCCTCACCGGGTTGCCGAACCGGGCGTTTTTCGAGGGGCGTCTGAGCCGAACCCTGCGTAGCGCGTCGCATAGCCAGGAATCTGTGGCTGTGCTGTTTATCGACAGTGATCATTTCAAGACCATCAATGACACCTACGGTCACGCTGCTGGCGATGAAGTGCTGATCACCGTGGCCAATAGGGTGCGGGCACAGTTGCGTGAGCATGATCTGGTCGCGCGCCTGGGCGGTGATGAGTTTGCGGTGCTACTGGCGCCTATTCAGCGAACCGAAGATGCCGAGCGTATTGCCGACAAGATCATCGCCAGCATGCGCACCCCGATTCATCTGCCTGACGGGCAGGTAGTGGTTTCATCCCTGAGTGTTGGCCTGGCGGTGTATCCCGATGATGGTGATACGCCGACTGAACTGCTTAGCGCTGCGGATGCCGCCATGTATCACGCCAAGCACCTCGGTCGAGGTGGGCGGCACAACGCAGAGTCGGAGCACTCTGCGGCTAGCACAAAAAACAGGAGTTAAACCGTGAGCCGTTCTATCAACCGTCTGCGCTTTCATTTTGTCGCTCTGACGCTTGCTTTGGTTACCCTTGTGGGTTGCCAGAGCGTGCCCCCCAAAGGCCTGAGTGCTGAACAAATTGCGCTCCTGAAGCAGGAGGGGTTCGTTTTGACCGATGAAGGCTGGATGTTCGGTTTGCCTGGCAAAGTCCTTTTTGGCAGTGACCTGGACAGCTTGAATGCGCAGAGCCGGAAAATCGTCGAGCGTATCGGCAAGTCGCTGCTGTCGGTCGATATTCAGCGGGTACGCGTGGACGGCCATACCGACTCGTCGGGCAAGGCCCGTTACAACGAGCAGTTGTCGCTACGCCGCGCGGCCAGCGCAGCAAGCGTGCTGATAGCCGTCGGCATGCGCCCGGAAAACGTTGAGACCCGCGGGCTGGGCAGCCGTGAGCCGGTTGCCAGCAATGACACTGCCGCCGGCCGCACGGAAAATCGCCGGGTCGCTATTGTCGTCGCTTCCGATTAATCAACGAACTAATCAATAAACACCGTCGAGCGCGACTCGCCCATCAACAGCGCGGTGTTCAGTTCGGTCACTTCGCGGATGTAATCCCACAACAGGGTGATCCGCTTCAGCTTCCTCAGGTCTTCGCGGCAGTACATCCAGAACTGCCGGGTAATCTCTATTTCCTGCGGCAGGATCGGTACCAAGCGCGGATCCTGTGCGGCCAGGAAACACGGCAAGATAGCCAGCCCGCGGCCCTGTTGAGCGGCCACATACTGAGCGATCACGCTGGTGCTGCGCAGGTTGGCGCTGGCTGCGGGCAACAGGTTGGCCAGGTACAGCAGCTCGGAACTGAAGGCCAGGTCATCGACGTAGCTGATAAACGAATGATCGGCCAGATCACTGACCCGTTGAATCGGCGCATGGTTGTCCAGGTATTCCTGGGTGGCATACAGGCGCAGTCGGTAGTCGCACAGCTTGCAGCACACATACGGTCCGTGTTCCGGGCGTTCCAGGGCAATGACAATATCGGCCTCGCGTTTGGACAGGCTGATGAAGTGCGGCAGTGGCAGGATGTCCACTGAAATGGCCGGGTAGTGGTCGAGGAAGTGGCTCAACTGCGGGGTCACGAAAAAGCTGCCGAAGCCTTCGGTGCAGCCCATGCGTACATGCCCGGAGAGGGCGACGCCGGAGCCTGAGACCTGCTCGCAGGCCATGTGCAGGGTACTCTCAATGGACTCGGCATAGCTGAGCAGGCGCTGGCCTTCTGCGGTGAGCACGAAACCACTGGTACGTGATTTCTCGAACAGTAATGTGCCCAGCGCCACCTCCAATGAGGCGATTCGCCGCGACACGGTGGTGTAGTCCACGCCCAGCCGCTTGGCTGCGCTGCTGGCCTTGCGGGTACGGGCCACTTCGAGGAAGAACTTCAGGTCATCCCAGTTCAATGAACCGAGGGAGGTGATGTTTTTTTGCATGTTGGACCGGATTTTATGTGCGTTCTTATTAGAAGTTTGCACATCTATACTCCAAATCAGCCCCTTGACCAAGTGCCCGTCGCGCTTGACGCGCCGAAGGCGATCTCTCCCTAACAACAAATTCAGGAGAAGCCCCATGAACGCATCCCTTACGCCCAACCAGACCAAGGTCGACCAGGTTCGCCTGCTGATCGACGGCCAGTGGGTCGAGTCGAAAACCACAGAATGGCGTGACGTGGTAAACCCTGCCACCCAGCAGGTGCTGGCACGGGTACCCTTTGCCACTGCCGATGAAGTCGATGCGGCCATTGCGGCGGCTCAACGTGCGTTCAAGACCTGGCGTGATACGCCGATTGGTGCGCGGATGCGCATCATGCTCAAGCTGCAGGCACTGATTCGCGAGCATTCCAAGCGCATCGCGCTGACCCTCAGTGCTGAGCAGGGCAAGACCATCGCTGATGCTGAAGGCGATATCTTCCGCGGCCTGGAAGTGGTCGAGCACGCATGCTCCATCGGCACCTTGCAGATGGGCGAGTTTGCCGAGAACGTTGCCGGTGGTGTTGATACCTACACCCTGCGCCAGCCGATCGGTGTCTGTGCCGGCATTACCCCGTTCAACTTCCCGGCGATGATCCCGCTGTGGATGTTCCCGATGGCCATCGTGTGCGGTAATACCTTTGTCCTCAAGCCGTCCGAGCAGGACCCGCTGTCGACCATGATGCTGGTGGAGCTGGCCATCGAAGCCGGTGTGCCGGCTGGCGTACTGAACGTTGTGCATGGCGGCAAGCAGGTGGTTGATGCCCTGTGTACTCATCAGGACATCAAGGCCATTTCGTTCGTCGGTTCGACCGAGGTCGGTACCCACGTCTACAACCTGGCGGGCCAACACGGCAAACGCGTGCAGTCGATGATGGGCGCTAAGAACCATGCCGTCGTGCTGCCGGATGCCAACCGTACGCAAACCCTCAATGCACTGGTGGGTGCCGGTTTTGGTGCGGCCGGTCAGCGCTGCATGGCCACCTCGGTTGCCGTGCTGGTGGGCAAGGCGCGTGAATGGCTACCCGAACTCAAAGAGCTGGCGTCCAAGCTCAAGGTCAATGCCGGCAGTGAGCCGGGCACTGATGTCGGCCCGCTGATTTCCAAGCGTGCCAAGGAGCGCGTACTGGGCTTGATCGAGAGCGGTATCCGCGAGGGCGCGAAGTTGGAACTGGACGGTCGCGACGTCAAGGTTCCTGGCTACGAGGAGGGCAACTTCATTGGCCCGACCCTGTTCTCCGGCGTGACCACCGACATGCAGATCTACACCCAGGAAATCTTTGGCCCGGTGCTGGTGGTGCTGGAGGTCGACACCCTTGATGAGGCCATCGCCCTGGTCAACCGCAACCCCTTTGGCAACGGCACTGGCCTGTTTACCCAAAGTGGCGCAGCGGCACGCAAGTTCCAGAGTGAAATCGATGTTGGTCAGGTTGGTATCAACATCCCAATCCCGGTCCCGGTTCCGTTCTTCAGCTTCACCGGTTCGCGCGGTTCCAAGCTCGGTGACCTGGGCCCTTACGGCAAGCAAGTGGTGCAGTTCTACACTCAGACCAAGACCGTCACTGCCCGTTGGTTCGATGACGACAGCGTCAACGACGGTGTGAACACCACCATCAGCCTGCGCTAAGGAGATCGTCATGCGTATTGCATTTATCGGCTTGGGCAACATGGGCGCGCCGATGGCGCGCAACCTGATCAAGGCCGGGCATCAACTGAATGTGTTTGACCTGAACAAGACCATCCTGGCCGAGCTTGCCGAGTTGGGTAGCCAGGTCAGTGCTTCGCCACGGGAAGCAGCAGAAGGCAGTGAGCTGGTGATTACCATGCTGCCAGCCGCCGCCCATGTGCGCAGCGTGTACCTGAGTGAAGATGGCGTGCTGGCGGGAGTGCGTGCCGGTACCCCGGTAGTGGATTGCAGCACCATCGACCCGCAGACGGCCCGTGATGTTGCGGCCGCCGCCGCCAAGCAGGGTGTCGCGCTGGCCGATGCGCCGGTTTCCGGTGGCACGGGCGGCGCCCAGGCGGGCACGTTGACCTTCATGGTGGGCGCGAGCGCTGAACTGTTTGCCACCTTGCAGCCGGTACTGGCGCAGATGGGCCGCAACATCGTTCATTGTGGCGATGTCGGCACCGGGCAGATCGCCAAGATCTGTAACAACCTGCTGCTGGGTATCTCGATGGTGGGAGTGTCCGAAGCCATGGCGCTGGGCAATGCCCTGGGTATCGACACCAAGGTTCTGGCGGGGATTATCAATAGCTCCACTGGGCGTTGCTGGAGCTCGGATACCTATAATCCGTGGCCGGGCATCATCGAGACGGCACCGGCTTCGCGCGGCTATACCGGCGGTTTTGGCGCCGAGCTGATGCTCAAGGACCTGGGGTTGGCGACTGAGGCGGCACGCCAGGCTCACCAGCCGGTGATTCTCGGCGCGGTGGCGCAGCAGTTGTATCAAGCGATGAGTTTGCGCGGTGATGGCGGCAAGGACTTCTCCGCGATCGTCGAAGGTTACCGCAAGCCTGAATAGCAAGCTGCGTTGATCACGGGCAGGCCGGCTCCTATGCAGGAGCTGGCCTGTCGGCTTTGCTTACGCAAAGACGAAGTACTTGCGTACGGTCTCCACCACTTCCCAGGTGCCGCGCATTCCCGGTTCGACGATGAAGATGTCTCCCGCCCGCAGGTGGATCGGCTCTTGGCCATCAGGCGTGATCACGCAGTAGCCTTCCTGAAAGTGGCAGTATTCCCACTTCTCGTAATTGACCCGCCATTTGCCAGGCGTGCAGATCCAGGTACCCATGATCTTGCTGCCATCCTCGCTGGTATAGGCGTTGAGGTTGACGGTGTGCGGGTCTCCGGCGAGTTTCTCCCATTTGCAGGCATCAAGTACCGGTAACGGGTGGGTGTCGCGCAGAACGACGATCGATTTCGACATGAGGGCTCCAGGCAGGCTGAGGAAGTGAACCCGCAGCCTAGCGGGCGGCTCAGCCCCCCGGTTGTCTGGACTCGACATCAAGCTGTCCAGAAGCGCACAAGTCATGAGCCCTGCAATAGATACGCGACTGCAATAATTCGCGTTCAATTCGTGCGCTCAAGTCAAAAGCGTTTTGCCGTCGAGGTGGTTTTTCCGGGCTTTGTTCGTCGTTAACCTGCCCGGCATTCAATTCCACCGGTTCGCCATCCCAATGGCGTCGACCGGGCACCCGATGAGGCTCCGATGAAAAAAGTCCTGTTGCTCAATGGCGGCAAGAAATTCGCCCACTCCGATGGCCGCTTGAATGAAACCCTGCATGAGACAGCGCTGGCGTTTCTGGATCGTGCCGGCTTTGACGTCAAATCCACCTACATCGACGGTGGTTATGACAATGCTGAAGAGGTGCAGAAGTTTCTCTGGGCGGACGTGATCATCTATCAAATGCCCGGCTGGTGGATGGGCGCGCCCTGGACCGTCAAGCAGTACCTTGATGAGGTCTTCACCGCCGGTCACGGCAGCCTCTATGCCAGCGACGGTCGAACCCGTTCCGACGCGTCTCAGAAGTACGGCAGTGGCGGCCTTGTTCACGGCAAGCACTACATGATTTCAGCCACCTGGAATGCGCCGCAGCAGGCGTTCGATGACCCTGATGATTTCTTTGAAGGCAAGGGTGTGGACGCCGTGTACTTCCCGTTTCACAAGGCTAATCAGTTCCTCGGCATGACGGGGCTGCCGACTTACCTGGCGGTGGATGTGATGAAGCGCCCTAACGTTGCTGCTGCCGTCACTGCGTATGAGCAGCATCTGGCCCGAGTATTCCAGATCCCGGCTTGATGGGTGCTTGCACAAGCCCGTGCAAGCCGCTATCAATCAGCGTTTGGTCGCTGCACAAGGTATTCGCGTGAAAGCCAGGTCCGATGAGTTACAGGTGTTCGTCTCGGTGATCGAGTGCGGCTCGATTTCCGCTGCGGCCGAGCAGGTCGGGCAGACCCCATCGGCGGTCAGTCGAACCTTGTCACGCCTTGAAGCCAAGCTGTGTACCACGCTGATCAATCGCACCACCCGGCGCATGGACCTGACCGAGGAGGGGCGGTTTTTCTTCGAGCGGGCCAAGGCGATTCTTGCGCAGATGGATGAGCTTGAAGAGCGTTTGTCGTTGCACCGCCAGACGCCGTCCGGGCGGCTGCGGATCAACGCGGCAGCGCCGTTCATGCTGCACGCCATCGTCCCTTGGGTGGAGGAGTTCCGTGAGCGCTATCCGGACATCCAACTGGAGTTGAACACGGACGACCTGATCATTGACTTGCTGGAGCAGGGTACCGATGTGGCGATCCGCATTGGCGAGCTGTCCGACTCCAGCCTGCATGCCCGTTCGCTGGGCTGCAGCCCGCTGCAGATCCTGGCCAGCCCCGAGTACCTGGCGCGGCATGGCACGCCACGGCAGGTTGAAGACCTGGCCGGGCACTCGCTGTTGGGCTTCAGCCAGACCGAGACGCTCAACCACTGGCCTTTGCGCCATGCTGAAGGCGATCGTCTACCCATTCGTCCGAGCCTGTCGGCATCCAGCGGCGAAACCTTGCGCCAATTGGCCTTGGCCGGGGCAGGCATCGCGTGCCTGTCGCACTTCATGAGCCACGAGGACGTGCGTGCCGGACGCCTGCAGGTGATTCTTGCCGATGCCAACAGCGGCTATCGCCAGCCGATCCATGCGGTGTACTACCGCAATACGCAACTGGCCCTGCGCATTCAGTGCTTTCTCGATTTCATTCAGCAGAAACTGGCGGTCTACGCCTGCTGAGATTTCTGGCGGCGACAGAGGCTGTCTAAACGCGGCTGTTTTCGCTTCGGTGTTTGATATGTCGTTCGACATCAGCCTTAATGGGTGTTCAACGAAAACAACACTAAGGAAGCTTTCATGCGCGTTGTGATGTTCCGACTCCTGACCCTCAGTGCCGCGATTATCGCCAGTTCTTCGGCCTACGCCGTGACCCTGGACGGTGGCGCGGTCGCCGCGCCCGATCAATATGGTGCACAGGTAGCCGCCGAAGTCCTGAAGAAAGGCGGTAACGCGGTGGATGCTGCCGTGGCGACTGCATTCACGCTGGCTGTGACTTACCCCGAGGCTGGCAATATCGGCGGCGGTGGTTTCATGACCCTGTACATGGACGGCAAGCCCTATTTCCTCGACTACCGCGAGGTCGCCCCGAAAGCGGCGAGCCGCACCATGTACCTGGACGATAAAGGCGAGGTCATCGAGAACCTCAGCCTGGTCGGTGCACGTGCCGCTGGTGTACCGGGTACGGTGATGGGGTTATGGGAGGCGCATCAGAAATTCGGCAAGCTGCCTTGGGCCGAGCTGCTGACCCCAGCGGTCGGTTACGCCAGGAATGGCTTTAAAGTGGCCTCCAAACAGTACCAGTACCGTGAGGACGCCCTGGGTCTGTTCAAGGACAGCACCAACTTCAATGACTATTTCGGCAGCATGAAGGTCGGCGAAACCTTCAAGCAACCCGAGTTGGCGCAAACCCTGGAGCGTATTGCCAGCAATGGCGTCAGTGAGTTCTATCAGGGCAAGACCGCCGACCTGCTGGTGGCTCAGATGCAGGCCGACAAGGGCTTGATCAGCAAAGATGACCTGAAGGATTACAAGGCTGTCTGGCGTGAGCCGATGCGCATCGACTGGCGCGGCAACACGGTCTACACCGCGCCGTTGCCAAGCTCTGGTGGTATCGCGCTGGCGCAACTGCTGGGCATCAAGGAAAACCGCGCTGCCGACTTCAAGGGCGTTGAGTTGAACTCGGCTCGTTATATCCACCTGCTGGCCGAAATCGAGAAGCGTGTGTTTGCCGACCGTGCCGACTACCTCGGCGACCCTGCGTTCAGCAAGGTGCCAGTTGAGCAATTGATTGCCAATGACTACTTGCTCAAGCGTGCCAAGGAGGTCAATCCGACGGCCATCTCTGAGACGGAGAAAGTCCGCCCGGGCCTGGAACCGCATCAGACCACGCACTTCTCCATCGTCGACAAGCAGGGTAACGCCGTCAGCAACACCTACACCTTGAACTGGGACTATGGCAGTGGCGTTGTCGTCAAGGGCGCGGGCTTCCTGCTCAATGACGAGATGGATGACTTCAGTTCCAAGCCTGGCGTAGCCAACGCCTTCGGTGTGGTCGGCGGCGACGCCAACGCCATCGAGCCAGGTAAGCGCATGCTTTCGTCAATGAGCCCAACGCTGGTAACCCGCGACGGCCAGGTCACCCTGGTTCTGGGTACGCCAGGTGGTTCGCGGATTTTCACCTCGATCTTCCAGGTGCTGAACAACCTCTATGACTACAACCTGCCGCTGGAGAAGGCCGTTGCTGCGCAGCGTGTGCATCATCAGTTGCTGCCTAAGGACACTATCTATTACGACGCTTATGCGCCGTTGAATGGCAAGGTGGCCGATGATCTGAAGAAGATGGGGTACACCCTGGAAGATCAGGGCTGGGAGATGGGGGATATCCAGGCGATCCGGGTCAATGGCACGGCGCTGGAAACCGCTTCCGATCCACGTGGTCGGGGTGTGGGCCACGTGGTGAAGTAACCGGCCTTATCGCTGGCACTGTCGACGCCTGCTGGTGTCGGCAGTGCCAGCGGTGTTTTTCAGGTCAGACGCGGAAGTGGCTGACCATCATCTGCAACTGGTTACCCAGCCGCGCCAACTCGACGCTAGACGCCGCGGTTTCTTCACTGGCTGCGGAAGTCTGCTCCGAGACATCGCGTACATTGAGGATGCTGCGGCTGATTTCCTCGGCTACGGCACTCTGCTGCTCGGCGGCTGCGGCGATCTGCTGATTCATCGACTGGATGTTCGACACCACGCGGGTGATGTTCTCCAGTGATGCACCGGCTTTACGCGTCAGTTCAACGCTGCTGTCGGTCAGGTTACGGCTGTTCAGCATGACATTGGCGACCTGTTGGGTACCGCTTTGCAGGCCTGCTACCAGTTCTTCGATCTCTTCGGTGGATTTCTGCGTGCGCTGGGCCAGGCCGCGAACCTCGTCAGCGACCACGGCAAAACCACGACCGGCTTCGCCTGCGCGGGCCGCTTCGATGGCGGCATTCAGGGCGAGCAGGTTGGTCTGCTCGGCGACCGACTTGATTACGTCCATGACGCTGCCGATCTTCTGGCTTTCCTGTTGCAGGTGCCCCATGGCGTCGGTCGAGCGCTTCACTTCTTCGGCCAGACGTTCGATTTGGGCAATGGCCTGGGCGACGACCTCATCACCCGCACGGGCCTGACCGTCAGCATCGGTTGCCGCTTCTGAGGCCAACTCGGCGTTGCGCGCCACCTCCTGCACTGTCGTCGCCATTTCATGCATGGCGGTTGCCACCTGATCGGTTTCGACCTTCTGGCTGTTGACTCCGGCATTGGTTTCCTCGGTGACCGCCGAGAGTTCTTCCGCTGCGCTGGCGATCTGGGTGACGCCGTCGCGGATGCCTGTGATCAAGTCACGCAGGGTGCTGCCCATGCGCTGTATGCCTTGCTGTAAAACGCCCAACTCGTCTCGGCGGGTCACGCGTAGCTCATGGGTCAGGTCGCCTGCAGCGATTTTCTCGACCACCTTGAGGGTGTCTTGCAGCGGGCGGGTAATCTGGCGGGTAATGATAACCGCGGCCAGTACGCCGAACAGCAGTGCCAGCAGGGTGCTGATGAGTTGCAGTGCACGCGCCTGGGCGCTTTCGTCATCACGACGATCCAGTTGGATCTTATAGAGCTGATCGCTGTATTTGACGATATCGGCGCCTTGTACGGTCATTTCCTGGCGAGCTACGGCGATCTCGGCAATGGCGCTCTTGAAGGTGAGTACGGCGTCACGGTAGGCGAGGATGGCGCTTTCGAACTGCTTCGCGCGGGTGGTTTCGTGTGGCAGGTGATCGTTCAGTTGGCGGACTTCAGTCAGGGCGGCATCCAGTTGTCGCAGAGCCGCCTGCTCGGTCGAAGTACTGAGGTCGGCAATGTAGCTGCGCACTTCCAGGCGCACCATCATCAGTTGTTCCTTGACCCGCGTAATGGCCTGGAATTGCTCAAGACGACGAGGGTCGCCCTCTGGCAAGGCCAGGACATCGCGGTTGATCGACTCGATCAACTCGATGGCGCTGGCGGCGGCTATACCCATCGCATCGCGGGCGGCCAGGGTGGTTCTATAACCGTTGCGCATCTTGTTCAGTGATACCTGATACGCGCTGATGGTCTTGGCCTGCTGCTGCAGCAGTTTGATGTTCTCGGGGCTCTTGAAGCTATTCAGCAGTTTCTGCTGTTGCGCGCTGAACGTGTCGAGTTTGGCTTGAACATTGGCGGCGCTGGTGTCATCGCCGTTGGTCAACATGTATTGCAGGCGCGCAATGCGCATGTTCGTCAGGTCGCTGTTGAGCTGAGTGATGTCGCTCATCCAGTTGCTACGGTCGATCAGGCCACCAAGGCTGGTCCAGCCTGTCAGCGCCAGAAGGCCGGTCAGTAACAGCACCAGGCCGAAGCCCAGGCCGAGTTTCACATTGACGCTGATATTGGCAAACCAGCTGTTCATACCATCCCTCCAGGAACGTTTTACGGTCTTGATCCCGATCGCTGGAAGGTTGTTTTTCTTGGTGCCAGGCGATCCATACGCTGGCTTTATCGGCGGCAGTTCGGGTAGCTGAAACGCTTTTTCAGCAATTCCTACGAAATTGATCAACAAAGTGTTTAGTGAATGTTTCTGCGGCGTTCAGGGCTTCTTCAACGTCTCCTGAATCAAGCCTGCCAGCGCTTGGCCGGTGGAGCCGTGCGTATACCTTTTCGCCATAGCCTATGAAAACTCTTGGGTTCGGCGACGTGAGCGCGCTGCGCTATACATAACCAATTGGTTATGTTTCCCATGGTTCTTTTCAGTTCCCGTCGAAGCCGTCTTGGCCGACACTGGGTGCTCGCCTGCTCCTCCCGGGCTTTTCCACATCCAATAACAAGGAGAACGGCATGTCCGCCACAGACGACAGTCGCTTCGCTATCCGTGATCGCAATTGGCACCCGAAAGCCCTGACCCCCGACTACAAGACCTCTGTTGCCCGGTCGCCGCGTCAGGCACTGGTGAGCATTCCTCAGTCGATCAGCGAAAGCACCGGTCCAGACTTCTCTCACCTGCAGTTTGGTCAGCATGACCATGACCTGTTGCTGAACTTCAACAACGGCGGCCTGCCGGTTGGTGAGCGCATCATCGTTTCCGGTCGAGTGTGTGACCAGTACGGCAAGCCGATCCCGCATACCCTGGTGGAGATGTGGCAGGCCAACGCCGGTGGCCGTTATCGGCACAAGAACGACCGTTACCTGGCGCCTCTGGACCCTAACTTCGGCGGTGTTGGTCGAGCCTTGACCGACCGTGATGGCTACTACAGTTTCCGCACGATCAAGCCCGGTCCTTACCCATGGCGTAACGGGCCGAACGACTGGCGTCCGGCGCATATCCACTTCTCTATCAGCGGCCCGTCGATCGCTACCCGGTTGATTACCCAGTTGTACTTTGAAGGTGATCCGCTGATTCCGATGTGCCCGATCGTCAAGTCGATCGCCAATCCTGAAGCGGTACAGAGCCTGATCGCACGCCTGGACATGACCAACGCGAACCCGATGGATTGCCTGGCCTATCGTTTCGACATCGTGCTGCGCGGCCAGCGCAAGACGCACTTTGAAAACTGCTAAGGAGCCCCGCCATGCCTACTCAACTGCTGCCGGAAACCCCTTCGCAGACCGCCGGTCCTTACGTTCATATCGGCCTGGCACTGGAAGCCGCCGGTAACCCGACTCGCCCTCAGGAAATCTGGAACCGTATGGCGCGTGCCGATGCCCCGGGCCAACAGATCCTGGTGTTTGGCCATGTATACGATGGCAACGGCCATCTGGTGCGCGACTCGTTCCTGGAGTTCTGGCAGGCTGACCATGAGGGTCACTATCAGCCAGATTTCAACCTGGAAAAGCCATTCAACAGCTTCGGTCGCACAGCCACGACCTTTGATGCGGGCGAGTGGAACCTGCACACCATCAAGCCGGGTGTCGCGCTGAATGCCGCCGGTGTGCCAATGGCACCGCACATCAACGTGAGCCTGTTTGCCCGTGGTATCAATATCCACCTGCAGACCCGCTTGTACTTCGATGATGAAGCCGAGGCCAACGCCAAGTGCCCGGTACTCAACCTGATAGAGCAGCCGCAGCGTCGCGAGACCCTGGTTGCCAAGCGTTGTGAAGTGGACGGTAAACTGGCCTACCGCTTCGACATTCGTATTCAGGGTGAAGGCGAGACGGTGTTCTTCGACTTCTAAGCCTGTAGCGCCATAAAGAAGCCCGCCAATTGGCGGGCTTCTTTATGGGCTGCGGTTTGTAGTGGAATTACTCGTAGGCTGTTGCGCCGGCAATGTGGCGTCCAGCGATGTAACCAAAGGTCGCGGCCGGTCCCAGATTGATGCCGCCGGCCGGGTAGTGGCCGCCCATGATGCTGGCCATGTCGGTACCTACCGCATACAACCCGGCAATGGGCTGGCGCTGCTCATCAAGCACCTGGGCGTGCTCGTTGGTCTTGAGGCCAGCGAAGGTGCCGAAGCAGCCCGGTTCGACTTTAACTGCATAGAAGGGGCCTTTCTCGATCGGCGCGACGCAAGGATTGGGGCCATGCAACGCATCCCCTTGTTTGCGGTTGTAGGGTGTAGAGCCACGGCCGAACAACGGGTCTTCGCTGTTGCGCGCATGGCGGTTGTATTGCTCTACGGTCGTACTCAAACCCTGAGGGTCGATACCGCAAGCCTGGGCCAGCGCTTCAAGGGTGTCGCCTTTCTTCAGGTAGCCGGAGCGCACGAAGGGTTCGACCGGCAGTGGGAACGGGCGGGAAATCCCCAGGCCATAACGGCGCTGGAAGGCATGGCTGCAGATCAGCCAGGAGGCCACCTCTTCACCTGGCGCCGCAGCGACCATGGCACTGACATAGTCATAGTAACCGCTGGCTTCGTTGACGAAGCGCTTGCCGTTCGCCAGTACACCGATAATGCCTGGCTTGCCACGTTCGATGATGTGCGGGAAGTGACCGAAGGTGCCGTCCTTGTACGGCACTCTGGAGACCGGTGCCCAGGCGACCGGGCTGAGCAGGTCGTCAGCCATCCGGCCGCCGACGCTTTCGCCCAGGCGCAGGCCATCGCCGTTGGCGCTCAGTGGCGGCAAGGCCAGGTGTTCGTTGCCGGTGGGCGTACGCGGGAACAACGCCTTGCGACGTTCGATATCGTTGGGGAAGCCGCCTGCCGCCAGCACTACAGCATGACGCGCGCGGATCTTAACGGGGCCGTTGCGTGTTTGCACGACGGCGCCAGCCACCCGGTTGTTTTCGTGAATCAGTTCGCTGGCCGGGGCCGACTCCCAGAGCAGTACGCCGAGGTCTTCGGCAGACTTGGCCAGCCTGGCCACCAGTGCAACACCATTGACCAGGTGCATGGCCCGACCGTTGAGCGCCAGGTCGAGCAGGTGCCGGCTGAAGCGCTTGGTCACGTGGAGCAGCGAGCGCCAGGAACGGGTCAGGGTCAGGAAGGCCGCGAGGTCTTTGCCGGCCATGATCGGCATGCCCATGAACGAGGTTTCGCGCATGGTCTTGCGCAGGCGTTTGAGCAACTTGCCGACTTCGCGAGCATTGTAGGGGGCGGCGATAACCGAACGTCCGCCCGCTCCGGCACCGGGTGTGTCGCCATGAATATCGGCGATAGCGTTGCCATCGGAAAACTGCAGGGCAGTATGGCGTTCGAAGAACGAAACCATGTGAGGCGCGGCCTCCAGAAACGCATCGATCATTACGGGATCGAAGCGCTCGCCCAGTTCGTGCTCAAGGTAGGTACGGGGCAGTGAACGGTCTTCAATGATACCGGCGCGTTGTGCCAGTGGATTGCAGGGCACCCACATCCAGCCACCGGACCAGGCGGTGGCACCGCCGAACACCGGGTCTTTCTCGACCACGATGACCTTTTTACCGTGCCAGGCGGCTGTCACGGCGGTGGATAAACCGGCAGCACCGGAACCGATGACCAGGACATCGCAGTCCACCGTGGTGTGCAAAGAGGTGTCGGCAGGCATTTGAGATCTCGCGTTCAGGGTCGAATAGTTTTGTTTTTGGAACTCAATTCCATATTCTATGGTTGCTGTCCGATATCGCCAAGTGCAAAGCGGGCAAAATGGGCGAAGATCGAACAGTGGTTTGCGCTTTCGCCGACGCTCTTTAGAATCGGCAAAATTTTTAGGGACCGTGACCATGGCCGGCAGTCAGATTGAACGTGCGTTAAGCCTTCTCGAAAGCCTCACCAGCGCCCCGCGCGGCCTGCCAATGCAAACGCTGGCTGAGCAACTGGACATCCCCAAGAGTGCTACCCATCGCATGTTGGCCGAGCTGATACGCCTCGGGTATGTGCGGCAAAACCCGGAAAACAGTCGTTATCTGCTGAGTACCAAGCTGGTCGCTTTGGGTTTTCGTTACCTCTCCAGCGCTGGCGCCGATGTGGTTCAACCCGTCCTTGATCAATTGGCCCAGCAAACGGGTGAGCTGGTGCGTCTTGGAGTGATCGACGGCGAGCGCCAAACCTGGATCGCCAAAGCTCAGGGGGCTCGCTCGGGGTTGCGTTATGACCCCGATATGGGCCGGGATGCGCCATTGTTTTACACCGCTTCCGGGCATGCCTGGCTGGCCAGCCTGAGTGATGCGCAGGCCTTGCTGCTGGTGGAGCGCCAAGGGATTGCCCAGCGGGAGGACTTTGGCCCCAATGCCCCGGCTTCCAATGCCGATTTGCTCGAGCGTCTGCGCATTGCCCGTGAACATGGTTATGCCTGGGTCGTTGAGAGCTCTGCGGTAGGCACCTCGGCACTGGCGGCAGTGGTGCGTCACCCGCTGGACGGGCATGTGGTCGGGGTGCTCAGCGTCGCCGGGCCCAGTGCCCGTATGAGTGAGGCGCGTATGCATGAACTGGCCCCTGCATTGCTGGCTGCGACGGCAGAGTTGTCGGCAGCCTGCCCCGCTTCGGAGTTGTTCCTCTAGCGTTTCTGCAGCGCCATAGCGAATGGCAGCCCTCAGGGCTGCCATTTTTTTTGCTTGCAAGAAAAGTGGAACTGAGTTCTAAATAAAATGCGAATAACAACAACTCACCACGAGGAGCTCGGGCTTGAATCAGCCATTGCGAATTGCCTTGATCGGGGCAGGGGTCATGGGCCGCCAGCACTATCAGCACTTACGAACACTCGGCCAGGCACAGCTGTGCGCGGTGGCCGACCCGAATGAAAGTGCGGCTGAGTTTGCTGCCGAGTGCGGTGTGGCGCACTACGCCGATTACCGGCAGATGCTTGCTCTCGCCCGGCCTGAGGCCGTCATCGTCGCCAACCCGAACGCGCTGCATGTGAGTACGGCACTCGACTGCCTGGCGGCAGGGGTGCCTGTGTTACTGGAGAAACCGGTGGGGGTGCAGGTAGGGGAAGTGCGCGAACTGGTCGCGGCCTCGAAGGCTACCGGGGTGCCGGTTCTGGTTGGGCACCACCGTCGACACAATCCCTTGATTGCCCGCGCCCATGAAGTGATATCGCGTGGCGTTTTAGGGCGTTTGACCACCGTCACCGCGCTCTGGCAGTTGCGCAAGCCAGACAGCTACTTCGATATCCCGTGGCGGCGCGAGGCTGGCGCGGGGATGTTGCTGACCAACTTGATCCACGACCTCGACCTGTTGCGTTACTTGTGTGGCGAGGTTCGCCAGGTGCAGGCGATCACCAGCAACGCGGTACGCGGCTTTGGCAATGAGGACTGCGCGGCGGTGTTGCTCCAGTTCGATAACGGCGCGCTGGGCAGCCTGACCGGCTCTGATGCCGTGGCCGCGCCCTGGAGCTGGGAGCTCGACAGTGGCGAGAACCCGGTCTACTCGCGTCAGGCCGATCAACCCTGCTACCTGTTGGCAGGTACCGCGGGTGCCCTGAGCATTCCTCAGCTCAAGCGCTGGCACTACGCCGAAGCCGGGGAGGGTTGGCATCAACCACTGCTGCAGGTACAGGAGCCGTTCACTGCCGATGAGGCCCTGCGCCTGCAACTGCTGCACTTTATCCAGGTCGCTCGTGGCCAGGTTCAGCCGCTGGTCAGTGCGGCTGATGCTGGGCGTACGCTGGCACTGATCGAAGCCATTCGCGAGGCTGCGCGTACTGGTCGCGCCTGCGCCCCTGCCTGTCTTTAATCCCTGAAGGAGTCATCATGAATCAACGCGTTATGTCGCTGGCGGCCTTGACGGTGCTGGAGTTGTCCCCGGTGCAGATGGTTGAAGTGGCCGCACGGGCCGGTTACAGCCATGTTGGCTTGCGCCTGGAGCCCGCCACGCCAGAAGAGCACCATTTTCCCTTGGTGCGTGACGCCGAGCTGCGTCGTCAGACCGCTGCACGCCTGCGTGACAGCGGTATCAAGGTGCTGGATGTGGAAATCCTGCGGCTCAAACCCGATACCCGTGTCGGGGATTTTGAAGCCTTGCTGAGCGTTGGCGCCGAGTTTGGCGCCACGGAGCTGCTGGTGGCCGGTAACGATCCCGATGAGCAGCGCCAGACCGATAACTTCGCCGCCCTGTGTGACCTTGCCGCTCGCTATGGCCTGCACCCCCATCTGGAATTCATGCCATGGACTGATGCGAAGAACCTTACCCAGGCGCGGCGCATTGTCGAGAACGCTGGGCGCGATAATGGTTGCGTGCTGATTGACGCCTTCCACTTCGATCGCTCGGGGTCGTCACTGGAAGCGCTGCGACAACTGCCGCGTTCACGCATGCGCTATGCCCAGTTGTGTGACGTGGCGGGGCCGCGCCCTGACGATATGGCTGAAATCCTGCGTCAGGCGCGTAACGAGCGGCGCTTTCCGGGCGATGGCGATTGCGATCTGCAAGGGTTGTTGCGCTGCTTGCCCAGTGACCTGCCGCTGAGCCTGGAAATTCCTACACGGCAGTTGCTTGAGCAGGGCGTCAGTGCTCTAGAGCGTGCAACGCTGGCGCTGGAAAAGACCCTTCAGGTGTTGAGCCTCCGTTGACCTGCGAGCATTGTTGATGACCCGTCCCGCTGCATTAGGTGATGTCACTCGGCCGTTGAAAGGCATTGTTTTGGTTGTGGTGGCAACGTTTCTGTTTGCCAGTCACGATGCTTTGTCGAAGTACCTCTCAGGGTTTTACCCGATTCTATGGGTCGTGTGGGCTCGCTACCTGGTTCATACCCTGTTGATGATGGCCATTTTCCTGCCGCAGTCGGGGCTGCGCCTGTTGCGCACGCGTCGACCGGCGCTGCAGGCACTACGGGCGCTGTGTCTGCTGGCGACCAGCCTGCTGTTCACCACGGCACTGCAGTTCATCCCGCTGGCCGAAGCGACTGCGGTGAACTTCCTGGCGCCTTTGCTGGTGACGGCGCTGTCTGTGCCGTTGCTGGGGGAGCAGGTTTCCCGAGGGCAATGGCTGGCCGTTCTGGTCAGTTTTGTCGGGGTGTTGGTGATCGTTCATCCGGGAGGCAATCTGTTTACGCCTGCGGTGTTGTTACCGTTCTGTTCGGCGCTGGGTTTTTGCTTCTATCAATTGCTGACGCGCAAGCTCAGTGAAGTCGACAGCCCTAGCGCCAGTAACTTCTTTACCGGTGTCGTGAACACGTTGGTGATGAGTGCGTTAGTGCCTTTCTTCTGGCACACGCCAACCTGGGAGCATGCTGCGCTGGCCGTGGTGCTTGGCGCGTTCGGAATGATTGCGCACCTGTTCCTGACCCAGGCGTTCAGGCATGCAGCACCGGCCATGCTGGCTCCGTTCAGCTACTGCCAGGTGGTATTTGCGGGCGTATTGGGGTTTGTTCTGTTCGGACACAGCCCGGACAAGGCCGGGCTGGTGGGGATTGCACTGATATGCCTGAGCGGGCTGTGCGCTGCGTGGTTGCAGCGCAAACCCTAGATGCCCTTAGTCAGTGACGGTAGGGATCTTGCGTGGAGCCATGAAGTACATCCACAGCAGGGCGCAGAAGTACATGGCGGGGATCATGGTGAACAGTACGGTGTAGTTGTTTTGGGTGACGGTCAGAACGTAGCCCACCAACTGCGTCATGAACATGCCGCCGATGGCTGCACACATGCCGCCGAAGCCGAACACCGTGCTCATCATGTGCTTCGGTGTGTAGTCCATCACCAGGCTCCAGATGTTGGCCGTCCAGGCCTGGTGTGCGGCGATGGCCAGGGAGATGGCCAGTACCGCGACCCACAGGCTGCTGGCGCCCGCGGCGAAGATCACGCTGACGATGGTGCCGGCGAACAGCAGCATCGAGAGCAACCGCGCCTTGATGGGGGCCATGCCGCGACCAATCAGGAACGAAGACAGGATGCCGCCACCGACACTGCCGAAGTCGGCACTCAGGTAAATCACGATCAACGGGATACCCATTTGGGTCACGTTGATGCCCAGGCTGTACTGCTGATTGAGAAACGGTGGCAGCCAGTACAGATAGAACCAGAACACTGGCGCGGTCAGAGAGTAGGCCAGGGCAAAGGCCCAGGTGCCACGCATGCGCAGGATACGAGAGAACGGCACGCGGGCTTGTTCAGGCTCGGTAGCATTCTGGATGTAGGCCAGTTCGGCTTGGCTGACTGTCGGGTGGTTTTCCGGGTTGAAGTACTTCAGCGCCCAGAATGTCACCCAGACCAGCCCGAGCATGGCCATCGCGATAAATGCAGCCTGCCAACCCCAGACGCTCAGGATCAGTGGCAGTAGCATCGGCGTGAGCATTGCCCCCACGTTGGTGCCGGCATTGAAGATGCCGGTAGCAACGGCGCGTTCGCCAGCCGGGAACCACAGGCGTGTGGTCTTGACGCAGGCCGGGTAGTTGGCCGCCTCGGTCAGGCCGAGGATGAACCGGCAGACCATGAAGCCGACAGCAGAGGTCGCCAGGCCATGTGCGCCTGTCGCGATACTCCAGAGGAGTACGGCGCAGAAGAACACACGCTTGACGCCGACCCGGTCAATCAGCCGTCCTTGCAGGACGAAACCGATGGCGTAGCCCACCTGGAACCAGAAGTTGATGTTGGCGTAGTCCATCGCCGTCCAGCTCATTTCCTTGGCCAGGATGGGCTGCATGACACCGAGTGCGGCGCGGTCGATGTAGTTCAGTGTGGTGGCGAAGAACACGAGGGCGAGCATGTACCAGCGGGTCTTGCCCACGGCCATGGCGCCACGAATCTTGTCACCGATACCAGCATGCGGGGTGTTGCCCAGAGGCTGGGCCGAACGGGAGCTTTGTGTGTGGATCATTGTGGGTTACCCGTATTTTTTATGTTTATGGTCAAGCCAGGGTATTGGGTGACGCGCGGCGGTCGCCGAAGTACGCGGCGGTCGATTGATTGGCAGTGGTCGAGAAGCTTTTGGCTTTTTGAGCACGACTGCCCCGTGACGAAATGGTGCGCTACTGCCCGAAAATGGGTCAATTCGTCGGATGCTAATTTGTTCGATAATCGAACACAAAACTAACCAGTTCGTACCTTTTGTGTTGAGCTGCTAAAGTGGGTTGCCAATAATTCGTTCATTGCGCCATGCCTGCCTATCGGAGCCAGAAAATGCAGCGTTCGATTGCCACCGTATCCTTGAGCGGTACCCTGCCGGAAAAACTTGAAGCGATTGCCGCCGCCGGTTTCGATGGCGTCGAAATATTCGAAAATGACCTGCTCTATTACGCCGGCAGCCCTCGCGAGATTCGTCAGCGATGCGCTGATTTGGGGCTCGCGATCACGCTGTTTCAGCCGTTTCGGGACTTTGAAGGGTGCCGCCGCGATCGCCTGGCGCGCAACCTGGACAGGGCCGAGCGCAAGTTCGACCTGATGCAGGAACTGGGCACCGACCTGGTGCTGGTCTGCAGTAACGTTGCCAGTGACTCGTTGGGCGAGCGGCAGATACTGGTCGATGACCTGCGGCTGCTGGCCGAACGTGCGGGGGCTCGTGGCCTGCGTATCGGCTATGAGGCGCTGGCCTGGGGCCGCCACGTCAATACCTGGGAGCAAGTCTGGGATATCGTCAGGGAGGCCGATCATGCCAGCCTGGGGATGATTCTCGACAGTTTCCATACCCTGTCGCTCAAGGGCGACCCACGGGGTATTGCGCAGGTGCCGGGCGAGAAGATTTTCTTCGTGCAGATGGCCGACGCGCCAATCCTGGCCATGGATGTGCTGGAGTGGAGCCGTCATTTCCGCTGCTTCCCTGGGCAAGGTGAATTTGATTTGCCGGGGTTTCTTGCTCCGATTCTTTCGACAGGGTATCGCGGTCCGCTGTCGCTGGAGATCTTCAACGATGGCTTCCGGGCTGCGCCGCCACGGGCCAATGCGGCCGATGGCTTGCGTTCGCTGTTGTACCTGGAAGAGAAGACGCGGCTGTTGCTTGAGCAGTCTGGCCCGTTGCCGGATGACAACCTGCTGTTCACGCCGCCAGCGGCCAGTGCCTACGACGGCATCGAGTTTCTTGAGTTCGCGGTGGATGACGCACTGGGCGCCAAACTCTCGCATTGGCTGGAGCGCCTTGGGTTTACCAAGGCCGGTGAACACCGTTCGAAGAATGTCAGCCTGCTGCGTCAGGGCGATATCAACCTGATCCTCAATGCCGAGCCTTACTCCTTTGCGCACAACTTTTTCGAGAGCCATGGGCCTTCGCTCTGCGCTACGGCCATTCGAGTAAAAGACAGCACGCAAGCGCTGGCACGGGCGGTGGCGTATCACGGGCAGCCTTACCGCGGCCTGGTAGGCCCCAACGAGCGCGAGTTGGCGGCGGTGCGTGCGCCCGATGGCAGCCTGATCTATCTGGTCGACCAGGATGCCGAAGGGCGGACTATCTACGACACTGATTTCAGCCTGGTGCAGCAACCTGCCACGTCCCTGGGCCTGACCCGTATCGATCACATGGCGCTGGCGTTGCCGGCCGATGGCCTGGACAGTTGGGCGCTGTTTTACAAGAGCCTGCTGGACTTCAGTGCCGATGACGAGGTCGTGCTGCCCGACCCTTACGGCCTGGTCAAGAGCCGTGCGCTGCGCAGCCGTTGCACTTCGATCCGCTTGCCCTTGAACATCTCGGAGAACCGTAATACCGCGATCTCCCATGCCCTGTCGCATTACCGTGGTTCGGGCGTGCATCACATTGCGTTCGATTGTGATGACATCTTTGCCGCAGTGAAGCAGGCCAAGGAAGCCGGTGTTGCCCTGCTCGACATCCCGCTCAACTATTACGACGATCTGGCCGCACGCTTCGACTTCGATGACGAGTTCCTCAGTGAACTGGCCTATTACAACGTGCTGTACGACCGTGATGCCCAGGGCGGTGAACTGTTTCACGTGTACACCCAGCCATTTGAAGAGCGTTTCTTCTTCGAAGTGCTGCAACGACGCAACGGATACAGTGGCTACGGTGCGGCCAACGTAGCGGTGCGTTTGGCGGCGATGGCCAAGGCACGCAGCGGCAGCCAGGCACAAGTTAAACTTTAGGGGAACAGGCTTCGACTTCCTTCTCAGGCATGCGGGCCTCATAATCACGATGTTCACAGATGGCCATGAGTCCCGTATGACGACAACCCCAGCACTTTGCGCCGCCCCTACCGAGGCGGTGCGCAGAAGCCGCAAGAACAACCCTGAAAAGACGCGGGAGAGCATTCTTCAGGCGGCAATCTGCGAGTTTGTCCAGCAGGGGCTCGCAGGGGCCAGGGTCGATGCGATTGCCGAGCGCACGCATACCTCGAAGCGCATGATCTACTACTACTTCAGCAGCAAGGAGCAGTTGTACATCGAAGTGCTGGAAAAGCTCTACGGCGACATTCGCAGCACGGAAAGCAGTTTGCACCTGGCAGAGCTGGAGCCGCGTCAGGGCATTCGTCGGTTGGTCGAGTTCACCTTCGATCACCACGACCGCAATGTCGACTTTGTGCGAATCGTCTGTAACGAAAACATGCACCACGGTGACTACGTCAAACGCTCATCGGCCATCAGCTCGATGAACAAGACGGTGCTGATGGCGCTGGATGAGATTCTGCGCCGCGGTGCTGCTGAAGGGCTTTTCCGCCAAGGCCTGGAAGCTCTGGACGTGCATTTGCTGATCAGTTCGTTCTGTTTCTATCGGGTCTCGAACCGACATACGTTCGGTGAGATTTTCCAGGTCGATTTCGAGGACAGCGCAGTGAAGGCGCGCCACCGCGAAATGATTTGCGAGTCGGTGCTGCGCTACCTGCAGGCATGAGCCAGGTGCCGCTGCCGGTTGGCAGCGGCTACACGGATCAGTTCTGAAAACTGCTGAAGTGCTCGATCATCCGCTGGGCATCGGCCGGTACGCCGCTGAACAGCTCAAACGCCTTGACCGCCTGAAACACGGCCATCGTTCCGCCGTTCAGTGTCTGGCAACCCAGCGCTCGAGCTTCGCGAAGTAACTCGGTCTCCAGTGGGAAATACACGATTTCAGCTACCCACAGGTTGCTGCGCAGCAGCGCTTTGGGCACCGGCATGCCGGGTAGTTTGGCCATGCCCATCGGCGTGGTGTTGACCAGGCCGTCGGCCTCTGCCATTGCCGCTTCCAGGTCATGCCCAACACGAGCGGGAGCTCCGGGGAAATGCTGGTTGAGGTTATCCACCAGCGCCTGGGCTCGCGCGGCCTCGACGTCGAAGATGACCAGTTGCGCAACGCCTTCGCCCAGCAAGGCATGAGCCACTGCTGCGCCAGCGCCGCCAGCACCCATCTGCACCACCAGCCGACGTTGTACACCTGTGAGGCCACGACGAAACCCTTCGGCAAAGCCCAGGCAGTCGGTGTTGTGGCCGATGCGTTTGCCGTCCTTGAGCAGCACGGTGTTGACCGCACCAATGCCCCGTGCCTCTGGCGACAGTTCGTCGAGCAGCGGCAAGATGGCCTGTTTGCACGGGAAGGTGATGTTCAGCCCGGTGAAGCCCATGTGCTCGGCGGCTGTCAGCAGTTCTTCAAGGGCACTGCTGTCGAGCTTCAAGACGTCAAGGTCGATCAGGCGATAGAGGTAGTTAAGACCTTGTGCCGCCCCTTCATGCTCATGCAGTGCAGGGGTGCGTGAAGCCTGGATGCCGGCGCCGATCAGGCCGGCGAGAACGCTGGGTTTACGGTTCATGCCGATTGCTCCTGAGTCGACAGCCATTGAGCGAGATGTTCCAGGGCCAAGCGGTAGCCGTTGATGCCGAAACCGCAGAGCACGGCAACAGCAATGGACGAGACATAGCTGTGATGGCGGAACGACTCACGGGCATGCACGTTGGAAATGTGTACTTCGATAACCGGAAGCTCCACGGCTACCAAGGCGTCGCGGATGGCGACTGACGTGTGGGTCCAGGCTGCCGGATTGATCACGATGGCCGCATATCGACCACGGGCCTGGTGAATCCAGTCGAGTAGTTCGCCTTCATGGTTGGTTTGGCGAAAATCGACTTCCAGCCCCAGTTGGGCGGCACTGCGGCTGCACAGGGCGGACACATCAGCCAGGGTTTCGCGGCCATAGGTAGCCGGCTCTCGGGTGCCTAACAGGTTGAGGTTGGGACCATTGAGGACCAGGATGGTACGACTCATCGGTGGGCTCCGTTGTTGTTCTTGAGTGAGGAAACGCTGTCTCGAGCAAATTGTACTAACTGGTTAATTTGGTCAATTGGCGAGAGCCGGGTTGGCGCTTTTTCTGTTCGCTGATCGAACAGGGTGTGCTAAACCTGTTGTTTAACAACCTGACCACGGAGGGAAATATGGCGGTGCAGAGGGAAGAGAGGCCGTCACTGGAGGCGACCTGGCCGGGGCTTGCTCACCTCACCCAGTCGATTCTGGCGTCATTGGGGGGGAGGGCGTTCAACAACACCTTCAGGTTGGAGGCGGCTTCGGCAACCTGCCTGTTGTTGATCGACGGTCTGGGGTGGCACTTGCTGCACGAGCATGCGCACCGAGCACCATTTCTCGCTGCGTTGATGCGCCCTGACGGGTGTTTTCGCGTCGGCTTTCCTGCGACTACCGCGACCAGCCTGGCCTCTATCACTTCGGGCCTGGCCAGTGGCGCCCACGGAATCGTGGGTTGCAGTTTTGCCCTTGATGCGCAGACGGCGCTCTCTCCGCTGACCTGGAGCAGTTCGGCGCTGCAGGGGGAGGGCGCATGCAGCCCTGTACCTGCGCCCGACGATTTCATCGTTCCGCGCATGGCCTGGTCAAAGGCGGCAGAGCAGGGGATCGCCATCAGTACACTGATGCTTGGCCGCTACGCCACATCGGACTTTTCCAGAGCGATCTACCGTGCTGGCGAGATTCTTCCGGCAGTGGCATACGAGGCTTATCCGGCATTGGTGCGCAAGGCCCTTGAGGCAGAGCGTCCGGCCTTGTGTTTCGCTTATTTTGGTGACCTGGATTTTGCTGGGCACGTGTATGGGCCGGGCTCCGAGCCGTGGCTCAAACAGCTGGAGATTGCTGACCAATTGGCCCAGTCGATTGCCCTGTACCTGCCCGCGGGTGCCGATCTGAAGGTCATCGCGGACCATGGCATGGTTCGGCTGGACAGCGCACGGGTGGTCGATTTCGATGAGGATGCAACTCTGCAGCAAGGCGTACATGCCGTGGCTGGGGATATACGGGCGCGTCATGTCTACGTGGCGGAGCATCAGCTGGACCGGGTGCTGGCACGCTGGCAAGAGCGCCTCGGCGACGCCTATACGGTGCTGAGCAAGGCCCAGGCAATCAAGCAGAGTCTGTTCGGTGACGTGGTGCTGAGCGGGGCCGAAGCCCGTATTGGCGACCTGATCGTGATACCCCGTGGGCATGGGGGGATCATTCGCAGCCAAGTGGAGAAGCACGCCAGCCAGTGGTTGGGCCACCATGGCGGGCTGGCTGACGAGGATCAATGGGTGCCCTTGTTGCGGTACACCCCCTGACCCTCTTGCCATCAGGATGGCTGTCGATCAACGTCGTACCAACAACACCCCGCTTTCCATGTGGTGGGTGTAGGGGAACTGGTCGAACAATGCACAGCGCTCGATACGGTGTGTGTCGTGCAACTGGGCGATGTTGGCCGCGAGGGTCTCCGGGTTGCAGGAGATGTACAGGATGTTGTCGAAACGTCGTGTCAGCTCACAGGTATCCGGGTCCATGCCCGCACGCGGTGGATCGACGAAGACGCTGCCAAACTGGTAGCTCTTCAGGTCGATCCCTTCCAGGCGACGGAAGGGGCGCACATCATTGAGCGCTTCAGTCAGTTCTTCGGCGGACAGGCGCACCAGGCGTACGTTATCCACAGCGTTGTCATCGAGGTTGTGCAGGGCGGCATTGACTGACGTCTTGCTGATCTCGGTGGCCAGTACCTTGCGAACCCGGGTAGCGAGCGGCAAGGTGAAGTTACCGTTGCCGCAGTACAGCTCCAGCAGGTCGTCCTGGCGCTCACCCAGCGCGTCATAGGCCCAGTTCAGCATCTTCTGGTTGACCGTGCCGTTGGGTTGGGTGAACGCGCCCTCGGGCTGACGGTAGCGGAAACTGCGTCCGGCCACCTGCAGCTCTTCGACCGCGTAGTCGCGACCGATTACCACACGCTTGCCCTTGGAGCGACCGATGATGCTTGCATTCAGGTCGCTGGCCAACTGCCGCGCTGCAGCCTCCCAGTGCTCGTCCAATGGACGGTGATAGCACAGGGTAATCATCGCGTCACCGGCCAGGGTGGTGAGGAACTCCACCTGGAACAGTTTGAAGCTCAAGGCCGAGCTGGCTTGCCAGGCGGCTTTGAGCTTGGGCATCAGTTCGTTGATACGCAGGCTGGCGATCGGGAAGTCTTCGATCAGGATCGGCGTGTGCTTTTCGCCAGGGGCGAACATTGCATAGAAGCGCTGCTCGTTTTCACGCCAGAGGCGGAACTCGGCACGCAGGCGATAGTGCTCGCGCGGTGAGTCGAAGACGGCCGGTTCCGGTGCTGCGAAAGGCGCCAGCAGCTCGCGCAGGCGAGCGACCTTGGCGTCCAATTGTTGGCTGTAAGTTGCAGGATCGAGGACAGCACTCATGCGTTGAACCAGCCCAGTTTGATGACGAACAGAATCGACAGGACCACCAGCGCCGAATTGACCTCGCGGCCACGGCCAGAGATCAGCTTGATGACCGTCCAGGAAATGAAACCAAAGGCGATGCCGTTGGCAATCGAGTAGGTCAGCGGCATCGCCAGGGCCGTAATGACCACGGGTGCGGCTTCAGTGATGTCGTCCCAGTTTATTTCAGCCAGGCCCGACGCCATCAGCACGGCGACGAACAGCAGCGCCGGCGCCGTAGCATAGGCGGGCACGCTGCCGGCCAACGGTGCAAAGAACAGCGCCAGCAGGAACAGCACGGCGACCACGACTGCTGTCAGCCCGGTACGTCCACCGGCGCTGACGCCAGCGGCCGATTCAATGTAGCTGGTGGTGGTCGAGGTACCCAGCAGCGAACCGGCCATGGCTGCAGTACTGTCGGCGATCAGGGCACGCCCCATCTTCGGCATGTGGCCGTCCTTGCCCATCAGGCCTGCACGTTTGGCAACGCCAATCAGGGTGCCCGAATTGTCGAACAGGTCGACGAACAGGAAGGCAAAGATCACGCTGATCAGGCCAATGTCCAGGGCACCCTTGATATCCAGCTGCAGGAAGGTTGGCGCCAGTGACGGTGGCATCGACATTACCCCACCGAACTCGCTGAAGCCCAGCGTGATGGAGGCCAGGGTGACGGCGAGAATGCCGATCAGTACGGCACCACGCACTTTCAGTGCTTCCAGTGCGACGATCAGAAAGAAGCCCAGGGTGGCGAGTATCGGTGCGGGTTGCTTCAGGTCGCCCAGGCCGACCACGGTTGCCTTGTGGGCGACTACGATGCCAGCGTTGTGCAGGGCGATCAGTGCCAGGAACAGACCGATACCGGCGGCAATGGCCGAGCGCAGCGGCAGCGGGATGCTGTTGACGATCCATTCGCGGATACGAAAAATCGACAGCAGAAAGAACAACACGGCGGAAATGAACACTGCCCCCAGCGCGACTTGCCAGGTGTGGCCCATGTTCAGGACGACGGTGTAGGTAAAGAAGGCGTTCAGGCCCATCCCTGGTGCCAGCGCGATCGGGTAGTTGGCGATCACGCCCATGACGGTCGAGCCGATGGCGGCAGCCAGGCAGGTGGCGACGAAGACCGCGCCTTTGTCCATGCCGGTTTCGCCGAGGATGCTGGGGTTGACGAACAGAATGTAGGCCATCGCCAGGAACGTGGTGACGCCCGCCAGGATTTCGGTGCGCACGTTGGTGTTGTGTGCTTTTAGTTGAAACAGCCTTTCCAGCATGCCTGCTCCCGTGGCGCGCGCTGGCGCCGTGAATGATCGACCCAACTAGCAAAGCACAGACCATACCGGGAGGCTGTGTATTTTCCTTGGGTCGGGAAAAAGCCGCGCATCATACCAGCATGATCGACGAGGAGTAATGCAGATACGCCCATCTTGGGCGCCGGCATGGCACCCGCAGGAAGGCGTGGCGTTGTCTATAAGGGGTTGACCGTGTGCAAGTGATCGCGGATGGCCAGGCTTGGGAACAGTTTTATCCACAGCCCGGTCACCAGCAGCGTTCCAACACCGCCCCGGCGGCACCCAGTACGGCCAACACCGCCAGGTCGAGGTCAAGCAGGCTGCCGGTCAATGGGTAGAGGTGCCAACCGATGGTCACGGTGAGCATTTGAAAGCCGCTGGCAGTGAATACTCGAGCGAACCAGAAAGCCCGATAGTAGGCGGTTAGCGCACCAAACAGCTACCGCGTAAAGGGGGTGAGGCAACCGGTCACGCGGCAATCGACCACACAACCTGCGCGGCCGTTCGGGACTATTCTGTTTCTCATACGTTGATCTGCGTCAATAGTTGCAGATGCAACGAATCGGCCCCGTGGCCGTAAATCCCTACGATTGCTGTTTCCAGAACAACTCCAATGTGTCGCACTCAATAGTCGTGGGGGCAGTTGGCGCAAAGGCATTCGCCGCGCGCCAGATTACCTGACAGAGGAAGCACTATGTTCGGTTTGGAGGCACTCGATCTCGCCCGAATCCAGTTCGCGTTTACCGTCTCGTTCCATATCCTGTTCCCGGCCATCACCATTGGCCTGGCGAGCTACCTGGCGGTGCTCGAAGGCCTGTGGCTCAAGACGAACAACAGCGTTTACCGCGACCTGTATCACTTCTGGTCGAAGATCTTCGCCGTGAACTTCGGTATGGGCGTTGTATCCGGTCTGGTCATGGCGTACCAGTTCGGCACCAACTGGAGCCGTTTCTCCGATTTCGCCGGGGCAGTCACTGGGCCTTTGCTGACCTACGAGGTATTGACCGCCTTCTTCCTTGAGGCTGGTTTCCTTGGCGTCATGCTCTTCGGCTGGAACCGTGTAGGCCGCGGTCTGCACTTTTTCTCCACCCTCATGGTCGCCCTTGGCACCTTGGTCTCGACCTTCTGGATCCTTGCCTCGAACAGCTGGATGCAGACCCCACAGGGTTACGAGATCATTGATGGTCGAGTGATTCCGGTGGACTGGCTGGCCGTGATCTTCAACCCGTCCTTCCCTTATCGTCTGGCGCACATGGCGACTGCGGCGTTTGTCTCGACGGCATTCTTTGTCGGTGCTTCGGCGGCCTGGCATCTACTGCGTGGGCGTGACAACCCGGCGATCCGCAAGATGCTATCGATGGCCATGTGGATGGCCTTGATCGTCGCGCCGGTTCAAGCGGTTATCGGCGATTTCCATGGGTTGAACACCCTCAAGCACCAGCCGGTGAAAATCGCTGCCATTGAAGGGCACTGGGAAAACGTCGGGGACGAGCCGACCCCGTTGATTCTGTTCGGCATCCCCGACATGAAAGCCGAAACCACCCATTTCAAGCTGGAGATCCCGGCACTGGGCAGCCTGATCCTGACCCACAGCCTGGATAAACAGGTGCCGGCGATGAAGGAGTTCGCCCCTGAAGACCGGCCGAACTCGACCGTAGTCTTCTGGTCGTTCCGGATCATGGTCGGCCTCGGCATGCTGATGATTGCGGTCGGCCTATGGAGTGTCTGGTTGCGCCTGCGTGGCAGCCTCTACAGTTCGCGGCCATTCCTCTACGTTACCCTGTGGATGGGCCCGTCCGGTTTGATCGCAGTACTCGCCGGGTGGTTCACCACTGAAGTCGGTCGTCAGCCGTGGGTGGTCTATGGCCTGATGCGTACCGCCGACGGTGCGTCGAATCATAGTTACACCCAGTTGGGCGTGACGCTGGTGATGTTCGTGGTGGTGTATTTCGCGCTGTTCGGCGCAGGTTTGGGCTACATGATGCGCCTGGTGCGCAAGGGGCCGAAAACTGACGAAGGCAAGGAAGTCAGCACTGGCGGTCCTGGTCAGCAACGCACTCCGGCACGGCCGCTGTCTGCTGCGGGTGACGATAACCACGACGGCGAAAACCTCAGCCTGAACAAGGGGAACTGAATCATGGGTATCGATCTACCGCTGATCTGGGCCGTGATCATCATCTTCGGGATCATGATGTACGTGATCATGGATGGTTTCGATCTGGGGATTGGCATGCTCTTCCCCTTCATCAAGGACGACCGTGACCGCGACGTGATGATGAACACCGTTGCGCCGGTCTGGGACGGTAACGAAACCTGGCTGGTGTTGGGCGGCGCGGCACTGTTCGGCGCCTTCCCGCTGGCCTATGCCGTGGTGTTGTCAGCGCTGTACCTGCCGTTGATGCTGATGCTGGTCGGGCTGATTTTCCGTGGTGTGGCCTTCGAGTTCCGTTTCAAGGCCAAGGCCGACAAGCGTCATATCTGGGACAAGGCGTTCATTGGTGGCTCGCTTGCGGCCACCTTCTTCCAGGGGGTCGCGTTGGGTGCCTTCATTGAAGGCTTCAAGGTGGTCGACCGTTCCTACGCCGGTGGTAGCCTGGACTGGCTGAGCCCGTTCAGCCTGTTCTGTGGCGTGGGCTTGGTAGTCGCCTACACCTTGCTGGGCTGTACTTGGCTGATCATGAAAACCGAAGGCAAGTTGCAGAAGCAGATGCACGATCTGGCGCGGCCGTTGGCGTTGGTGCTTCTGGCGGTGACCGGCATCGTCAGCCTGTGGACGCCGCTTGCGCACCCGGACATCGCCACGCGTTGGTTCAGCCTGCCGAATCTATTCTGGTTCCTGCCGGTACCGATCCTGGTGCTGGTGACCCTCTATGGCCTGCTCAAGGCAGTGGCGCGTAATGCCCACTACACCCCGTTCCTGCTGACCCTGGTGTTGATCTTCCTGGGCTACAGCGGCCTGGGTATCAGCCTGTGGCCGAACATCATCCCGCCATCAATCTCTATTTGGGATGCTGCTGCGCCACCACAAAGCCAGGGCTTCATGCTGGTCGGCACCTTGTTCATCATCCCGTTCATTCTGGGTTACACCTTCTGGAGCTACTACGTGTTCCGCGGCAAGGTGACCCACGAAGACGGCTACCACTAGGGTTTGAATGGAGGGTGTGAAATGGCTATTAAAGAAACCGTTAACGCCGAAAACAAACCGCTCTGGCAACGCTTGGGTTGGTTGGCGGTGATCTGGGCGGGCAGTGTCGTGACCTTGGGGATATTCGCCTGGCTGATGCGCCTGTTCATGAGCGCTGCCGGCCTTAGCACCCATTAGGCAAACTCCCATTACCGCCTTGCGGCGGCCTCTCACCCTTCGTAGCGGCTTGCTACGAAGGGTTTTTTTTGCCTGTTCACTTGCGCGCTTTCAACACCACGAACTTGGGGTTGGCCCCGACTTGTTCGACGCCACGGAACAGCCGCGCCAGTTTGCTGTGGTAACCCAGGTGGCGGTTACCGACGATGTAAAGTGCACCGCCGGGGACCAGTGCTTCGCGGGCCTGCTGGAACATGCGCCAGGCCAGAAAATCGCCGACCACCTGCTGCTGATGGAACGGCGGGTTGCACAGCACCACGTCCAGTGAGCGCTCGGGCTGGCTGGCCAGGCCATCGTCGGCGCGTATTTCCACGTCACGCTCACCCAGCGCCGCGTGCCAGTTTTCGCGGGCCGACTGAACCGCCATATAAGACTCGTCGACCAGTGTGTACTGTGCCTGTGGGTTGGCCAGCGCACTGACGATCGCCAGCACGCCGTTACCGCAGCCAAGGTCGGCGACCCGCGCTTGCCCGAGGTTCTTTGGCAGGTGGGGAAGGAAGGCCCGTGTGCCAATGTCCAGGCCTTCGCGGCAGAACACGTTGGCATGGTTGAGCAGGTTCAACGCCGGTTCGTCCAGACGATAGCGGGTCGGGTAGGGCGAGGTGAAGGGGGCTTTGCTTTCTGCCGTGGCAATCAGCAAGCGTGCCTTCTTGCGCGCCAGGGAGGCCTGCACCGGGCCGATGTACTTTTCCAGCAGATCGCCAGCGGCACGTGGTAAGTGCTTGATCATCGCGCCGGCGATGACCTGAGCGCCCGGAGCCAGATGACCCTGCAGGCGAATCAACTGCTCCTCAAGCAACGCCAGGGTTTTGGGAACGCGCACCAGCACACGCTCGAACGGGCCTTGCCACGCGGCACTGGCCGGAACGAAGGTGACACTGTCGAAGGGCTGACCGTTACGCGGCAGGTTCTTTTCCAGACCGAGCCTTGCCAGGTATGAGTCGCCACTGCTGACCACCTGTACATGACGGCTCAAACTGATGGCCAAGGCACCAAAACTGTCATTCAGTACCAGCACCCGAGCATTGCTCGGCAGCGCCTGTTCAGCCAGGTGCTCAAGCAGGTATTCGTCAGCGGCATCAAACGCTTGTAGGGGGTCGTTGGCTTGTTCGGGTTGGCGGATCAGGTCAAGTTGGGCAAAGGGGTTGATCAGCAAGGGCATGGCATAAGGCTCTGGGGCATCGGCGGCCGTCGCGGCGAGCGACGGCAAGTTGACGACGATTCTACAGGGTTTACACCGTACTGACTGGCGCTTGGCGCGTCATAAAAGGCCATTCATGGCGGCCCGGACAACCGCACTGGTCTTGTTGGTGGTATTCATCTTGGCCATGACGCTACGGATATGGAAATTAACGGTGCTTTCAGACAAGGCCAGAATACAGGCGATGTCGGCCGCGGTTTTGCCCTCGGCGGACCACTTGAGCACTTCGATTTCCCGAGCAGTCAATTCATATGTCAGGCGTTTGGGTGGGTGAATGCGCTCCACGATCAGGGTGTGTATCAGGTTACATAGCCACAAGGTATGGCAGGCCTTGTCAAAGAACTCGGCAGTCGTTACGGGGCCGTTCGCCCGAAGCACGCTGAGCATGCTCTGATTGCCGCGAGCATCGTGTATGGCCAGGCTCCAGCCGAAACGCAGGCCAAAGGACTGTGCTTCCTCCCAGTATTCGGGAACCTCGGCAAAAGCATTGTCATCCCAGAGAATGGCGGCCAGTGATTGCTGACAATGGGTTGCTATGGGGTCAATCTTTATGTAATCGCCCTGTTGGTAGCGCGTGTTCCATTCACTTGGAAAGTTGTTCAGGAGTATGTACTGAGGGGATTGGGTCGCAACGTGCCTGCGGATCGTGAACCCCAGGAAGTCCATGCCGAGTTGCTTTGCCAGGGACAGTGCAATTTCAAACAGCTGCTGTTCGTTGTGTTCATTGAGCAGCTGTTGCATCTGCTCCTGGTTCCAATAGGGCATGGCAAGTCACCTCCTTTTGATGGATCCAAACTCCGTGTGTTTTTGATTGTAGGAAAAGTCCTAGTATTTGCTTGGGTTATTTTGCGATAGCAGGTGCAGGTATCGCTTACTAATCGTCCGTGTTTATGCGGCGCATTTTGCGAGACACTGGTCTTAATCGACGATTGGAGCAGGTCATGACTGCCAGTGAGGAGAAGTTCACGCGTCAAACGCTGCTGGATGTGCAGCCGCTGACCCCGAGTCTGTTCAGTTTGCGGATTACGCGTGACCAGGGGTTTCGTTTCCGTGCCGGGCAGTTCGCGCGCCTGGGCGTGACACGGGCTGATGGCAGTGTGGTCTGGCGTGCGTACTCAATGGTCAGCGCCCCGCACGATGAGTACCTCGATTTCTTTTCCATCGTGGTGCCGGGAGGGGAGTTCACAAGCGAACTCAGCCGTTTGCGTCAGGGTGACAGCCTGCTGATTGATCGCCAGGCATTCGGGTTTCTGACCCTGGACCGCTTCGTGGGTGGACGTGATCTGTGGTTGTTGGCAACCGGCACGGGTATCGCTCCCTTTCTATCAATCCTGCAGGATTTTGAAGTATGGGAGCGGTTTGAACGCATCAAGTTGGTGTATTCGGTGCGTGAGGCCCGGGAGCTGGCTTATCAGCCACTGATTGCGGGCCTTGAACAGCGCGATTACCTGGCCGAATACGCGGGTGCGTTGCAGTTCATTCCCATCGTTACCCGTGAGCAACACCCGGGGGCACTCAACGGGCGTATCACTCGATTGATCGAGAATGGCGAACTGGAGCGTGTTGCCGGTGCAGCACTGACGCCCGAACATTCACGGGTGATGATCTGTGGTAACCCGCAAATGATCGATGACACCCGAGCGCTACTCAAACAGCGCGACATGCAATTGAGCCTGAGCCGTCGGCCCGGCCAGGTTGCAGTGGAAAACTACTGGTAGCAGCATCAGGCGCTGGCGCACGCGGGCGCCAGCGTTGTGTCGCTTACGGCTTGTTGCTTTGGTTCTTGAGCAGGTCACGAATCTCAGTCAGCAGCTCTTCTTCCTTGGTAGGGACAGGGGGCGCGCTGGGTGCAACGGCTTCTTCGCGCTTGAGCCGGTTGATCGCCTTTACCCCCATGAAAATGGCGAAGGCGACGATGATGAAGTCGATGACGGTCTGGATGAACTTCCCGTAGGCCATGACCACTGCGGGCACATCACCTTCGGCGGCTTTCAGGGTGACTGCCAGGTCGCTGAAGTCCACCCCACCAATCAGCAGCCCAATGGGTGGCATCACTACATCACCGACAAAAGATGAAACGATTTTGCCGAAGGCTGCGCCGATAATGATACCGACCGCCATGTCGACCACGTTGCCCTTGACTGCAAAGGCTTTGAATTCACTGAGCACGCCCATGGTTTATTCCCTGTAACAGATGAGATTGGTGAAAACAGTGTAAATCAGCTATGCGAGTCATGCTTATCGCTGCGGCTACAGACTGTGGTTATACCGAAAAGTTTTGTCTTCCAGGGTTGGCCCCATGGGCTTGCCTGCTCGGCTATCATGGCGGTTTTTCCAGGAGACCGCCCCATGGCCAAAGCCAAGCGCATGTACGGCTGCACCGAGTGTGGTGCGACCTTTCCGAAGTGGGCCGGGCAATGCGGTGAATGCGGCGCCTGGAATACCCTGGTCGAAACCGTGTTGGAAAGTGGTGCAGCCGCAGCGCCCAGTGGCCGCAGTGGCTGGGCGGGGCAGCAGGCGCAGATCAAGACCCTGGCAGAAGTCAGTGTCGAAGAAATTCCGCGTTTCACCACGGCCAGTGTCGAGCTTGACCGTGTACTCGGTGGCGGGCTGGTTGATGGTTCGGTGGTGTTGATCGGCGGCGACCCGGGTATCGGCAAGTCGACCATCCTGCTCCAAACCCTTTGCAACATTGCGACCCGCCTTCCGGCGCTTTATGTCACGGGCGAGGAGTCGCAGCAACAAGTGGCCATGCGTGCGCGCCGCCTGGGTTTACCGCAGGACCAGTTGCGGGTCATGACCGAAACCTGCATTGAGAACATCATTGCTACTGCCCGGGCGGAAAAGCCCAAGGTGATGGTTATCGACTCGATCCAGACCATCTTCACCGAGCAATTGCAGTCGGCCCCTGGTGGTGTCTCGCAGGTGCGCGAAAGTGCGGCCTTGTTGGTGCGTTATGCCAAACAGAGCGGTACGGCCATTTTCCTGGTCGGTCACGTGACCAAGGAAGGCGCCTTGGCCGGGCCGCGCGTGCTGGAGCATATGGTCGATACCGTGCTGTATTTTGAAGGTGAGTCCGATGGACGCCTGCGTTTGCTGCGGGCAGTGAAGAACCGTTTTGGTGCCGTCAATGAACTGGGCGTGTTCGGCATGACCGACCGTGGCCTCAAGGAAGTCTCCAATCCTTCGGCCATCTTCCTCACCCGTGCCCAGGAGGAGGTTCCCGGCAGCGTCGTCATGGCCACCTGGGAGGGAACTCGGCCGATGCTGGTTGAAGTTCAGGCGCTGGTTGACGACAGCCACCTGGCGAATCCTCGGCGAGTGACGCTTGGTCTGGATCAGAACCGGCTGGCAATGCTCCTGGCGGTGCTGCACCGCCATGGCGGCATCCCGACCCATGACCAGGACGTGTTCCTCAACGTAGTCGGTGGTGTGAAAGTGCTGGAAACCGCCTCCGACCTCGCACTGTTGGCGGCGGTGATGTCGAGCCTGCGCAATCGACCCTTGTCCCAAGACCTGCTGGTGTTCGGTGAGATTGGCCTGTCGGGTGAAGTCCGTCCGGTTCCCAGTGGGCAGGAACGCCTCAAGGAAGCCGCCAAGCATGGCTTCAAGCGCGCCATTGTTCCCAAGGGTAATGCACCAAAGGAAGCCCCTGCAGGCTTGCAGGTCATTGCGGTCACGCGCCTTGAGCAGGCGCTGGATGCGTTGTTCGAGTGACGCATCAGGCCTGCAAATGAAAAGGGCCGACGATTCCTCGTCGGCCCTTATGCTGCTCAGTGCATCAGTGCATCAGTGTTCAGCCGCAGCGGTTCGTCGTTCTGACGGTGCGCCGTGGTCGTGGTCGTGTTCGCTAATGACCGGAATCTCCTTGCCGTCGGCATCGAACAGCTTGCCGTCCTCGAAGTAATCACCGTCGCGCAGGGCGGAAATATCCGAGTAATTGATCGTGCGCTCGTAAGCGGCAGCAAACACCGACTGCTGGTCCGAGTTGCCAGTCGTGAAGTGGTTGAACGTCAGGTTCAGAAGAATCGCCATGATCGCCGCCGAGCTGATGCCGGAGTGGAAGATGGTTTCAAACCAGCTTGGGAAATGGTCATAGAAGGTCGGTGCAGCGATCGGGATCATGCCGAAGCCCAGCGAGGCGGCGACGATGATCAGGTTCATGTTGTTGCGGTAGTCCACTTTCGACAGCGTGCGAATACCGCTGGCAGCAACGGTGCCGAACAATACGATACCGGCACCGCCCAGTACTGAGGTTGGTACGGCGGCAATGATGCGCCCCATGATTGGCAGAAGCCCCAGCACCACCAGAATCACCCCGCCGGTTGCCACTACGTAGCGGCTCTTGACGCCCGTCACAGCCACCAGGCCAACGTTCTGGGCGAAGGCGCTCTGGGTGAAGGAGCCGAAGATGGGGGCAAGGATGCTCGACGCCATGTCGGCGCGCAGGCCATTGCCCAAGCGCTTGGAGTCAACCTTGGTGTCGATGATTTCGCCAACCGCGAGAATATCCGCCGAGGTTTCTACCAAGGTCACCATGATCACGATGCACATCGACAGAATGGCGGCGATGTGAAAGGTCGGCATACCGAAATGGAACGGTTCAGGAAAGGCCACCAGCGGGCCGTCCAGGACCTTGGAGAAATCCGCCATGCCCAATGACCAGGCAATCAGTGTGCCGATGACCATGGCCAGCAGGATCGACAGGCGAGAGATCGCTGCGCTACCGAGTTTGCTGAGTACCAGCACGATGGCGAAGGTCAGGGCCGCCAGGCCGATGTTGGCCATGCTGCCAAACTCTGGCGATTTGCTGTTGCCGCCCATGACCCAGCGCGCCGCCACGGGCATCAGTGTCAGGCCGATGGTGGTGATGACGATACCGGTGACCAACGGCGGGAAGAACTTGGTAATGCGTGAGAAGACGGGCGTGATCAGGAAGCCTATCAGCGATGCGGCCATGACCGCACCCAACACGCCAGGCAGACCTCCACCGCCTTCACTACTGAGAATGGCGCCCATGGTTGCCACGCCTGCGAATGAAACGCCCTGTACCAATGGCAACTGGCAGCCAAAGAACGGTAAGCCGAGGGTTTGTAGCAGTGTTGCAAGACCACCTGCGAACAATGAGGCCGCAATCAACAAACCGATATCAGCCGGCCCCAGTCCCGCGGCCTGGCCGAGAATCAAGGGAACCGCAACGATACCGCCGTACATGGTCAATACGTGTTGCAGGCCGTAAGCCAGGTTGGCGCCGAGGCCTAGGTTTTCGTCTTCGGGACGTTGCGCTGAAGACGTGCTAGCGGAGGACGTATTCATGAGGAGCAGGGTCTCTGTTTTATTGTTGTGGGCCTACTGTAGACAACAAGTGGCAATCATTACCAGAAGAATTGTATACAATTTTTAGATAGCCCGAGCGGATCTGTTGCACGCAATCGGCGTGCCATATTTTCTCATTAATGGTATGCAGGGCGTTTGGCAGGCGCGCCAACGGAGCCTTGTAGCGATCGCTAAAGGCTCTGGTGGGGATTGGGTAGTTGGCTAAACGTTCCTACGCTTCGATCAGTTGCCGCAGTTCGCGCTCAAGTTCTTCCGGGTTGGCCAGGTTCAGTTCGATCAGTCGCCGCAGGTGCGAAATGGAGTCCAGATCAATGAACTGGCAAACGAAACCCATCTGGTTTCCCTCCTCGTGACGCAACTCCACGTGCATCTTCACTTCGTCGTGGTCGTTGAGGTGTATGGAGGCATCGAAACCCTGGATAGGGTCGCCCTGCCAGCCCTCGGGGCATTCGATCAACAACCCCTTGAGCGACAGATCCAGCAGTTTGACGGGCCATCGTTGATCACCTTGCACCAGCTCGGTGCGGGCATCGAAGGGAACACGTTTGAAAAGCCGACGTTCGTGATGGTCGCTCATGGCCAAGCCCTCCGGGGTTCGCACTCAACTATAGTCCAGTGCTTGTCAGGTACGCGTGTTAGGTGCATAACAGAGCCATGAGTTTCCTGCTCGGGAGGCTCTAGAACGTAGCAGGTATGGCAATGTGCGATGACTCGCCCTAGACTCGTCGGGCAGTCTTTCAATCCACTAGCTGGAAGCTAATCATGAACAACAATAATAGCCTGCTGCGCCACTTGCCGTGGCTAGCGCTGGCAATCATCGGAGCCTGTGCGTTGGGTGTGGTTGCCCTGCGTCGCGGTGAAGCCATCAATGCCTTGTGGATTGTAGTCGCGGCGGTGGCTATCTACCTGGTTGCCTACCGTTACTACAGCCTGTTCATCGCCACCAAGGTGATGCAGCTCGATCCACGTCGGGCGACACCGGCGGTACTCAATAACGATGGTCTGGACTATGTCCCGACCAACAAGCACATCCTGTTCGGCCACCACTTTGCCGCGATTGCTGGCGCAGGGCCGCTGGTCGGACCGGTTCTGGCTGCGCAGATGGGCTATCTGCCCGGTACGCTCTGGCTGATTGCCGGTGTGGTGCTGGCAGGTGCGGTTCAGGACTTTATGGTGCTGTTCCTGTCCACCCGTCGCAACGGCCGTTCGCTGGGCGACATGGTCCGTGAAGAGATGGGCCGGATTCCGGGCACCATTGCCCTGTTCGGCTGCTTCCTGATCATGATCATCATCCTCGCGGTGCTGGCGCTCATCGTGGTCAAGGCCCTGGCCGAGAGCCCATGGGGCATGTTCACGGTGATGGCGACCATCCCGATCGCGATGTTCATGGGCGTTTACATGCGCTACATCCGCCCGGGGCGTATTGGCGAAATCTCGCTGATGGGTGTTGTCCTGCTGTTGCTGTCGATCTGGCTGGGCGGGCAGGTTGCTGCCGATCCGACCTGGTCCAAGGTCTTCACCTTCACCGGCGTACAAATCACCTGGCTGTTGGTGGGTTATGGCTTTGTGGCTGCCGTACTGCCTGTGTGGCTGGTGCTGGCGCCCCGTGACTACCTCTCGACCTTCCTCAAGATTGGCACCATCGTAGGCCTGGCGATCGGTATTCTGGTCATCGCGCCTGAACTGAAAATGCCTGCACTGACCCAGTTCACCGACGGTACTGGCCCTGTCTGGAAAGGCACCCTGTTCCCGTTCCTGTTTATCACCATCGCGTGTGGTGCGGTATCGGGCTTCCACGCCCTGATCTCCTCGGGCACCACGCCGAAGCTGCTCGACAACGAAACCAACGCCCGCTACATCGGTTACGGCGGCATGCTGATGGAATCGTTCGTAGCCATCATGGCCATGGTCGCTGCTTCGGTGATTGAACCGGGTGTCTACTTCGCCATGAACAGCCCGCCTGCCGTAGTCGGTAGCGATGTGGTCGCGGTGGCGCAGACGGTCAGCAACTGGGGCTTTGCCATCACGCCAGATGTGCTTGAGGGCGTAGCCAAGGACATCGGTGAGCACACCATCCTGGCCCGTGCGGGCGGTGCCCCGACCCTGGCGGTCGGTATCGCGCAGATCCTGCACCAGGTGCTGCCGGGTGAGAACACCATGGCCTTCTGGTACCACTTCGCGATCCTGTTTGAGGCGCTGTTCATCCTCACGGCGGTAGATGCGGGTACCCGTGCCGGACGCTTCATGTTGCAGGATCTGTTGGGCTCCTTCATTCCGGCGCTCAAACGCACTGAGTCGTGGACTGCCAACCTGCTGGCAACAGCCGGTTGTGTGGCCATGTGGGGGTATCTGCTGTACCAGGGCGTGATCGATCCGTTGGGCGGGATCAACACCTTGTGGCCGCTGTTCGGTATCTCCAACCAGATGCTGGCGGGCATTGCGCTGATGCTGGGTACTGTGGTGTTGATCAAGATGAAGCGCCAGCGCTACATCTGGGTCACCCTGTTGCCTGCTGTCTGGCTGCTGATCTGCACCACCACCGCGGGCTTCATCAAGCTGTTCGATCCGAGCCCGGCGGTCGGTTTCCTGGCGCTGGCCGACAAGTACAGCGCGGCACTGGATGCCGGTCAGGTACTCGCACCGGCCAAGGATATCAACCAGATGCAACACGTTATCTTCAACGCCTACACCAACGCGGCGTTGACCGGCCTGTTCCTGTTCGTGGTGTTCAGTATCCTGTTCTTCGCACTGAAGGTCGGTATTGCCGCCCTTGGCAAGAAAGAGCGTAGTGATAAGGAAACCCCGTTCCACCCTGTGCCGGACGCGTAAACACTGAGGAATGCAGTCATGTTCAACGACCTTGGTCGACTGGGTAAGTACCTGGGGCAGGCAGCCCGCCTGATGGTCGGTATGCCTGACTACGACACTTACGTCGAGCATATGCAAACCAAACACCCGGACAAGCCGGTGATGAGCTACGAGGCGTTCTTCAGGGAACGTCAGGAGGCGCGTTACGGGGGGAAGGGTGGGCCCAAGTGCTGTTAACCTTGGCTGACGGCCTGTAATAAACCTGTGGGAGCACGGTACGCCGCGCTCCCACAGTCATTTTTAGCGTTCAGGAGATTTTGCGCGTGCTACCTCCAATCCCCGTTACCGTGCTCAGTGGTTTTCTCGGTGCAGGCAAGACCACCTTGTTGCGCCACCTGCTCAAGGCCGAGCACGGCTTGAAGATCGCCGTGATCGAAAACGAATTCAGCGATGCAGGTATCGACACGGAGCTACTGGGTGACGAACCGGTGCAGGTCATGACCCTGGCCAATGGTTGTGTTTGCTGCAGCATCCATACCGACCTGACCAAGGCCCTGTTCCTGTTGCTGGAGCGCCTGGACAGTGGCGAGATCGCCTTCGACCGTTTAGTGATCGAATGCACCGGCCTTGCCGACCCCGCACCCGTGGCACAAACCTTCTTCATCGACGAAGAACTGCGTGAGCGCTACATCCTTGATGGCATTATCACCTTGGTCGATGCGGCGCATGCCGACCTCCACCTGACCCAGACCATTGCCCAGGCCCAGGTCGGTTTTGCCGATCGCCTGCTGGTGAGCAAGACCGATCTGGTCGATGCCGCCCAGTTCCAGGCCTTGAGCGAGCGTCTTGGACGGATCAATCGTCGTGCGCCGATTCATGTGGTCGAGCACGGCAAGATCGACCTGTCCGAGTTGCTGGATGTGCGCGGCTTCAATCTCAATGCCGACCTGGGTGGCGGTCTGAGCTTGCGCCCGGTTGCACAAGGCAATAGTGGTGACCGCATAAGCAGCATGGTACTGCGTACCGAGAAGCCCCTGAACATCGACCGGCTCAGCGACTTCATGAATCGTCTGCTCGAAGACCATGGCCGACAGCTGTTGCGTTACAAAGGGGTGCTCAATATTGAAGGCGAGCCACGCCGGCTGGTGTTCCAGGGTGTCTTGAAGTTGTATGGTTTCGACTGGGACCGCGCCTGGGAGCAGGACCAGACGCGGGAGAGCGTCGTGGTGTTCATCGGCGACGATTTGCCTGAAGAACAGATTCGCTCAGCGTTCGAGCAGCTGTAGGCTGCTTGTTAACTGGCGCTCAACCAATCGACGTCGCGGGCAAGAATGTTCAAGCGCAATTGGGTGCCCGACGGTGCATAACCAGCGGTCAGGTAGCCGCCGTTACCTTGACCGATGAGTGTCATGCTCAAGCTCGCCCCGGTAGCCGCTTCTTCAAGGTTGATCATGGCGAAATCGGTAGGCAGGTTCGAGAGGTCGACCGCTTGGTTGTTGTGGGCATGGCGTAACTGCCAGGCGCAAGGATCAACACCATCAATCGGGCACGCCTGAGGTACGCCTTCGGCGGTCATGAATACGCCGTGGTTCAGGTATTTGCCGCTGCGTACGTAGAGTCGATACAGTCCTTCGCTGTGTCGGAAATAGAACTCCGTGGGCGAGACATCGCTCACCACATGAAAGTTTATCAGGCCGTCGTTGCGGTCTTGTTCCCAGTCCTCATCGGTACCGCCGAGTGCACCCAGGGCCTGCGAGACTTCCAGCCCTTCAGGCCGTGCAGGGTGAGGCACGATAACGGGACGGTCGGTGGCTTCGTCCAGAGCGATGAGGCTGTGGCCGTTTATCAGCATGTAAGCGGTGAAGGAAAGTTGTTTATCGGTAGGCATAGCAGGTGATCTCCTGATCAGATTTAGCTCCCGTCTTGGGCTTTTGCCGGTATGACGTTTATCCAGAGGAGCGAGAACCAAGGTAATTTCCCAAAGCCTGTGAGGGCAGGAGGAACAATGCCCTGGTGGTCGTACCATGGGGCATCGCGGTTCTATCCTCAGAACTCATCCGGGTAGCTCAGCCAGGGTGCATTGCGCTCCTGGATATCCAGAATGAAACCCAGTGGGCTCCCTCCCGCAGTGTTGAGGTAGGTAGGCTCTGCGTCATGTCGGCTGCTCCGATGCACGAATCCTTTACCTGCACGCTGCAAAAACATGCCAACACGATCGCGTTTTATATGCTCAAGTGACGTTTCGCCGCGTTGTGGATGGATCAGCTTGAAGGGGACGGGCTCCCGCTCGGCGATGATAAAAGCGCCAATGTGGCCATTATCATCGGCACTGATGCCTCGGCCAAAATACGGGCCAAGCGAACGGACATACAGGTAGTAACCTTCGGGCGTATGCCTGAAGTACAGGGTCAAGGGCTCCACGGTGTTGCCGTTGGCAGGCGGTTGATGGCCTAGCAAATGGGCGTCACTTCGGGGTTGCAACGCCCCGGCCAAGAAGCCTTCGCCGCCGAACGGGGCGATGACTTCTGCCGGAGTTCCCCGCAGGACATCAAGGCAATGAATGGGGTATGCCTGAGTACGCAGGTGGGCGAGGAACGAGTTCTGTCGATGGGTGGGCATGGTGTTCGCCTTGTAGTTCATTGAGTGACAAAGGCGCATGGGCCTTCGTATTCGCTGAACCTAATGGCAAGGCGGTTGCCCGCTGCGTTAATTAATTACGCAGGCGAAAAAAAGCCCGGCTCAAGGCCGGGCTCTTCATTCAGCGAACTGCGATCAAGCGCCGTATACCGGCAGCTTGGCGCAGATAGCCTTGACCTTCTCACGAACGGCGTCGATCACCGCTTCGTTGTTCAGGTCGTCCAGGATGTCGCAGATCCAGCCAGCCAGTTCCTTGCACTCAGCCTCTTTGAAGCCGCGAGTGGTCACAGCCGGGGTACCGAAGCGCAGACCGGAGGTGACGAACGGGGAGCGTGGATCGTTTGGTACCGAGTTCTTGTTGACGGTGATGAAGGCTTTGCCCAGTGCAGCGTCAGCGTCTTTACCCGAGATTTCCTGCTTGATCAGCGAGAGCAGGAACAGGTGGTTCTGAGTGCCACCGGAAACGACGTCGAAACCGCGCTCGATGAAGACGCTGGCCATGGCCTGGGCGTTTTTCACCACTTGCTGCTGGTAAGCCTTGAACTCCGGCTGCAGCGCTTCCTTGAAGCAGATGGCCTTGGCGGCAATCACGTGCTCCAGCGGGCCGCCTTGGGCACCCGGGAATACGGCCGAGTTCAGCTTCTTCTCGATCTCTTCGTTCTTGCGAGCGAGGATCAGGCCGCCACGTGGGCCACGCAGGGTCTTGTGGGTAGTGGTAGTGACCACGTCAGCGAACGGAACCGGGTTCGGGTAAACGCCAGCGGCAACCAGACCGGCAACGTGAGCCATGTCGACGAACAGGTAGGCACCGACCTTGTCGGCGATTTCACGGAAGCGCGGGAAGTCCAGCACTTGCGAGTAGGCGGAGAAGCCGGCAACGATCATCTTCGGCTTGTGTTCCAGGGCCAGACGCTCGACTTCGTCGTAGTCGATCAGGCCGTTGGCATCGATACCGTACTGAATGGCGTTGTACAGCTTGCCCGAAGCGCTGACGCTGGCGCCGTGGGTCAGGTGACCACCGTGTGCCAGGCTCATGCCCAGGATGGTGTCGCCAGCTTGCAGCAGGGCCAGGTAAACGGCGCTGTTGGCTTGCGAACCTGCGTGTGGCTGAACGTTGGCGTAGTCTGCGCCGAACAGCTGCTTGGCGCGGTCGATGGCCAGTTGCTCGACCACGTCGACGTACTCGCAACCACCGTAGTAACGCTTGCCTGGGTAACCTTCAGCGTACTTGTTGGTCAGAACCGAACCCTGGGCTTCCATCACGGCCGGGCTGGTGTAGTTTTCCGAGGCGATCAGCTCGATGTGCTCTTCCTGGCGCTGGGCTTCTTGCTCCATGGCGTACTTGGCAATGGTCAAATCACGGCTGAACATGGCGGTCCTCAAGGATCGGGCTGGAAAAGGGAGGCATTCTACCTCATCGGCTTTTGTCTGGCATATGAAAGGGCATCATGTCGCAGACAAGTGGGGCTCATTTGCCGCTGTTTGTGTTGCCCGGCGCCATCCCCGAGCCTGTACAAGGGGGGGATGCGCAGGGTTACTGGAACATGAACAGCGTTTCGTTGCTGAACTGGGCTTCAAACTGGTGGGCCGGCATTGGCCGACCGAACAGGTAGCCCTGAACCTCATCACAACCGTGTTCTCGGAGGAACTCCAGCTGTTCATGGGTTTCTACACCTTCGGCGATTACTGCCAGGTTCAGGCTGTGGGCCATGGCGATGATCGCACGGGCGATCTGGCCATCCTGCTCGCCTTCGGGCAGGCCATCGACGAAGGTGCGGTCGATCTTCAGCACGTCGATCGGGAACTGCTTGAGGTAGTTCAGTGACGAATAGCCAGTACCGAAGTCGTCGACCGCAATGCTCAGGCCGAGGTTTTTCAGGCTGGCGAGTATCTGCATGGCCTCGTTGACCTCGCGCATCAAGATACTTTCGGTCAGCTCCAGTTCCAGGCACGCCGGTGGAACGCCGGTTTCGTTGAGGATCGTGGCGATGCGGGTACCCAGTTGCCCATCGGAAAACTGTCTCGCAGAAATGTTCACCGAAACTTTCGGTACCCGTACCTTGGCCTGGTGCCACTCTTTGAGCTGACGACTGGCTTCACGCAGTACCCAGTCACCGACATCGACCACCAGCCCCAACTCCTCAATCACCGGAATAAAGTCGCCCGGCGGTACCAGGCCACGGGTTGGGTGGCGCCAGCGCAGGAGCGCTTCGGCGCCGGTCAGGCGTTTGCCGTCGCCGCTGAACTGCGGTTGGTAGTACAGGATGAACTCGTTCTGCTCCAGTGCATGGCGCAGGTCGCTTTCCAGTTCCAGGCGCTCCAGCGCACTGGCGTTCATATCCGCCTGGTAGAACTGGAAGTTGTTCTTGCCGCGCTCCTTGGCGTGGTACATCGCGGTGTCGGCGTTTTTCATCAGTTGGCTGAGTTCGCTGCCATCCTGAGGGCTCAGGGCAATACCGATACTGGCGGTGACGAAGAACTCGCGGTTTTCCAGCACAAAGGGACGAACCAGGCTGTTGAGGATCTGTTCGGCCACATTGATGGCGCGGTTCAGCGCCATCTCGCGGGTTGCGCGTGGTTGCAGCAGCAGCGTGAATTCGTCGCCGCCCATGCGCGCAACGGTGTCGTCAGTGTCGACACAGTCGAGCAGGCGTTCGGCCATGTCCTTGAGCATACGGTCGCCGGCCGCGTGGCCAAGGGAGTCATTGATCGGCTTGAAACGGTCCAGGTCGAGGAACATCAGCACCACCCAGGCCTTTTGACGATCAGCTTGCTGCAGTGCGGTGTGCAGGCGGTCCTGGAACAGCGTGCGGTTCGGCAGGTGCGTCAGGGCGTCGTAGTAGGCCAGACGGTGAATGCGTTGTTCGCTGGCCTTGCGCTCGCTGATGTCGGTAAAGAAACACACATAGCTGGCCAGGTCGCCTTCGTCGTCGAGCACAGCGGTAATGCCGACCCAGGCCGGGTAATGCTCGCCGGTGCGACGTTTAAGCCAGACTTCACCTTCCCAGGTGCCGCGGATGTGCAGCTGTTTGACCACGTAGCGCAGGTGCGCTTCCTGCTGTTCGTCGACCGTCAGCATATTTGGCAGTTGGTCGAGCACTTCGGCTGCGCTGTAGCCGCTGACGCGGCTGAAGGCTTCGTTGGACTGGACGATATAGCCCGCCGGGTCGGTGATCAGGATGGCCGAAGTCGAGTGCTCAAACACTGTCGCAGCCATGCGCAGGTCTTTTTCAGCGCGGCGCTGCTGGCTGATGTCACGGCCGACGCCGAGTATGCCCTCGAACCGATTGTGCTCATCCCAGACCAGTACCAGGCGCAGTTCGATCGGGATCTTGCGACCATCGGCGCGCAGGCAGTCGAACAGGAACAACTGAGTGGGAAGCTGGGTACGCAATTGCTCCAGTTGTTCTGGAACGTGCAGGGCACGGTTGAGGCGTTCGATCAGGCTGTAGATGCCGGTCAACTGTGCCGGGTTGGCAATGGTCGATTGCCAGCCGTTCTCGAAAATCCAGTCGACCTCGTAGCCCAATACCGCCTGTACCGAGGGGCTGACATAGTTGGGCTTCAGCATGCTGTCGGTGGAGAAGATGACGTCGCTGATACTTTCGGCAAGCATGCGGTAACGCTGTTCGCTGTCACGCAGCGATTCGCTGGCCTCTATCTGCTCGGTGACGTCTTTGGCCACGCCAATGATGCGGGTGACGTTGCCGTCGTTGTCGCGGGTCAGGACCTCTTCGCGAATATCATAACGACGCCAACCCTGGTCACGGTGACGGAAACGTAGCTGGCAGTGCAGTTGTTCCAGGTAGCCACTCTCGCGCTGTTGCTGACGCATCCGGTTGTAGAGTGTGGCGTCTTCAGGGTGCAGAAGGATTTCCCAGAATCGCTCGCCCATCGTATCCAGTTCAGTACGGGAGTAACCCAGGGTCTGGCCCAGGTGCCGATTGCTGAAGATCATCCGTTGGTTTTGCACGTCCTGCACGTAGAGTTGATCCGGTACGGTACGGACCACGTTCGACCAGAAACTTTCACGCTCCAGCAGCGACAGCTCGACCTGCTTGCGGCTGGTAATATCGCTGATGCTGAGGGTTACCGCTTGATAGTCAGCGCGTTGCTCGGGGAAACGCACCGTCAGCCACAGGTGCAGCTCCTGGCCATCGGCACCACTGAGGCGAACCTCCAGCTCAAGCTGATGTTGATTGTTCAGGACGGCTTCGACCAGTTGCAGGCCAATCCCTTCGTTGTGTGTATCGCCAGCAATCAGGCGTTGCCAGGCACCGTTGCGGCATTCAACCCCCAGCAGTTGCAGGGCGACTTGATTGACCTCGGTGACTTTCAACTCCTGCAGCAACGTGTTGCGCAGGGACCGGTCAAGCAGCAGGCGGTGCTCAAGCTGGTCTTGGCCACGAAGGCGCAGTCGTTCAAGCGTATTGATCAGGCCGGACAAGTCCAGCACGCAAAGGGCGACCCCTGTCCCCTCGAAAATATCCTGGTAGCGTCGGCGTCCTTCTTGTAGTGCGCGTTGGCGCTTGCGCATGCTGGCCAATGCCAGCAGCGGCAGCAGGGCGCAGATCAGGCCAAGCAGGCATTTACTGATCAGAGCAGGCAACAGTTGCTGACGACTCAATTCGGCATCGTAGAGGCCGCGCAGTTGCCAGTCGCTGTTATCGAGGAATGTCAGCAGTACGCTTTGCAGTGGCTCGGCGTTGGCTGGCCGTGGCGTTTCAGGTGAGCGATGTTGATTGATGATTTCAGCCGTTCGGCTGTTTTCCAGCAGCCACAAGGGGCGGGTGGGGTTGTCCAGGTGTTCGGCCAGCGCGCTGTAATACTCAGGGCTCAGGCGCAGCAGCCAGTAACCGCTGGTCGGCCGATCTGATTGGCGTAGCAGCAGGTAGATGTAACTGTTGTCACTGTTGTTACTGAAGTAGTACGGGAGGCCACTGCTCAGCCGTATCAATTCTTCAATGGCATGCTGGTCAGGCGATTCGCCGAGGCTGTCGCGCAACGGGCGTGCCTGGCTGTCGAACCAGGCGATGCTGCGCAGTGAGGGCAGTGCGCGCTGCAGATTGGCCACCACCTTCGGTAGCGCGCGGTCGTCCGGGGGCAGCGGATAGGGTTGGACCTGATTGAGTGCGGTCTGAGCCTTGAGGGCCATGTTCAGGCTCAGGTGATCGGCCAACTCGTTGCTGGAATCCAGGCTGTGTTGGCGCTCATCGGCAAGGGTATGGTGGTACTGATCAATCAATAGCCAGAACAGCAGGCCGAGCAGCAGCAATACCAGGATGGCCAACACCCCTTTCAACGAACCGCGCAACAATGAACCCGAGCTGGAGGGGGCGGTACGCAGGGAGGACGGCTGAGTAAGATTGGTCAAACGTTGATCCTGCGGTATGGCTGGCTGTGGCAGGTTTGAGCTGCTTATTGGGTGCGCACCCTCACGCTCAGCCGTGCAGGCCGATGCGTACTCATAAGCTGGACGCCCGAAGGGCGCTTAGCATGCCTTGAGTTGTGGCGAAGTGCCAGTCCTGTTCGCAGATCCCGACAAAGTGCTATGTCGGCGGCCCAGGCCTGCCTGGGCCAGAGCTTGGGCCTGACGGTTGTCGGTTGGCCAAGTTAATAGTCGCTTTTACTTTTTTACGTCATACAATTGGCCCCTTGAATTTACTTGCTTACAGGAGCTCAACGTTTTGGCTCAATACGTCTACACCATGCATCGGCTGAGCAAAGTTGTTCCGCCGAAGCGGGAAATCTTGAAGAACATCTCCCTGTCGTTTTTCCCCGGCGCCAAGATCGGCGTGCTCGGCCTCAACGGTTCGGGTAAATCCACCCTGTTGAAAATCATGGCGGGTGTTGATACCGAGTTCGACGGTGAAGCACGGCCAATGCCGGAGCTGAATGTCGGTTACCTGCCGCAGGAACCACAGCTCGACCCAACCAAAACTGTGCGTGAAGTGGTCGAAGAAGCGGTCAGCGTGATCAAGGATGCCCAGGCTCGCCTGGATGAGGTCTATGCGGCGTACGCCGATCCTGATGCCGACTTCGACAAGCTGGCCGCTGAACAGGCCAAGCTTGAGGCGATTCTGCAGGCCAGCGATGGTCACAACCTGGAGCGTCAGCTGGAAGTGGCGGCCGATGCCCTGCGCCTGCCGGCCTGGGACGCCAAGGTCGAACACCTGTCGGGTGGTGAAAAGCGTCGTGTAGCACTCTGCCGCCTGCTGCTGTCGGCACCGGACATGCTCCTGCTCGACGAACCGACCAACCACCTGGATGCCGACTCTGTCGCCTGGCTCGAGCACTTCCTGCACGACTTCCCGGGTACTGTGGTAGCGATTACCCACGACCGTTACTTCCTCGACAACGTCGCCGGCTGGATCCTCGAACTCGACCGTGGCGCCGGTATTCCGTACGAAGGTAACTATTCGGGCTGGCTGGAAGCCAAGTCGGATCGTCTGGCCCAGGAATCCAAGCAGCAGTCGGCCCATGAAAAGGCCATGAAGGAAGAACTGGAGTGGGTGCGCAAAGGCGCCAAGGCACGCCAGTCGAAATCCAAGGCTCGTCTGCAGCGCTTCGAAGAAATGCAATCGCAGGAATTCCAGAAGCGCAGCGAAACCAACGAGATCTATATCCCGGCAGGCCCGCGCCTGGGCGACAAGGTCATCGAGTTCAAGAACGTCACCAAGGGTTATGGCGACCGTGTACTGATCGACAACCTGTCGTTCAGCATGCCTAAAGGCGCCATTGTCGGTGTGATCGGCGGTAACGGTGCCGGTAAATCGACCCTGTTCCGCATGCTGATGGGCAAGGAAACACCAGACTCGGGCACCATCGAGATCGGTGAAACCGTGCAACTGGCCTGTGTCGATCAGAGCCGCGAAGACCTGGACGGCAACAAGACCGTGTTCCAGCAGATCTCCGATGGTTCCGACCAGATCCGTATCGGTAACTACGAAATTCCTTCGCGTACCTACGTGGGTCGCTTCAACTTCAAGGGCGGCGACCAGCAGAAGTTCGTCAAGGACCTCTCCGGTGGTGAGCGTGGCCGTCTGCACCTGGCCCTGACCCTGAAGGAAGGCGCCAACGTCCTGCTGCTCGACGAACCGTCCAACGACCTGGACGTGGAAACTCTGCGTTCGCTGGAGGAAGCCCTGCTGGACTTCCCGGGCGCTGCTATCGTGATCTCTCACGATCGCTGGTTCCTTGATCGCGTGGCCACCCACATCCTGGCCTACGAGGACGATTCCCAGGCGGTATTCTTCGAGGGTAACTACACCGAGTACGAAGCCGACCGCAAGAAGCGTCTTGGCGAAGCTGCTGCCCAGCCGCACCGGGTACGGCACAAAAAACTGGCATAACCGCTCGCGGTTTTGCACTGGAACGGGGCCTTCGGGCTCCGTTTTTTTTTGCCGAAAAATGTGGCGTACCTGTTGCCTGAAAGGCAGGCTCTCTAAGGCTATGCATGCGCTGGCCCAGGCAAAAAAGCCTGGCTGAAGACGCGCTTGAATGTGTATACATTTACATAAATGCACCATTTAATTTCAAAAAAACGACATTTTGCACTGTCGCAGTGCGCCTTGACTTGATAAAGTCCCGGGAAAAATTCTTACAAGCTAATCATCTGCCGAGACCTTCCCATGATCGAATCCGTCGAAGACTTCCTCGCACGCCTGAAAAAACGTGACCCAGCCCAGCCTGAATTCCATCAGGCGGTGGAAGAGGTACTGCGCAGCCTCTGGCCCTTCCTGGAGGCCAATCCGCACTACCTGCAGGCCGGTATTCTTGAGCGTATGGTCGAGCCTGAGCGCGCGATCCTGTTCCGCGTGTCGTGGGTCGACGATCAGGGCAAGGTCCAGGTCAACCGCGGTTATCGTATCCAGATGAGCAGTGCCATTGGCCCTTACAAGGGCGGCTTGCGTTTCCACCCGTCGGTCAACTTAGGCGTGCTGAAGTTCCTGGCCTTTGAACAGGTCTTCAAGAACTCCCTGACCTCGCTGCCCATGGGCGGCGGCAAGGGCGGCTCTGACTTTGACCCCAAAGGCAAGAGCGACGCTGAAGTGATGCGCTTCTGCCAGGCGTTCATGAGCGAACTGTACCGCCACATTGGTGCCGACCTTGACGTACCTGCCGGTGATATCGGCGTCGGCGCACGGGAAATCGGCTTCATGTTCGGCCAATACAAGCGTTTGGCGAACCAGTTCACCTCCGTGCTGACCGGTAAGGGCATGACCTACGGCGGCAGCCTGATCCGCCCTGAAGCGACCGGTTACGGTTGCGTGTACTTTGCCGAAGAGATGCTCAAGCGTCAGGACCTGCGCATTGACGGTCGTCGTGTTGCTATATCCGGTTCCGGCAACGTGGCCCAGTACGCGGCGCGCAAGGTCATGGACCTGGGTGGCAAGGTGATCTCCTTGTCCGACTCCGAAGGTACCCTGTATTGCGAAGCGGGCCTGAGTGATGAGCAATGGGACGCATTGATGGCGCTGAAGAACGTCAAGCGTGGCCGCCTCAGTGAGATGGGCGGGCGCTTTGGCCTGGAGTTCCGTGCAGGCCAGCGCCCTTGGAGCCTGCCGTGTGACATCGCCCTGCCGTGCGCTACCCAGAACGAACTGGACGCCGACGATGCCCGCACCTTGCTGAGCAATGGCTGCCTCTGTGTGGCCGAAGGTGCAAACATGCCGACCACCCTGGAGGCAGTGGATATCTTCCTTGAGGCCGGTATCCTCTTCGCTCCGGGCAAGGCGTCCAACGCCGGTGGCGTGGCCGTGAGCGGGCTGGAGATGTCGCAGAACGCCATGCGCCTGTTGTGGACTGCTGGCGAAGTGGACAGCAAGCTGCACAACATCATGCAGTCGATCCACCACGCCTGCGTGCACTACGGTGAGGAAAACGGTCGAATCAACTACGTCAAAGGCGCCAACATTGCCGGCTTCGTCAAAGTTGCCGATGCCATGCTGGCTCAAGGGGTCGTTTAAGCCTCCGGTTCGATGGCGATGATCTCGATCGACTGATCACCCGCCGGTCGTCGCCACACCACTTCGTCTCCTGGCTTGGCGCCTAGCAGTGCCCGGCCCAGGGGGGATCCCCAGTTGATCAGGCCGCTTGCGGCATAGGCCTGATCTTCTCCGACCAGTTGAACCTGATGTTGCTGACCGCTTTCATCGGCAAAGGTCACGTGGCTGCCAATCTGCACCTTGTCCCGTGATGCCGCTGGCGCAACCACCAGCGCACTCTGCACCTTGGCATTGAAATAGCGCAGGTCACGCTCGGTCTCCACGAGCCGCTGCTTGTCTGCCTGCTCACCTTGGGCGAGCAGTTCACTGCGCAGTGTGTTCAATTCGGCGACACGCTCATGCAGCAAGGTAAGACCTCGGGCGGTGACGTAGTTGGGTTGCTCGCTGATCTGACGTTCAACGGGCTGATCAGCCTGGTCACTGGCTTGATCTTCATTGACGAATGCACGGCTCATGAACGGCTCCTTCTCAGGAGACCCTGCTGACAGACGTGCGCACTCTGGCTGACCTGTATGCGACCTGTTTGCGTCGCCGCATCGCGGTCTTTCTCCTGCTGCCATTGTTTCGTGATCGTCCCAATGGCGGGCACGGTAGTCTCGCAGGTCCTGATGCTCCTGCATGGCCTGGCACTGGCGAAAGCCATTGTCCCAGCCGGCCTCATATTGGCGGTTGTGCAGGTAGCGTGGTACATCTTTGCTAAAGTCGCCAGCTATTAACGCTGCGGCCTGACAACCGTCACGGTCGTCTCCTGAGTGCCATTGGCAATCGCCGAAAAGGTCAGTACTCAAAGGTCAGTACACAGGGGCCAGTACACAGCGGCTAATCAGTAGTTGTACCACTTGAGCTCAAGCATCACCTCGTTCTGCGCTGTGGTGAACGCGCTGAAATCGCGCTTTGCGCTCAGACGCAGGCCGAGGTTGTTCGACAGCTCCCACTGCTGGTTCAGGCTCAGGCTGCGGCGCACTTCGCCATTGGTAAAGTAATCACCCTTGGCCTCCAGGCTCAGGTTGCCCAGCCCGTTACGCCACAAAAGGCCGGTGTTGAAGCCCATTGCTGGCGCAATGAAGCCGGCAAAGTCGGCGTTGTGCTCGACCCGCACGGTTCCAAGGGCAAACCCGAGCATTTCGTCGCTCAGCGCCCAAGTACCGCCAGCACCGCCATTTACCTGACTGACCAGGGTTTCGTCACCCTCCCTGCCAAGCACCCGCTCCAGGCCGCCAGCGACTTGCCATGACCAGGGTTGCAAAAGGGCGTTGCGCGGGGTCAGCGAGCGAATGGTCGCCAGGTCCAGGCGTTGCAGTTGCCACTGGTTGTTTTCGTACTGGCGTAGTTTCAGCTGGAGGATTTCGATTTGCGCCCCCAGCGGGAAGCCATACATATTGTCGTTGAGGTCGTGGTAAGCCATGCGCAGGCCATACTCAGCGAACGCACGGTCTTCTCGTGTGCCCACCCCTAACTGCCAAGTGCGTGACTGATGGCCATCTTCAGGCAGCCCTGGGCGCTTGATGTCGAGCTCAGGTGGAGGGTTGCGGTTGATCGCTCGCAGCAGTTCAAAGCTGCGTTTGGCGCGTGCCGGATCACGCTCCTGGCCGTTGGCACGGTAGCGCTCCAGGCGGTAGGCGGCGTCTTGCACCAAGGCCTGGCGGTCACGTGGCAGTGCGCTGAACGCCGGGCTTTGCAGTTGTGCAGTATCGGCACTGACGGCCAGCACCTGGCGTTGCTCCTCGGCATCCAGTGGCGCTGCGCGCTCCAGCAATTCACGTTCGCGCGAAGGCCGGTAGTCGATACGCTCCACCAGCCCCGATTGCTTGACGGCCTTGACGGTGTCGGTCGGAATGGCCGTGAGCGGGAACTGCGAGGTCAGGTCCAGGCTTGGGCGAGCCACCTGTAGCAACTCGAGCAAACGGTAAGAGCAGTTTTCGTCAAAGAAGAAGTAGTCGAAGCGAATCTGTTTGAGCTCCCACACGTGCTCGACCATACGCCCGGTTTCTTCCGGGGTCAGGTTCAAGCGGTACTCCCACAGGTCGCGGTTCTCCAGGCTGCGGTATTCCGAAAGCTTTTCCTGATAGGGCACCAGGGCAAACAAGCCCGGGTAGCCGCCCATCAGGCCTTTCCAGGCATAGAGGATGCTGTTGTCGTTGCCTTCTATGTAGGCGCCGAAGTTGATCGCGTAGCTCAGCAGGGCCGTGTCGTTCTTTTGCACATCGGCCTGGTCGATACGCAGCAGCGTATGGCCGAACATCGATGAGGGGCTGTTCAAGTAGGCTGCCGGGAAGATCATCACCGCACTGTGTGGCGACACATCCTTGAACCACTGGGGGTATTCCTTGCAGTCCGGTGCTGGCAGGTCATTCAACTGCAGTTGTTCGCGTAGCCAGCGGGTGCGTGCCGGGAATACGCACTGTGCATGTTTGTCGCCCAGGCTTGCCGGTGCATAGAGCGCCTGGAGGGTGGCCTTTAACTCCAGATCAGGGTGATGGCCTCCGTCTTTGGCGAGAAAGAAGCGCTCGTCGTCGACATAACTTCGCCAGCCACCCAGCTTGGCGGTTTCGTAGTGACCCAAGGCGATCCAGTAGCGGTCATTGGCCAACTGGTTGAGGCGGTTGTCGTCGAAAGCGGGAGCAGCATGCAACGGGGCGCAGACACAGAGCGCCAGGTAGGCAAGGCGTTTGAGCATGTCGGGCAACTACGTCGGGATGATGCCGATAGAGGCGAACCCGCCCCTGAGGGGCGGGTGGGCCGAGCTTAAGCCTGGGTGGCGTATTTGGCCAGGCGTGGGTCGCTTTTCAGAACAGCCAGGGTGTTGGTGTGGACATCTTCAGCGGTGATGTCGGCTGTCTTGAAGATCTCCTGGAAGTGTTGGTGGGTGACGGCGGCGAAGTGCGCGCGGTCTTCAGGTGCCACGCCGAGGACGACGGCGTAGGTGGTCAGTGCTTCGCCTTGACCTTTGGCCATGTCTTCAGACAGTTCGTTCATCATGCCATTCATGGCGAACCACGACTTGCCGCCATAGGTCAGCGCAGCGTTGGTCGCGCAGCCGTTGGTGCCGGACGTCATGCCGAACGTTGCGTTACCGGAGGTGCCGTTGGTTGTTGATGCAAGGAAGTGGGCCGGTGTACCGCGCTGGCCCTCGAACAACATGTTGCCCCAGCCGCAATCCGGGCCGCCAGGCGCCTGGGCCATGGCGTTCAGGGATGCGGCGGCGAACAGAGTACCCAGAAGAATCCGTTTCATAGCATTGTTCTCTTTCTAAGGAAGTGCAAACCAAAGGTCAGGGTTATCTGGCATATCGGTGAGACCTGTAGCCAGGACGGGTCGGTTATTTACCCAGCCGCGCAGCTTACAGTTTAGGCATGATCTAACAGTTCGCTGATCAATTACAAAATATTACTGGGAGGCGCTATGGGGGGCAGGATTCACTCCGTTGCAGAAAGCGTTGAAGAGCCTTGCAAGCCGCACGCGCCCGGCGCCAGAATGCTTCATCCGCCCCGCCGAAGTAAGGAAGCCCGATGCCCGATCCTGTTGCTGCGAGCCTGCGTCTTGCGCCAGAAGCCTTGACCCGGCCGTTTTCCGCCGAACAGTTCGCTTTTACCACCACCAATGATCTGGAGCCTTTTCGCGGTGTGCTTGGCCAGGAACGTGCTGTCGAAGCCTTGCAGTTTGGCGTCGCCATGCCGCGTCCTGGGTACAACGTTTTTGTCATGGGTGAGCCCGGCACTGGGCGTTTTTCGTTCGTCAAACGCTACCTGAAAGCCGAAGGCAAGCGCCTGCATACCCCCTCGGACTGGGTCTACGTCAACAACTTCGATGACCCGCGCGAAGCCAAGGCACTGGAGTTGCCGCCTGGCAGCGCCGGTGCGTTCATCGCAGATATTGGCGGCTTGATCGACAACCTGCTGGCAACCTTCCCGGCGGTGTTCGAGCACCCCTCGTTCCAGCAGAAAAAAAGTGCCATCGATCGCGGTTTCAATCAACGTTATGACCGTGCACTGGATGTTATCGAGCGGGCGTCCCTGGAAAAGGACGTTGCCCTGTATCGTGACAGCAGTAACGTTGCCTTCACCCCGATGAGTGACGGCAAGGCGCTGGATGAGGCCGAGTTTGCACAGTTGCCTGAAGCTGAGCGTGAGCGTTTCCACGAGGACATTGCCGCACTGGAAGAGCGTCTGAACGAAGAGCTGGCCAGCTTGCCGCAGTGGAAGCGCGAGTCGAGCAACCAGTTGCGTCAGCTCAACGAAGAAACCATTACCCTGGCCTTGCAGCCGCTGTTGTCGCCGCTCTCGGAAAAGTACGCGGAGAACGCCGCCGTCTGCGCCTACCTGCAAGCCATGCAGGTCAACTTGTTGCGCACGGTGGTCGAACAACTGGTCGACGACAGCAAAAGCGACGCGGTGGCCCGCAAGATGCTGGAAGAGCAATATGCGCCAAGCCTGGTGGTTGGGCATCCGGTCAGTGGCGGTGCGCCGGTGGTGTTTGAGCCGCACCCGACCTACGACAACCTGTTTGGCCGTATCGAATACAGCACCGATCAAGGCGCGCTCTACACCAGCTATCGGCAACTGCGTCCCGGCGCGCTGCACCGTGCAAATGGTGGTTTCCTGATTCTTGAAGCCGAGAAAATGCTGGGCGAACCCTTTGTCTGGGATGCGCTCAAGCGTGCCTTGCAATCGCGCAAACTGAAAATGGAGTCACCGTTGGGCGAACTGGGGCGTGTGGCCACCGTCAGCCTTACGCCGCAGATGATTCCGCTGCAGGTCAAGGTCGTCATCATTGGGGCCCGCCAGCTTTACTACGCCCTGCAGGACCATGATCCGGACTTCCAGGAAATGTTCCGGGTGCTAGTGGATTTCGACGAAGACATTCCAATGGTCGACGAGAGCCTGGAACAATTCGCGCAGTTGCTCAAAACCCGTACCAGCGAGGAAGGCATGGCGCCGTTGACTGCCGATGCGGTCGCACGCCTGGCAACCTACAGTGCGCGTTTGGCCGAGCATCAAGGGCGTTTGTCGGCGCGAATCGGTGACCTGTTCCAGCTGGTCAGCGAGGCGGACTTCATTCGCCACCTGGCCAACGACGAAATGACCGACTGCGGCCATATCGAACGGGCGCTCAGGGCCAAGGCCACGCGTACTGGCAGGGTTTCGGCGCGGATTCTCGACGACATGCTTGCCGGGATCATCCTGATCGACACCGAAGGTGCGGCCGTGGGCAAGTGCAACGGCCTGACAGTGCTTGAGGTGGGTGATTCGGCGTTCGGCGTGCCGGCACGGATTTCCGCGACGGTGTACCCAGGTGGAAGTGGCATCGTCGACATCGAGCGCGAGGTCAATCTGGGCCAGCCGATTCACTCCAAGGGGGTAATGATCCTGACCGGTTACTTGGGCAGTCGTTATGCCCAGGAATTCCCGTTGGCCATTTCCGCAAGTATTGCGCTGGAGCAGTCCTATGGTTACGTCGACGGTGACAGCGCCTCCCTCGGTGAGGCCTGTACCCTGATTTCGGCGTTGTCGAGAACCCCGCTCAAGCAGTGTTTCGCTATTACCGGCTCCATCAACCAGTTCGGTGAGGTGCAGGCTGTCGGCGGGGTCAACGAGAAAATCGAGGGCTTCTTCCGGCTCTGCGAAGCCCGTGGCCTGACCGGTGAACAGGGGGCAATCATTCCGCGTGCCAACGTCACGACACTGATGCTCGATGAGCGTGTACTGCAGGCCGTGCGCGCGGGGCAGTTCCACATCTATGCGGTCAGCCAGGCCGATGAGGCATTGAGCCTGCTGGTGGGCGAACCCGCCGGTACGCCCGATGCCGAAGGTCAGTTCCCCGAGGGTAGCGTCAACGCCAGGGTGGTCGAGCGGCTGCGGGAAATTGCCGAGATGATCAGCGACGAGGAGCTCAAGGAGGCGGAGAAAGAGCACGTTGAACAGGCGTTGGTCGAGGTCAAGTCGTCCTGACGGGGGAGGGTGGGCGCCAGGGTCGGCATGACCATTCGGCGCCCGCTGCTGTGCTACCGCTTGTCGCTGTCGGTTTTCTTCTATTCTTCAGATCATGGACAGTCGTAGGTACAGGATAGAGACAGCTCCCGATGGGCGCTGAACAGGGTTTCTCCGAGGATCGTCGCCATGCCGCGCAGCCTCAGCCTTACTCGTCAATGCCTGGGTCTGGTCACCCGCATTGAATGCAGCATTCGTCCGCTGGCCGGTGACAATGGTATGTGGACGCTGCTTTTCGCCGCCGGCATGGCTGGCGAGCAACCTTCCGCGATCAAGGCTCAGGGGCCGTTCCACGGTCCTTACGTCGCTGAGTCAGTACTCAATGCCATCGTCGATAGCCTGACCTTGCATGGGTATCAAGTTGCGGATGGGCCACAGATCTGGTGCATTCACTTGCAGGCACAGCTCAGACGGATCAACGGCGAACGGGTGCATCACGTGGGTGATTTCCAGTTCCATCCAGAGACCTGAGGGCTGCCCCCGGTTGCCTTGCGGCAACCTGACGCGGGCTTTTTCTGTCATTCGTGGCTGGTATACTTGTGCCCGTTTTCTAGCCACCGATGAGTTTTTTAATGGAACGTTTTATCGAAAACACGATGTATGCCTCTCGCTGGCTGCTCGCGCCCATCTACTTTGGTTTGTCCTTGGGGCTGCTGGCGCTGGCACTGAAATTTTTCCAGGAAATCTTCCACGTATTGCCCAACGTGTTTTCCATGGCTGAAGCCGACCTGATCCTGGTGATCCTTTCGTTGATCGACATGTCCCTGGTGGGTGGCCTGCTGGTCATGGTGATGTTCTCCGGCTACGAGAACTTCGTCTCGCAACTGAACATCGATGACGACAAGGAAAAGCTCAGTTGGCTGGGCAAGATGGACTCCACCTCACTGAAGATGAAGGTGGCGGCCTCGATCGTGGCGATCTCCTCGATCCACCTGTTGCGGGTTTTCATGGACGCGCGGAACATCGAGACGCAGTACCTGATGTGGTATGTGATCATCCACATGACCTTTGTGGTGTCTGCGTTCGCGATGGGTTACCTGGACAAATTGACCAAGCACTGATTGCGTCTTGCTCGGTGCGCTTGAAACCGCCCGTCCGTTACAAAACGGACGGGCGGTTGCGTTTCTGGCTTGTACTTTGTTCATCCCTGTACGAAGAATGAACAGTCGCTCGTATGTCCGAGTAGTGAGGTGCTGCAATGAACCTGCACGATCTGAATACCGAGGCCAGGGCTGGTCATGTCGAGGAACTCAACCTGATCGCTATCGAAGGGGGGGATTACCTGCTTGAGGCACGCGTACATGGGCGCGCCCACCCGTTGTCTGATACACGAGGCCAGCGCTTGCGCGTGCACTCCGTGGAGGAGGCGCGCGGGCAGTTGCAGGGGTTGCCAGACCTGCCGCTGAACCTGGTGCATTGGTCGGTGCAGGACGAAATGTGCGGCATGAGCAGCACGGCGGAAGAGGATCTGAAAGTGCCGATTTCCCGGCGTTCGGCCTGGTAGCTGAACTGCTGCGCCGCAGTGTGCTAGGCTGCTCGCCCTTTTCATGAAGGGCGCGGTGTTCGTGCGCCCTGTAGCGGAGCAAGCCAATGTCCGAAATCAACCTGTCTACCGACGAAACGCGCGTCAGCTACGGCATCGGCCGTCAGCTGGGTGGTCAACTGCGTGACAACCCACCACCAGGCGTCAACCTGGAAGCGATCCTGGCCGGTCTGACCGACGCGTTCAATGGCCAGGCCAGCCGTGTCAGCGAAGAAGCGCTGTCGGCCAGCTTCAAGGTCATCCGCGACATCATGCAAGCGCAAGCGGCTGCCAAGGCTGAAGCTGCGGCTGGCGAAGGCAAGGCTTTCCTGGCTGAAAACGCCAAGCGTGAAGGTATCACTACCCTGGCTTCGGGCCTGCAGTTTGAAGTACTGACCGCTGGTGAAGGTGCTAAGCCGACTCGCGATGACAGCGTCCGTACCCACTACCACGGCACCCTGATCGACGGCACTGTCTTCGACAGCTCCTACGAGCGCGGTCAGCCTGCTGAGTTCCCTGTTAGCGGCGTGATCGCTGGCTGGACCGAAGCCCTGCAGCTGATGAACGCTGGTAGCAAATGGCGCCTGTACGTACCGAGCGAGCTGGCCTACGGCGCTCAGGGCGTTGGCAGCATCCCGCCGCACAGCGTACTGGTCTTCGACGTCGAGCTGCTCGACGTTCTGTAAGCCCTGGCGTTGCTGGGGGGCTCGGCTCTCCGGCAGCGGCAATGCCGGCTTCTGCGCAACCGTGCGGGAGCCAGCGTTGCTGGCGATTACAGCGGGCGCAACGCCCGTGCGTAAGAAAACAGAAACAGGTTGCGCACCAGTTCCTTGAGCACATTCGGCTCGTTTGAATTCAAACCATTCAGATCCAGATCACCCTGGGCGTATAGCTCATGCAGTGCGTCTTCTTCGAGCACGGCACAGACCTCGCCGGTTTCCCGGTGCAGGATGCGCAGGCAAGGGTGAGGGCGTTCCAGCCAGGCGTCGATCAGATAGGTCATGACTATTCTCCTTGAGGTTTCAATGAGAATAATTCTTATTAGCAAAATAGCAAGAAGTGATTGGCAGTTGCTGCCAGAAGGTCGATCCGAGGCCGTTGCACGGCCCCGAATCCAGGTGCAGGTCAGACTTTACGGACGAACTCGGACTTGAGTTTCATCGCGCCGATGCCGTCGATCTTGCAGTCGATGTCATGGTCGCCGTCACACAGGCGGATGTTCTTGACCTTGGTACCGACCTTGACCACCAGGGACGAACCCTTGACCTTGAGGTCCTTGATCACGGTAACGGTGTCGCCGTCTTGCAGGACGTTGCCCACCGAGTCTTTTTTCACTGCCTCGTCGTTGCCTGCTTCGGCCTCACCGCTGGCGGACCACTCGTGGGCGCACTCGGGGCAGATCAGCATGGCACCGTCTTCGTAGGTGTATTCGGAGTTGCATTTTGGGCAGGGAGGCAAAGTGCTCACTAAGGTTCCTCTGGGGGTGCGTGCAAAAACCCACATTGTATAAGGTTTTGTCGCTCAGAGGGCAAGCGGGCCCATCCGAAGATGGGCCGGGGAGGGATCAGTGGGTGCGGGCGACGGCGAATTCGCTGAGTTCAACCAGCGCGTCACGGTACTCGCTGGCAGGCAGCACTTCCAGGCATGCAATGGCGCGAGCGACATAGTCGCGGGCCAGTTGCGCGGTGTAGTCCAGTGCGCCGGCAGCCTCGACGGCTGCGCGGATGCTTTCCAGATCTTCGATACCGCCCTTCTGGATGGCCTGGCGAACCAGGGCAGCCTGCTCGGCGGTGCCTTCGCGCATGGTGTAGATCAGCGGCAGGGTTGGCTTGCCTTCGGCCAGGTCGTCACCGACGTTCTTGCCCAGGGTTTGCGCATCGCCCTTGTAGTCGAGCAGGTCGTCGACCAGTTGGAAGGCTACGCCCAGGTGGTCACCGAAGGTACGCAGGGCTTCACGCTGAGCGTCACTGGCTTCAGCCAGGGCTGCGGCGCTGTGCGTCGAGGCCTCGAACAGCATTGCCGTCTTGCCGCGGATGACCTCCATGTAGACGTCTTCGGTCGTGCTGGCGTCGCGGATCTTGGACAGCTGCAGTACTTCGCCTTCGGCGATCACGCGGGTCGCCTTGGAGAGAATCTGCATGACCGGCATCGACCCCAGCTCGACCATCATTTCGAATGAGCGCGAGTAGAGGAAGTCGCCGACCAGTACGCTGGGCGCGTTGCCCCACAGGGCGTTGGCGGTGGAACGGCCACGGCGCATGCCGGACATGTCGACGACATCGTCATGCAGCAGGGTCGCGGTGTGCAGGAACTCGATAGTGGCAGCGAGCAGGCGCAATTGGTCGCCATCGCGGCCCAGTGCCTTGCCGCACAGCAGCACCAGCAGCGGGCGCAGGCGCTTGCCGCCAGCCGACGTGATGTAGTCACCGATTTTCGAGACCAGCGGCACACGTGAAGTCAGCTGCTTCTTGATAATCTCGTCAACGGCGCTGAAGTCGTCCGCTACCGCGCGGTAGAAAGCTTGGGGTTGCATCGGCCACAGGTGCTCCATAAAGGTTGCGCGGCATGCTAGGTTGCAGGTCCCGGCCTGTCAAGGCGCGGTGCCGGTTGGCCGGGGGCGGTACTTGCAAGCGCCGCGGGGCTTGCGTACAATCGCGCACCCTGAACTTCCTGGGCAGCACCTGCCTTACGCAATTGCACAGGGCCGTTCCAGCCTTATGCAGCCATGCCAGCCAATACTCTTACCTATAAAGAGCTGGGTGAGCAGGATTATCGGAGAAATACCATGTACGCAGTAATTGTTACCGGCGGTAAGCAGTACAAAGTCGCCGAAGGTGAATACCTGAAGATCGAAAAACTGGAAGTCGCTACCGGCGAATCCGTAACTTTCGATCGCGTTCTGTTGGTCGCCAATGGCGATGACGTAAACATCGGCGCACCTGTCGTCGCTGGCGCTAAAGTAGTCGCTGAAGTGATCTCCCAAGGTCGTCACGACAAAGTGCGCATCATCAAGTTCCGTCGTCGTAAGCACCACATGAAGCGTATGGGCCACCGCCAGTGGTTCACCGAGATCAAAATCACCGGTATTCAGGCTTAATTCAGCCTAATCCCCTTATTGGAGAGTTGAACTCATGGCACACAAAAAAGCTGGTGGTAGTACCCGTAACGGTCGCGACTCAGAAGCCAAACGCCTTGGCGTGAAGATGTATGGCGGCCAGGTCATCAAGGCCGGCAACATCATCGTTCGCCAGCGCGGCACCCAATTCCACGCTGGTTACGGCGTTGGCATGGGCAAAGATCACACCCTGTTCGCTAAAATCGAAGGCGTGATCAAGTTCGAGAAAAAAGGCGAGTTCGGTCGTCGTTACGTAAGCGTTGTCGCTGCCTAATAGCGATGTCGCTGGAAAAGCCCTGTCTCGCGACGGGGCTTTTTCGTTTGTGGGGTGAGTCTCTTGCAAAACTGTTTGTATGGGCTGCCGGCGCTGGATTCTACGGTCGTTGACGGGGCCGCCGCGCTCATTTTTGCAAGAGCCTTATGTCTTTGTGTCATTCAACTCGTCGAGACGACGAGAGGCGGTTTTTATGAAGTTTGTTGATGAAGTGTCGATCCGGGTCAAAGCCGGTGACGGTGGCAATGGTTGCATGAGCTTTCGTCGTGAGAAGTTCATCGAGAACGGCGGTCCCAACGGCGGTGACGGTGGTGACGGCGGCTCGGTGTTCATGGTTGCCGACGAGAACCTCAATACCTTGGTCGACTATCGCTATACCCGCCATTTCGAGGCCCAGCGCGGCTCCAATGGCGGCAGCACCGACTGCACCGGCAAGAAGGGCGACGACCTGATCCTGCGTGTACCGGTCGGTACTACCGTGATTGACGCCAGCACCCAGGAAGTCATCGGCGACCTGGTCAAGCCAGGGCAGAAGCTGATGGTGGTCCAGGGCGGCTGGCACGGCCTGGGCAACACGCGCTTCAAGTCCAGTACCAACCGTGCTCCGCGTCAGACCACGCCGGGCAAGCCGGGCGAGCAGCGCGACCTGAAGCTGGAAATGAAAGTGCTGGCCGACGTCGGCCTGCTGGGCCTGCCTAACGCAGGCAAGAGTACGTTCATTCGCTCGGTATCGGCTGCCAAGCCGAAGGTCGCCGATTACCCGTTCACCACCCTGGTGCCGAACCTGGGCGTGGTCAGTGTCGACCGCTGGAAGAGCTTCGTCATCGCCGACATTCCCGGCCTGATCGAAGGCGCTTCCGAGGGTGCTGGCCTGGGTATCCGCTTCCTCAAGCACTTGGCGCGTACTCGCCTCCTGCTGCACCTCGTCGACCTGGCGCCGCTGGACGAGAGCAACAGTGCCGATGCTGCCGAGGTCATTGTCAACGAGCTGACCCGCTTCAGCCCGTCGCTGGCTGAGCGCGATCGCTGGCTGGTGCTGAACAAGACCGACATGCTGATGGACGACGAGCGCGACGAGCGCGTCAAGGAAGTGGTTGAGCGTCTGCAGTGGGAAGGCCCGGTGTACGTGATCTCGGCGATCTCCAAGCAGGGCACCGAGCAGCTTAGCCGCGACATCATGCGCTACCTGGAAGACCGTGCTGATCGCCTGGCCAATGACCCGGCGTATGCCGAAGAGCTGGCGGATCTCGATCAGCGTATTGAAGACGAGGCCCGTGCCCAGCTTCAGGCGCTGGACGACGCACGTGCTCTGCGCCGTAGCGGCGTGAAGAGCGTGCATGACATCGGTGACGATGACGACGATTGGGATGAAGAGGACGAAGACGGTCCAGAAATCATTTACGTGCGCGACTGATCCGTTGCAGTACACTAAACGCCGCTTTTTTAAGCGGCGTTTTGCTGTCTGTAGGTGCAGGCTTTGCCCGTGATTGCATCAGCGTGGTACCTGTTAGGCTGCATCGCCGGCAAGGCCGGCTCCTACAAGGCGTAGCAAGCGCTGTTTTTTAGAATCCACAGATCGGCATAGGTTGGAAGAAGATGCGGAGCAAGGTGACGGGTGCCCAGCGCTGGGTCGTGAAAATCGGCAGTGCCCTGCTGACGGCAGATGGCAAAGGCCTGGATCGCGCGGCCATGGGTGTCTGGGTCGAGCAGATGGTGGCGTTGCATGAAGCGGGTGTCGAGTTGGTGCTGGTGTCGTCCGGGGCGGTAGCCGCCGGTATGAGCCGCCTGGGCTGGACCAAGCGACCGAGTGCCATGAACGAGCTGCAAGCAGCCGCTGCCATCGGCCAGATGGGCCTGGTGCAGGCGTGGGAGTCGAGCTTCGCTGAGCACGGCCGGCACACTGCGCAGATCCTTCTGACCCATGACGACCTGTCCGACCGCAAGCGTTACCTGAACGCCCGCAGCACCCTGCGCACGCTGGTTGAGTTGGGGGTTGTACCGGTTATCAACGAAAACGACACGGTGGTCACCGACGAGATCCGTTTCGGTGATAACGACACCCTGGCGGCGCTGGTGGCGAATCTGGTCGAGGCTGATCTGCTGGTGATCCTCACCGACCGCGATGGCATGTTCAATGCCGACCCGCGCACCAACCCCGATGCCGAGTTGATCTACGAAGCCCGTGCCGATGATCCGAGCCTGGACGCCGTCGCGGGTGGTACGGGTGGTGCGCTGGGCCGTGGCGGTATGCAGACCAAGCTGCGCGCTGCGCGTCTGGCGGCCCGCTCCGGGGCGCACACGATCATCGTCGGCGGGCGCCTGGAGCGCGTGCTGGACCGTCTCAAGGCAGGTGAGCGCCTGGGTACCCTGCTGTCGCCTGAGCGTGGCATGCTGGCGGCACGCAAGCAGTGGCTGGCCGGTCACCTGCAAACCCGTGGTACGTTGACCCTTGATGCCGGTGCCGTCCAGGCGCTGCGCGAAGGGAACAAGAGCCTGTTGCCGGTTGGCGTCAAAGGTGTGCAAGGCAGCTTCCGCCGTGGCGAGATGGTGGTCTGCGTCGGCCCGGACGGCCAGGAGATCGCCCGAGGCCTGGCTAACTACAGTGCGCTGGAAGCGCAGAAAATCATCGGCCAGTCCTCCGAGGCCATTGAAAGCCTGCTGGGTTACAGCGCTGAGCCGGAGCTGGTCCATCGCGACAATCTGATTCTGGTATGAGGGAGAACCGTGTGCGTTTGATCAAAGGATTGCTGGGGGCTTTGCTGGCCCTGCCATTGTTGGCCTCGGCCGAGGAAATCGGCCAGGTGTCGACGGTGTTCAAATTTGTCGGGCCGAATGACCGCATCGTGGTCGAAGCGTTCGACGACCCGAAGGTGGAAGGGGTGACCTGCTACTTGTCGCGCGCCAAGACCGGTGGCCTGAAAGGCGGGCTGGGTTTGGCTGAAGACCGTGCCGAGGCGTCCATTGCCTGCCGTCAGGTCGGGCCGATTCGCTTCAAGGAAGAGCTCAAGGAGGGGGAGGAGGTGTTCAAGGAGCGCACCTCCTTGGTGTTCAAGACCATGCAGGTCGTGCGCTTCCTGGACAAGAAGCGCAACACCCTGGTGTACCTGGTCTACAGTGACCGGATCATCGAAGGCAGCCCGCAGAATGCGGTGACTGCAATTCCGATCTTGCCGTGGGCTCAGTAATACGGCGTTGAATTCATCGCAGGCAAGCCGTGTTTCCACGGATGCCTGCGATGGCGCCACTACGCTGAAACCGCGTCCTCTTCGTGTGCTACCGCCTTGATCTCTTCGTGGCGGCTGATGAATTTCCAGTCCGCTTCATCGATGTAGATCCCGTTCGGCCCGCTGCCACCTTCCAGGTCAATGGCCACCTTGGCTGAGACTTGCGGCTTGACGCTGGCCAGAATCGGCACAAAGCCTAGTTGCAGGCTGGTCTCCAGCAGCGCCGCCTGGTTGCGCTCGTCGATGTCGGCGGCCTCGTCCAGGTAGTACGGCAGGCGTACGCGACCCGCCAGGTCACGGTCCATCAAGTGCAGCAACAAGTACATGTTGGTCAGTGCCTTGATGGTCATGGTGGTGCCGTTGGAGGCGGCGCCGTCGATGTCGGTATGGATCACTGGCTGACCACCGACCTTGGTAATCTCGAACGCCAGCTCGAACAGGTCCTTGAGGCCCAACTGGTTGTGGTTGGCGGCCACCAGGCGTGCCAGGTACTCCTTGGCTTCCTCGTTCTTGTTGTCCTGCTCGGCACTCTGGCTCAGGTCAAACACCGATAGGGTCTCGCCTTCCTCATATTGACCGGCGCTGTGGATAATCTGATCGATGTGCTTGAGCGCTTCCTTGTTCGGTGCCAGAACAATGCGGAAGCTCTGCAGGTTCGATACCTGGCGCTTGTTGATCTCACGGTTGAACAACGCCAACTGATGTTCAAGGCTGTCGTAGTCGCTGCGGATGTTGCGCAGGGTTCGGGCGATATCGGTGACCGCGGCGCGGCGCGCCTTGCCCAGGGTCAGGGCTTCGTCCTGGCGGTGGGCATAGGCGTTGATCAGCAGTTGTAGGCGGCGCTCCATGTCGTCTTCGCTGTCGAACTTGGCCACGCCCTTGAGGCGTACCTGGGCGTACAGCGCTTCGATCTGGCCATCGCAGCGCAGCAAGCCCTGCCAGCTGTCCTGGTAGTCGTTGAGCAGCGGCAGCAGGTTGTCCATCGAGTCGTCCACCGGCTCCATGAACGGGGTGCCGAATGGCAGGTCAGCCGGCAGCAGTTGGCGGCGCCGCAGGGCATCGTCAAGGGTGCGTTGCTTGGCTTCCATGTCGGCGATCTGCCGGCCGACCAGTTGCAGCTTGGCCGACAACTGCTGGACGCGTTCGGTGAAGGCGTCGCTGGAGCGCTTGAGTTCGTCCTGAGCCGCCTCCAGTTGCGCGAGCTGCTCGAGTTTTTCGCCTTCTTCGGCGCTCAGTGTCTGCGCGCGGCGGTAGTCTTCCAGCGCTTTTTGAGCGTCCAGTACCTGTTGGTACAGGGCTTCGGTCTGGGTCTTGCTGGCAGCGCGGTCGGCAGCGACGGCCTGTTGCGTCTTGAGCTGTTTGAGCTCTTTTTCCAGACGCTCTTTCTGGTCGCGCAGGGCCGCGCGGTCGGCCAGTGCCTGCAGCGCAGGGGGTTCAATGTGCGACAGGTCGATAGACAGGCCCGGCACTTCAAAGCGCTCGCCCTTGAAGCGTTCAAGTACCGCTTCCAGGGATTTGACCCACAGTTCGCTGTCGTCCAGTTCGATGCCACGTTCGCCCAGGGGCAGGCTGAACAGGGCGCCGTTGAACAGACGCATCAGGCGCTCGACGTCCTGTTGCGAAAACTCTTCGCGCAGGCGGGCATAGCTGTTGTTGTCGGCGTGGTCGAGTTGCTGCTTGACCGATTTCAGTCGCTTTTCCAGGTCACGCAGGCGTTCTTCAAGGTCTTCGGCACTGAACTGCCGTGACTGGGCGAGGGCACCGGCCAGTTCATCGTGGGCATCCTTGGCTGCCAACAGTTGCTGTTCCAGGACCTTGACGTCATCGATCAGGGCAAAGCGGTGCTTGAGCACTGACAACTCGCCCAGCCAGCGCTGGATGCCGGTGATTTCGCGCTCCAGACGCATCAGTTCCTGGGTACCACCGCGTTGATTGTTCTGCAGGGCATCCTGCTCGTTGCGGTAGTGTTCAGACTGGATGACCAGTTCTTCCTTGCGGGCCATCGCGTAGTCCTGCCAGGTACCCAGCAGCGAGTCGAGCAGGGGAGACAGGCGGTGCAGTTTGCCGCGCAGAATGTCACGCTGGGTTACGCCGTTGGCCAAGGCCTCGACCAGTGGGCCGGCTGAGACCAGGGCGTTGTAGTCCTGCTCCATGCGGCGTACGTCGCGGAAGGCTTCTTCACAGGCCGCGATATAGTCGACGCTGCCCGAGCGCAGGCTGTGCTCGAAGGCATCGAGGAACAGTTGCTTGAGTTTGGCCGCAGTGATTTCGCGCATGTGCAGCAGGTTGATGAACAGTGCGCGGAAGGTCTTCAGGCTCTGTTCACTGGTGGAGCGCAAGGGAATCAGGGTCAGGTCCAGCGGCACCGACGTGTGCCCGCCGACCAGCAGTCGACGCAGCTCGTCAGGCTTGAGTTCGTAAGCCTTCAGGCCATTGCGCTCGAGGTTGCTGAACAGCTCTTTCTGGCGCAGGCAGGTGTCGTTCTTCTGGTAGTGAGCCAGGTCCAGCTCGCCGGCATAGGCGAAGAACTGGTGACCGAAACCGCCACCCGGGCCGCGTCCGACCACGCCGATCACGTGCGGGCCGTGGGGCAGTGAGACTTCACAGAGGATGTAGCTGGTGTCGCTGGCGAAGTAGAAGCGCCGCGACTGCTCCAGGCTGTACTTGCCGAAGCTCATGTCCGACATGCGTGCCAGGATCGGGAACTGCAGGGCGTTGATCGACGCACTCTTGCCCAGGTTGTTGGCGCCGTAGACCGACAGCGGGTGCTCCAGCGGGAACAGACCGAGGCTGTAGCCGGCAGTGTTGAGCAGTGCAAAGCGGCGGATGCCGTAGCGTTCCTGGCTCATGCGTCAATCTCCTGTTGCTCTTCGGCGATGGCGCGGGCCAGGGCCTCTTCTTCGGTTTCGTCCAGGTCGTCGAACGGGCCCAGATCAAGCGGGTCGTCAGTCTTGAGCAGTTTCTCGTCGCTGTCTTCGTCGACCAGTACGGGCGTTGGCAGTGGCAACGCGCTGTGCAGGCTGGCGGCCAGGTCGCGATCCTGCTGGACCGACAGGCACACGTCGAGGAAACGGTGCATCGGCGGCAGGAAGCGGTAGATACCATTCTCTTCGCTGGCAAACCCGAGTTGGGTCATGCGCCGCATGATCTTTTCTTCCAGTTCCTCTGGTGTCTGGACTTCAGCCTGGATGAACAGGTCGCGGTACTTCTCCAGCAGCGACGGCAGCTCATCACGGCCCAGGCTGCCGCCATCCAGCACGGCGATCGGGTCTCGCCCCTGGTCGGCCAGGTGCTCTACCAGAATGAAGGTGAACAGCGAGAGGCGTTGGGCGGTCTTGTTTACTTGCGCGGCGGCTTGCTCGGGGACGAAGTAGTAGAAACCGCGGGTATCGCAGACCAGTTCGAAGCCCAATGCCCTGAACAGGCCGCGGTACTGGTCCTGAAAGTTCGACAGTTGAGCGTAAAGCTCCGGGTCGCGGCGGCTGATGTGGAAGCCTTTGAACAGCTCGCGGAAGATCGGCGCGAGCTGGGACAGTTCGGAAAGATCAAGATGCATGTGAGGTGCTCGCAGTAGGCTCCAGCGGCGTTTCGCGGCTGGACGTCAGGGCGAATGAGCGCAGGCTGACCTGGTGCTCGCGGGTGTGGTAGTCACGGCGCTCAAGGCGTTCGCGGGTAAAGCGCTTTTCCCGCGACAGGCGCGAGAACCAGTACAGCAATTCGTCGGTGGCGCCTTCGGGCTCCTGCTCCAGCAGCCAGGTCATCAGGTCTGGCATTGGCAGGGCGTCGGTACAGCGTTCGAGCATTTCCTTGACCGTGCGCGGTGCGCGCGGCGGTTCGCCCTTCTGGTTCTTGTGCGCCTTGGGGAACTGCGCCGGTTTGGGCTCGAAGCGGGCCAGGGCATAGACATAGGCTTCCACCTGGCTGGCGCTGCCGAGGAAAGTGCTCTGCGGCCGGGTGAACAGGGGCATTGCCGCGTGTGGCACGGCGTCCAGGCCTTTGCGGCGGATCACCGACAGGGCCAGTGCCGCGCCACGGGTCACGGCGTTGTGTCGGCGCGCCTCTTCACGCAGGGGCAGCAGCAGTTCGCGGGCATGGCGCAGGGTCAGTTGCGCGCTGGTCTGCATTTCCAGGATGCGGGCATGGGTGCGCAGCAGCATGTCGTCGTCGACCAGTTGGCCCAGGCGTGCCTGTTCGCCAAGCAGGCGCAACAGCACGGTCTCGACCTTGCGTACACCCTGCTCGAAGGCGCCGTCGGCGTTGACCAGCTGGATCATCGGCTCGACGTACTCG
>JAEAMF010000259.1_pt1 | contig 80703 bp, 74 predicted proteins | sample 8958721 | NCBI WGS metagenome assembly JAEAMF01 (sample SAMN16933255, study PRJNA681124) | bioreactor sludge metagenome | isolation source: anaerobic bioreactor treating anionic surfactant - SDBS | place: India: Bengaluru | collected 2019-02-28
CCGGCGACGTGACCACCGTGCCGTACAAGCAGATCGTCATCGCCGTCGGCGAGGGCGCCAAGGCCTCGCTGAGTGCCTTCGACCACCTGATCCGCCAGGGCTGATCGCCAGGCACCCCAGAACGCCCGCTCCGGCCAGACCGGGGCGGGCGTTTTTTGTGTGGCGGCGGCTGGCGCGGCAACCCGATGCCCGAGCGGCGTCCGTGTGCCATGCTTGCAGTGATGTTCTTCCCTGCCACCCCGTTGCGGGGGCTGTCGACAAGCGAAGTCATTGAGGAGAACCGCAATGAAGAATCATCTGTTCTGCGTGGGGGCCGAAGTACGGCCGTCGCCGGCCAGCGGCCAGGCACGGGATTTCGTCAGCTGCCATGTCAATGTCTATGCCGCTGCCAACACCCTGCGCGAGGCGCTGGAGCGGGCCGAGGGGGCGCTGCGTCGCGATGGCTACGAGGTGAGCTTCATCCGTGGCTGCTGGGTCGTGGATGCGGCCTGCAACGACGGATTCTGTCCCGCCGACGAGCTGCCCACGGAGGTGAGCGGGGAGCTGATGTTCAGCGACGAGGTTCACTATGGCGCTTTTCGCGAGCTGAGCAGCGAAAGCGACTACGTCTACTGAGGGGGCGGGCCCCGTGGGGCCGCCACTGGCTGGATGGGCGGGAAACCCGCGCAGGTCGTTGCGGGTTTCCCGCTTGCCGCTCAGCCGTCCTCGCCGTCGCCCAGCGCGGTCAGCCGGCTCTCGTAGGCCGGCGCCGCATAGATGCCGATTTCCATCGACAACTCCAGCAGCCGCGGCAGGTCGCGGGTGTAGATCAGCACCATCTGCAGTCCGCCATCCAGCGGTTCGCCGAAGTCGACCAGTTCGTAGCCTTCCGTTTCCGGATACAGGTCGCTCAGCGCCACCTGGATGCGCTGCAGGGCGGTCAGCAGATCCTCCCCGGCCAGATCGCCAGCCTCGAACGGGAAGGGAGACGACGTGCCGAACGAGTCGATCACCTGCTGGAGCAGCTCGTCGGCCTGCTTGGCCTGGAACAGCACGCTATCCGGCAGACTGCCGAGCAGTACCCATTCCCCCGGCGGGATCGGGCAGCCGTCCTCGTAACTGCTCTCCGGATGGGCGGCGAGGAAGGCCGGCGGATCGGCATAGGCCTGGGCTGCCTCGTCGGCGATCCGCTGGATGTCGTCGTTTCCCATGCTGCCCGAGCTGATCAGGGTGATCAGCTCCACCAGTAGTTCCTTCATGTCGTGCCCCCCCGAGGGATCGTCGTCGGCTTCGTCGGCGGGAGTTGCAGGCCTGGGCGGCAGCGCTCCCGCCGCCCGCGGCTCGCTCCAGGCCGGGACGGCCCAGCCGCGGGTTGCAGAGCAACCATAGTTCATCCGCGCGCGGTGCACCCCCTGCAGCGAGCCCCGAGCCTGTCCCGGGCCAGCCGGCGAGCCCTGCAGCCACACGGCCGGGGGCGGGCCGTCACTTCTTCAGCGGGCAGGTCTTGATGCCGAGCAGGCTGTAGGCCGGGCACCAGTTGAGCAGGCCGGTGGCCAGCGGCAGGATGCCGATCCACGCCCAGACCGGGCCGCCGGCGATGGCCCAGACGATCAGCGCGATGCCGACCACGATGCGGGCGATCTTGTCGATACCGCCAACGTTCTTCTGCATGATGTATTGCCTCTCGGGTTGCGGGATGGGATGCCGTTCGGTCGGTTCAGTCGAACACCGGCAGGCTCGGCGTCACCACTGCCTTGCCGGCCGCGTTCCAGGCGTCGAAGCCGCCGGCGATCGACTGCACGTTCAGGTAGCCCATGTCCTGCAGGGCGCAGGCGGCCAGTGCGGCGCGGCCGCTCGTCTTGCAGTACAGCACGATATTCAGGTCGCGGGCGGACAGTTCCGGGCTGGCGCTGAGCCGGAACTCCAGCAGGCCGCGCGGGATGTTCACCGCGCCGGGAATGTGCCCGGCGTGGAACTCGTCGGCCTCGCGCACGTCGAGCAGCGCGTCGGCGTTGCGGATCGCCGCTTCGGCGGTGTCGAGGTCGATTTCGTCGATGCGGGCCTTGGCCTCGGCTACCAGGTCATGGGCGTTTTTCACTGTCGCTTTCCTGCAGTTGGGGGTGAACGAATGGCAGTCCATTGCGGCGCTGGCCGATGGCGCGTCGGGTGGTCTGCGGGTCGAGTTCGGCGAGGGCCTCGAACTGGCTGATGAATACCCGGCCGCCGAAGTGCTCGAGGAAATCGGTCTGGCTGAGGCGGTCCATCACCGGGCCCTTGACCTCGGAGAGGTGCAGCTGGATGCCGGCGGCATGCAGGCGAGCGCTGATCGCCTCGAGGCTTTCCAGGGCGCTGGCGTCGATCAGGTTGACGCCGGGGCACATCAGAACCAGGTGCTCGGCCGCCGGGCGGCGGGTGACCAGTTCGGCGATGCGGTCCTCGAGGTAGCGGGCGTTGGGGAAGTACAGGCTCTCGTCGACGCGCACCGACAGCACCTTCGGGCTTTCCACCACAGCGAAGCGCTCGATGTTGCGGAAGTGCTCGCTGCCCGGCAGCTGGCCGACCACGGCGATGTGCGGCTGGCTGGTGCGCCAGAGGAACAGCAGCAGCGACAGGCCGACGCCGATCAGGATGCCGGCCTCGACGCCGACCAGCAGCACGCCGAGCATGGTCGCGCCCATGGCGGCGGCATCCTGGCGCGAGTAGCGCCAGGTGCGCTTGAGGGCGCCGAGGTCGACCAGGCTGAGCACGGCGACGATGATGGTGGCGGCCAGCACCGCCTGCGGCAGGTTGTGGAACAGCGGCGTGAAGAACAGCACGGTGACGGCGATGCCGACGGCGGTCAGGGCGCCGGCCAGCGGGGTCTGCGCCCCGGCATCGAAGTTGACCACCGAGCGGGCGAAGCCCCCGGTGACCGGGAAGCCGCCGCTGAGCGCCGCGGCCACGTTGGAGGCGCCGAGGGCGACCAGTTCCTGGTTGGGCTCGATGCGCTGGCGGCGCTTGGCGGCCAGGGTCTGCGCCACCGAGACCGACTCGACGAAGCCGACCAGGCTGATCAGCAGGGCGGCCGGCAGCAGCTGGGTGGCCAGCGCCAGGTCCAGGGTCGGCAGGCTGAACGCCGGCAGACCGCTGGGCACGGCGCCGACCACGCGCACGCCGGCTTCGGCCAGGTCGAGCAGGCTGACGGCCAGTATCGAGGCGAGCAGGGCGAGCACCGGCCCGGTCTTGGCCAGGCTGCCGGCCACGCGCGGGGTGAAGCCGAGCGCCTGCAGCCAGGGACTGAGCCTGCTGCGGACCAGGAACAGGAAGGCCAGCGCGCTGGCGCCGATGGCCAGGGTCGGCAGGTGGGTATCCGGCAGGTTGGCGAGCAGGTCGAGCAGCAGTTGCGGGGCGTGCTCGCCGGCAGCCCGGATGCCGAGGATGTGCTTGAGCTGGCCGAGGGCGATGAGCAGGCCCGAGGCGCTGATGAAGCCGGAGATCACCGGGTGGCTGAGGAAGTTGGCGAGAAAGCCCAGGCGCAGCACCGCCATGGCCAGCAGCAGGGCGCCGGAGAGCAGGGCCAGCAGCAGGGCGGCACCGGCGTATTCGGCGCTGCCGCTGGCGAACAGCGGGCCGAGGGCGGCGGCGGTCATCAGCGAGACCACCGCCACCGGGCCGACCGCCAGGGTACGGCTGGTGCCGAACAGGGCGTAGGCGATCAGCGGCAGGATGCTGGCGTACAGGCCGTTGATCGGCGGCAGGCCGGCGAGCATGGCGTAGGCCAGGCTCTGCGGGATCAGCATCAGGGTGACGATCGCCGCGGCCAGGAAATCCTTGCCGGCAGCGTCGCGGTCGTACTGCCGTGCCCACTGCAGGCACGGCAGGAAGCGGGCGAGCCGCTCTTTCATCACTTCTTCTCCTGGGTGAAATCACAGGCCGCCGGCGATTCCACCGGGCGCGGCTCGAAGTCCAGGTGCCTGGGTTCGGCCAGCCATTCGTGGCCCTTGAGCATCAGGTCGAAGTAGATGCCCGGCATCCACTTGGTCTTCAGGTCCCAGGCCAGGCGGCGCGGCACCCGCGGGTCGAGGGGGAAGGTCGGCAGCAGCTTTCCGCCGTAGCCGAACTCGGCGAGGATCACCTTGCCGCGCTCGACCGTCAGCGGGCAGGAGCCGTAGCCGTCGTAGATGGCCCGCGGCCCGCGGCCGGCCAGCACGGCGATGACGTTCTCGGCGACCACCGGCGCCTGCTTGCGCACCGCGGCGGCGGTCTTGGCGTTGGGCGCGGCGCACACGTCGCCGAGGCTGAAGATGTTGCCGTAGCGCGGGTGGCGCAGGGTCTCGTGGTCGACCTCGACCCAGCCCTCGGCATTGGCCAGCGGACTCTGGCGGACGAACTCGGGGGCGCGCTGCGGCGGCACCATGTGCAGGAAGTCGAACTCGCGCTCGACCAGTTCGCTGCCGCCGTCGGCGGCCGCCTTGCGGAACCAGGCCTTGCGCGCTTCGCCGTCGACCTTGACCAGCGTCTCGCCGAAGTTGAGGTGGGCGCCGTAGCGCTCGACGTACTTCATCAGTGGCGGTACGAAGTCGGCGACGCCGAACAGCACGGCGCCGGCCGAGCAGAAGTCGACCTGGATGTCCTTCAGTACGCCCTGTTTCAGCCAGTGGTCGCAGGACAGGTACATGGCCTTCTGCGGCGCGCCGGCGCACTTGATCGGCATCGGCGGCTGGGTGAACAGCGCGCGGCCGCCGCGCAGGGCCTGCACCTGCTGCCAGGTGTAGGGCGCCAGCTCGAACACGTAGTTGCTGGTCACGCCGTTCCTGCCCAGGGCCTCCTTCGCCCCCTCGATGGCGCTCCAGTCGAGGGTCAGTCCCGGGCAGACCACCAGCGCGCGGTAGCCCAGGCGGCTGCCATCCTCGAGCACCACCTGCTGCTGCTCCGGCTCGAACGCCGCCGCGGCGGCGCGTATCCACTGCGCCCTGGGCGGGATGCAGCGGGCCATGTCGCGCTCGGTGCGGGCGCGGTCGAACACCCCGGCGCCGACCAGGGTCCAGCCAGGCTGGTAGTAGTGCTGTTCGCGCGGCTCGACGATGGCGATGCGCAGGCCCGCATCACGCTTGAGCAGGCTGGCGGTCACCGCGCAGCCGGCGGCGCCGCCGCCGATCACCAGCACGTCGTAACGCGGCGTGTGGGCGAACTGGCTGGGGGAAACCGGCTGGTTGGGCAGGGTCTGCCAGCGCAGCTCGAGGCGCGGCTGCAGGGCGGCGAGGTCGTAGCCGGCCTCCCTGGCCGTCTGCAGCAGGGCGTCCGGGGCGAGATGGTGGGCTTCGGCCAGTGCCCACAGGGTGGTGGAGCGGGTGCCGGTGCGGCAGAAGGCCACGACCGGGCCCCTGACCCGGTCGAGCAGCTCGCGGAAGGCGGCGACGTCCTCGTCGCCGATCTTCCCGGAGATCACCGGCAGATGGTGATATTCGAGCCCCGAGGCTTCGGCGGCGACGCGCAGGGCGTCGCTGCCCGGCTGGTCCTCGCCTTCGTGGTCCGGGCGGTTGTTGATCACGCAGCGGTAGCCGCTGGCGGCCAGGGTGCCCATGTCGGCAGGTTCGAGCTGGCCAGCCACGGCGATGAACGGGGTCAGGCGCTTGATCGGTTGCATCTTGTCGTTCTCCAGTCTGCGTTGGAGTGCGGGGGCGGCGTCACAGCACGTCGAGCGGAATCTTCAGGTAGCGGCTGCCGTTGGCCTCGGCGGGCGGCAGCTCGCCGGCGCGCATGTTGATCTGCACCGAGGGCAGGATCAGCGTCGGCATGCCGAGGGTGGCGTCGCGGGCCTGGCGCATGGCGACGAACTGCTCCTCGCCGATGCCCTGGTGGATATGCACGTTGTGCGCACGTTCGGCGCCGATGGTCGTCTCGTACAGGTACTCCTCGCGGCCCGGCGCCTTGTAGTCGTGGCACATGAACACGCGGGTGGCGTCCGGCAGGGCGAACAGCTTGGCGTGGATCGAGTGGTACAGGGCGCGCGCGTCGCCGCCGGGGAAGTCGCAGCGCGCGGTGCCGTAGTCGGGCATGAACAGGGTGTCGCCGACGAAGGCGGCATCGCCGATCAGGTAGGTCATGCAGGCCGGGGTGTGGCCGGGGGTGTGGATGGCGCGGGCCTGGACGTTGCCGACCAGGAACTCTTCGCCGTCGGCGAACAGGTGGTCGAACTGGCGGCCGTCGGTGGCGAACTCCGCTTCGGCGTTGAACAGCTTGCCGAAGGTCTGCTGGATCACCGGGATGCGGTCGCCGATGCCGAGCTGGCCGCCGAGCTGTTCCTTGAGGTAGTGGCCGGCGCTCATGTGGTCGGCGTGCACGTGGGTCTCGAGGATCCACTGCACGCTGAGGCCATGCTCGCGCACGTAGGCGATCAGGCGGTCGGCGCTGTGGTGCGAGGTGCGCCCGGCGGCGGGGTCGTAGTCCAGCACGGGGTCGATCAGTGCGCACTGGCGGCTCTCGGGATCGCTCACCACGTAGCTGTAGGTGAAGGTGGCGGGGTCGAAGAAGGCTTCGATGCGGGCATTCATGGGGCAATCCTCCGTCAGTCCTTGTATACCCGTGGGGGTATGTAACGAATACAGCCTAATGCGATTTTTGGTTCTATGTATAGAATAAATAATCATAAGCGGGAGAGGCCATGATCCGGCTTTCCAGTGTGGACCATGGACGCCGATCGGCACTTGCCCGCCGGCCGTCCGCGCTGGCGCAACGCGTTGCCGCAACGGGCCGTCGGGCGTGCGCTTTTGACAGGTCGCCGGGGTTTGGGCAGAGTGCGCGCCTTTCGCCCGCGGGCGATCCCGAAATCTGGAGTGAAGACATGAATGCGGTACTCATCGCCGTCGGCCTGATGCTGGTGCTCAGCCTGTGCCGGGTGCATGTGGTGGTCGCCCTGATCCTCGGCGCCCTGGCGGGTGGCCTGGTCGGCGGCCTGGGCATCGAGGGCACCCTGGCGGCCTTCAACAAGGGCCTCGGTGGCGGCGCCACCGTTGCCCTTTCCTACGCGCTGCTCGGCGCCTTTGCGGTGGCCATCGCCCGCTCCGGCATGGCCCACGCCTTAGCCGACAGGGCGCTGCACCTGGTCGGCCGCCAGGAGGCCAACGGCGGCGGCACGGTGAAGTGGCTGGTGCTCGGCCTGCTGCTGGTGGTGGCGGTGTCCTCGCAGAACATCCTGCCGATCCACATCGCCTTCATCCCGCTGCTGGTGCCGCCGCTGCTCTACGTGCTGAGCCGCCTGCAGCTGGATCGCCGGCTGATCGCCTGCGTGCTGACCTTCGGCCTGATCACCCCGTACATGTTCCTGCCGGTGGGCTTCGGCAGCATCTTCCTCAACGACATCCTGCTGGCCAACGTGGCCAGGAGCGGCGTCGAGGTGGCCGGGGTGAGCGTCACCGAGGCCATGGCGATCCCGGCGCTGGGCATGCTCTTCGGCCTGCTGGTGGCGGTGTTCGTCAGCTACCGCAAGCCGCGCCGGTACGACCTGGCGCTGATCGAGCAGGCCGAGCAGGTCGAGCGCCGCTACAGCCCGCTGACCCTCGGCGTGGCCGGGGTGGCGGTGGCGGTGGCCTTCGCCATCCAGCTGTGGCTGGACTCGATGATCATCGGCGCGCTGGCCGGCTTCGTGGTGTTCTCCGCCTCCGGCGTGGTGCGCTGGAAGGAGGCCGATGGCCTGTTCACCGAGGGCATGAAGATGATGGCGATGATCGGCTTCATCATGATCGCCGCCGCCGGCTTCGCCGAGGTGATGCGCGAAACCGGCCACGTCAAGTCGCTGGTCGACGCCTCCGCCGGGGCGATCGGCAACAGCAAGGCGCTCGGTGCGCTGCTGATGCTGCTGGTCGGCCTGCTGGTGACCATGGGCATCGGCTCGTCGTTCTCCACCGTGCCGATCATCGCGGCGATCTTCGTGCCGCTGGGCGTCGAGCTGGGCTTCAGCCCGCTGGCCATCGTCAGTCTGGTGGGCACCGCCGGCGCCCTGGGCGATGCCGGCTCGCCGGCCTCCGACTCCACCCTCGGCCCGACCGCCGGCCTCAACGTCGACGGCCAGCACAACCACATCTGGGACAGCGTGGTGCCGACCTTCCTGCACTACAACCTGCCGCTGCTGGCTTTCGGCTGGGTGGCGGCGATGGTGCTGTAACGCGGCGCCAGAAACGCAAAAGCCGGAGCATGCTCCGGCTTTTTTCTGTCTGCCCGCCCGATCAGGACGGGAACAGGTCGCCCAGCTTGAGGGCCAGCATCATGTCGCCCTCGGTGCGCAGCTTGCCGGTCATGAACGCCTCCATGCCGCTGATCTCGCCCTTGAGCACGCCCTTGAGGGTGGCGCTGTCCATGATCAGGGCGACGTTGGGCGACTCTGCGTTGCCTTCGGTGAGGCTGCAGGTGCCGTCCTTGATGCTCAGGTAGTAGTTCTCCGCATCCTCGATGTTGAACTGGAACACCAGGTCGAGGCCGGCGGCGGCGTTGGCATTGAAGCGGGCCTGCATGGTTTCGATGACTTTGGCGACGCTGCTCATGAAGGGGTCCTTGTGTTTGGCGGGGAGTCGTGCCGGCGGCAGGAAGCGTTTGCAGGCGAGGGTAGGGGGCCGCCGGCGGGCTGTCAACGCGACCATACGCACGTTTGAAACGTCGCCGCGGTCGTGCCGTCACGCTGGCGGTGGCCGCCGCCGGTCGGCGCCGGTATGCTTTGCAGACCGCCACAAGCCATCAAGGAGAGCCCGTGGAGTTTCTTGTCGAGTATGCCGGTTTCCTGGCCAGGACAGTGACCGTGCTGGTGGCTATCCTCGTCGTCCTGGTCGCCATCGCCGTGCTGCGCAGCCGCGACCGCCGTTCCGGTGGACATCTGGACGTGCACAAGCTCAACGACTTCTACAGGGCCCTGCGCGAGCGCCTGCAGGACAGCGTGCTGGACAAGGAGCAGCTCAAGGCGCTGCGCAAGGCCGAGACCAAGGCGGAGAAGGCCGAGAAGAAGGCCGCCAGCCACCGGCCGCGGGTCTACGTGCTGGACTTCGATGGCGACATCAAGGCCTCGGCCGGAGAGCACCTGCGTCACGAGGTCACCGCGCTGCTCAGCCTGGCCACCCCGCAGGACGAGGTGGTGGTGCGCCTGGAGAGCGGCGGCGGCATGGTGCACAGCTACGGCCTGGCCTCATCGCAGCTGGCGCGCATCCGTCAGGCCGGCGTGCCGCTGACCGTGTGCGTGGACAAGGTGGCCGCCAGCGGCGGCTACATGATGGCCTGCATCGGCGAGAAGATCCTCGCCGCGCCCTTCGCCATCCTCGGCTCGATCGGTGTGGTCGCCCAGTTGCCCAACTTCCACCGCCTGCTGAAGAAGCATGCCATCGATTTCGAGGTGCTCACCGCCGGCGAGTACAAGCGCACCCTGACCGTGTTCGGCGAGAACACCGACAAGGGCCGGGAGAAGTTCCAGGAAGACCTGGACATCACCCACGAGCTGTTCAAGAACTTCGTCGCCCGCTATCGCCCGCAACTGGCCATCGACGAGGTCGCCACCGGCGAGGTCTGGCTCGGCCAGGCGGCGCTGGGCAAGCAGCTGGTCGACGAACTGATGACCAGCGACGAATACCTGGCCGAGCGTGCCCGGCACGCCGACCTGTACCAGCTGCGCTACCACGAGAAGAAGAGCCTGCAGGAACGTGTCGGCCTGGCCACCGGTGCCGTGCTCGACAGCGTGCTGCTGCGCTGGTGGAGCCGGTTGTCGCAACCCCGTTTCTGGCAGTGAGCCGGTCGCCGGCGCATCGACCGGCGACATGAGGAGGACAGGATGACGAGTTTCAAGGCCCTTTGGGTGACCGAAAGCAGCCCGGGGGTGTTCGATCAGGCGGTGGTCGAGCGGCGGATCGAGGACCTGCCGCCGGGCGAGGTGCTGATCCGCGTGCGCTGGTCCTCGCTCAACTACAAGGACGCGCTGTCGGCCAGCGGCAACCGCGCGGTGACCCGCGAGTATCCGCACACCCCCGGCATCGACGCCGCCGGCGAGGTGGTCGAATGCTCCACCGGCGAATTCCAGCCGGGCGAAGAGGTGCTGGTCACCGGTTACGACCTGGGCGCCAACCACGCCGGGGGGCTCGCCCAGTACGTGCGCGTGCCGGCCGCCTGGGTGCTGCGCCGTCCCGAAGGGCTGTCCCTGCGCGAGGCCATGCTGCTCGGCACCGCCGGGCTGACCGCCGGACTGTGCATCGACAAGCTGCAGCGCATGGGCCTGGATGCCGCGGCCGGCCCGGTGCTGGTCACCGGCGCCTGCGGCGGAGTGGGCAGCGTCGCGGTGCTGCTGCTGACCCGGCTGGGCTATACCGTGGCGGCGTCCACCGGCAAGCTGGAGCAGGCCGAGTTCCTGCACCGGCTGGGCGCCCAGCAGATCATCGACCGCACCCTGCTGCGCGACGGCACCGACAAGCCGCTGCTGAAGATGCGCTGGGCTGGTGCGGTGGACACCGTGGGCGGCGACATCCTGTTCAACGTGGTCAAGTCGCTGCAGTACGGCGCCAGCGTGACCTGCTGCGGGCTGACCGCCAGTGCGGCGATGAGCCGCGCCTCGGTGCTGCCGTTCATCCTGCGCGGGGTCAACCTGCTCGGCGTCGACTCGGTGGAGCTGCCGCTGGCCACCAAGGCGGCCATGTGGGAAAAGCTGGCCGGCCCCTGGAGACTCGACAATCTCGAGCTGGTCTGCCACGAGATCGGCCTGGAGGAACTGCCCGACGCGGTCTACCGCATCCTCGCCGGGCGCATGGTGGGGCGCACCCTGGTGCGCATCGACTGAAGCGGGAACGTCCCGGTTCGAGCCGGCGGTGCTCGCCGGCTCAGTGGAAGCGGTCGAGCACCTCGAGGGGCGTGAGCATCTCGCCGCTGTCGACGATCTTCACCAGTCCCCTGATCTTCGCCCAGGCGTAGGAATGCAGGCGGCCGTCCTGCCGGTTGCGGCCACGGAACTCCAGCGCGTTGAGTTCCTCGATCTCGACGGTCTGCTGACCGAGGGTGGCGTAGCTGAAGCTGGCGACGAACCTCGCTGTGGCTCCCGTCTGTGGAGCGGGCTCTGCTGCCGGTGGCGCGGGCCGCTCCGCGGGTGCGGCCTGTGTCTTCCTGCGCCCGAATTCGTCCAGGCCGCGCTCGGCCATCATCTCGCGCAGCGTCTTCTTCCGTGCGAAAAACCCCAGGTCTTTGTTCAGCCAGAACCTGGCCTGCCTGGCCATTGCGGAAACCAGTCCCATCGAGGTGCGCCAATCCCACGCGAAAAATTGTGATCCGTTTCACAATTATAGCAGCGGCGCTTCACAGTTGCATGAGGGTGCAACCTTTGGGCAGGTGCGGGCTGCCGCCTGTGCGGGATGCGGAGGCTGGCGCGGGTGAGGGGCACAGGCGCAAACGACGAGGCCCGCATCCTGGGATGCGGGCCTCGTTGGCATGCGTCTCTCCGGCCCGGGGCCGGGAGGCGGATGGTTCAGCGGCGGCGGAACAGCGGCAGCGGCTGGTCGACCCCGGTCTGGTAGGTCACCGAGAAGTCCGACAGGCCCTTGAGCGCGTCGTACGGGTCGCGGTCCGGGCGCACGGCGAAGGCGTCGAAGCCGCAGCGGTGCATGAAGAACAGCTGGTCGCGCAGCACGTCGCCGATGGCGCGGATCTCGCCCTTGTAGCCGTAGCGCTCGCGCAGCAGGCGGGCGCTGGAGAAGTGGCGACCGTCGGTGAACGCCGGGAAGTCGAGGGCGATGACCTGGAAGTGCTTCAGGTCGTCGACGATGTCCTCGATCTGCTCGTGGCTCTGCAGCCACACGCCCAGGCCGCCGTCGCGCACCTTGAGGGCGTGGCTGGATTCCAGCCACAGGCCCAGCGGCACGATCAGGTCGTCGCTGTTGGAGATGCCGTCGAGGGTGGCGTCGACCGGCAGCAGGTGCCAGCGCTCGTCGATGACCTCGCCGTTCTTAATGATTCTTTGCATAGACGCGTTCCTTGAAGGGATCGATGCCGATACGGCGGAAGGTCTCGATGAAGCGCTCGTCTTCATGGCGTTGCTCGACGTAGACATTGATGATCTTCTCGATCACGTCGGCCATGTCGTCCTGGGCGAAGGATGGGCCGAGGATCTGGCCGAGGCTGGCGTTGCGCCCGGCTTCGCCACCCATCGACACCTGGTAGAACTCCTCGCCCTTCTTGTCGACGCCGAGGATGCCGATGTTGCCGATGTGGTGGTGACCGCAGGCGTTCATGCAGCCGGAGATGTTCAGGTCGATCTCGCCGAGGTCGAACAGGTAGTCGAGGTCGTCGAAGCGGCGCTGGATGGCCTCGGCGATCGGGATCGACTTGGCGTTGGCCAGCGAGCAGAAGTCGCCGCCGGGGCAGCAGATGATGTCGGTCAAGAGGCCGATGTTCGGCGTGGCCAGGCCCAGCTCGCGCAGCTCGTTCCACAGGGCGAACAGCTTAGACTGCTCGACGTCGGCGAGGATGATGTTCTGCTCGTGGCTGGTGCGCGCCTCGCCGAAGCTGTAGCGCTCGGCCAGGTCGGCGACGGCGTCGAGCTGCTTGTCGGTGACGTCGCCGGGGGCGATGCCGGTGACCTTCAGCGACAGGGTGACGGCGCAGTAGCCCGGCTTCTTGTGGGCGACCACGTTGCGCGAGCGCCAGCGGGCGAAGCCCGGGTGCTCTGCGTCCAGCGCGGCGAGGGCGGCGCTCTGGTCTGCCTGGGCCTGGTAGGCCGGGTCGACGAAGTGCGCGGCGACGCGGTCCAGTTCGGCCTCGGTCAGGGTGGCCGGGCCGTCCTTGAGGTGCGCCCACTCGGCAGCGACGCGCTCGGCGAACACTTCCGGGGTCAGCGCCTTGACCAGGATCTTGATGCGCGCCTTGTACTTGTTGTCACGGCGACCGTAACGGTTGTACACGCGCAGGATGGCTTCCAGGTAGGTCAGCAGGTGCTGCCAGGGCAGGAATTCGTTGATGAAGCTGCCGACGATCGGGGTGCGGCCAAGGCCGCCGCCGACCAGCACGCGGAAGCCCAGTTCGCCGGCCTCGTTGTGCACCGGCTCCAGGCCGATGTCGTGCACCTCGATGGCGGCGCGGTCGGCGGCCGAGCCGTTCACCGCGATCTTGAACTTGCGCGGCAGGTGGGCGAATTCCGGGTGGAAGGTGGCCCACTGGCGGATGATCTCGCACCATGGACGCGGGTCGATCACCTCGTCGGCGGCGACGCCGGCGAACTGGTCGGTGGTGACGTTGCGGATGCAGTTGCCGCTGGTCTGGATGGCGTGCATCTGCACGCTGGCCAGTTCGGCGAGCATGTCCGGCACGTCTTCCAGCTTCGGCCAGTTGTACTGCACGTTCTGGCGGGTGCTGATGTGCGCGTAGCCCTTGTCGTAGTCGCGGGCCAGCTTGGCCAGCATGCGCAGCTGCGGCGCGGAGAGCAGGCCGTAGGGCACGCAGACGCGCAGCATGGGCGCGTGGCGCTGCACATACAGGCCGTTCTGCAGGCGCAGCGGGCGGAATTCCTCCTCGCCCAGTTCGCCGGCCAGGTAGCGTTCGGTCTGGCCGCGGAACTGCGCGACGCGCTCCTCGATGATCCTCTGATCGTATTCGTCGTATACGTACATGTAATTCTCTGCTCTCAGGCTGTCGGCGGCGCCGTGCGGGCTGGACAAGGCGTTTCTGCTGCGCACACGGCTGCGCACTCCGATGGAGTGGCGGCACGATAGCAGCTCGTGCTTATGCAACAAAGTGAAGAATAACTATATGTACATAACCTTAATAGATAAGGCTGAGCCCGAACCGCGGCTTGCGCGCGATCGCCTCACGGCTGGCAGCTTGCCGCGGCACTGTTCACCCGGTTGCGTCCCTCGCGCTTGGCCCGGTACAGGGCCTGGTCGGCCAGCTGCAGCACGCTGTCGACCTCGTGTGCGCTGTCCGGCCAATGGGCGACGCCGACGGAGAGGGTGAAGCGGATGCCGTCCGGCGCCGTGGCGGATTCGGTCCGCTGGCGCAGGCGTTCGGCGACCTGGCAGGCGGAGTCTAGGTTGGTGCCCGGCAGCAGCATGACGAACTCCTCGCCGCCCGAGCGGCAGAGGACGTCGTCGCGGCGCGAGCAGTCGCGCATCAGCTGGGCGAAATGGCGGATCGCCCGGTCGCCGGCTTCATGGCCGTGGTTGTCGTTGATCAGCTTGAAGTGATCGATGTCGAGGGCCAGCACGGCGAAGGGCTGTCCGCCGCGCACCCACTGTTCCAGGGCAACCTGCAGGCCGCGGCGGTTGAGCAGGCCGCTGAGCGGGTCGGTGAGGGTGTCGAGGTTGAGCTGGCCGATCTTCTGCTGCAGCAGGGCCAGGCCGGCGAGCAGGGCGCGCTTGAGCTGGGCCGCCTCGAAGTACCAGGAGCGTACCCGGTGGATCTGCTCGCTGGCGGTCGGCGAGTCCAGATGCTGGGCGGTGTTGGCCAGCTGGCGCAGGGGCTGGGAGACCATCCGTGCCAGCCCCCAGATGGCCAGCAGGCTGAGCAGCGAGAAGGGCACGGCATTGCTCAGCACCCCCAGCATCAGGCTCCGCAGCTTGGCCATGACGCTGGCGGTGGGGCGCTGGGCGACTATGCCCCAGCCGGTGCTGGGCACGGGCGCGTAGCCGGCCAGCATGTCCACGCCGCGCGAGTTGATCAGTTGGCGGCTGCCGTCCTGCCCGCGGATCACGTCCTCGATCACCGGGTTGCCGTGCACCACCTCGCCGATCCGCGCGGCTTCCGGGTGGTAGAGCAGGCGGCGGCCGCGGTCGATCACGTACAGGTAGGAGCCGTCCTTGTAGTGGTGCTCGCCGAGCAGGGTGTTGAGGATGTTGTGCTGCTGCAGGTAGATGCTGCCGCCGACGTAGCCGAGGTAGTTGCCCTGGCGGTCGTGGATCGGCTGGGAAATGAACACCACCAGGTTGCCCAGGGCGGAAATGTAGGGGGCGCTGATCAGCGGCCGGCGCTCGCTCAGCGCCTGCAGGGCGCCGTGGCTCTGCACGGTCTTGCCCACCTGCTGCAGGGTCTGCGGCGAGGAAGCCAGTACCTTGCCGCTTGCATCCACCACGAATACCGAGTTGAAGCTGGCCGTCTGCAGGCGCAGGCGGTCGACCTCCCGGTTCAGGCGCTCCTCGTCCTGCATCTGCCCGGGCAGCAGGCTGGCGCTGTAGGCCAGTTGCTGGCGGGTGCCGGCGAGGAAGTGCTCGGTGCTTGCGGCCAGCTTGACGGCATAGACGCGGTTGGACTCCAGGCTTTCCTGGATCAGCAGGTCCTGCTGCACCAGGTAGCTGGCATAGAAGGTATTGGCGAGGGTGAGCAGTGCCGTGGCAAGGGTGAGCAGCAGGATCAGGCGGCGCAGATCGAGACGCAGCAGGGATCGGAGGGAAGGCATTGCGGCGCCGGCGAAGTCAATCCATGGAAAGCGTGCGACCTTATCACATCGGCGTCCCTTCCCCCAGTAGCACCCGCAGCCGATCAGGCTGCGCCGGCGATGACCACCCGGTTGCGCCCCTGGTGCTTGGCCGCGTAGAGCGCCTGGTCGGCCTTCTTCAGCACCGTCTCGGTGCCGTTGCGGCTGTCGGGGCAATGGGCGACGCCGAGGGAAATGGTCACCGTGGTGCCGTCCGGACTCGGGCTGTCGGCCACGCACTGGCGCAGCCGCTCGGCCACGCCGCAGGCGTCGACCAGGGTGGTGCGGGGCAGCAGCATGACGAATTCCTCGCCGCCGAAGCGGCACAGCACGTCGGCCTGGCGGGCGATCTGCTGCATCAGCTGGGCGAGGTGGCGCAGCAGCTGGTCGCCGACATCGTGACCGAAGCGGTCGTTGACCTCCTTGAAGTGGTCGATGTCGATGGCGATCACCGCATAGGCATGGCCGCTGAGCTGCCACTGTTCGAGGGCGAGCTGCATGCCGCGGCGGTTGAGCAGCCCTGTCAGCGGGTCGGTGATCGAGTCGAGGTTGAGCTGGCCGATCTTCAGGCTGAACTGTGCCAGCCCCGCCAGCAGGGCCTGCTTGAGCTGGCCTGCCTCGTAGTACCAGGCGCGCACCTGGCGGATCTGCTCGCCCGCCGCCTGCGAGTCGAGGTGGCGGGCGTTGCTGGCCAGTTGCCAGAGCGGCCGGGCGATCAGCCGCGACAGCCACCACAGCCCCAGCAGGGTGAGCAGCGAGACCGGGATCGCGTTGCCCAGGATGCCGAGCATCATCTCGTTGAGCTCGGCCAGGGCGGCCTGGGTCGGCCGCTGGGCGACTATGCCCCAGCCTGTGCTGGGCACCGGCGCATAGCCGGCCAGCATGTCGACGCCGTGGCGGCTGATCACCCGACGGCTGCCGCTCTCGCCGCGGATCACCGCCTCCAGCGCCGGATCGGAGCGCATGGTTTCGCCCACCCGCTCCGAGTCGCGGTGATAGAGGACCTGCCCGTGGCGGTCGACCACGTACAGGTAGGAGCCATCGCGGTAGAAGTGCTCGCCGAGCAGGGCGCCGAGCACGCTCTCCTCGCGCAGGTAGATGGCGCCGCCGACATAGCCGCGGTAGTGGCCGTCGCTGCTGTGGATCGGATGGCTGATGGCGATGATCAGCCGGCCGCTGGCCGACATGAAGGGCCGGCTCACCAGCGGCTCGCGCTTTTCCAGTGCCTCGCGGGCACCGTCGCTGTCGATGCTGACGCCCACGCCGTGCAGGGTCGGGGGGGAGACGGCGAGCAGGGTGCGGTCGTCGCGGACGATGAAGGTGGAGTTGAAGCTGTCGGTCTGCAGCCGCAGGCGCTCGGCCTCCATGGCCAGCTGCTGCGGCTGGTCGAGCTGCGGCGCCAGGTGGGTGGCGCTGTAGGCCAGCTGCTGGCGTGCCGCCGCGAGCAGGCTTTCGGTGCTCTCGGCGAGCTTGCTGGCGTAGACCCGGTTGGCCTCCAGGGTCTGGCGGATCAGCAGGACGCGCTGCGCCTGATAGCTGGCATAGAAGGTATTGGCCAGCGTCAGCAGGGCGGTCGTCACGGCCAGGAGCAGAATCAGGCGACGCAGATCGATCCTGAACTCGGTGGAGAGGTGCATGTCGTGACGCCGCCAGGTTCGTGAGCTGATGTCTGTCGCAAAGCCTAGCATGGCCGCGGCGAGGCGGCGGGAAATGGCTGCTGGCAGAATGCCGGCAGCGGCCTTGAGCGCCGGCCGGCAGTGGTCTTGACTCAGGAGGAGCAGACCCACGGGGGGAATCGATGATGAACGAGCACGACCGCCACGACCACGCCGACAGCAAGGCCGACGCCCGGGCCGCACTGGCCCTGATCCTGATCGCGGTGAGTACCGCGCTGATGTGGGTCAGCCAGCAGTGACCCGGGATACCGGGGCCGGCTAGCCGGCCCCGGCGAGGTTCAGCACCAGGCGCACCACGCCGAACAGCAGCAGCACGAACAGCAGGGTGAACAGCAGGCCGAGCAGGATGAAGTGACTGGGCTTGCCACGGCTGAAGTCGCGCTGGCGGTTGCGATTGCTCTGCACGCCGAAGGCGGCGGCCAGCACGCTCTGCAGCATCTGGCGCAGGCCGAGGGGCCGGTGCTCGTCGGTGGGCTTGTCGGGCTGGTTCATGGCCACCTCTCTCGCGGGGTCTGCAGCAAGCTTCGTGCGCATTCCCGGGCAACGCAAGTCGCCCTACAGCTGGATGCGCGCCCAGGCGCGGCGCTGCCACATCAGGCCGAACACCGCCGACACCAGGCCGCGCTGCAGGATGTACAGGCTCCAGATCGCCAGCAGGCCGTAGCCGAGCACGGGGCCGAGCAGGTAGGTCAGCGGCAGCAGCACCAGCCACTGGTTACCCAGGCTGATCGCCATCACCGTGCGGCTGGCGCCAGCGCCGAGCAGTGCCTGGGTCAGCACCAGGGTGCCGGCGTCCAGCACCATGCCCAGCCCGGTCAGGCGCAGGGGCAGGGTGCCCAGCTCGATCAGCGCCGGATCGGTGACGAACAGGCCGAGGATCGCCTCGGGGCACAGCCAGAACGGCACGCCCAGCAGGGCCAGGCCGAAGGCGGCGATGCGCACCACCTCCCAGCCCCAGCGGTGCGCCGCCTCCACGTCGCCCTCGCCGAGGCTGTGGCTGACCAGGGTGGTGGCCGCCATGCCCAGGCCGATGGCCGGCAGGATCAGCAGCAGGGTCAGGTTGATCAGCACGTGGGCCACCGCCAGCTCGGCGGTGCCTATCTGCGCGATGATCCAGAACAGGATGGTGATGCCGGTGGCGAACAGGAACTGGTGCAGCGAGTTGGGCAGCGCCAGGCGCAGCAGCACGCGCAGCTCCATGGCCGGCGGGCGCTGGCGCAGGAAGCCGCCGCCACGCGCCACCCGCCAGGTCTGCACGGCGTAGACCAGCGAGCCGAGCCAGAGGGCGATGCAGGTACCCAGCCCGGAGCCCTCGGCGCCCAGCGCCGGCAGGCCGAGCCGGCCGTGGATCAGGCAGTAGCTGAGCGCGGCGTTGAACAGATGCATGCCGAGCAGGATGCGCATGTACATGCCCGAGCGGTGGCTGCCGTTCCAGAAGCCGCGGAAGGCGAAGTTCAGGCCGACCGCGGCGACCGCCAGTACCCGCCACTGGAAGTAGTCCTGGCCGATGGCTGCCACCGCCGGGTCGTCGGCCAGCAGGTCGATGATCCAGGGCGCGGCCCACCAGCACAGCAGCCCCAGCGGCAGGCCGACCAGCAGGGCGAGCAGCAGGCCGGCGTTGAGCGGGCTGGCCACTTCGGCCAGGCGTCCTTCGCCGCGGCGGCGCGCCACCAGCGCCTGCACGCCGGAGCCGAGGCCCATGACCAGGGCGATGACCATAAAGTTGGCGTAGCTGCCGATGCCGACCCCGGCCAGCGCCGTTTCGCCCAGGTGGCCGACCATCGCCGCATCTACCAGGTTGATCAGGCTCTGGCTGAGCATGCCGCCGATGATCGGCAGGCCGAGGACGAGGATCTGGCGCAGGCGCTGGGGCTCGGGCATGGAGGAGCGGGTCTCGGAAGGCGGGGCGGGCATTCTAACCCGGAAACTCCCCCCGCCAGGCGAGTGGGCCTGCGCCTTGCCGTTCCGCTCGGTTGCCTGGTCCATGGCGGGCTGCCGGGCGGCTACGACTGGCGGTGGCCTTCGGCGTGCTGCGCAGCGTGGTCGGTGCGCGCCGCCATGATGAAGTCGTTGCGGTGCAGGCCGCCGATCTTGTGGGTCCACCAGGTCACGGTGACCTTGCCCCACTCGGTGAGCAGCGCCGGGTGGTGGCCCTCCATCTCGGCGAGGGCGCCGACCGCGTTGGTGAAGTTCAGCGCGCGCTGGAAGTCGGGGAAGGCGAACACCTTCTCCAGCTGCATGACGCCGTCGCGCACCTCGATGTTCCAGTCGGGGATCTCGTGGATCAGTTCGGCCAGTTCGCGCTCGGAAACCTGCGGGGCATCGGCGCGGCAGGCTTCGCAGTGGGCTTGGGACAGCGTGTTCATGGCGGGCTCCTCTGCTCTCGGAGGGTGGGGCTCCCGGTCCGGGGCGAATTCATTCGCCTTGGCGGGGCATTTGGGCGAATGAATTCGCCCCTGTAGCGGATTGGCCAGCCCGGATGCCAGTCATGCGATTGCCCTGGGACGGCGTCCGGTATTCGGCCAGTATAGTCCGGCCGCCTCTGTCATCCCGCGGCCCGGGCGCTAAACTGCGCGGCCCGCGTTGCGCTGCCCATGGATGCCTCTATGTCCCTGACCGATTTCCTGCTCTTCGGCCTGCCCGCCGTGCTACTCACCGGCCTGTCCAAGGGCGGCTTCGGCGGCGCCCTCGGCGGTATCGCCGTGCCGCTGCTGGCGCTGGGCCTGGCGCCGACCCAGGCGGCGGCGGTGATGCTGCCGATCCTCTGCGTCGCCGACCTGGTCGGCCTGCGCGCCTACTATGGCAAGTGGGACATGGCCAACCTGAGGATCATGCTGCCGGGGGCGCTGGTCGGCGTGCTGATCGGCTCGCTGACCTTCGAGCTGCTCAACGAGCGGGTGATCGGCCTGCTGATCGGCGGCATCGCCGTGGCCTTCGTGCTGGCCAACCTGCTCAGGCCGGCGCAGCCGCGCCCCGGCCTGCCGCCGCCGAAGGGCAAGGGTACCCTGCTGTCCACCCTGGCCGGCTTCACCAGCTTCGTCGCCCACGCCGGCGGCCCGCCGATCATGATGCACCTGCTGCCGCAGCAGCTGGACAAGGTGCGCTACGTGGCCACCATCAACGTCTTCTTCCTGCTCACCAACGCGGTCAAGCTGGTGCCCTACGCCTGGCTGGGCCAGTTCAGCCGGGACAACCTGCTGATCAGCCTGAGCCTGGCGCCCTTCGTGCCGCTGGGCGTGTGGGCCGGACTGTGGCTGCAGGACAAGGTCAACCACCTGTGGTTCTACCGCATCGCCCGCGCCGGCATGCTGCTGGCCGGCATCCAGCTGCTGGTCAGACACTGGTAGCCGGCGGCTCCCCCTGCAGGGCGGCGAGGATCTCGGCGAAGTCCGGCCGCTCGCCGACCCACGGGCTCAGGCAGCGCTCGCTCAGCCCGGCCAGCGCGTGCCGGCGCTCGGGCTGCCGCTCCTCGGGGCAGCGCTGCAGCAGCTCCTCCAGCAGATGGCCGAAGGCGCGCGCCTCGATGCGCTGCAGGGCCCGGCCCTGAGCGCTGGCGGGATCGAAGAACGAGGCGGCGCCGAAGTCGCCGAGCAGGCAGGCGCCGGCCGGGTCGACCAGCAGGTTGTGGGCGTACAGGTCGCCGTGCAGGATGCCGCGCCCGTGCAGGTGGGCGACCGCCGCGGCCGCGCCGCGGGCGATGCGCAGCGCCTCGTCGAGGTCGAAACGGCGCTCGCTGGGGTAGCAGTCGCGGGTGCAGCTGGCCAGCGACGGCGGCCCGGCCAGCGGCCGGAAGGCCGGGTCGATCAGCTCCAGCAGCAGCCCGGGCGCGGCGCCGGCCTGCTCGGCCAGCGGGCCGGCGACGCCGATCAGGTTGGGATGCGCGCCGGCGGCCAGGCAGGCGGCCATCTCGCTGTGCGCCAGGCCGTCGCTGGTGACGTGGCCCTTGAACAGCTTGGCGGCCATCGGCTGCGCCGTCTCGCCGTCGAGGCGCCACTCGGCGCGCTGGATGATCCCCGATGCACCCTGACCGAGCACCTCGCCCAGCGCGATGCTCGTGCGGGCGATCGGCGGCAGCGGATGCTCGGCCAGCACCTGCGCTTCGCGGGTATCGCTGCACGGATTGCCGGCGAAGGCCAGCCAGGCCAGGCGCGGCAGCTCCATCAGCCAGCCGGGCAGGGCGTCGAGGCGGTTGGCGGAGATGCGCAGCAGCTCGAGGCGCTGCAGGTCGGCCAGGCTGTCCGGCAGCGCGGTCAGGCGGTTGCCGGCCAGCGCCATCTTCTGCAGGCGCTGGCAGTTGCCCAGCTCGGCCGGCAGGCGCTCCAGGGCGTTGTCGGTGAGGATCAGCCAGCGCAGCCGGGCGGGCAGCGCCGCCACCGGCAGCTCGCGGATCCGGCAGGCCTTGAAGCCGACCATCTCCAGCTTTTCGCAGTCGCCGAGCACTTCCGGCACCTGCTCGAAGGGGTTGTCCGAGCAGAACAGGATGCGCAGCTTGCCCAGCCGCGGCAGCCAGTCCGGCAGATGGCGCAGGCGGTTGCCGGAGAGGTTGAGTACCTCGAGGCTGTCGGCGAGGGAGAGGATTTCGTCGGGAAGCTCGGTCAGCCCGGCGGACAGGTCGAGGCGGCGGGCGCCGGCCAGTTCGCCGCGGCGCAGTTGTTCGAGAGTGTGCATGGGAAGCTCAGTCGTTCTTCAGGCCCTGCCGGCGGGCGGCGAGGCGGACGAGGATGCCCTGGGTGATGGGGATGATGACGAACACCATGCCGGCGATCATCTGCGGCACGATGATCGCCGCCACCTGCCACTCGGGGCGGCCGGCGATCACCGGCCGCCACAGCTTGAGCAGCAGGGTGATCAGCAGCCAGGCCGGCAGCAGGATGGCGGCGGCCAGTCTGGCGCGGGCGAGGAAGATATGCACGCTCAGATCGCCCGCTCGAAGTAGGTGGCGGTCTCGGTGAGGCGGGCGACCTCGTCGACGTAGGCGCGCACCGCCGGCGGGAAGGCCATGTCCCTGACCATGCTCAGGTTGCGCAGGCCGGGGTAGAGCAGCACGTCGTCCCAGCCCAGGGTGCCGCCGTGGGCGCTGGGCAGCGGCAGGGGCGGCAGGCTGGCCAGCATCGCCTCGACCGCGGCCTTGTGCTCGGCGGTTTCCGCCAGGGCCTGGCTGAACGGGCGCTGGATGATCTGCTCCTTCTTGGCCTGGAAGTAGTCGCGCGCCGCCGCCGTGGCGAACTCCGGCAGGTCCAGGGCGATGTCGCGGGGGAACAGCAGGCACCAGATGGCCAGGCGCACCTCGTTGATGTGCTCCTGGATCGGCAGGTAGTCGCCGTGCGGGCGGATCGGCCGCGCCGGATCGCCCAGTTCGTCCAGCCTGCGGGCGATGTCCAAGCTCTCGCCCATGGCGCGGCCGTCGTCGAACTGCAGGATCGGCACCTGCTTGGCGCCGATCAGCGCGAAGCAGCTCGCCTCGTCGTCGTTGAGCAGGTAGACCTGCTCGACCGGCACCTGCTTGTAGTGGGCGACCATTTCGGCGCGCACGCAGAAGGGACAGTGGTCGTACAGATAGAGCTTCATGCAGCCTCCTCGGTCTGGGCAGGCTGCAGAGTTTAACCGTTCGACCCGCGCCCGAGCCTCTCCATGTTGTGCTTGATCACCTCCCGCACCGCGGCGGTCATCACCCCGGTGGAGATTCCCAGCATCAGCACGCCGTTGCCGGCCTCCAGGGCGCCGAGCAGGCGCCAGCGCTCGGAGAGGACGATGTCGCCATAGCCGAGGGTGGCGAAGGTCACTCCCGAGTAGTAGATCGACGTGGCGAACGCGTCGAACTCGCCAAGCAGCATGAACAGGCCGGCCCACAGGATGATCTGCACGAAATAGCCGAGCATCATCAGCAGCATCACCAGGCCCAGCACCAGGCAGTCCCACAGCAGGGTCTGGTCGCCTGCGCCAGTCTTGCCGGTGCGGCTGTAGTAGTTCACGTAGTAGCGCAGGCACATGACCACGACGTAGGCCTCCATGAGCAGGCACAGCAGCATGGCGGGAATGCCGACCAGCAGGTTGAGCAGCATGGCGATCTCCTCAGCAGCCGGGCTGGCGCAGGCGGCCCTGGCGGTAGCGGTCGAGCAGGTAGACCATCAGCCAGGCGTACAGGCTGATGGCGACGAACAGGCCCATGCGCAGGGCGAAGGCGCCGTAGACGTCCTTGCCGTTGGCGCTGTCCTCGACCGACAGGCCGAGCAGGATGAGCATGGTCACCAGGCCGTTCAGCCAGAAGCCGGGGCTCAGCCGGGTCGGCGCGAGGCCGTAGAGCCGGCGCGCCACCAGCAGGCCGAACAGCAGCATCCACAGGAAGAACATCCACAGGTGCACGAACAGGCCGAGCGCCCACCAGAACAGCACGGCCATGAGGCCGCCGAGCAGGGTCGAGCCGATCAGCTCGCGCGCCGCGTCGCGCGCCGTGGCGCTGCAGCTCTGCTGGCCGAGACCGACCGCCTTGAGGATGATCGCCATGTAGCCGGCCGGGTCGATCAGCGCCAGCAGCCAGGCCGGCAGCACCACCAGGGCGGCGCGCAGCGCCACCCAGTTGGCCTCCACGGCGGGCAGGCGCGGCTCGGTCGGCGGCGGCCGGGCGCCGGCCGGCTCGGGAAACAGCCAGTGGCCGACGGGCAGCACCAGCACGGCGAGCAGCAGGCCCTGCGCCAGGGCGGCGATGACCAGCAGCGCCAGGCCGAAGTCGGTGGTGCCGGCGGCCGAGATCATGGTCAGGCCGACGGTGAGGAAGGTGGTGAGCAGGGCGTTGCCGCCGCCCAGGCCATGGCGGAAGGCCAGGAACAGGCACAGGCCGACCAGCAGCACGCCGCTGAACGGGGCATGGCGCAGCAGGGGGATCAGCAGCAGGCCGCTGCCGGTGGTCAGGATCACCACCAGCGTCAGGCCCAGCCCGGCCTTGGGCGACAGCGGGCGGTCGAGCCGGGCGAACAGGAACAGGGCGAACAGCGGGGCAACGAACGGCAGCGGCAGCCCCAGGGCGTAGCTCGCCGCCAGGCACAGCGCGGTGCCGCTGGCCAGGCGCAGCGCGCGCTGGGCGCGGGGCCCGCGCTCAGTAGCCATAGGACAGCCAGCTCATCAGGTAGAGGAACAGGCGGCCGAGCGGGTTGAGCGGGTTGCCCTGCGTCGGGAACGCCATCACGTCGGCCTGGCCGCCGACGCGGATGCCGCGCAGGCCGGCCAGCCTGGCCACCTCGCCCGGGGCGAACTCGACGATCACCGGGAAGCGCTGCGCCGGACGCAGCCAGTCGCGGCTGTTCTCCACCTTGGGCAGGGTGCCGGGCGCGGTGCTCTGGCCGACGCTGACGCCGAAACCGACGCTGCGCACCCTGCCGGCGAACACCTCGCCGGGCAGCACGTCCAGCACTATGGCCACGGGGGTGTCCGGCACGATCCGGCCGAGGTTGTTCTCGGTCATTTCCGCATTGATCCACACGTCCTGGATGGTGATCAGGGTCATCACCGGATTGCCCGCCACGGCGAACTGGCCGACATCGGTGCGCAGGTCGGTGATCATGCCGGCCGAGAGCGCGCGTACCCGGGTATTGGCGAGATCCAGCTCGGCCTTCTCCACGGCGGCGGCGGCGCTGCGCAGCAGGGCGTTCTGCTCGTCGCTGCCGCCCTGCTGCTCGCGCGCCCGCTGCACCTCGGCGCGGGCGGCGGCGACCTGGCTGATGGCCTGCACGTGGGTGGCCCGCGACACCTCGAGGCGGCGCAGGGAGATGGTGCCGGGATCCTCGCGGTACAGCCGTTCGAGGCGGTCCCGGTCCTGCTGCGACTTGAGCTGGTTGGCCTCGGCGGCGCGCAGCGAGGCCAGCGCCGAGTCGATGCCGGCGGTGCTGGCGGCGATCTGCCGGCGGGTCGACTCGAGGTCGGCGCGCGCCCGCTCGACGGCGATCTGGTACTGCCCGGGGTCCACCTCGAACAGCACCTCGCCGGCCTCGACCATCTGGTTGTCGCGCACCAGCACCCGGGTCACCCGTCCGGCCACTTCGGCGGCCACCGGCACCACGAAGGCCTGCACCCGCGCCTGCTGCGTGTAGGGGGTGAAGCGGTCGGCCAGCAGGTACCAGAGCAGGCTGAGCAGGATCACCCCGAGCACGCCCTTGACGCCGCGGGAGACCGGGTCGGCGGGTGGCGGGGCAGGCGGGGCAGGCGGGGCCGCAGGGGCCGCAGGGGCGGGCGGCGTCTCGTCACTCATCTTCGCGCTCCTCGTCGGGTGGCGGCGGTTCGTCCAGCAGATCGCCCCAGTCGGTGCGGCGCTGCATCTGCATGCGGCTGGCCTCGTCGATCCGTGGGAGGGCGCTGTGCCAGCCGCCGCCGAGGGCCTTGTACAGGGCGATCAGGCTGCTCACCGCGCTGTTGCGGGTGACCAGGTAGCCGTCCTGCTGGACCAGCAGGGCCCGCTGGGCATCCAGCACGCGCTGGAAGTCGGCGTAGCCTTCGCGGTACTGGGCGCTGGCCAGGGTCAGCGAGCGCTCGGCGGAAACCGCCGCCTCGCGCAGGATGCGTTCGCGCTCCAGCGCCTTGCTCAGGCCGCGGGCGGCATCGTCGGCCTCGCGCGCGGCCTGGCGCACGCTGTCGCGGTAGACCTCGATCAGCTGCTGCAGGCGGGCGTCCTGCACGCGCACGTTGTTGCTGATGCGCCCGTGGTCGAGGATGTTCCAGCGCAGGCTGGGGCCGCCGACCAGGTCGAGGGTGTCGGGCGCGCCGTCCAGCGAGCTGGTCGACCAGACGATGCTGCCGAGCAGGCTCAGCGAGGGGTACAGATCGCTCCTGGCCACGCCGATCAGCGCCGACTGGGCGGCGACGTTGAGTTCGGCGGCGCGGATGTCCGGGCGGCGGCGCAGCAGCTCGGCCGGCACGTCCTGCAGCACGGCGCGGTCGAGCAGCGGAATCAGGCCTTCCCGTTCGGCCAGCTCCGGCAGCGGCCCGGGCGGGCGGCCGAGCAGCACGGCCAGGGCGTTGCGGGTGCGCGCCACCTGGTCCTCGAACTCGGGGATGCTGCTCAGGGTGCCCAGGTACTGGGTCTTGGCCTGTTGCAGGTCCAGCTCGTCGCTCTCGCCGCTGGCGAACAGGCGCTCGGTGATCTCGAAGCTGCGCTTCTGCTGCTCGGCGTTGCGGCGGGCGACGCGCAGGCGCGCCTCGGTGGTGCGCAGGGCGAAGTAGGTTTCCGCGACCTGGGCGCGCAGCAGCACCAGCACGTCCTCGTAGTTGGCCTCGGCGGCGAAGTAGGCGGCGTCGGCCGACTCGATGGCGCGGCTGAAGCGGCCCCAGAAGTCCAGCTCCCAGCCGATGTCCAGGCCCAGGCTGTGCTGCCAGAAGCGGCTGTCCTGCGGATTGCGGCCGCCGGACTGGTTGCGGTCGAGGTAGATGCTGTCGGCACTGACCTGCTGCAGCTGCGGGTAGCGGCCGCTCCGGGCGATGCCAAGCTGGGCGCGCGCCTCCATCACCCGCAGGCCGGCGATCCGCAGGCCGGCGTTGTGGGCATCGGCCTCGGCGATCAGGCGGTCGAGCAGCGGATCGTCGAACACCCGCCACCACTCGCGGATGTCGGCCTCCGGCCGCTGCTGGCTGGCCTGCTCGATGGCCGGGCTGCGCCACTGCCCGAGCCAGGCCTCGCCGGGCGGCTGGAAGTCCGGCCCCACGCGCATGCAGCCGCCCAGCCCCAGTGCGCCGAGCAGCAGCCAGCGAGCGCGGGCCATGGGCTCAGGACTGCTTGTCGGTGCCGGGCTGGTCCCTGACCCACTGCCAGAACAGCTGGTAGCCGACCGCCAGGACCACCGGACCGATGAACAGGCCGATGACGCCATTGGTGACCATGCCGCCGATGGCGCCGATCAGCACCACCGGCATCGGCACATCGACGCCCCGGCCGAGCATCAGCGGCTTGAGCACGTTGTCGGCCAGGCCGGCGATGAACACGTAGATGGCGAAGACGATGGTCGTGGTGCTGGCGCCCTCGGTGGTGAAGACGAAGGCGATCACCGGGATGGTGATCAGCGTCGCCGGCAGCTGCATGATGCCGAGCAGCAGCACCGCCAGGGCCAGCAGGCCGGCGCCGGGAATGCCCTTGACCACGAAGGCGACGCCGACCAGCAGCATCTGGATGAAGGCGATGCCGACCACGCCCTGGGCCACCGCGCGGATGGTGGCGGTGCACAGTTCGGTGATCTTCGGCCCCTTTTCCGGACCGGAAAGCCGTGTGGCGATCTCCACCGCGCTGCGGCTGCCGCTCTCGCTGTAGGCCATGAAGATGCCCGCGATGACCAGGGCGACGATGAACACCAGCAGGCCCATGCCGAGGCCGGCGAGCTTGCCGAGCAGGGCGAGCACCAGCTCCTTGATCTGCGGGGTGAACTTCTGCGCCACGCCGGACAGATCGGTGGAAGCCTGCAGCCAGAAGGCATACAGCGGCTTGCCCACCAGCGGCCAGCCGGCGACCGACTCGGCGGGGGGGCGGATATGCACGTTGCCGCTCCTGACCATGGTCAGGGCATTCTCCACCGAGTCGGCCAGCGAGGAGCCCAGCAGGTAGATCGGCACCATGAGGATGGCGATGGCGACCACCACGATCAGCGTCGCGGTGCGGCCGTCGCTGTTGCCCAGCCTGCCCTTGAGCCGGCGATGCAGCGGATAGAGGGTGATCGCCATGATCAGCGACCAGAGCATCAGGTTGAGGAAGGGGTGAAAGATCTGGAAGCAGAACATCACCAGCACGGCGATCAGCCCGGCACGGATCAGGACATCGAGCAGGCCGCGCGACAGGGCCTTGTCGGAAGGGAAGCTGGGCAGCATCGCTGGATTCCTCGCGGGGCACGGTATCGGTAAGCCCAGCATAGACACTGCGACCGGAGGGAAGGGGCGTGCCGGAACGGCGGCGCCCGCCCGCAGCTGGCGAGGACGGCGGCAGCGCTGCTGCCAATGCGTGCGGCGGGTTGTTGGCGGCCGAGTCTCTTCTATGCTTGTCCATGCTTGGCTTGAGTGGATTTCCGACGACCTGCAGCGGGTCGCCGGGAGCCGCTCTGCGGTAGCCGGCGACCTGGAGCGTCAAGGCCTCGCTTGCCGGTGCTGCAGTCTGCCGATTGCCGCTGTTCCGGCGCTCGCGCCGCGCTTCCGGAAAACGACATTCCTGCCGCGATCCGCCCCGCGGCCAAGCGTCCCAGAGGAGCCGCCCGATGAGTCTTTCCCCCACCCCGTTGCCGCCGGCCCTGGCGCAGCGCTATCCCGTGCTGGTCGCCGCGCAGATCCAGGGGCACGAGGACAGCTACGTCGCCCAGAGCGCCCGGGCGGTCGCCCTGGCGCTGGAGGGCTACGGCCTGCGCGTGCAGCTGGTCGGCGCCCTCGACGACGTGGAGACGGCATTCCGCGCCGATCCCGGGTTTTCCTGCGTGATCCTCGGCTGGGGGCTGTGCGAGCAGGATCTGGCCGGGGCGATGAGCATCATCCGCCTGATCCGCAAGCGCACCGCGCAGCTGCCGATCATGCTCGGCATGGCTCACGCGCACCGCGGCCGGGTGCCGCTGGAGTTCGTCGAGAACATCGACGGTTTCATCTGGCAGCCGGAGGACAGTCCCGAGTTCCTCGCCGGGCGCATCGCTGCCGCCGCGCACCGCTACCTGGACACCATCCTGCCGCCGTTCTTCGGCGCGCTGGTCAACTTCGCCGACACCCACGAATACTCCTGGCACACCCCGGGCCATACCGGCGGCACCGCCTTCATGAAGACCGCGGTGGGGCGCAGTTTCCTCGACTTCTACGGCGAGCAGATGCTGCGCTCCGACCTCAGCGTGTCGGTCGGCGAGCTGGGCTCGCTCAACGACCACTCCGGGCCGGTGGCCGCGGCCGAACGCTACGCCGCGCGGGTGTTCGGCGCCGACTACACCTTCTTCTCGGTCGGCGGCAGCTCGGCCAGCAACCAGATCATCCTGCACTCGGCGGTCACCGACGGCGACCTGGTGCTGGTCGACCGCAACTGCCACAAGTCGCTGAACTACGCGCTCAACCAGTCCGGCGCGGTGCCGCTGTACCTGCGCCCGCGGCGCAACGCGCGCGGCCTGATCGGCCCGGTGCCGCAGGGCGAACTGACCCCCGAGGCGGTGGCGAAGAAGATCTCCGAGAGCCCGCTGGCGCGCGACAAGCAGGCCCGCCCGGTGCTGGCGGTGCTGACCAACTCCACCTACGACGGCCTCTGCTACAACGTGCGGACCACCACCGGCGAGCTGAGCAGGAGCGTCGACCGCATCCACTACGACGAGGCCTGGTACGCCTACGCGCGCTTCAACGCGCTGTACGAGGGACGCTACGGCATGCACCGCGGCGAGCGCCACGCCGACGACGCCACGGTGACCGTGACCCACTCCACCCACAAGCTGCTCGCCGCGCTGTCGCAGGCGTCGATGATCCACATCCGCTCGGGCAAGGTGCCGGTCAAGCCGGCGCTGTTCAACGAGGCGTTCATGATGCACACCTCGACCTCGCCGCAGTACAGCATCATCGCTTCCACCGACGTTTCCGCGAAGATGATGGACGATGCCGGCGAGTATCTCACCGAGGAGTCGATCGGCGAGGCTATCGCCTTCCGCCAGGCCATGGTGCGCCTGGGCAACGACATGCGCATGCGCGATGCGCAGGACTGGTGGTTCGGCGTCTGGCAGCCCGATGTGGTGGATGGCGTGCCTTTCGGCGACATCGACCCGCAGCGCCTGCACCAGGGCGATGCCTGGGTGCTCAGGCCCGGCGCCAGCTGGCACGGCTTCGGCGACCTCGGCGCCGACTACTGCATGCTCGACCCGATCAAGGTCACCGTGCTGACCCCGGGCATGAGCCTCGAGGGACAGATGGAGGGCAGCGGCATTCCGGCGCCGCTGGTGTCGCGCTTCCTGTCCAGCCGCGGCATCGTGGTGGAGAAGACCGAGCCATACTCGTTCCTGCTGCTGTTCAGCGTCGGCGTGACCCGCGGCAAGTGGGGTTCCTTGGTCGCCGGGCTGATGGAGTTCAAGCGCCACTACGACGCCAACTCGCCGCTGGAGCAGGTGCTGCCCGAGCTGCCGGGCAGCTACCCGGAACGCTACGCCGGCATGGGCCTGCGCGACCTGGCGGAGGCGATGCACCAGGACATGCTGGCCACCCGGATGCTGCACAACATGGATGCCGCCTTCACCCTGCTGCCCGACCCGGTGTCCTCGCCGCGCGACACCTACGCCCGGCTGGTGCGCGGCGAGGTCGAGCAGATCCCGGTGCGCGACATGCAGGACCGTATCGTCGCCGTGCAACTGGTGCCCTATCCGCCGGGCATCCCGCTGATGATGCCGGGCGAGAAGGCCGGCGCCGACAAGCGCGCCGTCATCGATTACCTGCTGGCGATGGAGGTGTTCGACGGGCATTTCCCCGGTTTCGAGCACGACAACCACGGCGTCGAGATCCACCGCGACGCCCAGGGGCAGCCGGTCTACATGATCTACGTCGTCAAACGGTAACCGATAGGCCCGGGCCGGCAGCGCGCTGCAGGCCGCCGGGGGCAGGGCCGGCGTCGCACATCGCGCGAGGAGTCTCGTATGGCTGATTCAAGCAAGAAGATGGGCCTGTTCGGCCTCACCACCCTGGTGGCGGTCAACATGATGGGCTCGGGCATCATCATGCTGCCGGCGAACATGGCGCAGCTGGGCGCCGTGTCGCTGCTGTCGTGGATCATCACCGCGGTCGGCTCCATGGCCATCGCCTACTGCTTCGCCCAGTGCGGCATCTACTGCAACCGCTCCGGCGGCATGTCGGCCTACAGCGAGGAGGCGCACGGCAAGTCGGAATTCTTCCTCTGCTCGTTCCTCTACTTCCTGTCGCTGGCGATCGGCAACGTGGCGATCGGCATTTCCGCGGTGGGCTACCTGACCTCGTTCATCCCCTGGCTGGGCAGCGGCGCCATCCCGCTGTGCATCGGCACCATCGCCCTGCTGTGGATCACCACCTTCGCCAACTTCGGCGGGCCGAGCATCACCGGCAAGATCGGCACGGTGACGGTGTGGGGGGTGATCATCCCGGTGGCCGGCCTCAGCGTGATCGGCTGGTTCTGGTTCAAGCCGGAGGTGTTCGCCGCCGCCTGGAACCCCAACGGCATCGCGGTCAGCGACGCCATCACCCAAAGCATCCCGCTGACCCTGTGGGCCTTCCTCGGCATGGAGTCGGCGGCGCAGAGTTCCGACGCGGTGGAGGATCCCAAGCGCAACGTGCCGCTGGCCTGCCTGTTCGGCACCCTCGGCGCCGCGGTGGTCTACGTGCTGTCGACCACGGTGATCCAGGGCATCGTGCCCAACGCCGAGCTGGCCAACTCCTCGGCGCCGTTCGCCTACGTCTACGCGCAGATGTTCAACCCGCTGGTCGGCAACATCATCATGGCGCTGGCGGTGATGGCCTGCATCGGCTCGCTGCTCGGCTGGCAGTTCACCCTGGCGCAGACCGCCAAGATGACCGCCGACCAGGGCATGTTCCCCAGGCTGTTCTCCAGGGTCACCGCCGCCGATGCGCCGATCATCGGCATGCTGGTCTGCGGCGTGATCCAGACCCTGATGGCGCTGTCGACCATCTCGCCCAATGCCAGCGAGCAGTTCGGCAAGCTGGTCAGCCTGGCGGCGGTGACCAACCTGATTCCCTACGTCACCGCGCTCACCGGCCTGCTGGTGATCATGCACAAGTCCAACGTCAGTGGCGCGGTGTACAGCCGCAACGTGGCGGCGCTGCTGATCGCCATGGCGTACTCGTACTACGCGATCTACGCCTCCGGCAAGGATGCGGTGTTCGGCGCCCTGATCGTGATGGCGATCGGTTACCTGCTCTACGGCTTCATCGCCAAGAACTTCGTCGAAGAGCGCCCGGCGGCCATGGCCTCCAGGGCCTGAGCGCCATCTCCATGATTGCCATGACCTCCGAATGTAGGGACCAGGACATGAACATGAAGCCACACAAATCAGTCAGTCTGCTGCTCGCCGGCCTGCTCGCGCTGCTGCCGATGCTGGCGGGCGCCCAGACGCTCGAGCGCGTGCGCGCCAGCAATGCGCTCACCCTGGGCTACCTGCCCGACCTCGCGCCGTTCAGCAGCGAGGAGAGCGGCAAGCCCGGCGGCTATGCCATCGACCTGTGCCTGAAGGTCGCCGACGCCGTGAAAACCGGGCTGGGGCTGAGCGACATGCAGGTGCGCTACCGGGCGGTCAGTGGCGAGCATGCCATCGCCGCCATCACTTCGGGAACGATCGACATCCTCTGCAGCCCGACGCCGGAAACCCTGGAGCGGCGCAAGTCGGTGAGCTACTCGCGGCCGGTGTACACCGCCGGTCTCTCCGCCCTGGTCCGCAAGGACGCGCCGCCGTCGCTGGTCAACGCGCTCAATGGCGAGGCGGTGCACAGCGGGCCGACCTGGCGGGCCACCATCAACCAGGGGCTGGCCAACCACACCTTCGCGACCATCGAGGGCGGGGTCACCGAGGACTGGGTGCGCGACAAGATGCGCAAGCTCGGGGTGATCGCCACCCTGGTCACGGTCGGCAGCCACGAGCAGGGCATGCAGATGGTGGCCGCGGGCAAGGTCGATGCGTTCTTCGCCGAGCGCATGCTGCTGCAGCATGGCCTGAGCAAGGCCGAGGGCGCGGCGGGGATGACGGTGCTGGACCGCATCTTCGAGATCGCCCCGGTATCCATGGCCATGGCGCGCAGCGACGAGGATTTCCGCCTGCTGGTGGATACCGTGCTCAGCGAGATGTACCGCACGGGCGAGCTCGAGCAGTTGCACACCCGCTACTTCGGCGCGCCCGGCGAGATGCTCAAGATCCTCTCGCGCGTCTATGCATTGCCCTAGCAGCCGTGGTTTCCAGTGATCCCGATGGCGCCCCGATGCGAATGAAGGGCGCTCGTCGACCGACCCGTCAAGGCACAGGAGAAACACATGAAGCGCTCCACTATCGTTCTCACCGGGCTGGTGCTTTCGGCACTGCTGCTCGGCGGCTGCGCGTCGCAAGTCACCAAGCCGGAGCAGTATTCCGGGTTCCTGTCGGACTACTCGCGGCTGCAGCCGGCCACGTCGGCCACGGGGCAGCCGGTCATGCGCTGGATGGCGCCGGGCGTCAGGCTGGACAACTACCGGCACGTGATCGTGCAGTCGATCGGTTTCTATCCTGCACCGACCCCGTCCGAACAGATCGGCGCCAAGGCGCTGGCTGACCTGCAGGCGTACGCCGCCCAGCAGGTCAAGACTGCCTTCGGCAGGCGCTTCCAGGTGCACGACCCGGCCAGCACGCCGCAGGGCTCGCTGCCGCGCGGGCAAACCCTGGTGCTGCGCGCCGCCATCACCGGCGTGGATACCAAGGCCGAAGGGCTCAAGCCCTACGAGGTGATCCCGATCGCCCTGGTCAGCGCCGCCGCGACGACGGCGGCCGGTGCACGCGACCGTACCACCGAGCTGTTCGTCGAGGCCGAGCTGCTCGACGCCAGTACCGGCCAGCCGGTGCTGCAGGTAGTGCGCAAGGGCTACGGCAAGGAGCTGGAAAACAAGGAGGAGCAGGTGACCCTGAGCACGCTCAAGGGCGTGATCGACGGCATCGTGCGCGATATCGAGAAGTTCGAGTAGCGCCCTGTGGCCGTGTGTGATCTAGCCGCCCCGTGACGACCGTTGATGGACGACGCCATGTCAGAAAAAATCAGTCAACGTCAGCTGTCGAGGATGATCATCGCGCTTCTGCCGATGCTCCTGATCGGCTGCGACAGCAAGGCGCCGCCGGCGGCGGCGGTGATGGAGGTTCCGGTCGTCACCGTCGCCGCCAGGGACGTGAGCATCCCCCTGGACGTGATCGGCGAAACCGTCGGCTCCACCGACGTGACCATCCGCGCACGGGTCGACGGCTTCCTCGACGGCATCCACTTCAAGGAAGGCACCTTCGTCGACAAGGGCGCGCTGCTCTACAGCATTGACCCGCAGCCGTTCCAGGCCAAGGTCGCCCAGGCCAACGCGATGCTGGCGCAGGCGCGCACCAGCCTGGTGAAGACCAAGTCGGATCTGGACCGCATCCGTCCGCTGGCCGAGATGAACGCAGTGAGCAAGCTGGATCTGGATGCCGCGGTGGCCAACTACGAGGCGGCTAAGAGCTACGTGGAAGCGGCCAGCGCACAGGTCAAGCTGGCGCAGCTGGAACTGGGCTACACCCGCATCCACGCCCCCGAACGGGGGCTGATCGGCCTGTCCGAGGCGGAGGTGGGCGACTTCGTCAGTCAGCGCAACAACGGCGGCCTGCTCAACGTCATATCGCGCACCGACCCCATCGCCGTGCGGGTGTCGATCACCGAGCGCGGCTACCTCAATGCCGCGCGGCGGCTGGCCGACCAGCAGCAGGGCAAGGCCGGCGATGGCAGCATCGCGACTGCAGGCCAGCGGCCGCTGTCGCTGATCCTCGCCGACGGCAGCCTGTACGAGCAGCGCGGCGTGCCGACCAAGGTCGACCGCAACATCGACCCTACCACCGGTGCGCTGACCATCGAGGCCGAGTTCCCCAATCCCCAGGGACTGCTGCGCCCCGGCATGTTCGCGCGCATCCGCTTCGATGCCGACGAGATCAAGGGCGCCATCCTGCTGCCGCAGCGCGCGGTCAGCGAGCTGCAGTCGGTGCACCGGGTGTTCGTCATCAAGGCGGACGACACGGTGGAGGTGCGCCAGGTGCAGGTGGGCCAGCGCCTGGGCAGCGACTGGGTGATCGAGTCCGGCCTGCAGCCGGGCGAGCGGGTCGCGGTGGCGTCGCTGCTGCGCCTGCGTCCGGGCATGACCGTCAAGCCGCGTCCGGCCGATGCCAGCGAGCTGCCGCCGGTGGCGGAGGGTGGCAAGAATGGGTGAGTTCTTCGTTCGCCGGCCCATCTTCGCGATGGTGATCTCGATCATCATCGTCATCGTCGGCCTGGTGGCGATGGGCAGCCTGCCCATCGCCCAGTACCCCGACATCACCCCGCCGGAGATCAAGGTCGAGGCCACCTACGACGGCGCCAACGCGGTGAACGTCGAGCAGTCGGTGGCCACGCCGCTGGAGCAGAAGGTCAACGGCGTCGAGAACATGCTGTACATGAAGTCGACCAACGCCGGCAACGGGCAGATGACCCTGTCGGTGGCCTTCGAGGTCGGCGCCGATCTCGACATCTCCAACGTGCTGGTGCAGAACCGCGTGTCCGAGGGCTCGGCGCAACTGCCCGAGGACGTCAAGCGCAAGGGCGTCAAGGTCAAGAAGGCGCTGGCCTTCCCGCTGATGCTGGTGACCCTGCGCTCGCCGGGCGGCAGCTACAACGCCGACTTCCTCACCAACTACATGTCGATCAACGTGCTCGACGAGATTGCCCGCATCCAGGGCGTCGGCCAGGTCACCATCTTCGGCGGCGCCGACTACGCCATGCGCATCTGGATCAAGCCGGACCAGCTCAGCCGCCTGGGGCTCACCGTGCCGGACATCGTCACCGCCGTGCAGCAGCAGAACGTGCTGACCCCGGCCGGCAAGCTCGGCGGCCCGCCTGCCGCGCCGGGCACCGAGTCCGCCTACGCGGTGCAGACCCGCGGCCGCCTGGAGACGCCCGAGCAGTTCGGCCAGGTGGTGGTGCGCTCCAATCCGGACGGCTCGCAGGTGTTGCTGCGCGACGTGGCGCGCATCGAGCTGGGCGCCGAGACCTACAACCAGATCGGCGCCTTCGGCTCCAAGCCGGCGGCGGTGCTGGCGGTCTACCAGTTGCCCGACGCCAACGGTCTGGAGGTGGCGGAGAAGATCCGCGCGGCGATGGAGCAGATGAAGGAGCGCTTCCCGCAGGACGTCGAGTACGTGGTTTCCCTGGACACCACCAAGCCGGTGTCGGCGGGCATCAAGGAGATCGTCCGCACCCTGTTCGAGGCCACGGTCATCGTCACCCTGGTGGTGTTCATCTTCCTGCAGAACTTCCGCGCCACGCTGATCCCGACCCTGGCGGTGCCGGTGGCGCTGGTCGGCACCTTCGCGGTGTTCCCGCTGCTCGGCTTCTCGATCAACACCTTCTCGCTGCTCGGCCTGGTGCTGGCCATCGGCATCGTGGTGGACGACGCCATCGTGGTGGTGGAGGGCGTGTCGGAGAAGATGGAGCGCGGCATGCCGCGCCGCGAGGCGACCATCCAGACCATGAAGGAGGTCAGCGGCCCGGTGATCGCCACGGCGCTGTCGCTCACCGCGGTGTTCGTGCCGGTGGCCGCCATGTCGGGCATCACCGGCCGGCTCTACCAGCAGTTCGCCATCACCATCGCCATCTCGGTCATCATCTCGGCGATCGTCGCCCTGTCGCTCAGCCCAGCGCTGTCGAGCACCCTGCTGCAGCCGCACGGCCATGGCAGCAAGGGCTGGCTGGGGCGCTTCTTCGCCGGCTTCAACCGCATCCTCGACGCGGCGACCGACAGGTACATCGGCCTGACCAGCCGCTTCACCCACCGCCCGCTGCGCGCGCTGGCGGTGCTCGGCGTGCTGGTGGTGCTGCTGGTGGCGCTGTTCCGCAGCGTGCCCGGCGGCTTCGTGCCCGAGGAGGACCAGGCCTACCTGATGGCCAACCTGCAGCTGCCCGACGCCGCCTCGCTGGAGCGCACCCACGCCGCCGCGGCCAAGGTCGAGGCGATCCTCGCCGCCGAGCCGGCCATCGAGTCCTACACCACGGTCACCGGCTACAGCTTCCTGTCCGGCGCCTCGTCGACCAACAACGCCTTCTTCTTCATCCAGCTCAAGGACTGGGACGAACGACCGGCAGCGCAGGACAAGGCCACCAACGTGGCGCACCGTCTGAACGGCAAGCTGGCGGCGGTCAACGAGGGCATCGCCATCGCCTTCGGCCCACCGGCCATTCCCGGCCTCGGCACCGGCTCCGGCTTCTCGATCATGCTGCAGGACCGCGTCGGCAACAGCCCCGACTACCTGGCCGAGCAGACCCGGGCGTTCATGGAGGCGGCCGGCAAGCGCCCGGAGATCGCCGGGCTGTACACCACCTACCGGGCCACGGTGCCGCAGATCTACATGGACGTGGACATCCAGAAGACCATGAAGCTCGGCGTCACCCCGGCGGACGTCAACCAGACCCTCGGCTCGTTCCTCGGCGGCGCCTACGTCAACGACTTCAACCGCTTCGGCCGGCTGTACAAGGTCTACGTGCAGGCGGAGAGCGACTACCGCAAGGATCTCGCCGACGCCTCGCTGTTCTACGTGCGCAACGCCGCCGGCGCGATGGTGCCGATGAACACCCTGCTCACCGACGAGTCCACCAACGGCCCCGAGTTCACCTACCGCTTCAACATGTTCCGCGCCGCCGAGGTCACCGGCCGCCCGGCGCCGGGCTACAGCTCGGGGCAGGCGCTGAAGGCGCTGGAGGAAGTGGCGGCCGAGGTGCTGCCCAGCGACATGTCCTACGCCTGGAACGCCATGTCCTACCAGGAAAAGGCCGCGGAGGGCTCCGGCAGCATGGTGTTCGTCATGGCGCTGGTGTTCGTGTTCCTGATCCTCGCCGCCCAGTACGAGAGCTGGTCGCTGCCCTTCGGCGTGCTGTTCGGCACACCCATCGCGATCTGCGGGGCGATGTTCGGCCTGTGGCTGGCGCGCCACTTCAGCGCCAGCTACGAGAACAACGTGTTCGCCCAGATCGGCCTGGTGATGCTGATCGGCCTCGCCGCGAAGAACGCCATCCTGATCGTCGAGTTCGCCCGCACCGAGATCGAGAAGGGCAAGGGGCCGGTGGAGGCGGCGCTGGCGGCGGCGCGGCTGCGCTTTCGGCCGATCCTGATGACCTCGTTCGCCTTCATCCTCGGCGTGATCCCGCTGATCCTCGCCAGCGGCGCCGGCGCCGAGGCGCGCAAGATCATGGGCATGACCTCGTTCGCCGGCATGCTGACCGCCACCGTGGTCGGCGTGGTGCTGGTGCCGGGGCTGTTCGTGGTCGTCGAGAAGTACCTGACCGGCAGGAAGAAGAAGCCGCCGCAGGCCGAGCACGTGAACGAGGAGGCCAGGCCATGAAGGGATTCGTCCGCCGGCCGCTGCCGGCGACCGTGCTGCTGTCCGGGCTGCTGCTGGTCGGCGGCTGCATGGTCGGCCCCGACTACCAGCGCCCGCCGCTCGACATGCCGGTCGCCTGGAAGGAGCCGGCCGCCACCGATGCCTCGTTCGCCAACCTCGACTGGTGGGATGTGTTCGCCGACGACCGCCTCGACGCGCTGATCCGCGAGGCGCTGGACAACAACCGCGACCTCGGCGTGGCGGTCGCGCGCATCGAGGAGGCGGCGGCGCTGCTGCGCATCGAGCGGGCCAACCAGTTCCCGGTCCTCGACGCCGAGGCCGGCGCCGGGCGCTCCTCGCAGAGCCGCAACATCCTGCCGGGGGCCGAGACCGAGAGCAGCTACTTCCTCAACGGCGCCGCCTTCTTCGAGATCGACCTGTGGGGCAAGCTGCGCCGCGCCACCGAGGCGGCGCGGGCCGACCTGCTGAGCAGCGAGGAGAACGCGCGCAGCGTGACCATCTCGCTGGTCGCCGCGGTGGCCACCACCTACTTCCAGCTGCTCGACCTCGACGACCGCCTGCGCATCTCCACGCGCACCCTGAAGTCGCGCGAGGACGCCCTGGCGATCATCCGTGCGCGTTTCGAGAAGGGCACGGTGCCGGAGCTGGACGTCAACCAGGCCGAGATCGAGGCCGCCGACGCCCAGGCCTCGGTGGCCGCCTTCGACCGCGCGGTGCGCCAGACCGAGAACGCCCTCAGCGTGCTGGTCGGCTCGCGGCCGCGGGCCATCGAGCGCGGTACGCAACTGGCGCAGCAGAGCCTGCCGGTCGAGGTGCCGGCCGGCCTGCCGCTGAACCTGCTGGAGCGCCGGCCGGACATCCTCGCCGCCGAGCAGCAGCTGGCTGCCGAGACCGCGCACATCGGTGTCGCCCGCGCCCAGCGGCTGCCGTCGCTGTCGCTGACCGCCAGCTTCGGCTACGCCAGCCGCGACCTCAGCGACCTGGTCGAGGGCGACAGCGAAAGCTGGAACGTGCTCGGCAACCTCTTCGCGCCGATCTTCAACGCCGGGCAGCTCAAGGCCGTCGAACAGGCCCAGCGCCAGCGCGCCGAGCAGGCGCGGCTGGGCTACGAGCAGGCGGTGCTCAACGGCCTGCGCGACGTCGACGACTCGCTTGCCGGCCTGCGCACCGCGCGCGACGAGCACGTCGCCCGCCAGCGCCAGCTCACCGCGGCGCGCACCGCGGCGCGGCTGTCGCGGGCGCGCTACGACGGCGGCCTGGTCAGCTACCTGGAGGTGTTGGACTCCGAGCGCAGCCTGTTCCAGGCTGAGCTGCTCGAGTCGCAGACCCGCCAGCAGCAGCTGAGCGCGGCGGTCAGCCTGTACCGGGCGCTGGGCGGCGGCTGGTCGCCGTCCGATGGCCGGCCGTGAGCGAGGACTGAAGCCATGCGCTGGCCTTTCCTTCCCCTGCTGTTGGCCGCCTTGCTGGGGGCGCCGGCGCACGCCGGGCAGGTCATGGACAGCATCAAGGCGCGCGGCGAGCTGCGTTGCGGGGTGAGCGAAGGCATTCCCGGCTTTTCCGAGGCGGACGCCGGCGGGCGCTGGCGCGGCCTCGACGCCGACTTCTGCCGCGCGGTGGCGGCGGCGCTGCTGGGCGATGCCGAGAAGGTGGCCTTCGTGCCGCTGCGGGCCTCGACCCGCTTTCCGGCCCTGCAGGCGCGCAAGATCGACCTGCTGGTGCGCAACACCACCTGGACGCTGACCCGCGAGGCCTTCCTGCAGGTGCAGTTCCCTGCGGTGCTGTTCTACGACGGCCAGGCGTTCATGGTGCCCGGCGCCAGCGGCATCGGCCGGCTGGCCGATCTCGCCCAGGCGAGCGTCTGCGTGGTCAAGGGCACCACCCACCAGGGCAACCTGGCCGACTACGCCCGGCTCCACGGCCTCAACTGGCAGCCGCTGGTGATCGACTCGCTGCCCGCCGCGATGCAGGCCTTCCTGGCCGGCCGCTGCCAGGCGCTGACCGCGGATTCGGCGCAACTGGCCGCCATGCGTCTGGGCGCGCCGGGTGGCCCGCAGGCCTTCTTGATCCTGCCGGAGCGCATCTCCAAGGAGCCGCTCGCGCCGGTGGTGGCGGGGGAGGATCTGCAGTGGGTCAGCCTGGTGCGTTGGGTGCTGCACGTGCTGGTGCTGGCCGAGGAGTACGGCGTGACCCAGGCCAATGTCGATGCGCGCGTGGCCGAGCTGGGCGGGGCCACCGGGCGCCTGCTGAGCGGCGAGGACCGCCGGCTGGCGCAGGCGCTGGGCGCCCGCGACGACTGGGCGCTGCGTGCGCTGAAGGCGGTCGGCAACTATGGCGAGCTGTACGAGCGCAATCTCGGCGCCGCCAGCGGGCTGCACATCGAGCGGGGGCTCAACCGCCTGTGGCGCGACGGCGGGCTGCTGTACGCCCCGCCGATCGACTGAGCGAGGATCGCATGACCGACCTGCAGATCTACCTGACCCTTGGCGTGTTCTCGGCGGTGATCCTGGCGATCGCCTTCGATGTGATCGACATGGCGGTCGCCGCGCTGCTGGGCGTGGGCGTGCTGCTGGCCAGCGGCATCCTCACCGACGACGACCTGATCGCGGCCCTGCGCATGGCGGGCGGGCCGATCTCGCTGCTGTTCGGCGGCATGGTGGTGGCGCGCGTGCTGGCCAGCACCGGCATCTTCGAGCGGGTCGGCGGCCTGTACCTGCGCGCCACCGGCGGCAGCGGCAGGCGCTTCCTGATCCTGCTGGTGCTGCTGGTCGCCCCGGTGTGCGCCTTCCTGCCCAACGCCACCACGGTGATCCTGCTCGCCCCGGTGATCATCGGCGTGGCCCGCGCGCTCAAGGTGGATTTCGTCGGGCCCATGGTGGTGACGGCCATCGTCAGCAACGCCGCCGGCATGCTTACCCTGGTGGGCGATCCGGCCACCTTCCTGGTCGGCAGCTCGATCGGCATGAGCTTCGGCCAGTACTTGCGCACGGTCAGCCTTGCCGGCCTGCTGGCCGTGCTGGTGATCATCCCGCTGCTGCCGTGGCTGATGCCGCAGGTATGGCGGGCACGCATCGATTTGCCGCCTGCGGGGCCGGCGGTTCCGCTGCAGCGGCCGTGGTTCGCCCTGCTGGCCCTGTCCGTGCTGGCCCTGATGGTGCTGCTGTTCCTGTTCGGCGAGCAGCTGCCGGTGCGCATCGTGCCGCCCTCGGTGGCGATCATCGCTGCCGGCCTGGCGCTGCTCATCGTCTATGCGGTGCATGTCGAGCCGGTCGAGGTGGTGCTGCGCGACATCGACTGGAAGACCCTGGTGTTCCTCGGCGCCATCTTCTGCCTGGTCCAGGCGTTCACCCAGACCGGCCTGCTGCAGGGCCTGGCCCTCAAGCTGCACGAGTGGTTCGGCACCGAGTTCGTGCTGGTGGCGCTGGCCCTGCTGGCGGGCATCGGCCTGCTGTCGAGCCTGCTCGCCAACATCCCGGTGGTGGCCGCCGCGCTGGTGATGACCAAGGGCTACCTGGTGGCCGCCGAGGTGGTGCCGGAGATCGCCCTGGGCGTGGGCTTCACCGACTGGCCGGCGGCCAGCCTGCCGGTGTTCATCGCCCTGATGTTCGGCGCCACCCTCGGCGGCAACGCCACGCTGATCGGCGCCTCGTCGAACATCGTCACCGTTGGCATCTGCGCGGCGCAGGGCGAGAAGATCAGCTTCGTGCGCTTCTCGCGCTTCGGGGTGCCGATCACCCTGGTGCAGCTCGGCGTGTCGGCGCTGTACGTGGTCGGGCTGTTCTGGCTGGCGCGCTAGCCGAGGAGGGGCGATGAAAGGGCTCTCGGTCGCGGCGCTGGGGCTGGCGGCGCTCTGCGTGGCCCTTGCGGGCTGCACGAGCATCGGCCCGGGTACCGTGGAGCGCGACCGCCTGGACTACTCGGCCGCGGTGGGCGACTCGTGGAAGAGCCAGATGCTGCTGAACCTGGTGAAGCTGCGCTACGGCGATGCGCCGGTGTTCCTCGACGTCGGGCAGATCGTCGCCGGCTACTCGTTCCCGCGCAGCCTCGGCGCCGTTGCAGCCGTCAATCAGACCGACGGCGCTCCGGTCATCAACAGCTCCGTGGGCCTGTCGGCCGGGGCCACCTTCAACGACAGCCCCACCGTCACCTATGCGCCGATGACCGGCGAACGCTTCGCCCGTTCGCTGATGACGCCGATACCGCCTTCGGTGATCCTCAACATCATCCAGGCCGGCAACCCCGTGGAGGAGGTGTTCCGCACCTCGGTCCAGTCGGTGAACGGCGTCGACAACCGTCGCGTCGGCCGCCTGTTCGTGCGGCGGGCCAACCCGGAATTCTACGCCCTGCTGCCGAACCTCGAGCGCCTGCAGTCGTCGGGCGACATCGGCATGCGCGTCCGGCAGCAGGACGGCGAGGCGCAGCTGCAGATGATCTTCCGCCCGCGGACCGCCGCCGCCGAGGAAAGCGCCCGGCGCAATGTGGCGACCATCCTCGGCCTGGACCCCGAGGCGCGGGAGTACCAGGTGAGCTATGGGACCGTGGCCGGCAGCGACCGGGAAATCGCCCTGCTGACCCGTTCGATCTACGAGATCCTCGTCGACATCGCCTCGTTCATCTCGGTGCCCGAGGCGCATGTGGCGGAGCGACGGGTGCGGCCGACCGCGGAGGGCGATATCGGTCCCAGCGGCGCCATTCCGCCACTGATCCGGATTGCCAGCTCTGCGAAGCAGCCGGCCGACGCCTTCGTGGCGGTTCCGTATCAGGGTTACTGGTTCTACATCGACAATCGGGATATCCCCTCCAAGCAGATATTCTCGTCGATCATGTTCCTCTTCACCTTTGTGGAGACCAGGAGCAGTGAAGCCGCGCCCATCCTGACGATTCCGACCTCGCGCTGAGACGGCCAGACATGAGCAAGCGAATGATGCGCAAAGGTGCCGTACTGCTGTTGTCCTTCGCTCTGCTCCTGACCGGCGTGGGGGCGGCCTGTGCCAGCCCTCCGCAGGCGCAGCGCGGCGCGCTGCCGATCACCATCGGTTACCAGTCGAACACCGACTGGCTGCTGCTGGTGGCCAGGGACCTGCATCTGTTCGAGCGGGCCGGGCTGAGGCCGAGCTTCGTGAAGTTCGTCGCCGGGCCGCCGATGATTGCCGCCGCCCGGGAGCAGAGCATCGATGTGGCCTCCATCGGCAGCGTGCCCTTCATCAGCGGACTGACCCAGGGTGTCGACTGGGTGGTGGTCGGGATCAACCCGGAGAATGCCTACGGCGAAGGCCTGGTCGCCCGACGGGGCAGCGGCATCGAAACGGTCGCCGACCTCGCCGGCAAGCGCATCGCCTTCTTCCGGGGGTCGACGGCGCACTTCGGGCTGATGATGACTCTGCGCCAGCTGGGCATCCGCCGCGACCAGGTCGAACTGCTCGACATGTCCCCTGCGGAGCAGTTGAGCGCGCTGGCCGGCAACAGGATCGACGCCGCCATGGTCTGGGAACCCTGGATGCAGAAGATGGTGCATGAGGCGAACGGCCGCCTCATCGTCACCGAAGGAGCGATGGGCATCTACACCTCGGTATCGGTCTACGCTGCCCGCAGCGCATGGCTGCGGGAAAACCGTGAAGCGGCGGTGCGCTTTCTGCGTGCGCTATTGATGGCCAGCAAGGTCATGCAGAAGAGCCCCGAAGTCGGCATCAAGGCGCTGGCGCGGGAGATGAGCATCAGGGAGGAGTGGGCCGAGGCGATCCACGAAAATTCCCCGCCACCCGACCTGACCCTCTGGGTGAATGCCCGTTACCGGTATTCGCTGGTCAAGGACGCGGAGTTCCATCGCCGCCTCGGCTATCTGGTGACCTTCCTGCTCGAGGAGCAGGTCATCGCCGAGGAGGTGGACGTGCGCAACATCCTCGACGCATCGGTCATCACCGAGGCCTTGAAGGCGCGGGAAACCGAACGCTGAGGGCCGATGGGCCCCCAGTCGTGGAACCGGCGTGCGGTTTCTACTCCTCCTCGATGAGCGCCTGCAGCCGTCCGGAATTCACCGCTTCCACCAGGACCGCATGGTCCCGCGCGGTCTGATCGGCATAGGCGAGGGAAAAATCGCCCAGCGCCTCGTCGAAGGCGTCGCCCTTGCCCAGATAGCCGCTGATGGTCGCCGCATCCCCCGACTTGGCATGGGCCCGGGCCAGCACCAGGCCGCAGAGCCCGGCGTAGCGCTCGAGTTGCGTGGCCGAGATGCCCTCCATGGGGATGGACATCTTCATGTCGCGCAGCTGGCGCACGAAGAAGTCGCGCCCGCTCCGGCCGCGGGCCCAGCCGAGGAAGATGTCGCTGGAGGACTGCATCAGCCGCTGCCCCATGACGATGCGCTGGCCCTGGTTTTCATAGCGGCTTTTCCCCGCGTAGGGTTCGAGGACCGAGTGACAGGCTTCCTTGAACTGGAGGATCAGCGGGTGGTTTTCTTCGGAGAACATCAGCGTGATGAAGCAGCGGGTGCCGACGCTGCCGATACCCACCACTTTCAGCGCGGCATCCACCAGGCGATAGCGATCCAGCAGCACACGGCGCTCGTCGGACAGCGTCGCCCGGTAGTCCGCCATCCCCTCATGGACCTTGTCCAGGAATTCGGGATCGGCGACGTGGTAGATGATCGGCGGCTGATCGACGATGCGGGGGTGCCCGGCCACCTGCTCGGCCAGCTTGGGGAAGACGTTCTCGACCACCCGTTCGTGGGCCTTGTCGGCGAGCTGCTGGCGCAGTTTCCGCACCTTTTCGTCGGGCGCCATCTCGATCAGGGTGGCCTCGTCCAGGCGCGAGTACCAGACCTCCAGGGGGCTCATCCGGGAGTATTCGCGCAGGTTCTCCCGGTAGGCGCGCACGCAGGCCACGGCCGCATCCCGCGACTCATCATCGGACAGCCGGTTGTCGCGTCCGGCGACCGCGAAACTGGCGGCCAGCCGCTTGATATCCCACTCCCAGGGGGCGGGGAGGCTTTCGTCGAAGTCGTTGAGATCCAGCACCAGGTTGCGTTCCGGCGTGGCGAACAGGCCGAAGTTCATCAGGTGGCAGTCGCCACAGGCCTGCACGCGGATGCCGGTGCTGGGGGTGGTGGCGAGATCGTGGGCCATCAGCGCCGCCGAACCGCGCAGGAAGGCGAAGGGGCTGCGCAGCATGCGCCCGTAGCGGATCGGCACCAGCTCCTGCAGGCGATCCTTGTTCGATTTCTCGAGAATGGCGATGGGGTCGCGCCCCCTGGCCGGCGGCGTCCAGGCGGCATGGCTGCTGCGCGGGATCTTCTCGCGCAGCGCTCGCCCGGTGTTGATGCGCTCTTCCCGGGAGCGGAATACCGGGGCTGGTTCGGCTGGCTGGTGGCTCGCGGTCCTGCTCTTCTTGTGCGATTTCTTCTCGCTGCTCATGGTTGCCCCTGCAAATGTCGACGGCGGTCGGCTGGCGGTCATGTCCCTAGAACGGCCTGCCCAGATAGAAATAGAAGCTGTCGTTGCCGTCCTCCGCACGCCCATAGCCCAAATAAACCGGGCCGAGCGGACTGTCGGCGGCGATGAAGATGGCGGCGGACCTGAGCCAGTCTTCGCTGTTGCCCGGAACCAGCGGATTGCCGATCCGGCTGGCCTCCAGGGAAAAGCCGGTGTAGGCGCCCTCGAAGATGCTGCCTTCGAGGATCCGGTGGTAATACATCAGCCTGCCGAACTGCAGCTGCTCGCCCAGCAACTGGCCGGTGGCGTAGCCGGAGCCGGTCAGGAAGCCGCCCCACTGGAACTGGTCGTAGCGCGGCAGGGGATTGCTGCCGATCTTGTCGCCGGCCTTGAAGGCGAGATTGAGGGTGTGGTTGCCGAACGAGAACGCGCCATTGCCGTCCGCGTCCCACTTGGTGTACTCGTCGTCGGCGCCGAGCGCGTCGGTCGAGTCGAAGATGCCGGCTCCGGCGCGCCAGCCCGAACGGGGGAAGTGCACGCTGTCGAGCTGGTCGAGCTTCAGCCGGGCGCGCCAGGCCCCCTGGATGATCCGCGACTCGCCGGGCGACAGGCTCTCGGGGCCGGTGTCCAGTTGCGGCTTGAGACGTCCGCCGACGGCGCCGATACGGAATTCTCCGTAGCGGCTGAACTGGCTGCCCACATCCACCCCGCCGAGCATGGAGGTCATCTCGTAGCTGGCCACGCGGTCGTCGTCGCGGTAGAGATCGGCGGTGCGCCGCTCGATGGCGGCATGCGGCGCGATGAAGAAGCGGCTGGTGGCGCTGAAGGGCTGGTAGAACTCGGTGTAGAGGCCGCTGGTATGGCCGAGCTGCACGTCGGTGCGCCACTCGGCGCCGCGGTCGTTGATCCAGGTCTTGCGGTAGCTGCCGAGGATGTTGAAGAACGCATCGCCGCTGAAGTCGCTGGACAGGCCCAGGCCGAAGCGCAGGTAGTTGGGGCCCCAGGATTTCTCCACGGCGTCCACGGCGAGGATGCGCTTGCCGGGCTCCTCGATGAAGCGGTAGTTGACGTGCTCGAAGTCGCCGGTGCCGTAGATGCGGCGCATGTCGCTGTCGAGGGTGTCCTGCTCGATCTGCTCGCCGGGCCTGGTGTCCATGGCCGCCCGGGCGCTCTGCGGGTTGACGCGCTTGAGGTTCCCGAAGCGGATCTCGTCGACCGGGCGCAGGTCGGGCGCCACGGCGATGGTCTGGCCCTGGCGCAGCGCCGCATACTCGGCGGCCGGCAGGGACAGCCGGGCGAGGCGGTCGGCGACCTGGCGCGCCGCCGCCTCGCCGATCGGGGCGATCTGCTCCAGGTGGTCGAAGTCGCCGGTCGAGAAGTCGCCGAGGTCGGGGGAGATGAGGATGTCCTGCGGCTGCAGGGTGGCGAGCGAGGCCTGCACGTTCTGCTCGGTGAGGATGCTGAGCATCTGCCCGGTGACGCCGAAGATGCCGCTGAGCTGCTCGCGGGTGAGCAGGGGGGTGCCGACGTTCACCGCGATGACGATATCGGCGCCCATCTCCTCGCGCGCGGTCTGGATCGGCAGGTTGCTGGTGAGCATGCCGTCGACCAGGATCATGCCGTCGAACTCCGCCGGCGCCACCGCGCCGGGTACCGACATGCTGGCGCGCATCACGTTGGCCAGCTCGCCCTGGTTGAACACCACCGCCTTGCCGGTCACCAGGTCGGTGGCCACGGCCCGGTAGGGAATCGGCAGCGCGTCGAAGCGGTAGTGGCCCTTGGCCTTGGACAGCCGGCGCAGCACGGTTTCCAGCTGTACGCCGGTGACCACGCCCTTGCCGAACTTGACCTGGCCGTTGTCCAGGCCGACTTCGGGGGTGAACAGGATGCCGTAGTCGTCCTCCTTGCGGCGCATGGAGCGTTCCTGGCGTGGCGGGTCCTCCTTGAACAGCAGCTCGGTGGAGATGGTGTTGAGGATGGTGTCCATCTCCGCCGTGGAGGTGCCGGTCGCGTAGGCGGCGCCGACCAGGGCGCCCATACTGGTGCCGGCGATGCAGTCGACCGGCACGCGGTACTCCTCGAGCACCTTGATCACGCCGACGTGCGCCGCGCCCCGCGCGCCGCCGCCGGAGAGGACCAGGCAGATCCGTGGGCGTTTCGTGCTGCCTTCCGGCCGGGCGGCGGCGATGCTGTCCGCCGGCACGGCCAGGGCGGGCGGCATGGTGGCCATCGTCAGGGCCAAGGCGACGAGGACGATCCATTCACGAAGTGGCATGCCCATTTTCCCCTGTTGCGCTGGTCCTGAGTGGTGGTTTCGCTCACTGTCCGGTGTCGATGTCATCGTCCGCTACGCCGGCGGGTGAAGCCCGGCCCGGCTCGCGGATACGCCTGGAGAAGTCTGCGGCGCTGTCCGCGGCCTGCGCCCGGGCGTTGACGTGGACCTGCTGCTGCAGTTCGGCGAACGGCAGGCCGCGGCTGTCCAGGCGTCCCTGCTCGTAGAGGAATTCCGGCAGGTAGCCGCTGACGAGAATCTTCCAGTCGAAGGGCAGGTGGCTGGGGTTGACCCGGGTGTTCATCCAGATGGTGGTGGTGCAGTTGGTGGTCAGGGTGTTGTAGAACTCGGGGCGCTCGTGCAGCTCGTTGATGCGCTGCAGGTATTCGAGGAACAGGCGCCGGCCGTTGTCGAGATCGCCCTTGAGGCGGTAGACGTAGACATCCTCCGGCGGGTCGTGCCGGTAGTTGGTGCGCAGGCGGATGACGTCGCGCTCGTCGGCCACCACGTAGTAGAGCTCGTACTGGCGGAAGAAACCCTTGAGGGTCGAGTAGCCTTCGCCCTTTTCCTTGCGCGTCTCGATGGACACTGCCAGGTGATCGCCCTTGCCGAAGTCGAAGCTGAGGAAGATGTGGGCGATGGCCGGGCCCATCCAGTACACGGCGACCAGGTCGACCCCCTGCAGCTGGCGCAGGTCGAAGCGCCGGTCGTACCAGGCGGGGGTGAAGTCGGTTTCGCTGCGATAGTCGAAGTTGCGGATGTCGTGCACGGTGACCATGTCGCCTTCGATGCTGGCATGGGGGAGCACGGCGACGTCCGCCAGCCAGTCGCGCTGGTTGGAGGGCTCGATGCCGTGCCACCAGACCAGCAGGACGACGAACAGGGTGAGGTAGCAGCCCAGCATCGTCCGCCGCCAGCGGTGCAGCGGCAGAGCGCCGAGGGCGAGCAGCGTGGCAAGGGCGACGCCGGCAGCCAGGGCATTGCGCAGGGTCTCGTCGCGCGGCCCCGCGTAGAGCAGGGCCAGCGCGCCCCAGACGCCGGCGGCAAGGACCAGCAGGCCTAGCAGGAGCAGGCCGAGAAAGGTGGCAATGCGGATCGGAGTGTTGCGCATGGGGCCTCCGCCCTGATCGTGAAGCATCTCCGCTGCTGCAGACCGGGCGCACCGCTGACAGGTTGCCGCGCCGGGACAACGCGCGGCGGTGCAGGCCAGCAGGACAGGTCAGTGAAAGTGTGGCGGGTTTCCCCGGCCTGTCCACCCCGCAGGCTCGACCAAGGCCTGCGGGGCTGCGGTCAGGAGGCGGGGCGCTCGGCGTACTGCGGCAGGTCGTCGTGGATCTCGCACCACTCGGCCCTGGAGCCGACGAAGATGTGCGCGGTCGGCTTGCCGGCGATGGGCGTATCCAGCGTGCCGATGCGCAGGCGCAGCAGCTCCGGCTGCCCCGGGCGACGGCTGTACAGCGGCGAGCCGCACTTGCCGCAGAATACGCGGAACACGCCCGGCGAGGACTGGTATTCGGCCAGTGCTTCCTGCCCCTGGACGAGATGGAACGCGCTGGTGCTCACCGAGGCGTTGGTGGCGAATGCCGAGCCGTTGGCCTTGCGGCAGCGCGAGCAGTGGCACATGACGATGGGGCCGAGTTCGCCGTGGATTTCGTAGCGGACCGCGTTGCACAGGCAGCTGCCTTCGAGCATGGAACTCTCCTTGTGGGTAGGGACAGGACGGGCGTTTGCGCCGTGCAGCTTACCGCGGCCCCGGCAGCCGGCGAAGATCGTCCGGAAGCCTTCCGGCTGCAGGTTTTCTCATCTTGCCGACATCCGCCTCACGAAATCTTCACGCTCGCCTGCGTACGCTGAACGAACTGAGAGTTTCCCCTGTTTGCCCCGCCACCGAGCGGGGCTTTTTGTTTCCGGGCGTCCGGCTCAGGGCAGCACGGTCAGCTGCTCGACCCAGACCAGCTCGCAGGCGCCAGCGCCGGTGTCCTCCCGGCTCAGGGAGCTGACCCACTGGAAACCGTCATCGCCCTCGACACGCACCAGCTGGCCGGACAGGCGGATACGCGCGCCCGCCTGCAGCCTGTCCAGCGTGGCGGCTACCGCGGCACTGGCCGGGATCATGTGCATGTTGGCGCTGTGCCTCTCGATCTCCCGGCGGGGGATGGGCAGCTCGTCGGCTCGCCAGTAATACCAGCGGTTGCTCTGGCGGATCTCGATCTGCCCGGACAGGCCCGGATCGGCCATGGGGCCCCAGCCCAGCGCCAGGTCGGTGGGCGAGACCTGGGCGCCGCGGTCGAAGCGGTAGTCCTCGCGTCCCAGCACCAGCGCCTCCTCGAGCTGGAAGGGCTGCAGCGCTTCAACGCGATGATCGCCGATCCGCAGCTGGCCGCCAGCCAGGTCGCCGCTCACCGGCGGCGCCTTGGAAGCCGGAGTCAGCACTATCCACGCCAGCCACAGGCCGGCCAGCCATACGGTCAGTTTGAAGAGGCGCTGCAGGTTCATGGCTCGCGGTTGGCGTGGAGGGGGAGGCGAGTTTAACCGCTGCGACGGAGCGAAAGCTGCGGCTTCGTGCTATGTTCCGCGCCTTGCAACGTGCTCTGGAATCACCATGAAATTCATCCATCAACGCGAACAGCTCAACGAGGACGACCTGGTCATCATCGAAAGCTCGCAGCCCTGCAACATCCGCCTGATGAACGACGCCAACTTCCGCGCCTTCAAGAACGGCGCCCGGCACAACTACATCGGCGGCCACTTCGACCGTTTCCCGGCGAAGATCCGCGTGCCGGGCGACGGCTTCTGGAACATCACCCTCGACACCGTCACCCGCCGCCCGATCAGCGTGACGCGCAAGCCGAAGCTGGAGTATTCGATCAGGATTCGACGGGCGAAGGGGCCGAAGGACTAATGACAGGAGGGCACAATTGGCGTTGCCAGCTAGGCTGTTGCCCCTTGGTTACTGAACAGCAGAATGCTCTGGCTGCAATCTTCGCAAGTAAGGGAGAACCTTTCTCCCTGCTTGGATACCCGGGTATTGGCTGAGCCGCAGCCTGGGCAATTGCGTTTCATCGGCGTATTGCCCTGGCAATGACCGCACTTCACGTAGTAGCCGAACTTTCCCCACAAGCCGGTGAGCTGATCGCACTTTCCGCATTTGCGGCATGACAGCTGTGTGCTTGGTGCAGCCTGCCGTGCCGCAGGTTGCTGGACGGGAGGCTGCCTGGGCGCTTGTGCAGCAGCAGGAAATGCCGGTTGTGGTGTCCAGGCGCTCTGCTGGTCGAGGATAAACCCGGCCAGTTGGTTCAGTGCTTTCTGCGAGTAGAGTGGCTTGCTGCTGACCAGCGCGCTCAGGATTCCAGTACCGGCGGTGATCTCCCTGACCTTCACCGCGATGAATTCGGCCTTGATCACTTTGTCGGATACATCCCTGGGCATGCTCTCGCGGTACAGGATGGCGTTGCTGCTGACGGCACAGAGCACCTGCCAATCGAATCCCGTGACGCCCAGTGTCTTGCCGATCACAGGCAGCTTGTCGAAAAAGCGCTCGCGGTTGGCACTGAGCCAGTCGCGCAGCAGCGCGCCCTGAATCTCGGCCTGGCGAATGGGCGAGGGGATGCCCATCCACTGCCCCTTGTAGCTGCGGCTCCACTCGCCTTCGGCGTTGACCTTCAGCTCGCCGCAGACGCTCTTGGACTCGATGACCAGGAAGCCCTTGGGATGCAGGATCAGATGGTCGATCTGCGCCTTCTCCCCGGCATGCTCTACGCGGATGTCGTTGAGAATCAGGATGTCCGCTGCGTCGGCAAACTCGCGGCGCAGATAATAGGCGACATCCTTTTCGTGATTGCTTCCGGCATTCAGTCTGGCGTCTTGACTGGCTATGGCGTCTTTTTCCTTCAAGATCACCGACGATCTCCCTGTTCAAACAATCTGGCGATTGGCCAGGCCCGCATCCGCGGGCCTGACACGCATTCCTTTAACCGTCAGGCGTCGTAACCCAGATTCGGCGCCAGCCAGCGTTCGGTCACGGCCAGCTCCTGGCCCTTGCGCTTGCTGTAGCTCTCCACCTGGTCTCTGTCGACCTTGCCGACCGCGAAGTACTGCGCCTGCGGGTGGGCGAAGTACCAGCCGGAGACGGCGGCGGCGGGGAACATGGCGTAGTGCTCGGTGAGGAACACGCCGCTCTGGCCCGGCTTGCCGGTCTCGGCCTGCGGGTCGAGCAGGGCGAACAGGGTGCCCTTCTCGGTGTGGTCCGGGCAGGCCGGGTAGCCGGGGGCCGGACGGATGCCCTGGTACTTCTCCTTGATCAGCTCCTCGTTGTCGAGGGCCTCGTCCCGGGCGTAGCCCCAGTAGTCCTTGCGCACCTGCTCGTGCAGCCACTCGGCGCAGGCTTCGGCGAGGCGGTCGGCCAGAGCCTTGACCATGATGCTGTTGTAGTCGTCGCCCTTGGCCTCGTAGGCCTTGGCCAGCTCTTCGGCACCGATGCCGGCGGTGACGATGAAGCCGCCGACGTAGTCGGTGACTCCGGAGTCCTTCGGCGCGACGAAGTCGGCCAGCGACAGGTTGGGCTTGCCGTCCGGCTTGATGGTCTGCTGGCGCAGGTGGTGCAGGGTGGCCAGCTTCTCGCCGTGGTCGCCGTAGACCTCCAGGTCGTCGCCGGCGACCTGGTTGGCCGGCCAGAAGCCGAGCACGGCACGGGCCTTGATCAGCTTCTCGTCGATCAGCTTCCTGAGCATCGCCTGGGCGTCGTTGTACAGGCTGGTGGCCGCTTCGCCGACCACCTCGTCGGTGAGAATGCGCGGGAACTTGCCGGCCAGGTCCCAGGAGATGAAGAACGGCGTCCAGTCGATGTACTGGCTGAGCACCTCGAGGTCGATGTCCTCCAGCACCTTGACGCCGGTGAAGCTCGGCACCGGCGGCTGGTAGCCGGCCCAGTCGAACTGCGGGCGGTTGGCCAGTGCGGCCTCGTAGCTCAGGCGCTCGATGCGCGCGCTGCGGTTGGCGGTGCGCTCGCGTACTTCCGCATATTCGGTGCGCAGTTTGGCGACGTAGTCGGTCTTAAGTTCCTTCGACAGCAGGGTGGTGGCCACGCCGACCGCGCGCGAGGCGTCGGTGACGTAGACCACGGCGTCGTTGCTGTACTGCGGCTCGATCTTCACCGCGGTGTGCGCCTTGGAGGTGGTGGCGCCGCCGATCATCAGCGGCAGGGTGAAGCCCTGGCGCTGCATTTCCTTGGCGACGTGGACCATCTCGTCCAGCGACGGGGTGATCAGGCCGGACAGACCGATGATGTCGCACTTCTCGGCGATGGCGGTCTGCAGGATCTTCTCCGCCGGCACCATCACGCCGAGGTCGACGATGTCGTAGCCGTTGCAGCCGAGCACCACGCCGACGATGTTCTTGCCGATGTCGTGCACGTCGCCCTTGACCGTGGCCATGAGGATCTTGCCCTTGGCCTCCGGCTTGTCGCCCTTCTCGGCCTCGATGAAGGGGATCAGGTGGGCCACCGCCTGCTTCATCACGCGGGCGGACTTGACTACCTGGGGCAGGAACATCTTGCCGGCGCCGAACAGGTCGCCGACCACGTTCATGCCGGCCATCAGCGGGCCTTCGATCACCTCGATGGGCCGCGCGCACTGCTGGCGCGCTTCCTCGGTGTCCTCGACGATGAAGGTGGTGATGCCCTTGACCAGCGCGTGCTCCAGACGCTTGTTGACGTCGAAGCTGCGCCACTCCTCGGTCTCGGCTTCCTTGACGCTGCCGTCGCCCTTGTACTGGTCGGCGATGGCCAGCAGCGCCTCGGTACTGCCTTCGTGGCGGTTGAGCACCACATCCTCGACCTTGTCGCGCAGCTCGGCGGGGATCTCGTCATAGATCTCCAGCTGGCCAGCGTTGACGATGCCCATGGTCAGGCCGTTCTTGATCGCGTGGTAGAGGAATACCGAGTGGATCGCCTCGCGCACCGGGTTGTTGCCGCGGAACGAGAACGACACGTTGGACACGCCGCCGCTCGACAGGGCGTAGGGCAGCTGGTCGCGGATGTAAGCGCAGGCCTCGATGAAGTCGACCGCGTAGTTGTTGTGTTCCTCGATGCCGGTGGCCACGGCGAAGATGTTCGGGTCGAAGATGATGTCTTCCGGCGGGAAGCCGACTTCGTTGACCAGGATGTCGTAGGAGCGCTGGCAGATCTCGCGCTTGCGCGCGGCGGTGTCGGCCTGGCCGACCTCGTCGAAGGCCATCACCACCACGGCGGCGCCGTAGCGCTTGCACAGGTGGGCGTGGTGCTTGAACTGCTCGACGCCTTCCTTCATGGAGATCGAGTTGACGATGCCCTTGCCCTGGATGCACTTCAGGCCCGCCTCGATCACCTCCCACTTGGAGGAGTCGATCATGATCGGCACGCGGGAGATGTCCGGCTCGGAGGCGATCAGGTTGAGGAAGGTGACCATCGCCGCCTTCGAATCCAGCATGCCCTCGTCCATGTTGATGTCGATCACCTGGGCGCCGGCTTCCACCTGCTGGCGGGCGACGTCGAGGGCTTCGGCGTAGTTTTCCTCGCGGATCAGGCGGGCGAACTTGGCCGAACCGGTGATGTTGGTGCGCTCGCCGACGTTGACGAACAGCGAGCTGCGGTCGATGGTGAACGGCTCGAGGCCGGACAGGCGGCAGGCCTTGGGGATGTCCGGGATGGCGCGCGGCGGGTACTTGGCGACCGCCTCGGCGATGGCCTGGATGTGCGCCGGGGTGGTGCCGCAGCAGCCGCCGACGATGTTCAGGAAGCCGCTGGCGGCGAATTCCTCGACCACCACGGCCATCTCGGCCGGGGTCTCGTCGTACTCGCCGAAGGCGTTGGGCAGGCCGGCGTTGGGGTGGGCGGAGACGTGGGTCTCGGCCTTGGTGGCCAGCTCTTCCAGGTACGGGCGCAGGTCCTTGGCGCCGAGGGCGCAGTTCAGGCCCACGGAGATCGGCTGGGCGTGGCGCACCGAGTTCCAGAACGCCTCGGTGGTCTGCCCGGACAGGGTGCGGCCGGAGGCGTCGGTGATGGTGCCGGAGATCATGATGGGCAGTTCGACGCCGTCCTCCTCGAACACCTGCTGCACGGCGAAGATCGCCGCCTTGGCGTTGAGGGTGTCGAAGATGGTCTCGATCAGGATCAGGTCGGCGCCGCCCTCGATCAGGCCGCGGGTGGCCTCGGTGTAGTTCTCCACCAGCTCGTCGAAGGTGACGTTGCGATAGCCGGGGTTGTTGACGTCCGGCGAGATGGAGCAGGTACGGCTGGTCGGGCCGAGCACGCCGGCGACGAAGCGCGGGCGATCCGGGGTCTCGGCGGTCTTGGCATCGGCCACCTGACGGGCCAGACGGGCACCGGCGACGTTCAGCTCGAAGGCCAGGTGCTCCATGCCGTAGTCGGCCTGCGACACGCGGGTGGCGTTGAAGGTGTTGGTCTCGAGGATGTCGGCGCCGGCGTCCAGGTAGGCCTTCTCGATGGCGCCGATCACGTCGGGGCGCGACAGCAGCAGCAGGTCGTTGTTGCCCTTGACGTCGCTCGGCCAGTCGGCGAAGCGCTCGCCGCGGTAGTCCTCTTCTTCCAGCTTGTAGCTCTGGATCATGGTGCCCATGCCGCCATCGAGGATCAGGATGCGTTCCTTGAGGGCTTGCTGGAGGGCCTGGAGGCGGGCGGCGCGGTCGGACATGGGGACTACCTGGACAGGGTGGATCGTGAAGGCGGGCATGATAGCAAAGCTGCATGGTTCTGGAGCGGGGAGGGGGAAGCCATGAATTTTGTTCATGTTGTCGGGGGCTGATGGTTCCCACGTTCCACGTGGGAGCCGGATCTCTGGACGCTCCGCGTCCATCGGCCGCAGGAACGGCCGGGGCTGCGTGTCAACGCGGAGCGTGGGCACGATCGTGGTGCCGCCGGCGCGGCCTGCCCGGTAGGCAATCGCTGCACGAGTTGCCAACCCTACGGCTCGTGCACACCAGTGCGCTGGGCAAACGGCTAGAATCCTCCATCGCCCGCCACGGACAGCCTCATGCCCATCTTCCTCCTGCTGCTGGTCAGCCTGCTGCTCAGCCTGCCGCTGTCCGCCGCGCCGGTGTCCTTCACTCGCGACGTGCAGCCGATCCTCACGCAGAAGTGCGTGGCCTGCCATGCCTGCTACGACGCGCCCTGCCAGCTCAACCTGGGCAGCGCCACCGGTATCCAGCGCGGCGCCTCGAAGGTGCCGGTGTACAACGGCAAGCGCATCGAGGCCGACGCCACCACGCGACTGTTCGTCGATGCGCAGACGGAAGCCGGCTGGCGGGCGCAGGGCTTCCATTCGGTGCTGGGCGGCGGCGATGCCGCACTGGTGGCGAGGATGCTGGAGCTGGGCCGCGCCCATGCGCCCCTGCCCGGCGCGAAGCTGCCGGAGGATCTGGAGATCGGCATCTACCGCGAAAACCAGTGTCCGAAGCCCGAGCAGTTCGACGAGTTCGCGCGCAGGAACCCCGGTGCCGGCATGCCCTTCGCGGTCAGCGGCCTGAGCGACGGCGAGTACGCCACCCTGCGCCGCTGGCTGGCCGAGGGCGCGCCCCTGGATGGCGAGCCGGTGGTCGCCAGCGCTTCCGAGGCGGCGCAGGTCGCCGCGTGGGAGGCGCTGCTCAACCGCCCCGGCGCCCGCGAGCAGCTGGTGGCGCGCTGGCTATACGAGCACCTGTTCCTCGCCCACCTGTACTTCGACCAGGGGAAAAGCGGGCGCTTCTTCGAGCTGGTGCGCTCGCGCACCCCCAGTGGCGAGGCGGTGGACGTGATCGCCACCCGGCGGCCCAACGATGACCCCGGCACCAGCTTCCACTACCGCCTGCGGCCGATCCAGGGCGTGATCGTGCACAAGACCCACATCACCTACGCGCTGGGTCCCCACAAGCTCAGGCGGATCGAGGAGCTGTTCTTCAGCGGCGACTGGGTGGCGAAGGCGCTGCCCGGCTACGGCCCGCAGCGCCGTGCCAACCCGTTCGAGACCTTCGCCGCCATCCCGGCCCGAGCGCGCTACCAGTTCATGCTGGACGATGCCGAATACTTCGTGCGCACCTTCATCCGCGGTCCGGTGTGCCGGGGGCAGATCGCCACCGACGTGATCCGCGACCACTTCTGGACGCTGTTCCAGGCGCCCGCCCACGATCTCTATCTGCAGGATGCCGACTACCGCGAGAAGGTGACGCCGCTGCTGGCGCTGCCGGGGCAGGAGGACGATCTGGCCCGCCTGCCGCTGGTCTGGCACCGCTACCGCAGCAAGCTGGGCGACTACGAGGCGGCGCGCCGCGAGGCCTACTCGCACACGCCGTATCCGAGCTGGTCGCACATCTGGGCCGGCAACGACAACGCGCTGCTGAGCATCTTCCGTCAGCATGACAGCGCCTCGGTGCGCAAGGGCCTGATCGGCGCCGTGCCGCAGACCCTGTGGTGGCTGGACTTCCCACTGCTGGAGCGCACCTACTACGCGCTGGTGGTCAACTTCGACGTGTTCGGCAACGTCTCCCATCAGGCGCAGACGCGTCTGTACTTCGACCTGATCCGCAACGGTGCCGAGCAGAACTTCCTGCGCCTGATGCCGCCGGCCGAGCGCCGGGCGATCCTGCACGACTGGTACCAGGATGGCGGCCTGCTCAAGGTGTGGCTGAACTACGAACGCATCGACAGCGACACGCCCAGCGGCCTAGTCCTGCCACCGGGCGATCCCAAGGAAGCCTTCGCTGCGCGCCTGCTGGAACGGTACGGCACGCTGAACGCGCGGCCCGACCCGCTCAACCGCTGCCGCGACGGGCGCTGCTACCGGCCCACTGCCAATTCCGCCGTGCAGCAGATCGACCAGCGCCTCAGCGCGCTGGCGGCCCGGCCGCTGGCGCAGTTGAAGGCCATCGGGTTCCTGCCCGAGGCGACCCTGCTGCGCGTCGAGCTGGATGGCGGCGGGCGCGAGGTCTACAGCCTCTTGCGCAACCGTGCGCACAGCAACGTGGCCTTCATCCTCGGCGAGTCGCTGCGCTACCAGCCGGAGAAGGACACCCTGACCCTGTACCCGGAAGTGCTGAGCAGCTACCCGAACTTCCTGTTCAGCCTGCGCGAAGGGGAGGTGGGCGCCTTCGTCGCCTCGTTGCAGCAGGCCGAGGCGGCGGAGGATTTCGAGCGCATCGTGCGGCGCTGGGGCGTGCGCCGCAGCGATCCGCGCTTCTGGAGCCTGTTCCACGACCTCGCCGCGCACATCCGTGAAACCCAGCCGGTGGAGGCGGGGGTGCTGGACATGAATCGCTATCAGAACCTGTGAGGGCGTCGGGAGAGAGTCGCTGCCGGCCCTATTCCTACCAAAATGCTGGGACTTTATCCGCGCCCCGGCATGGCGTACACTGCGCGCATACCTGCAAGGAGTTCCCATGAGCGCCATCACCTTCACCGAATCCGCCCAGGCTTACCTGGCCGAGCTGCTGGAGAAGCAGAACACCCCGGGCATCGGCATCCGCGTGTTCATCACCCAGCCGGGCACCCAGTACGCCGAGACCTGCATCGCCTACTGCAAGCCGCACGAGCAGAAGCCCGAGGATACCGCCCTGGCGCTGAAGGACTTCACCGCCTGGCTGGATGCGGTCAGCGTGCCCTTCCTCGAGGACGCCGTGGTCGACTACGCCACCGACCGCATGGGTGGCCAGCTGACCATCAAGGCGCCGAACGCCAAGGTGCCGATGGTCAACGAGGACAGCCCGCTGCCCGAGCGCATCAACTACTACCTGCAGACCGAGGTCAATCCGGGGCTGGCCAGCCACGGCGGCATGGTTTCGCTGGTCGACATCGACGACGAAGGCGTCGCCATCCTGCGCTTCGGCGGCGGCTGCCAGGGTTGCGGCATGGTCGACATGACCCTCAAGGACGGCGTCGAGAAGACCCTGATGGAACGCATCCCCGAACTGAAGGGCGTGCGCGATGTCACCGACCACACCAATAAGGAAAATGCCTACTACTGAGTAGCCCATTTTCCGGATATTGCAGTGAAAAATCACAAAGGGCGGATATCCGCCCTTTGTAATTTCGATTATCACAAAACCATCTAAGCTCCCGTCTTCCCCTTTGCTAGTTTCATTCCAGCAGCGCCGATGTCTCTTCAGAGATTATTAGCGAATAACCAGGATGGAACATGCACAATCAAATGCTTCGTCGACTCCTCGTTGTCGACACTTCGAACGAATTCAAGCCCCTTGTTTCCAAACTGCAGCATGCCGGCTGGGAGGTAACGGTCTGTTCATTCGATGAAGCCTTCGAGCAGCGGGCGGAGGTCGGGATCATCCGTCTCGACCTTGCGCTCGATGATCTGGAGGAGGTGCGTGACCTGGTCAGCCACAACCCCGCCCTGTGGGTTGCCGTGCTGGCGCCGGGGGTGCCGCTGGATGGGAGCCTTGGCTCCCTCATCGGCGAATGGTTCTTCGACTACTACACCCTGCCGCTCGATCTGGACCTGTTCCAGGCCACGCTGGGGCACGCCCTGGGCATGGCCATGCTGCGCAGGCCCGAGAAGCTCAGGGCCGATGACGACCGGCTGCTGGGCAACACGGCGACCATGCGCGAACTGCGCACGCTGCTGACCAAGCTGGGCCCCACCGACTCGCCGGTGCTGATCCGCGGCGAGAGCGGCACCGGCAAGGAGCTGGTGGCTCATGCCCTGCACCGGCTTTCGCGACGGGCCAGGGAGCCCTTCGTGGCGATCAACTGCGGGGCCATTCCCGAACAGCTGATCCAGTCCGAACTGTTCGGCCACGAGAAGGGGGCCTTCACCGGTGCCCATCAGCGCAAGATCGGCCGGATCGAGTCGGCGGATGGCGGCACGCTGTTCCTCGACGAGATCGGCGACCTGCCGATGGACCTGCAGGCCAACCTGCTGCGCTTCCTGCAGGAAGGGCAGATCGAGCGGGTCGGCGGCAGCCAGCCGATCAAGGTGAATGTCCGCGTGCTGGCGGCCACCCACGTCGACCTGGAGCAGGCCGTGGAGCGTGGACGTTTCCGCGAGGACCTCTACTATCGCCTGAACGTCCTGCAGGTGCGCACCAGCCCGCTGCGCGAGCGTCTGGAGGACGTTCCGGCGCTGGCCCGGCATTTCGCCAGGCTGTATGCCGAGGAGGTCGGCCGGCGTCCGCGGCCCTTCAGCGATGCGGCATTGAAGGCGCTGTGTGACTACGACTGGCCGGGCAACGTGCGCGAACTGGCCAACCGGGTGCGACGTGGCCTGGTCCTCGCCGAGGGCAATCTGATCGAGGCGGAGGATCTGGGCTTCCAGCGCGCGGTCGCGGCGCACAAGGCCGACATCAGCCTGGAAGACTACAAGCTGCAGGCCGAGAAGCAGGCGCTCAGCGATGTGCTGCTGCAGTACTCGCAGAACCTCAGCCGCGCCGCCAAGGCGCTCGGCGTGTCCCGTCCCACCTTCTATCGCCTGCTGAGCAAGCACGGCATCCGCTGACCGCCACCATGTAAAGCCCCGGCCGGACGAACATCCGGCCGGGGCTTTTGCGCAGGGTCAGAAGTAGTAGGGGAACTTGAGGCTGAAGGAAAAATCCGGCGCATCCGGGGTCAGGCCGATCGACAGGTTGGGCACCATGGTCAGCTTGTCGGTCAGGGCGAAGGTCATGCCGACGTTGAAGTAGGCCGCGTTGGCGTCGCTGCTGTCGACCGTCTGCCAATCGCCGCCGTCGGGCTTGATCTCGCTTTTCCGGCCGATCAGCTGCGAGTAGGAGAAGGACAGGCTCATGCGGTCGTTGAGGGCGAAGGCGGTGCCCAGACCGTACTGGAACCAGTCGCCCAGCTTGACCTTGCCGCCGAGCTTCTGGCCGGGCGTGGAGCTGATGTCGTCGAAGGACTCCTCGAAGTTGTGGGTATAGGAGAGGTTGGCGAACAGCACGGCCGGGTCGACGGTCTTCACCAGGGCGATGCCCGGGGTGACCGACCACACGCCGTTGCCGGTGGGCAGCTCCTCGGGCACGGTGAGGTTGGTGTTGGTGGGCGACTGGACCAGCTTGATGCCATAGGGCTCATCGCCGGTCGGTGCCTTGACCCGCAGGCTGAAGACCGCATCCGGCCGTCCTGGCGCCTCGTCGAGGAACTTGTAGGACACGCCCATGCTGACATCGCCGATGGCCGGGTCGCGGGTGACGGTTTCCGAGGAGAAGGTGTTGGTGCCACCCCCGGCCCCTCCGCCGGCACCGGTTGCACCGGCCGATTCGTAGGTCGTCTCGCGGTAGGTGACCGGCACGTTGAGGTCGAACTGCCAGCGGTTGCCCAGGTTGTAGCGGCCAGTCAGGTCGAAGGTGAAGTTGTCCGATTCGATCTGGTCGACGCCGATGTTGCCGAGGAAGATGGCGTCCAGGGCGAGGAAGCCGTTGAGGAACATCTGCCGGGCATCGTAGTGGCTGTAGGTCAGGCCGGTTTCCAGGCTGAACCTGCCTTCGCCGAAGAAGCCGCTGGCCTTGTCGTAGATGTCCCCGACGCTGCGGGATGGCGAGTTGTCTTCGCGCAGGCTTTCTCCATAGCCTGTCGCTTGCGTGCCGGAGGAAGGAGAGCGTGCCAGGCGCTGGGGCTGGGGGACCCCAGGCTGCGCTTCCACTTCGCGCACGCGCTGTTCCAGTACCATCAGGGCTTTCTGTTGCGCGTCGTATCGCTGGCGCAGTTCGAGCAGTTGCTGTTGCAGGGCCGCTACATCTGCCTCTGTAGCTGCATGCAGGAAGGTGGATGGAAGAAGGGCAGCGACACCTATTGCAATCTGAAGCGGATATGAACGAGACATGAGCGAAGTCCCTATCGGTTGGATGGTGCTTCAAGCGTAGATCAGTAGCCCACCGGCCGTAGGTCGCGCAGCTGGTTCCAGTTGAGTTGCAACTGATCGCTGTTCAGGCCGCGATCGCGCAGTACCACATCCAGGGTCGCCAGGTTGGTGACCGTGTTGCTGGATCCACCGATAACGGTGTGCTGCTGCAGGCCGCCGCTGCCCATCTGCTGCAGGCTGTTGCCCTGACCCAGCGCCTGGATCGCGATCTGCAGGCCGCCGGCATTGGGGCTGATGCGCACGCTGCCGGCGCTGGAGCTGCCTTCGATGACGCCGCTGAAGCCCTGGCTCCCGCCGCTCGCCGTCGGCGCCGAACTGCCCCGGCTGATGTTGATGGAGACACCGTTGAGGGCGGTGTTGAAGTCGCCGGCAGCCCGTACGCTCTGGCTGACACCCTGCACTTCGGAGAGTCCGGCGCCGCCGGTGACCTGGCCGTTGCCGGCGGTCGGTGCGCCCTGTCCGTTGTCGTTGGTCAGGAGCGAGACGGTGAACTGCGGCTCAAACATGTTCTCGTTGACCTGCATGCTGACGCTGCCGCCCAGTACCTGGCCACTGGCGTTCTGCCACTGGCTGGACATGGTCACGCCGAAGTGAACGATGCGTCCTGGCATCACGAAACGGCCGCGCAGTTGGGAGAGTTCCTGGTCGCTCAGTTCGACCGCTTCGAACGGATTGCTGGCGTGAGCCGAGATGCTGGCGGCAATGCAACTGGCAGCCAGTAGGACATGAAGCTTCATGGTGACCTCCGCAGGCGTTCTGCCAATGTCCTTGCCACTGGCAGGGGGTTGCAGTACGTCGCTATCAGAAAAAATCGCTCTGGATGAAGCCGTGCTCCATCAGTTCGGCGTCCTGGACCGGCTGGAAGCCATCGAGGTGCTTCCGGGCGGTGAGGGGCTCCGGGGGACTCAGCAGGGCGTTGGCCCTGTCATATTCAGGGCCGATCACGGCGAACACGATGCCGTTCCAGCCTTTGGTGAAGTCTTCGAGGCTGTAGCGCTTGTGGCCGAGCACCGGATCGCCGATGTAGACGAATCCATCCTGGGTGCGCTGCAGGACCACGAAATGCTTGTAGCCGCGGATCTCCTGCAGGACGACGACGGGTATCTTGAGTCGCTCCAGTCCATCGGCTTCGATTCGATAGCCGCGGGCGCGCATGCCGAGATTTTCGATGTAGCGCTTCATGTCCAGCATGGAGAAGCCCTGGTTGCGCACCAGTTCGTGGTCGGCGCCGAGGAGCATGCCGTTGATCACGAAGGTCTCGTCCACATCGAAGCGGTAGGCCTGGCGCAGGATGGTGGCCAGGGCGGCAGCGCCGCAGCTGAAATCGGTTTTCTGTTCCACCAGGTTGCTGAAGCGCTGTTCGCGCATGCTCTCGACCTGCTTGAAAGCCAGTGCGCCGCCCGGGAGGACGGCCATCGGGACTTGAGCGGCCTGGAGGGCGCCACTCAGACAGCACAGAACAGGCAGGATGACCAGACGCATTGCACACCTCCCTATGAAAGAAGGGGAGCCCTGCGGGCGCAGGGCTCCCTTCGTGCATGGTGATTAGAGGTCGTCGTTGCCGTTGCTGCAGGCGTTGCAGCCGGCGGCGATGGTCATGGTGTTCAGCTGCTGGTTGTTGGAACCGGCGGCCACGTTCACGCCCAGGTTGCCGCTGGCACCGTTCAGCGAGTTATCCAGGCTGATGGTGTTGGTAACCGGGTCGATGAAGACGCGAGTCTTGGTGAAGGTAGCCGTGGCGGCCAGGCTGCTGTTGCTGGCCTCCTCGTAGGCCTTCTCGAACTGACCGCTGGCGCTGCCGCTGGCGCTGGCCGAGTGGCTGGACTCCTCGGAGGCGCTGAAGTCGGACTCGAAGTTCTTGTTGACGTCGTGGGTCTCGGAGGAGGAGTACGACGAGGTCTTGTCGAGGCTGGCCACTACGCTGCCGGCCGACTCGGCTTGCCAGTCCTTGCTCCAGGAGCCATTGGCGTCGACGTTGAGCTCCAGCTCGCCCTCGGCTTCGAAATCGCCAAAGCGGCCACGGTCGACATCCACTTCGACACGGCCATCGGCATTGACGTGGAGCTCCTTGTCCCAGTTGGCCGAGGCGCTGCCCGAGTGGTTCTTCTCGATGGAAGCATCCAGGCTGGCGCTGTAGTCATGATCGGCGGTAGAGGACGAGTCATGATGGGCGCTGAAGGAGCCCGAGGCGTTCTTGGAGTACGAGCTGCTTTCGTCGTTGGCCTTGGCCCACTCGTAGCTCGAGCTAGCGGAGCCGCTCGCGCTGTGGGACTTGCTGGAGTCCTTGGTGACTGCGAGCGAAGTGGTGTAGGTCACCCCGGCGGCTTCGTTGTACACGGCGGCGCCGTTCAGACTCTGATCGCCTTCGACTTCGGCGGTGGCAGACCAGCCCCGGGCGGTGGCGATGGCCAGAGCGTTGGCCTGCTGGTTGAGGTTGCCGGAGGCCACGTTGATGCCGACGGCGCCGGAGGCGTTGTTGCCGAAGCCGCTGGTGGTGACGGCGTTCGAGCCGCTGAACTTGACGATGCCGTCACGGTTTTCCTGGTCGACGTCGATCTCGGCGCGTGCCGAGCCGAACACGAAGGCTTCGTCGGCGGTAGCGATGGCCACGTCGTTGACCTGCTGGTTCATGCTGCCCGCGGCGATGTTGGCGCCGACATTACCCTCGTTGTCGCTCAGGGTGTCGGTCATGTCGACGCTGTTCTGGGTGCCCTCGTCGGTCACGTGGGTGCCACGGCCGATGTACTGGTCGCGTTTCACCTCGGCGGTGGCGTCACCGGCATTGCGGTCGAGCAGGTAGGACTGGTGCTGATGGTGGTGGCGTTGGCCGGCCTGTGCCGAGATGGCCATTGCGGCGGCAATGGCGAACACCAGCGGTTTCAGGGTCATCGATGCTTTCATGGTGGTTCTCCTTGCAGTTTTTTTATGCAACACGTGTTGGACTTGCGTTGGTTTCAGGTCAATCCATGACCCTTATGCTGAGGCTGTTGACCGTCCGGTTGCCCACCCCAGCGCTCTGGCTCAGCTGAACTACACCACTGCTGCCGGCGAAGGCCCGGTCGTCGGTACCGACGATCCTGGCTCCCGGCCCCGACTCAGCTGCTCCTGAGTCCTGCGAAAGCACCACGCTCTGCTGAGCGAGAATGCTGTCGTCCAGACTTTCCACGGGCGAGCCCACGCTCGTGCGGAAAGAATTGATCTGCTGGCTGCCGGCGCCGCTCGACTGGTTGACGCCGAGTACGCCGTTGCCGTTGCTGAAGGCATTGCCATCGATGCTCGACTGCATGTTCCGGGAAAGGTCGGGGTTCTCCAGAACCTGCTGCTGCCGCAAGTTGGTCGTCGCGGACGCGCCGCTGCCGATAGCCAGGGCGCGTGCGTTGATCTGCTGATGCTGATCGCCTGCCGCCTGGTTGATCGACAGCACGCCCTGGTAGCTGCGTCCGCTGTCTTCGATCAGGGCCTGGCTGTGCGGAGGAACCTGCTCTGCCAGCGCCAGCGCCGGCAAGGCGAGGCCGATGAACAGACTGATGCAACGCATGTCAGCGATCTCCGGTGATGGCTTTCAGCGGGGCCAGGCCCTGCTGCAGGCTGCGGGTGACCTGGTTGGAGATGCTGGCGCCGGCGCCCCCCGAGTGGCCCGCCCGCATGTTGGGCAGGCTCCGGCCGGCTTCGCCGCTCGAGGCGCCGAGGCCGGGGAGCTGGCCGCCTGGCATCGCCTGGCGCTGCAGGCCAGCACCGCTGGAGATGCCGGCAAAGTCCTGGTCGCTCAGTTCATAGGAGCCCAGCGCACGATGGACGGTGGGCGAAACGTTGGCGTCGACCGCGTGGGGATTCGGATCGGGAGTCAGTGGGGCTCGGGTGGCGACCCGCGGCTGCACGTCGCGGGTGAGGACGATGACGCCGTCGGCGCAGAGCGCGGGAGTGACTGCTCCTGCACCTGTCAGTGCGATCGTCAGCAGCATTGCCGAGCTAGAGATCCTTGAAGCTTTTCGATCCATGGCAGCGTTTCCTGCACGTTCAGACCCTGTTGCGTGCTGTCTGTATCGCAGGTGTCGTGCCAGTTATTGAAAACCCAATCAAATCAGTGACTTGGTGGATGCTGCGAGAAACCGGCGGGAAAAGGTGTTAACCCGCTGAAACACCCGAACGAGACGCTCGGGTCTCGGGGCCAGCAAATCCGCGGCCTGCAGGGAAATTGCGGGTGTTGCAGGATTGATACAGTCCCCCCGCAAGGGCGGCCGGGCCGCAGGAACGCGCTATTTGCCGGCCCCGATCTGTATCATGCGTGCAACACAGTCCGCTGTTGCAGCGGCATGCCAGCCATTCGCCGAGCGCAAGGAGAAACATGCATCCCTTCACTGCCACCCGCCCCCCGCATCTGGCCTGGCTGCTCGGCCTGGCCGGGCTGATCCCGTTCATCAGCGGCGCCCTGGGCATCTGGCTCACCCCGGTCGGCTGGCGCCCACTGGTACTGACCGCGCTGCTCGACTACTCGGCAGTGATCCTGGCCTTCATGGGAGCCATCCACTGGGGCCTGGCGATGCGCGCCGAGGAAGACAGCCTGAATGCCCAGATGCAGCTGGGCCTGTCGGTGATACCGCCGCTGATCGGCTGGGCGGCGGTTTCCTTCGGCATGCCGGTGGCGCTGGCGATTCCCGTGTTCATCCTGGCCTTCATCGGCCTGTACCTGGCCGACCTGCGTGCCGTGCGCCTGGGGCTGGCGCCGATCTGGTACAAGCCGTTGCGCAAGCCGCTGACCGTGGCGGTCAGCATCAGCCTGCTGGTGGCCTGGGGCGGTGTGCTGCTGGCCTGAGCCGCTCAGCAGCTCAGCAGCTCAACTGGTCGGCATCGCGGCAGAGCTTCAGCAGCTTGTCGGTCACGGTCCGTTGCAGTTCGTTGCGCTCGAAGGCCGACAGGTGCGGCAGGTCGCACAGCTGCAGGCGGTGCAGGTGCAGGCAGGGGATGCGCTGGTCGAGTTCGCGCAGGTCGCCCTTGACCAGTACCGGCAGGAAAGCCTCGCCGCGGGCCTTGAGCCTGCTGATGATCAGGGCCAGGGCACTCTTGAGCGGGCGCGCCTGCAGCGGTTCGCCGTTGCTGCCCATGAGGGCCAGCAGCAGGCCCCGCTGGTTCTGGAAGTGCCCCGGCAGCACGCACAGGCCGGTCTTGACCACCGCCAGCGGTGAAATGTGGTGAATCGTGTCGAGGATGGCGTGGGTGCTGGGCTGGACCACCATCTTGTGGCTGCCGCCGGCGGGGAAGTACAGGCTGTAGTCGGTGTACAGCTGGTTCACCGAGCCGGCATGGATGCACAGGCGGTTCTCGAACAGCCGGATCAGGCGCTCCGCCTGGGCGCGGTCGTGTAGTCCGTCAAGATCCCAGATCAGGTCGGGGTTCGGCTTCCTGCTCAGGTCGATTCCCTTGGGGCTCATGAATGTAGTCACTGCGATGACACCATGACGAGGGGATGCTGCCCGGGGCGGGCGTGGGTTCGGGGGCGCAGTATGCGCAGGCAGGATATCGGCAGACCAGATGCGCTGCGCGGATTTGCGACGGACGTCGGTCATCTGCGAGTGTGGGGTGGCAAAGTGCTACTTCGCCTTGATTCCGGTCAATGCGCGATGCCGGAACCTGCACCCCGGATCGCGCTCTGGTAGGATGCCGCCCGGCCGTCAGCCATGCAGCGCAGGGCTGCGGCCAGGCAGCTATCAATCACGGAAATGGACGCGCCAGGGGCGCGTGACGGGAGTTCTTGCATGGAATTGTGGACCGCCATCCAGGCGCTGATCCTGGGAATCGTCGAGGGACTGACCGAGTTCCTGCCGATCTCCAGCACCGGTCACCAGATCATAGTCGCGGACCTGATCGGCTTCGGCGGCGACCGCGCCAAGGCGTTCAACATCATCATCCAGCTCGGCGCGATCCTCGCCGTGGTCTGGGAGTTCCGCCAGCGCATCTTCGACGTGGTGCTCGGCCTGCCGCGCGAGCGCCAGGCGCAGCGGTTCACCTGCAACCTGCTGATCGCCTTCTTCCCGGCGGTGATCCTCGGCGTGGCCTTCGCCGACCTGATCGAACACTGGCTGTTCAACCCGATCACCGTGGCCAGCGCGCTGGTCATCGGCGGGCTGGTCATGCTGTGGGCCGAGAAGCGTCAGCATGCCATCGAGGTGCATGCGGTGGACGACATGAGCTGGAAGCATGCCCTGAAGATCGGCTGCGCCCAGTGCCTGGCGATGATCCCCGGCACCTCGCGCTCGGCCTCGACCATCATCGGCGGGCTGATCTTCGGCCTGTCGCGCAAGGCGGCCACCGAGTTCTCCTTCTTCCTCGCCATGCCGACCATGGTCGGTGCCGCGGTCTATTCCGGCTACAAGCATCGCGCCCTGTTCGAGAACGGCGGCGACCTGCCTGTGTTCGCCCTCGGCTTCGTCACCTCGTTCATCTTCGCCATGCTGGCGGTGCGGGCGCTGCTCAAGTTCATCGCCAACCACAGCTATGCGGTATTCGCCTGGTACCGCATCGGTTTCGGCCTGCTGATCCTCGCCACCTGGCAGCTGGGCGTGATCGACTGGAGCACGGCGCAGGGCTGAGCGAGCGTTCAGAATGAAAAACGCCCCGCAAGTGCGGGGCGTTTTTCATCGGGGGCAGATCAGGCCGCGACGCCCTGGCTGCGCAGGTAGTCGTCGTAGGTGCCGCTGAAGTCGGTCACGCCGTTCTCCGACAGCTCGATGATGCGGGTGGCCAGGGAGCTGACGAACTCGCGGTCGTGGCTGACGAAGATCAGCGTGCCCGGGTAGTTTTCCAGCGCCAGGTTGAGCGCCTCGATGGACTCCATGTCCAGGTGGTTGGTCGGTTCGTCCATCACCAGCACGTTGGGCTTCTTGAGGATCAGCTTGCCGAACAGCATGCGGCCCTGTTCGCCACCGGAAATCACCTTCACCGACTTCTTGATCTCGTCGTTGCTGAACAGCATGCGGCCGAGGGTGCCGCGCACCAGCTGCTCGCCGCCCTGGGTCCACTGGGCCATCCAGTCGAACAGGGTGACGTCGTCGGCGAAGTCGTCGGCGTGGTCCTGGGCGAAGTAGCCGACCTCGGCGCTCTCGGTCCACTTCACCTCGCCGTCCATCGGCGCCATCTCGCCGACCAGGGTGCGCAGCAGGGTGGTCTTGCCGATGCCGTTGGGGCCGATGATGGCCACGCGCTCGCCGGCCTCGATCTGCATGTTCAGGTTCTTGAACAGCGGCACGCCGTCGAAGCCCTGGCTGACGTGCTCCAGGGTCACCGCCTGGCGGTGCAGCTTCTTGGTCTGCTCGAAGCGGATGAACGGGCTGACGCGGCTGGACGGCTTGACCTCTTCCAGCTGGATCTTGTCGATCTGCTTGGCGCGGCTGGTGGCCTGCTTGGCCTTGGAGGCGTTGGCCGAGAAGCGGCTGACGAAGGTCTGCAGCTCGGCGATCTGCGCCTTCTTCTTGGCGTTGTCGGACAGCAGCTGCTCGCGCGACTGGGTGGCGGCCGTCATGTACTCGTCGTAGTTGCCCGGGAACAGGCGCAGCTCGCCGTAGTCCAGGTCAGCCATGTGGGTGCACACGCTGTTCAGGAAGTGGCGGTCGTGGGAAATGATGATCATGGTGGAGTTGCGCGCGGTCAGCACGCCTTCCAGCCAGCGGATGGTGTTGATGTCCAGGTGGTTGGTCGGCTCGTCGAGCAGCAGCACGTCCGGATTGGCGAACAGCGCCTGGGCCAGCAGCACGCGCAGCTTCCAGCCGGGCGCCACGGCGCTCATCGGGCCGAAGTGCTGGTCCAGCGGAATGCCCACGCCGAGCAGCAGCTCGCCGGCACGGGATTCGGCGGTGTAGCCGTCCATCTCGGCGAACTGCACCTCGAGGTCGGCGACCTTCATGCCGTCTTCTTCGGTCATCTCGGGCAGCGAGTAGATGCGGTCGCGCTCGGCCTTGACCTGCCACAGTTCCTCGTGGCCCATGATCACGGTGTCGATCACCGTGCAGTCCTCGTAGGCGAACTGGTCCTGGCGCAGCTTGCCGAGGCGCACGTTGGGCTCGAGCATGACCTGTCCGGCGGACGGCTCGAGGTCGCCACCGAGGATCTTCATGAAGGTCGACTTGCCGCAGCCGTTGGCGCCGATCAGGCCGTAGCGGTTGCCGTTGCCGAACTTGACGGAAACGTTCTCGAACAGCGGCTTGGCGCCGAACTGCATGGTGATGTTAGCGGTGGAAATCAAGAGGCTCTATCTCGCGGGTTGTAGCTGGGTGTCGTTGTGAGCTGTACCACTTTCGTACCATCCGGCGCTTTATCAGTGGGCTTGGCCGGTTCCGTATCGAGCTTGTCGAGCTCATGCCAGTCGGTCGTGGAGTCGATCCAGCGGGCGTAGGTGGACAGCAGCATCTGGACGCTGTGCCCGAGCTGGGACGCGATGAACGCGGGGTTCATCCCGCTCATCAGGCACATGGTCGCGTAGGTGTGACGAGCATTGTACTGCGGACGGTCCCGAATCCCTAATTTGGCCAGAGCCTGCTTGAAATAGCGATCAGTCGTCGACGACTGGGTGATCAACTCGGCGATCTTCGCGGGGGGAAGACGTAGCGCGACTCCGGGAATGCCTGGTCGCGCTCCGGCGAGCGGCTGGGGAACGACGGCAACCATGCCGAGCACCATGAGGATGGCGCTGCTATCGACCTTGAGCGCGGGAAGTCTCCTGCTGGCGATGCGATGGCGGGGGGAGGATAGGCAGGACCGCGGGCGATATGCCGATGCCTGATTTCGGCGCCGGCGAAGAGCTGCAGGGCGAGGGGTGACGCTCCGAAGTTCGGGCAAAAAAGGCCCCGCACGATGGCGGGGCGTGAAGTGACATACAAGGACGTCGTTATCTTCGCAACGAACTGATCGGTGAATGTCTTCTGATATGAATCGTGTAGAGGCGCGGCGAGCGCAGTCAGTCGCTGGACACCTTCAATTTGGTCCATCCTCGAGAGCTGAAGAATCGCCCGCTGCTGCCGAAGAGTGCGAAGCGGGTCGCATGCCAGGCTGACGATGCGCTGCGACAGCCAAGGCTGCGGATCTTGCGGTATGCCCACTTCCATCGCTTGAGCAGCGAGGAGGAGTGCTGGGTAGAGGGTGACTGCGTTTCGGTTTTCTTGGTGTTATTGCTCAGCATGGTAGTCCCTGAAGTTCCATTTGCGGGATTCATGAAGCGTGACGAACATCCGTTCGCAACCAAGAACTATGTCACGATATCCGTTGGCGTGATCCTGACGTAGATCATGGATTCTCAAACCTATCGATGTGTTGCTGCAGGTATTGCCCGAGCGGCGTGGACCAGTGCAGAGTGCGACTCACGGCGCTTCAGGGGAGCGAGGGAGGCGCAGGCGGAGTGATCCAACCTTGCCCACCGGCGCAAGTCACATGGCGTCGGCGGGATGAACTGCCAACCAATCGAGGTGGAGTATGAGCAACGATCATTCCGGTATCGATCTGGACAGCCTGCTGGAGAACAAGGCGTTCCTCGAGCGCCTTTTCGAAAAGCTGCTGCCCATGATCGAGGCTCGTGAGCAGGCGTCAGCCGAACACGATGCCGTGAAGCTCAGGGAGTTTTCTGGGCAGATGCGCGCATTGCGTCAACTAGACCTAGGCAGGTCTCAATAACCGCATCCGAGGCGACTGATGGGCCCAGCACGGCCTCAATGCGAAGCCGGTAATCTGCCAGGAGGGCATCGACCTTCTGGCGATCAGGGTGGGTTTCGATGAGGACATGCAGGACGTTGCGCATCCCTACGATCTGGGCATGAAGGTCCAGGAGAAGTGGGGCGAGGTCTTCGGTGTGGTTGGACATCTGTGCTCTTCCTTGAGTAGTGGCTGCGGCCAGCTTGCGTTACGGCGAAATGATCGCGATGTATGCCTTCATGACCCGCTCCTCAGCAGTGGTGGACGGCGAGATTCGCGCCCAGTCGCCGAGAGCCTCATGGATCGTGGCCAGCTCATTCATCTTGAGTCGCCGAATTCTTCCAGCGCTCTGCGATGGAAGATCCATGGCATAGGCGGCATCGGTCAGCGCATTGGCAGTCCGAAGCTGTTCGATGGCCGGAGTAGCAGTGCCCGGGGGCGGGCTTGGGGTGTCGCCAGCGAAAGCTGATCCGACAACGGCACCGGCGCCCACTGCAGCCTTCGTCGCTGCGGCCGTCCCGCTGTACTGCGCATGGCTGATATGCCGCCAATTGTCGCACAGGTGCATCGGCAGTTGTACGCGGGCCGATGACGGGTGTCCGGGCAGACAAGGCTGCGCCGCAGCGGTAGCGTGAGCCGGGTGTGCTGGCGAGGCAGGGAAGGCGGGGTGCGGCCCGGAGCGGGCCGGCACCTCGCCAGATATCCTTCAGCAGGAAAGGACTGCTGCCGAATCGATGAAGTAGCCCGCATGACCGACATGCAATCCCTTGTCTATCGGTTCGCCGGACCGGCCGAGGAGAAGCGGCGCGCTACTTCGCGGCATCTTCAGAAGGATATGACCTTGTAGACGATTTCGGCGAGCAGGCGATATCCGGGGGAGTCGCTCTCGTACATGTCGATGAGTTTCTCGCCGTCGGTACTGAGGATCTGCCCGTCCGCATTGATGAAGGCCTCGCAGACGAGGGTCTTGGGCTTGCCGGTGTGATCGAGGAGGCTGGCGGTTATTCGGCCGCAGATATCCCCATTGAGCACTCTGGAGGTCAGCCCGATGGCGAACTCCTTGTTGCCCAGCGTGGTGGCGAACAGGCGCGTATCGCCAGGCTTGGCGGGGGTGATGGCGAGCATTCCCGAGAAGTGCTGCGGTGCAATCTTGTGCCAGAGTTCGGCGTTCTCCTGAAATATCTGTGAGATGCGATTCCACTTTCGCTTGAATTGATCCAGCTCTTTAGCAATTTCAATGGCTGACGAGTGCCTGAGTGATTGCATAAAAGTCCCTTTCGTCTGTTTTGTCTGGTTGGAATGGCGCATTTTCAGCGCGCGCAAACTCATAGCATGGATCCAACTTTCCCCGGTATTGATCTGGGTCAGTGGGTTTCCGGTTTTTCCGGGAGGCCGTCAAGCGCGGGCTTTCCGTGACCTGCCCGGTTGTGGCGGCAGTCTCGACAGACTGGTTGCCGGCTGCAGGCTTCTGCGCGGGGCGGGCGGCGGCGAATGCCGCCAAATGATCGACGGCTTCTCAATCCCGACATCTGTGACGAGAGTCACGCATTCACTTGATGCAGAATGATGGCCTTTTCAGATCAATCGGTTATGGCGGTTTTCTCGATGGACATCACGGCAATGCTGCGCATCCTGGCCAGCCAGGATGGATCGGACCTCTACCTGTCGACCGGCGCGCCGCCCTGCGCCAAGTTCAACGGAGTGCTGCGCGCCCTGAACAAGGACGCGATGGTACCCGGCGATGTGGCGAAGATTGCCCACGAACTGATGGACGCCGAGCAGCGGGCGGACTTCGAGCGCGAGCTGGAGATGAACCTGGCGATCTCGCTGCCCAACGTCGGGCGCTTCCGGGTCAACATCTTCAAGCAGCGCAACGAGGTGTCGATAGTCGCGCGCAACATCAAGCTCGACATCCCGCGCTTCGAGGATCTCAAACTGCCGCCGGTGCTGCTCGACGTGATCCTCGAGAAGCGCGGCCTGGTGCTGTTCGTCGGGGGTACCGGCTCGGGCAAGTCGACTTCGCTGGCGGCGCTGATCGACCACCGCAACCGCAACCACAGCGGCCACATCATCACCATCGAGGACCCGGTGGAGTACGTGCACCGGCACAAGAAGTCGATCATCAACCAGCGCGAGGTGGGGGTGGATACCCGCAGCTTCCAGGCCGCGCTGAAGAACACCCTGCGCCAGGCGCCGGACGTGATCCTGATCGGCGAGATCCGCGACCGCGAGACTATGGAACACGCCCTGGCCTTCGCCGAGACCGGCCACCTGGCGATCTCCACCCTGCACGCCAACAACGCCAACCAGGCGCTGGACCGCATCATCAACTTCTTCCCCGAGGAGCGTCGCCCGCAGCTGCTCAACGACCTCGGCAACAACCTCAAGGCGTTCGTTTCCCAGCGCCTGGTCAAGACCGTCGACGGCAAGCGCCGCGCGGCGGTGGAGGTGCTGCTGGGCACCGCGACCATCCGCGATCTGGTCAAGCGCGGCGAGTTCAGTCTGATCAAGGAGGTCATGGAGAAGTCGCGGCCGCTGGGCATGCAGACCTTCGACCAGGCGCTGATCGATCTGGTCAACGAGGGCGCGATCGACGAGGAGGAAGCGGTGAAGAACGCCGATTCGGCGAACAACGTGCGCCTCAAGCTCAAGCTGCACCGCGACGGCGAGGGCAGCCAGGCCAAGCCCGACGATACCTCGACCTGGAGCCTGGCACCGACGGCGGACGAGGAAGAGGAGCCGCAGTTCTTCTGAGCCGCGGCGGGGGGACAGCGCAGGGCCGGAACCGGGAAACCGCTTCCGGCCCTGTCGTTTCAGCTGCGGAAGTACACCAGCACCAGGTGCCAGCCGAACTGGGTCTTCACCGGTCCCTGCACCTGGTGCAGCGGCTTGCGGAACACCACGTTCTCGAACGGCTTGACCATCTGCCCCGGGCGGATCTCGCCGAGGTCGCCGCCGCGCTTGCGCGAGGGGCAGAACGAGTGGCGTCGCGCCAGGGTGGCGAAGTCCTCGCCCTTGGCCAGGCGCAGCTTGAGCTGCTCGGCCTCGGCGGCGGTCTTGACCAGGATGTGGCGAGCCATGGCGATGGCCATCGGGGGACTCCTCGGGATGCTTGCGGGGCGCGCAGTGTAGCGCGCCCACCCCGGCCGGTCATGTCAGCCGGACGGAAAGAGGCCGCTGGCACCGGTGGTGGCAGCGGCCTCTGCGGCGCAGCAGCGCTGGGATCAGTACACCCAGACTTCCACGCGGCGGTTCTTGCGGCGGCCGTCCTCGCCGTCGTTGGCGGCCACCGGCAGGGCGTCGCCCAGGCCGTCGATCGAGCGCACCAGCACGCCACCCTTGACCAGCTCGCGCTGCACGGCCATGGCGCGCAGCTTGGACAGCAGCAGGGTGCGGTCGCGGTCCTCGTGCTTCGGATCGCCGAAGCCGACCAGCGCCACCTGGCTCATCAGCTTGTCGTTGTCGCGCAGATAGCGCAGCACCCGGCGCAGGTCGCGCAGCGCCTTGTTGTCGAGCTCGGCGCTGCCCTCGGCGAAGCGGAAGTTGACCGCCAGGCGCTGGGCGTTGTTCACCAGTTCGCGGTAGCTGTCCGGCATCTCGCCATGGGCCTCGACCTTCATGGCCTTGACGGTCTGGGCGATGAAGCCGCTCTGGGCGACGATTTCCTGGCCGCGCGGGCTGTGGGCGAAACGCACCAGCTCCTGGGCCCAGGGGTTGCCTTCACCCGGCTTCATGTAGAGGAACAGGCGCCGCGACAGCGGGTAATCCTCGGTGGCCACCAGCTCGGTGCTCGGCAGCATCGGCTGCGAGTCGCCGGCGCTGATCGCCAGCGGCCTGGCCTGGCGGATGTAGGGCAGGCCGATGAAGCCAATGCCCTGCGGGTCCTGGCTGACCGCGTCGGACAGCCTGGTGCTCGACTCGAAGCGCTGGGCGCCGGCGGCCAGGCTCTTGCCCTGGCTGGCCAGCACCAGTTCCTTGAAGGTGTCCCAGGTGCCGGAGTTGTCGTCGCGGGCGTACAGGTGGATCGCGCCGCCGCGGCCGCCCAGTTCCTCCCAGGTCTTCACCTCGCCGGCGAACACCCGGGCCAGCTGCGCCACCGACAGGGCGGCCAGCGGGTTGGACGGATGGAGGATCACCGCCAGGCCGTCGATGGCGATCACCTGCTCGCCCTCGGGGCTCTTCAGGTCGCCGAGGCGGGCGAGGCTGGCGGCCTCGCTGTCCTTGATCGGACGCGACGAGGCGGCCAGCTCGGCGCTGTCGTTACCCAGGGCGACGAAGCCGGTGCCCGAGCCGTGGGCGGCCACCTCGATGCTGACCAGCCGGCCCCTGGCATCGAAGCCGGTGACGCGCTGCTCGTTCTCGCCGCTGTTCTCGATGCGGACCTTGCTGAAGCCTTCCTTCTCCAGCAGGCCGCTCACCAGCGCCGGCCCCAGCTTGTCGCCGATGGTGTTGGAGCCCTGCATGTGCAGGGCCGCCTTGCCGTCGGCGGGCAAGGGCAGGGCGGCGAGGCTGGTGGCCGGCAGGGACAGGGCCAGCAGCCCGCCGAACAGCAGGCGGGCTGGGGAAGTGAACGGGCGGGAGAAGCACGACATGGCGGCAGGAAACCTTGTTGGTCAGGTCTGGAATGCCGCGCAGATTAAGTCAGTACGATGACCGTTCTGTTACGCGGTGGCGGAATGAGCGTGAGCTGCGTCACATCAGCTCGAGCCACACCGGCGCGTGGTCGGAGGGCTTTTCCATGCCGCGCAGGTCGTAGTCGATGCCGGCTGCCTTGAGACGCGGGGTCAGGCCGGCCGAGGTCATGATCAGGTCGATGCGCAGGCCGCGCTTGGGCTGGTCCTCGAAGCCGCGGCTGCGGTAGTCGAACCAGCTGAAGCGGTCGTTCACCTGCGGGTGCAGGGCGCGGAAGCTGTCGACCAGGCCCCAGGCGTACAGGCGCTCCATCCACTCGCGCTCCTCGGGCAGGAAGCTGCACTTGCCGCTGCGCAGCCAGCGCCTGGCGTTTTCCGCACCTATGCCGATATCGAGATCCTTCGGCGAAATGTTGAAGTCGCCCATCACCACCAGGGCCTGCTCGGGGCTGAACTGTTCCTCCAGCAGGCGCTGCAGGTCGGCGTAGAACTGCGTCTTGGTCGGGAACTTGACCGCGTGGCTGCGGCTCTCGCCCTGCGGGAAGTAGCCGTTGAACACGTGCAGCGGCTGGCCCTGTGCGTCGAGGAAGGTGGCGCCGATGAAGCGGCGCTGCGATTCCTCGCCATCCCACGGGAAGCCCTTGACCAGGTTCTGCGGCGCCTGGCGCGACATCAGGGCGACGCCGTAGTGACCCTTCTGGCCGTGGTACTCGACGTGGTAGCCCAGCGCCTCGACTTCGGCACGGGGGAACTGCTCGTCCGCCACCTTGGTTTCCTGCAGGCCGATGATGTCCGGCTGGTGGCGCTCGATCAGTTCAGCCAGTTGATGAGGTCGTGCGCGCAAGCCATTGATATTGAAGGAAACAAGTTTCATGCGGTGCGGGTTCCGTGCGAGGTGTACGGCGGCGATGCTAGCCGATCCGGCGTGCGGGCGGCCACCGCCGGTACCTGCGCAAACTGCATGGATTTGCCTGCGCTGCCGCGTGCTAGTCTTTGCCGGCACACCGCCGGCGCGCCGGGGTGAGGTATGAATTCTCATGCGGCACTTCAGGTTCCGCGCTTAACTCTTTGAAGATAAAGGATAAAAGCAATGTCCCAAGTGACCCTCAAAGGCAACCCGGTACGTGTCGACGGCAACCTGCCGCAGGTCGGCAGCCAGGCCCCGGCCTTCCGCCTGGTGGGCTCCGATCTGTCCGACCGCACCCTGGCCGACTTCGCCGGCAAGCGTAAGGTGCTCAACATCTTCCCGAGCGTGGACACTCCCACCTGCGCCACCTCGGTGCGCAAGTTCAACCAGGAGGCGGGCAACCTGGACAACACCGTGGTGCTGTGCGTCTCCGCCGACCTGCCGTTCGCCCAGAAGCGCTTCTGCGCCAGCGAAGGCCTGGACAACGTGGTCAACCTGTCCATGCTGCGTGGCCGCGAATTCCTCGAGGACTACGGCGTGGCCATCGCCGAAGGCCCGCTGGCCGGCCTGGCCGCCCGTGCCGTGGTGGTGCTCGACGAGCACGACAAGGTCCTGCACCGCGAACTGGTCGCCGAGATCGCCGACGAGCCGGATTACGCGGCGGCGCTGGCCGTGCTCTGATCCGCCTTCTCCCGATGGGCTGCCTGGCGGCCCATCGGGTTGCGCTGCCGGGCATCCGCGATCGGCGCCTGTCGCCGGCCCCGTGCAGCCGCCGATCCATCAGCTAGCGTTTAGAGGAAAGTTCAAGCTGAAGGGGCGGAGAGAATGGCCAAGGGCAAGAAGAAGGATGCGGCGTCTATCCCGGCGGAGCGGGAAAGACTGGGTCGCAAGGAATACGAGGAAGAGCTGCGCAAGCTTCATGTCGAGCTGGTCAGGCTGCAGCAGTGGGTGGTGGCCAAGGGCCTCAAGGTCTGCATCGTCTTCGAGGGGCGTGATGGTGCCGGCAAGGGCGGCACGATCAAGGCGCTCACCGAGCGGGTCAGTCCGCGGGTGTTCCGTGTGGTGGCGCTGCCGGCGCCCAGCGACCGGGAAAAGACCCAGATGTACGGCCAGCGTTACCTGGCGCACCTGCCGGCGGCCGGCGAGGTGGTGATCTTCGACCGCAGCTGGTACAACCGCGCCGGCGTCGAGCGGGTGATGGGCTTCTGCAGCGAGGAGCAGGCCGAGCGCTTCCTCAACGTCGTCCCGCTGTTCGAGAAGATGATGATCGAGTCCGGCATCATCCTCATCAAGTACTGGCTGGAGGTCAGCGCCGAGGAGCAGGAGCGCCGCCTGGCCGACCGCATCCACGACGGGCGCAAGATCTGGAAACTGTCGCCCATGGACCTCAAGTCGTTCACCCGCTGGGACGACTACACCCGCGCCCGCGACGAGATGTTCGCCGCCACCGACACCTCTTGGGCGCCTTGGTACGTGGCCCGCTCCGAGGAGAAGCGCCGGGTGCGCCTGAACATCATCAGCCACCTGCTCCAGCACGTTCCCTACAAGGACATCACCCAGGAAGAGAAGGTCAAGCTGCCCAAGCGCAAGGTCGGCCATTACCAGGGCGCGTCCTATCCGTTCCGGCTGGTCGACGAGCGTTTCTGAGGCGCCGGCGTGAGACGGAAAAGGCCCGCGGGCTGATGCCGGCGGGCCTTCTTCGTGCACTGACGCTCAGCGGAACGTCACGCCGGCGTGCTCGGTGCTGACGCGGGTGCCGGCGCGGCCCTGGACGATGGGCTCGATCTGGGCCAGCGAGCCGATCACCGCTACCCGGCCGGTGAGGCGGGCGAACTCGCAGGCGGCCTGCACCTTGGGCCCCATGGAGCCGGCGGCGAAGCCGAGGCGCTCCAGCTCGTCCGGATGGGCCTCGGCGATGGCCTTCTGGGTCGGCTGGCCCCAGTCGACATAGGCCGCGTCGACGTCGGTGGCGATCACCAGCAGGTCGCAGTCCAGCTGCCGGGCCAGCAGGGCCGAGCAGAGGTCCTTGTCGATCACCGCCTCCACACCGTGCAGCTTGCCGTCCCGGTACAGGGTCGGGATGCCGCCGCCGCCGGCGCAGATCACCACCGAGCCCTTCTCCAGCAGCCATTGGATCGGGCGGATCTCGATGATCCGCTGCGGGCGCGGGCTGGGCACCACGCGGCGGAACTTGTCGCCATCGGGGGCGATGCTCCAGCCCTTGTCGCGGGCCAGGCGCTCGGCTTCCTCCTTCGAGTAGACCGGCCCGATCGGCTTGCTCGGCTTGTGGAAGGCCGGGTCGGCGCCGTCCACCACCACCTGGGTGAGGATGGTGGCGAAGGGCACCTCGGCCGGCAGCAGGTTGCCCAGTTCCTGCTCGATCATGTAGCCGATCATGCCTTCGGTCTCGGCGCCGAGCACGTCGAGCGGGTAGGGGTTGGCGGCATCGTAGGCCGCGCCCTGCAGGGCCAGCAGGCCGACCTGCGGGCCGTTGCCGTGGGCGATCACCAGCTGGTTGCCGGTGGCCACCCTGGCGATCTGCGTGCAGGCGATGCGCACGTTGTCGCGCTGGTTCTCCGCGGTCATGGCCTCGCCGCGACGCAGCAGGGCGTTGCCGCCCAGGGCGATGACTAGTCGCATGCGGCTTCTCCTCTCAGACGTCGGCCAGGGTCGCGATCAGGATCGCCTTGATGGTATGCATGCGGTTCTCCGCCTGCTCGAAGGCGATGCACCAGGGCGACTCGAAGACGTCCTCGGTCACCTCGATGCCGTTGGCCAGCTGCGGGTACTGCGCGGCGATCTGCTTGCCGACCTTGGTCTCGCTGTTGTGGAAGGCCGGCAGGCAGTGCATGAACTTGACCCGCGGGTTGCCGGCGGCCCTCATCAGCTCCGCGCTGACCTGGTAGGGCAGCAGCAGCTTGATGCGCTCGCCCCAGGCTTCCACCGGCTCGCCCATCGACACCCAGACGTCGGTATGCACGAAGTCCACGCCCTTGACCGCAGCTTTGGCATCTTCGGTGAGCGTGATGCGGGCGCCGGTCTCCTCGGCGAACCGGCGGCAGGCGGCGACGTGCTCGTCGCTCGGCCACAGCGCCCTGGGCGCGGCGATGCGCACGTCCATGCCCAGCTTGGCGCCGATCAGCAGCAGCGAGTTGCCCATGTTGTTGCGCGCATCGCCCAGGTAGGCGTAGCTGATGTCGTGCAGCGGCTTGTCGCTGTGCTCGCGCATGGTCAGCACGTCGGCGAGCATCTGGGTCGGGTGGTATTCGTCGGTCAGGCCGTTGAATACCGGAACGCCGGCGTACTGCGCCAGTTCCTCGACGATTTCCTGCCTGAAGCCGCGGTACTCGATGGCGTCGTACATGCGCCCCAGCACGCGGGCGGTGTCCTTCATGCTCTCCTTGTGGCCGATCTGCGAGGAGGTGGGGTCGATGTAGGTGACGTTGGCGCCCTGGTCGTAGGCGGCCACCTCGAAGGCGCAGCGGGTGCGGGTCGAGGTCTTCTCGAAGATCAGTGCGATGTTCTTGCGCCTGAGGTGCTGCTGCTCGGTGCCGGTGTACTTGGCGCGCTTGAGGTCGCGCGACAGGTCCAGCAGGTAGCGCAGCTCGCGGCTGCTGTGGTGCATCAGGCTGAGCAGGTGGCGGTTGTGCATGTTGAACGCCATGACGGATCACCTCGTGAGAAAGCGGGAGAGGACCGGTAGGGGCTCGGAGTGGCGGGGGGGGCGGGGGGGGGCGCCCCCCCCCCCCCCCCCGGGGCGCCCCCCCCCCCCCGGGGGGGGGCGGGGGGGGGGGGGCCGCCGCCCCGGCCGCGCGCCCCCCCCCCGGCGCGGGTGGTGGCCA
>JAEAMF010000260.1_pt1 | contig 80415 bp, 67 predicted proteins | sample 8958721 | NCBI WGS metagenome assembly JAEAMF01 (sample SAMN16933255, study PRJNA681124) | bioreactor sludge metagenome | isolation source: anaerobic bioreactor treating anionic surfactant - SDBS | place: India: Bengaluru | collected 2019-02-28
CACAACAACCGATCGTTCTTTTCTTTTATAAACATCAAATTGTGGGTCCTACACACCCCCCCCCCCCGGGGGGCGGCGGCCCGCCCCCCCCCGGCATTTGCCGGCACACCGGCGGCTTGCACCGACCGCGCGGCCGGCTATCATCTGTCCATGGAACCGAAACACATTCTGGTCGTGGACGACGATGCCGTCACCAGCGACCTCGCGGCAACAATGCTCCGGACCGCGGGTTACCGCGTGACCTTGGCGCCGGACAGCGCCACCGCGCTCAAGGCGGTGCGCAGCGACCGGCCGGACCTGGCGCTTGTCGACCTCCTGATGCCCGGGCTCGACGGCTACGGGTTCTGCATGATGGTGAACCGGGACCGGTCACTCGGCTTCCCGATTGTCGTCATGTCGGGTTGCTGCGGAGAGAAGGATGCCCAGCGCGCGCTGGATGCCGGCGCCGCAACATTCCTAGCCAAACCCTTCACCGCCAAGCAGTTGCTCGACAGCATCGAACCGGTCATCGCCGGCCGGCAACCGCCGGCCTGAGCCGGCGCCGGTCGTCGGCGATTGCGCCGCGGTCCGACCGACCGCCGGCTTGCATCGACGCGCGGCCCGACTATCATGAGCATTGATGGCGGCGCAGCATATCCTGGTGGTTGACGACGACCGCATGATGCGCGACTTCGTGGCGCAGGCGCTCGAGGCGGCCGGCCACCGGGTGACACGGGCAGCCAGCGGCACCGACGCCCTCAAGGCCGCGCGCAGCGACCGGCCGGACCTGGCGGTCGTCGACCTCCTGATGCCCGGGATGGACGGCTTTCAGCTCTGCGCTTTTTTCCGCCGCGACATGGCGCTCGGCTTTCCCGTCGTCGTCATTACCGGCCGCTGCGCCGAGCAGGACTGCCGGCGCGCGCTGGACGCGGGCGCGGCCGACTACCTGGTGAAGCCGTTCACTGACCGGCAGTTGTTGGCCAGTGTCGAGAAGGCGCTGGCCGAGAAGGTGACCACTCCGCAAGACCCGCAAGGGAGGTCGTGATGCGCAAGACCGACAAAGGCAAGAGGACCGACGGCCGGCGCGGCCCGCAGGCCGCCGGCAAACGATTACCCAGGAGGAAGACAATGCCCGCGAACACCGATTCCGCCGGCAGGCCGGCCGGAGACCAGCTCCCGCCCGGTGCCGGCAACGTTGACAAGATCAGGGACATCCTGTTCGGCAGCCAGATGCAGGATTACGAGCGCCGCTTCGAACGGCTGGAGAAGCGCGTCGACAAGTCCATGGCCGACATGCGCGAGGATACGAGCAAGCGCCTCGACGCACTGGAGAAGTACACCAAGAAGGAAATCGAGACCCTGCTGGGCCGGCTCGCGTCCGAGGCCGATTCCCGCACCGAGACGGACAAGGAACTGTCCCGCGAGCTGGCCGACACCAACAAGAAGCTGCGCCAGTTGTCCGACGCGACTACCGCCGCCCAGCGCGGCCTGCACGAGGAGATACTGGAGCAGTCCAAGTCGCTGCGCGAGGAGCTGCGCAAGAAGACCGCCGCGCTGTCGGCCGAGCTGGCGGCGTCGGCGGGCGAACTGGGCGCCGAGAAGGTGGCGCGCGTCGAACTGGCCGCGCACTTCGTCGAGGTCGCCAAGCGGCTGAGCGGCGAAGGCAAGTCCAAGGGCGCCGGGGAGCCCGGCAATTCCTGAACCTGCCGCCGGGGACAGCCCCGGTACGGACGAGCGGCTCGCCGAGCTGCGGCGGCTGGTCGTCGCGCCCGAGCAGCGGCGGCTCGACGAACTCGAATCGCGGCTCGACGACCCGGCAAAGCGCGCCCGCGAAGTCGGCGGGGTGCTGCCCGACGCGGTGCGGCACCGGCCCGAGAACGGTCGGCTCGAGCAGGCGCTGGCGCCGATTGTCGAGGAGTCGGTCCGGGTGTCCATCCGCAAGGACGTCCGGTCGTTCGCCGACGCCTTGTTCCCGGTGATGGGACCGGCGATCCGCAAGTCCATCGCCGACACGTTCAGCCGGATGATCCAGTCGTTCAACCAGGCGGTCGAGAACAGCCTTTCGGCGCGCGGCCTTAAGTGGCGGCTGGAGGCGTGGCGCACCGGCAAACCGTTCGGCGAGGTGGTGTTGCTGCACAGCCTGGTGTACCGGGTCGAACAGGTGTTCCTCATCCACCGCGAAACCGGACTCCTGCTCCAGCACGTCGAGGCGTCGCCGGCCGCGGCCCGGGACGGTGATTTGGTGTCCGGGATGCTGACCGCGATCCAGGACTTCGTCCGCGACTCGTTTGGCACCGGCCAGGACGAGGTGCTCGACTCGTTCCGCGTCGGCGAACTGACCGTTTGGGTCGAGCAGAGCACGAGCGCGATACTGGCGGTCGTCATCCGAGGTACGCCGCCCGAGTCGCTGAAAGAGGTGGTCCGCGACGCGCTGCAGTCGGTGCAGGCGGGTTACGCCCGCGAGTTCGCCGCGTTCAAGGGCGACGCGGCCGCGTTCGAGCCGACCCGGCCGATGCTTGAGGAGTGCCTGCGGTCGCACTACGAGCGCGGCGGCAAGACCAGGGTGCCGCCCGGGATCTGGGTCGCGGCCGTGGTCATACTCGCCGGCGTAGCGGTCTGGATATGGTTCGGCGCCCGCGACGCCCGGCGCGTCCGCCACGCCCTGGCCGAGCTCGACGCCGCGCCCGGCATCACCGTCACGCAGGTCAGCCGCAGCGGCAACCGGCTGGCGATCACCGGCCTGCGCGACCCGCTGGCCGCGGACCCGGATTCGATTCTTGAGGCCAACGGCGTCAGCCCGGCGCGCGTCGTCGGCCGCTGGGGCGGGTACCAGTCGCTTGACGCGCCGATGGTGCTCGAGCGCTGCCGGGTCCAGCTCGCGCCGCCGGCGGGCGTGGAGCTGTCCTACGCCGACGGGTTGCTCTCGCTGTCCGGGGCCGCGCCGCACGCTTGGGCGGTCCAGGCGGTCGCGGGCCGCCGGTTCCTGGCTGGGGTGGACAGTCTCTCCTTCGCCGGGTTTGAGGACAGCACGCTTGAAGCAGCGCGCGCGCGGGTGGCCGCGGTGCCGGTGTTCTTCCCGCTCGGCCGCAGCGAGCCGTCGTCCGGGCAGACCGCCAAGCTCGCCGCCATCGCCGACGGCATGAGGCGGGTCATCGGCCTTGCCGAAGAGACCGGCCGGCTGGTCCAGCTTGACGTCGTCGGCCGTACCGACAGCACGGGCACCGAGGCGCGCAACGCCGAGCTTTCCGTCGAGCGCGCCGCCGTCATGGTCCGCCGGCTCGCCTTGCTCGGGCTCGACAGCACCCGGCTCTCGCCGGTCGGGGTCGGGGTGAGCCAGCCGCTCGCGCCCGAGTCGACCGAGACCGGCCGGCAGCAGAACCGCAGCGCGTCGGTCCGGGCCGCGGTCGGCGACATCGCCCGATGATCCAGAAGAAAGTCTGCCTGCTGGGCGCGTTCGCGGTCGGGAAGACCAGCCTGACGCGGAGGTTCGTGCACAGCCTGTACTCGGACAAGTACCTGACCACCGTGGGCGTGAAGATCGAGAAGAAGACGGTCGCGGCGGCAGGCCGCGAGATGGCGCTCATCATCTGGGATATCCAGGGCGAGGACGAGTTCGGCAAGATCAACCCGGCGTACCTGCGCGGCGCGTCCGGGTACCTGTTCGTGGCTGACGGGACGCGGGCCGCAACGCTCGACTCGGTCCTCGAGATCGCCCGGGCCGCCGGCGAACTCAACCCCGGCGCCGCGCGCGTTCTCGCGCTCAACAAGGCCGACCTGGCCGACAACTGGGAAATCGGCGCCGAGCGCAACGCCGGGCTGGCGGAAGCCGGCTGGACCGTGGTCAAGACCAGCGCCAAGAGCGGCGACGGGGTCGAAGACGCCTTCGGCCGGCTCGCCGGCAAACTGGTCGCCGATGCCTGAACTGCCCGCGCCGGTCCTCGAATACATCACCGGCCTTGCTGTCACCGACCGGCAGCCGGCCTGGCTCGAGGTCGACCGTGCCGGAAGAATCGTCGGCTCGGGCGGACCCTTGGCTGAGTACGGCCTGCCGGAGCTTGCGCCGGGAACCGACACCGAACAGCTTCCGTTCCTCTTCGGCCTGCTGCCGGCCGGGGACGAGCCGCTGGTCCTGCCGCGTCTCGCCGCCGGTTCGGGCTGGACCGCCGACGTCCACATCATCCGGGAACCGCAGAGCGACTGGGTCATACTGCTCGACGCGCGCAGGGAGGAAGAGGAGCGCCAGTTGCTGCAGCAGAAGGCCAACGAGCTTGCCCTGATGCACGAACGCGAGGCCCGGCTCATCGAAGAACTCGATGCCTTCTCCCACACTGTCGCCCACGACCTGCGCAACCCGCTGGCCGCGGTCGTCGGTTACACCAGCCTGATGCTTTCCGGCCCGGTCGCGGCCGACCCCGAGACGAAGCGCCAGCTCGAGATGATAATGCGCAGCGGCGACCGGATGGGCCGCATCATCGAAGAACTGCTGCTGCTCGCCGGCGTGCGCAAGACCGAACCGCAGATTGCCGAACTGGACATGGCAAAGGTGGTAGCCGAGGTGCAGGACCGGCTCGACTTCACCCTGAAGGAGGCCGGTGCCGAGGTGGTCGTCCCGGCTTCCTGGCCCGCCGCGCTTGGCCACGCGGCCTGGGTCGAGGAAGTCTGGACCAACTACATCACCAATGCCGTCAAGTACGGCGGCAAGCCTCCCCGGGTGGAACTCGGCGCCGACCCGGCGACGGACGGAATGATACGGTTCTGGGTGCGGGACAACGGGCCGGGCATCTCGAAGGAAGACCAGGCGCGGCTGTTCACCCCGCACACGAGGCTCGACCAGGTGCGCGCCAAGGGGCACGGTCTCGGGCTTTCCATCGTCCGGCGCATCGCCCGCAAGCTGGGCGGCGACGTGTTCGTCGAGAGCGCGCCGGGCCAGGGCAGCGTTTTCGGTTTCACGCTCCGGGCTGCGCGCTAGCCGGTTCAGCCGCGCAGTTCCCTGAGTTTCGCCTTTACCTCGTCGGCGTGACCCCAGGGGTTGACCTTGGGCCAGACAAAGGCGATGCGGCCCTGCGGGTCCACCAGGAACGTCGAGCGGACCGTGCCGAGGAACTCCTTGCCCATGAACTTCTTCGGCTGCCACGCGCCGTAGGCGTCGATCACCTTGTGTTCCGGGTCGGAGAGCAGGTGGATGGTCAGGTTGTGCTGCTTTGCGAACTTGCGGTGCGAGGCCGGCGAATCGGTACTGATGCCGATGACGGCAGCGTCCATACCCTCGAAGTCGGCCAGCCGCTCGGTGAAGTCGCACGCCTCCCTGGTGCAGCCGGGTGTGTTGTCCTTCGGGTAGAAGTACACAACGACCCAGCGTCCGAGGAAGTCCTTAAGGCAGGTGTCTTTATCGTCCTTGTCCGGCAGACAGAAGTCGGGCGCCTTGGCGCCCGGTGCGGGGATGCTTGTTGCCATAGCTTTCTCCTTGCTTCTTAGACCGGCCGGGCACACCGGAGTCGCAGCGCCGGCGCATACTTCGTCCGGCTGGAAACGGGCGGCGGCGCCGCGGGCACGAGGCTGGTGGTCCTGCGCTGGCGCAGGACAGCCCTTCGCCTGCCGTCTTCGTCTGCACGCCGTGCGCTGCCTCTGCGCCGTCCTCAATCCAGAATCCAAAACCCAAAACCCCAAATTCCAAATCCAAGACCCGGCGCTTTTTGCTGCGGTTCTTGCATGTCATCAGCCTCGGCGACAGCGAAGCGCACAACCACGCCGGCATCCAACGTCGCATCCTCGCCGACATCCAAGCCGACAGCGAAGCTGACATCCGGGCTGTGACCGAAGCTCAGAACCAGGCCTTCTTCCTCGCTCGCATCAAAGCCGACAACCGGGCTGAGTTCCAAGCCTTGATCCAAGCCGTGTTCCAACGTCGCATCCAGGCCTTGTTCCTCGCCTGCATCCAAGGAAAGACCCTGCCCCCCAGGCGGTCTCTGGGCCGCCCACTGGGCAGGAGCTTGAGACCCTGCTCGGTCGAACGCTGGCAGCATAACTGCTTCTGTTCCCAGAACTTCGCGGCCTCTGCGCGGCAAAGTCCGGGAGAACGAAGACCGCCCCCCGGGCCACGTGGGGGGATACGGGTGTCGACACGGCCGGCGAAACGGCCGTCGCGTCGGTCCTTCCATCGGCCGGCGAAACGACGCACGAATCCTCGGCCCGATTCTCAGCCCGAAGCGCTCTCGAACCGGCCGCTTACACGATCGCAGAAACGGCTGCTCAAGCGACCGCCGAAACGGCCGCCGAAACGGTCGAACCATCGACGCACGAAACGTCCGTCGCATCGGCTCTACGAACCCCGGTTGAATCGGCTCAGCCATCAGCCATCGCTACGGTCGAACCATCGGCCCTCGAATCCTCGCTCCCATCGACCCGCTCATCGTCCGCCGAAACGACCGCCCCATCACCTCTCCGCCACGTCGGCTTCCGACCCGCCCGCCACTCACTCTCCGCCTGCTCACTACCCGGCTGTCTGTCTCTCCTTACGCATGGCCGCTCGACCGCTGGCCTGCCCTTTCTCTTCCCTTGACTCCCTGCGCCCCGCGCCTACACTGGCAGACTATGGCGGGTCCCGAACGCACCGATTGTGGAGGATAGTTGCCGCGCATATTCGACAACATTGAACAGCAGCTTCTGCCCGCGCTGTGCGACACCCTGAAGGTTGCTGACCGGGCCGATTTCTGTGTCGGCTACTTCAACCTGCGCGGCTGGAAGCAGCTTGATTCATGCATAGAACAATGGTCTGGCGGCGAAGGTCACTGCTGCCGTCTGCTTGTAGGCATGCCCCAGCACGAGAATGAGGAGCTCCGTGTCGCACTCAGCTTGGTCGGTCGTGACGGGCTTCTGGACAACCGCACTGCCCAGCGCCTCCGCAAGGTGCTGGCGCAGGAGTTCCGCGACCAGCTGGCAGTAGGCGCTCCGACCAACGCCGATGAAGCTGGGTTGCGCCGCCTGTCAGCTCAGATAAGAGCCCGCAAAGTCATCGTCAAGCTGTTTCTCGCCCACCCCCTTCACGCCAAGCTGTACCTGCTGTTCAGGCCGGACCAGGTGAATCCGCGCGTCGGCTTTGTCGGAAGCAGCAACCTGACCATGGCCGGCCTGATGAGACAGGGCGAGCTGAATGTCGACGTGATGGAGCACGACGCAACCGCCAAGCTCGCCGACTGGTTCGAGGCGCGCTGGAACGACCACTGGTGCATCGACATCTCCGAGGAGCTGGCCAAGATCATCGATGAGAGCTGGGCGCGGGAAGACCTGATTCCGCCGTACCACATCTATCTGAAGATGGCCTATCACCTGTCCGAGGAAGCGCGGGTCGGGCTTCGTGACTTCCGCCTGCCCAAGATCTTCGGCGACAAGCTGTTTGCGTTCCAGGTGGCGGCTGTCAAAATCGCTGCCCATCACCTGAACAAACGCGGCGGCGTGGTGATAGCAGACGTTGTCGGGCTGGGTAAAACCCTTATGGCTACCGCCGTTGCCCGCATCTTCCAGGAAGATCCCTACAACCTGGAGACGCTCATCATCTGCCCCAAGCATCTCGAGCGGATGTGGGAGGGGTACCGGGAGCAGTACGGGCTGATCGCCAAGGTGATGCCGCTGAGTGTCGTTATCCGAGACCTGCCGGACACCCGGCGTTACCGGCTCGTCGTGATCGACGAGAGCCACAACCTGCGCAGCGGCGAAGGCAAGACATTCTCCGCGGTCCGCGACTACATCGAACGCAACGACAGCAAGGTGATGCTCCTGACCGCGACACCCTACAACAAGTCCTACGACGACCTGTACAGCCAGCTACGCTTGTTCGTGGCGCCGGAGAAGGACATCGGCATCCGGCCCGAGGCGCTCCTGCGCCGGATCGGCGAACCTGAGTTCATGCACCAGTACCAGTGCGCGCTGCGCTCGCTGGAGGCATTCTCATACAGCGCCGAGGCGGACGACTGGCGCGAACTGATGAGGCTGTACATGGTGCGCCGCACCCGCAGTTTCATCAAGGACAACTACGCCGAGCCGCGCGACGACCCCAAGGCGAAGCGCAAGTACCTCGTGCTCGACAACGGCACGCACGCGCCGTTTCCGACACGCGTGCCCCGGACGCTTGAGTTCCCGGTCAACGAGAAGGACAGGCACGACCAATACGCGCGCATGTACTCGGCGGAAGTCGTGGACACCATCAATCACCTCTTCCTGCCGCGCTACGGACTGGGCAACTACCTGGCGCCGGCCCCTCACGACCCGCCGACGCCGACCGAGAACAAGGTAATAGAGGACTTGAGCCGGGCCGGCAAGCGGCTGATGGGCTTCTGCCGGACCGGGATGTTCAAGCGCCTGGAGTCGAGCGGCGCCGCGTTCGAGCTATCGGTTCGACGCCACATCCTGCGCAACTACGTGTATCTCCACGCCATCAAGAAGGGTCTCGACCTGCCCATCGGCACACAGGATTCGGACCTGCTGGACACGCGCAAGACCGATTCTGACCAGCAAGTACTGGCGGCCGACGAGGATACCGACCAACAGGCCGTCGCGAACGCGGAGGCGCAGCGGCTGGCCGACGACGCCGCGTACCGCAAGCACGCGGCAGCGGTCTATGACGAGTACCAGCAGCGCGGCGGCAGCCGTTTTCGCTGGCTCAGGCCGACGCTCTTCCTTGCCGAACTCGCCCGCGACCTCAAGGCGGATGCGGACGCGCTGCTGGCGATCCTCGCCGAGATCGGGGACTGGAATCCGGGGCATGATGCGAAACTGGCGCGGCTGGAGCAGTTGCTTAAGAAGGACCACGCTACCACCAAGGTCCTGGTGTTCTCCCAGTTCGCGGACACCGTGGAGTACCTGGCCCGCGAGTTGGAACGGCGCGGAGTCAAGGCGCTGGCCGCCGCCACCGGTCAGTCCGACGACCCGACCGCGCTCGCGTGGAGGTTCAGCCCGGTCAGCAACGAGAAGCGCGACAGTATTCAGCCGGCCCACGAACTGCGGGTTCTCATCGCCACCGACGTGCTCTCGGAAGGCCAGAACCTGCAGGACTGCCACATCGTGGTCAACTACGACCTGCCCTGGGCCATCATCCGGCTGGTGCAGCGCGCCGGCCGCGTAGACCGTATCGGCCAGCAGGCCGAGGAGATACCCTGCTATTCCTTTCTGCCTGCCGACGGGGTCGAGAAGATCATCAGGCTGCGCGACCGGGTGCGCCGTCGCCTGCGCGAGAACGCCGAGGTCGTCGGCTCGGATGAAGCGTTCTTTGACGATGACAAGAACGACGCGGTCGTCAGGGACCTGTTCACCGAGAAAGCCGGCATCTACGATGACGAGAAGGACAATGAAGTGGACCTGGCGTCCCATTCGTTCCAGATATGGCAGAATGCCATCAAGCAGGACCCGAAGCTGGAGAAGACAATCACCGAGCTGCCGCCCGTGGTGTTCTCGGCCAAGGCACACCGGCCCGAGCAGGGCGGGCCGCCCGGCGCCCTTGTCTACATGAAGACCGAGGACGACTACGATGCCCTGGCTTGGATGGGCAGCGGCGGCAGCAGCGTGTCCGAGTCCCAGCACGTCATCCTCAAAGCCGCCCAGTGTCCGCCGCAAGAGCCGGCGCTTATACGTACCGACAACCATCACGACCTCGTGCGCAAGGGCGTGGAGTTGCTGATGAAAGAGGAGCGGGCCGCAGGAGGGCAGCTGGGCAAGCCCTCAAGCGCCCGGCACCGCACCTACGACCGGCTGACCCGGTATGCGGCGGAGGTGAGGGGCACGATGTTCTATACCGACGCCCTGACTCGGACCATCGACGCGATAATGCACTATCCTTTACGTCAGGCCGCTATCGACGCGCTCAACCGGCTGCTGCGCATCGGCGCGCCCGACGAGGACATAGCCCGGCTGGCGATTGCGCTCTGGGAAAAGGACGAGCTCTGCCTTGTGCCCCAGGACGGCGAGGAAGTCGAGCCGCGCATCATCTGTTCGTTGGGTCTCAAGCCAAAGGAGTAGTGGATGAAGCTGGACCGGGAACGCGCACGAACGTACCTCAAGGGATTCGACTTCTCCGGTCTGTTCACCCAGTGCCTCGGCTGGGACAGCGACAGCGCGAACGTGCAGGTGCAGGTTGACGGGCAGGACTATCGGCTGCAGATGCTGGCCGACAAGCGCGGGGTCAAGGCGCTGGTGTGCGAGATTCCGACCGGCGCGCAGTTTCCCGACTACGCCATCCGGTGCAAGATAGACAATCGCGTCACCCGTTATGCCCGCGAGCATCTCATCATCTACCATGACTCAGGCAAGACGCTCCAGGTCTGGCAATGGGTCAGACGTTCGGCTGGGATGCCGGTGGTTAGGCGCGAGCAGCACCTACACACCGGCCAGTCCGGCGAGGCCCTAGTGCAGCGCCTGGAGGCGATGGTCTTCACGCTCGAGGAAGAAGAGTGGCTTACGACCGTCGGGGTTCTCGAGCGCCTTGCCGAGAGCAACCTGTATGCTGACAAGGTATCCAAGAAGTTCTACGACCGGTTTAGGGATGAACACGCGAGATTTTTGAAGTTTCTCGGGGGTGTCCCGGAAGAGCATCTGCGGCGCTGGTACGCCTCGGTCATGCTCAACCGACTGATGTTCATCTACTTCATCCAGAAGAAGGGCTTTCTGGCCGGAGACGTGGACTATCTAAAGAACAAGCTAGCCGAGAGCAAACGCCGGGGCAAGGACCAATTCTACAGCGAGTTGTTGTGCCCGCTCTTCTTCGAGGGCTTCGCGAAGAAGGAAGAGGATCGCAGCCAGAAGACGCGCAGTCTGCTCGGTCGGGTGCCCTATCTGAACGGCGGCATCTTCGAGAAACACCAGATTGAGAAACAACATGGCAGGACCATCGAGGTTCCCGACAAGGCGTTTGACGCGCTATTCGCCTTCTTCGACGAGTATAACTGGCACTTGGATGAGCGGCCGCTTACTGCAGGTGATGAAATCAACCCCGACGTTCTCGGCTACATTTTTGAGAAGTACATCAATCAGAAGCAGATGGGCGCGTACTACACAAAAGAGGATATCACCGAGTACATCGGCCGGAACACCATCGTGCCGCGCCTGCTAGACCTTGCGAGGAAGGAGTGCAAAGCCGCGTTCGAGGGCGAGCAGTCGGTGTGGCGCTATCTAGTCGAGAATCCGGACAGGTACATCTTCGAGCCAGTTCGCCGCGGCGTCATCAACGCGGATGGTTCGGTTCTGCCCGAGTCGAAACTGCCCGGCTTTGTGCAGGACGGGATGCGCGACCCAAAGAAGCGGATGTGCGAGAAGCGATACAACCTCGGTGACGCCGAGTTGTCCGACGAGAAGGGCAACAGACTCACCCTTCCGTCCGAAACTTGGCGCGAGTACGTGGCCCGCAGGCAGCGGTGTCTGGGACTGCGGCAGAAACTTGCCAAGGGCGAAGTCAAGGATGTCAACGACCTAATAGTCCTCAACTTGGACATCAGGCGGTTCGCACAGGATGTAATAGAGAACAGCGAAGGTCGTGACCTGCTGAAGGCATTCTGGCAGGCAATAGAAGGTCTGTCAGTGCTCGACCCGACCTGCGGTTCAGGCGCGTTCCTCTTTGCCGCGCTGAACGTTATCTGTCCTCTGTACCAGGCCTGTCTTACACGGATGCAGGCGTTCGTCACAGACCTTGAGCAGTCCGGCGTGAAGCACAGTCCGAAGAAGTATGACGACTTCCGCATGGCGCTGGAACAGGCGGCCAAACACCCCAGCGAGCGCTATTTCATCCTGAAGTCAATCGTCGTCAACAACCTCTTTGGTGTGGACATAATGGATGAGGCCGTGGAAATCTGCAAGCTGCGGCTGTTCCTCAAACTCGTGGCGCAAGTCGAGCCCGACACGGCCAAGTCCAACCTCGGTGTAGAACCACTGCCTGATATTGACTTCAATATTCGCGCCGGCAACACGCTAGTCGGCTACGCGACCTACGACCAGGTCAAGCGGGCATTCTCTGGTGGCAAGCGGGACGACGGGAGCGCCACGTCAGGAAGGCTCGACTTCGAGGATGCGATGGGTGCTATCGAAGGCAGGGCACGCGAGGTCGAACGGCTGACGACACTATTCCGCCGGCAACAGACTGAGTACGGCGGCGCAGTCACGACACAGGACAAGGATGTTCTTCGCCAGCGCCTCCGCGCACTAGAGCATGAGCTGAACATCCATCTTGCGCGAGAGTACGGCAGGGTCCAGCAGAAACCAGCGGACCTTAGCCTGTGGCGCGAGGCCCACAAACCGTTCCATTGGTTCATTGAGTTCTACGGCATCATGAAGTCTGGTGGCTTTGACGTCATACTCGGCAACCCCCCCTTCGTTGAATACTCAGAAGTTCGAGACGAGTACTCAATCCTAGGGTTCTCCACAACTCAGTGCGGGAACCTGTATGCCTACGTTATGGAGAGGTCCTATGACATTATCGCCGAGCACGGCAGGTTCGCGATGATAGCCCCGCTAGCTTCATTCTCAACATCCCGGATGGCCCCACTTCGGCAGTTGTATGTGACCAACAGCAGCATCCTATGTCTCAGTAGCTATGAGGCTACATCCAATCCCACCATACTCTTCGTCGGCGTCAAGATACAGCTGTCCATACTGGTCTCCCAGAAGCAGCAGAACCGCAAGGCGCGACAACTGACCACGAGTTACCTACGGTCATTTGCGGAGGAGCGAAACACGCTTTTCCCGCGTATCGCCTACTGCTCCCCGTTCGAGCACTCAGGCCGCAACGCCCGAGTGCAGGTTCCTCTCGAGCTGGCCCTCTTGGCGAAGCTTTATGCAAAGCCAGGGCGGGTGGCCGGTCACATAGCTGACTCCGGCAGACCCAACCTATACTACCGCAACATGGGCAACTTCTTCTTCAAACTAGCGTTTCCCTCAGAGCCTCCGTTCTTCAGAAACGGCAGAAAGGAGGAGTCATCTACGGTAGGCGGCCTCCGCCTCCTACCGGATCTTGACCCCAGAATAGCGGTGGCGGTCGTCAATAGTACGCTCTTCTACTACTACTGGGTTCTGTTCACGGACTGCTATCATCTCTCAAGACAAGACATCGCGGACTTCCCGCTTTCTGGTCACGGTATGAAGGATTCCGTCAGGGCCGAATTGGTGAAGCTCGGCGAGGATTACGCCCATTCTCTGGATGCTTGTGCCGTCTGGCGGCATGAACGAAAGAAGGACGGCACTGAGAAGAAGTACAAAAGGTACTTCCCGCAGCAGTGCAAGATGTTATCAGACAGGATTGACCGAACGCTGGCCAAGCATTACGGATTCACGGACGAGGAATTGGACTTCATCATCAACTACGACATCAAGTACCGCATGGGCCGGAATGCCGGAGACAGGGAGAACGAAGGTGACGATGGGCGGTAGCTGTGTCTAGCATTGTATTTCTGGACGAGACGGGCAGCCTGAATCTTGAGTTGCGGGATGAGGCGTTTCCGCTGTTTGCGCTGACGATGCTGGTCGCGGACCGGGAATACTATGCCCGTACGATAACGCCCGCGATCGTCGAGTTGAAGCTGAAGTACTTCAACCACGACGCAGTGATTCTGCATTCGCGTGACATTCGCAAGGCGCAGCACGCTTTCGGGATTCTGACCAACCCGGACCTGCGACAGACCTTCATGGCCGACCTGACTGCGTTGATGCGCGACCTGGACTACCGGTGGATTACAACGGTTGTCCGACTGCAGCATCACCGCGAGCGGTACGGCGTCAACGCCGAGAATCCGTATGACCTGGCACTGACGTTCTGCCTAGAGAGACTGCTGCCGCTTCTGGAAGACGACAAGCAGACCGAGGTGACACTGGTCGCGGAGGCGCGGGGCCGTCGCGAGGACAAGGAGCTTGAACTCGTGTTCCTGCGCACCGTGAATGACGGCACCAGTTACGTATCGAGCGAGCGGTTCCGCGCAGTCAGATTCAAGCTGGTGTTTGCGGAGAAGTGTACGAACGTCATCGGCAACCAACTTGCCGACCTGGTCTGCTATCCTGTTGCGCGACACGTGTTGGCGCCGGACAGACCGAATCTACCCTATGTCGTGCTCGGGCCCAAGATGTATCAGGGTCGCGGTATGGTGCGGGGTCTGAAGGTGTTCCCGTGAAAAGCAAACGCCCCGGCTCTCACCGGAGCAGTTTGCCGACCGGGAATCCCCAGTCCAAACCTAGTTGTATTGTATCGGGCCGCGACCGGTTGTCAACAAGCCCACGACCCAACAATCTCGCCGGAGATATAGGGGTGCCGGTCCTCAGACCAGCGCTCACACGGCATGAAGCCGAATTTCGTCCCCGGTCACAGAATAGTAGCCTCTAGCTCGGCCGTGTCAAGCACTCGACAATCCCTCGCGGTTGCCGGCCGAGAGTGCGCAGCCATGGGCGAACCAAGCCTGCTGGATACGTCCAGACTGGCCCTCTTCTGTTCTATCAAGTGCCCGGGCGAGCTGATTCTCAAGCTGTTTGACCTCGCCAAGGAGTTGCGTGACAAGCGCGTGCCGGTCGTCAGCGGGTTCCATGCGCCGATGGACAAGGAGTGCTTCGATATCCTCCTGCGCGGCAAGGGGCCGGTAGTCTGGTGTCCCGCGCGAAGCATCGACAAGATGAGGCTGAGCAGCGAGGAGAAGAAAGCAGTGGATGAAGGCCGCTTGCTGATTCTGTCGCCCTTCCCGGCGAAGCAGCGCCGTATCTCCGCAAAGCAGGCCGAAGAGCGCAACCGCTTCGTTGTCACACTGTCCGAGCGCGTCTTCGTCGCGTACGCAGACCCTGGCGGCAAGACCGAAACCCTCTGCCGCGAGGTCGTTGCCTCCGGCATGCCGCTTCTCACCTTCGCCAGCCGGCATAACGAGAATCTGCTGGCCCTAGGAGCACAGGGGAAATCTGGGGACGTTGGGGCTGTTGAAAAAGGCCCCCTGTCTGTCACCCTGAACGGAGTGAAGGGTCTCTAAGTCACGCAGTCTCGGCGCGGACGAGATTCTTCGCTGCGCTCAGAATGACGAAGAGAGGTTTCTCAACAGCCCCACGTTACCCGTTTTCCGTAATCAGAGCGTGTCAGGGGCAAGAGCAGCTTACAGCCGACAGCTTACAGCCAGCAGCCGTCGGCAGAAGACAGAGCGACCCAGGAGAATTGTGAAGAGTGAATGGTGAAGAGCGAAAGGGGGGAGAACGGCTAGAGCTGTTCCCAGTCTTCGCGCCCGACGTCGGCCTTATGTGGGTTGGGAAGCGTGATCGTCACGCCGTCGCGGTACATGAACTGGTGACGGCCGCCGGAGTAGGGCCCGAGATACCCAAGTTGTCTGAGGTGTTTGACCAGATCGCTCCGACTGACCGGGCCGAAGCGCGGCATCAGGCGACTTCGGCGACCTGTAGTTTTATACCGCCGGCCTCGGGCAGCGGCAGGTTGCGCGAGACGCGGAAGAGAATCCAGTCTTCGAGCGTGCTTTCCAGTTCCGTGCGGCAGTCTTCCAGGACGCCGGCATTGGCATAGACCCCTTCGAACCCCGGTATCTCGCCGTAGAACGTGTGGTCGTCCGGCAGGATCTCGTATCGGGCCGTCTTCATCGCGGCGCGGATGTAGCTGGTAAGCATCGACCTATTACACCCTAGTCCGGGCCGGTTGTCAAGGGCGCAAGACCGGGGCTCCACGGTGCGGCAGGAGAGAGTAGTGAGTTGTGAAGAGTGAAAGGGGATGGATGACAGACGAAGGCAGAAGCCAGAGCGCAGAAGGCAGAAGAAGGGAGGAGGGCGGAGAAACCAGAAATCAGATATCAGAGACCAGAGAGCAGAGAGGGCGGAGGGCCAAGGCAAGTCAAAAGGCAAAGGTCAAAAGGCAGAAGCCAAAGCGAGAGCGGGCGAAGGCAGAAGCTAGAAGGCCGACGGCCGAGGACGGATAGAGCAGAAGTCAGAGACCAGAGACCAGATATCAGAAAGGAACGTGGCAAGTCAGAAGCCAAAAGGCAAAAGTCAAAAGCCAGAGCGAAGGCGGGACGAACCGGTCTCAGTCAGGGTAGCCGGAGGGATTCCGGCGGTGAAACTGCCAGGCGTCGTGAATCATGTCGTCGAGCGTCTTCGCCGGACGCCAGCCGAGCTCCTTATCTTCTCCGATGATGCGATGAGCGAGAGCGCGCCAGCCCGACCGGCTATTCAATCACCAGTTTGGCGCGGGCGCTGCGGCCCGACTGCTCTATCGTGACAACGTAGCTGCCGGCGGCGAGCGGCCGCCCGCGGGAGTCGGTGCCGTCCCAGTTGGCGGCGTGGGTGCCGGGCGCGCGCGTTTCCTGCCAGTCGCGCAGCGACCGGCCGGCGATGTCGCGGATGCAGATGCGCGCGGTGCCGTCAGTAATTGTGGTGTACTGAATGACTGGTCTGGGGCCGGCCAGCACCAGCAGGTTCAGTCCCGGGCCGAACCCCTGCGCGGGCTCTCTTACCGCGGTCGGCAGGCTGCCGAATGAGAACACGAGCACCGGCCGGTCGGCGGTCGGAATGCCGAGCGCGGTCTGGATGGCCGCGCGTTCGGCCGGGGTGAGCGGGGCGAGGACGTGGCCGGCCAGTCCCAGTATCCGCGCCTGCAGCAGGTAGTGCAGGGCCACGAACCCGGCTTCCATTGTCTGCCAGGCGTTGGTCGTGTCCGTGACCGAGAGCACGATGTACCCGGGCGCGGTCGCGGGCAGGCGGGGGCAGGCGGCGCGGAGCTGGCCGCGGCGGTCGCCGCTGGTCAGGAGTTCGAGCCGGTGGTCGCTGGTCGTGAGCCCGGAGCCGGGCGGCAGCCGGTTGTGGTAGCGGAACACGGCGGTGTCGGCCGCGAGGTAGATGCGGCGCGTCAGGTAGTAGTTGGCGACCGCGGACGGCACGGTCAGGCCGCGCTTGCTGATGGGCTGGTGAGGCGTGACGCCGTAGCCCGCCCAGAGCAGTTGCGATACGTCAGCGAGCGGGGGCAGCGCGGCAGCGAAGAGCGTGTCCTGCGTGAGGCCGGCGAGCGCAAGTTCGAAGGTGTCGGCGCCGGTCGCGCGCGGCCGGGGCAGGGTCGAGTCCGACGACACGGCGACGCAGGAGTCGGTCAGGCCGGTCATCGCACCCTGGCCGTAGACGTTGACCATCTGGATGGTGTGGGCCGGGTTCCAGTTGCTGTTGGCGTGGTTGGCGGCGAAGGCCATCGGGCAGAGACCGACGCTGCCGCTGCCCCGGCGCCAGAACGCGACACCCGCGAGCAGGCCGGCTTCGATGGCGAGCCCGGCGTCCTCGGGACGGGTGACGGCGATGCCGACTTCGAAGGCCGAGTTCGAGCTGTAGCGGTGGTTGCCGGCGAGGTGCAGGTCGAGGGCGTGGCTGTCCGGGTCGTAGGTGTAGACGTTCTCCGGCGTGGCGACGTAGTACTCGCGGTACGCGCCGGCCAGCGCGGGCGCGCGGTGCATCGCCCAGAGGACGTTAGCGAGCACCTGGCGCGATAACGAGCTGGTGAACCCGGAATGGACCGAGTAGCGGCTGTTGGCGATGATCTCGAACGAATTGGGGTTGGCGACCGGCGCGGGCAAGCTGTCGGCCAGGCACGGGCCGGCCAGGGCCAGGATGACCAGCAACGGCCAGGTCGCCGGGTTCATTGAGCCAGTCTAGTCCGCGCCCGGGGCGCGTCAATGTCAGTCGGGGTAACCGGCCGGGTTGCGGCGGTGAAACTGCCAGGCGTCCTGAATGATGTCGTCGAGCGTCTTGGCCGGACGCCAGCCGAGTTCCTTCCTTATCTTCTCCGATGATGCGATGAGCGCCGGCGCGTCGCCGGGCCGGCATTCGGCCATGCGCACCGGGATCTTGCAGCCGGTCACCTTCTCCGCGGCGGCGAAGACCTCGCGGTTGGTGTAGCCGTTCTGGGACCCGAGGTTGAAGATGAGGGATTCTGGGTTTTGGGTTTTGGATTTTGGATTGGACAGGGCGTCAAGCGCCAGCAGGTGGGCGCGGCAGAGGTCGTGGACGTGGATGTAGTCTCGGACGCAGGTGCCGTCCTTGGTCGGGTAGTCGTCGCCGTAGATCTCGAACACCCGGCCGGGCTCGAGCGCGGCCTTGAGGATGAGCGGGATCAGGTGGGTTTCGGGCCGGTGGTCTTCGCCCAGGCCGTCGAACGCGCCCGCCACGTTGAAGTAGCGCAGGCAGGCGTAGCGCAGGCCGTAGGCCCGGTGATAGGAAGCGAGCAGTTCCTCGAATACCCGCTTGGTGTCGCCGTAAGGGTTGGTCGGCAGCAGCGGCGCGTCCTCGGCGACCGGCACCTTGTCCGGCTCGCCGTACACCGCGGCGGTGGATGAGAAGACGAAGTTCGAGATCCGTGCCTGGCCGACCGCGTTGAGCAGTGCGATACCCTTCCGGACGTTGTTGTCGAAGTACAGGTCCGGTTTCTCGACCGACTCGGGCACGCGGATGAAGCCGGCGAAATGGAGGACGGCATCGTATGAAGGGACTGGGGACTCGGGACCGGGGACTTGGGAGAAGAGCCGATTCAGAACCAGCTCATCGCCGACGTCGCCGACCACGAGCTTGGCGCCATTCGATACCGCCGACCGGTGGCCGTAGGACAGGTTGTCGAGAACCGTGACTTCGTGGCCGGCGTCGAGCAGCAGCCGGGTCATGACCGAGCCGATATAGCCCGCGCCGCCGGTGACCAGCGTTCTCACAGGGCCAATATACCGATTACCGCGGCCGAGGCAAGGCGCTCTCAGCGAGTGAAAACAATCTTTTCCCTGTGCCCGGCGGGTGCGCCCTCGAGCTGAATGAAATAGATGCCCGGCGATACGCGCCGGCCGCGTGCGTCGGTAGCGTCCCAGAGAACGGAGCTGACAGCCGATAGCTCACGGCTGACAGCCAGGACCCGTACGCGCCGGCCCGATGCATCGAAGACCTCGATGCTGTTCGGGCTGTCGGCTGTGAGCTGTAAGCTGATAGCTGTCGTCGTCCGGAACGGGTTGGGCCAGGCACGGATGCCGGTGCTCAGCCCGGGCCGGGATGGGCCGGCAATGCCCAGGCCGGTGGCGAGCAGGACCGAGACGGAGCTCGAGCCGTAGTTGGCCACGATCAGGTCGAGCGCGCCGTCGCCGTTCAGGTCGGCGGTGCCCGAGCCCCACGGCGTTGTGCCGGTCGCGTATGGTTCGGGCGGACCGAACTGGCCCGCGCCGAGGTTGGGAAGGACGCTAACGGTCGTTGCGGACATCGCCGTGACCGCGAGGTCGATGTCGCCGTCGCCGTTCCAGTCGCCGCAGGCAAAGCCGCGGCTGGTCGAACCGGCCGGGAAGGTGTCACGGGGCAGGAACGAACCATCCTGGTCGTTGAACAGGACTGATATCGACGACCCGCCGGCGGAAGACACCGCGAGATCGACGGCCGCGTCGCCGTTCAGGTCGACTGCCGCAGCGCCTTCAGGGCTGGAGCCGCAGTCGAAGTTGGCCATGCGCGGGAAGTGGGCCGCCCCGTCGTTCCAGAGCACGGTAACGTTGTTGTTGCCCGCGTTGGCGATGCACAGGTCCATGTCCCCGTCTTCCTCCACGTCGGTGATGGCGATGCCCCGCGCCCACGAACCGGCCGAGTAGCTCGTCGGGCTGCCGAGCGCGCCGGTACCGTCGTTGAGGAGCACCTTGACGTTGTTCTGCGAGCCCCAGCCGTCGGTGAGGACGACGTCACAGTCGCCGTCCGAGTCGAGGTCGGCACCGGACACGCACTGGCCGAGCACCGCCGGCGTGTAGGAGTGCGCTACCGAGAAGTTCCCGCCGCCGTCATTCTTGAGCACCTCGAGGTGCGAGGTGCCCGGCTCGTTGTGGAACACGACTAGGTCCACGTCGGCGTCAGCGTCGAGGTCGGCCGCGAACACGGATATCGGGTCGCCGGCGACATTGGTGTATTCCGGGGCGGCGAACGCACCCGAGCCGTCGTTGCGCAGCAGGCAGGCCGCGGCCGGCGAGTTGGCGGTGGTGACGACGTCGACGTCGCCGTCACCGTCGAAGTCGGCAAGCACCGTGCCGCGCGGCTCGCCGCCGGTCGGAAAGCTGCTCGTGCTGCCGAATGCCCCGGAAGAGGCGGTCCCGACATCGGCGACAAAGCTCCAGGTGAAGCCGGCGAGGTTCGTGCCGTTCGCGCCTAGGATATCGGGCGTGAGCGTGGTGAAGATGTACTCGCCCGGGGCGAACGCGACGCGCGGGTCAAGCACCGCCACGAGGCTCGTGGTGTCGAAACGGATCGGGCCGCGGTAGGCGCCAGACAGGCTGCCGCTGCAAATGAAGCTGGTCGAGTCGAGCGTCCCGGACTGCACGCGCAGGTTGAAGGTCGCGCGCGGGCTGGTGGTGTCCGGCACCGCGACTTCGTGCGGGTCCGGCTCGGTGGCGATGACCGCCAGCCGGTCGTCGTTCTTCAGCACCGCGATGCGGATACCGGAGTACCGGCCCACACACAAGTCGATGTCGCCGTCGTTGTCCAGGTCCCCGGCGGCGAGGCTGAGCGGGTCGGCGCCCGACGGCCACTGCACGGCCGTGCCGAACATCCCTGAGACGATGCCGAACAGGACCGACAGCGAGTTGCCGGTCTTGTTGGTGACCGCGAGGTCGAGCACGCCGTCAGCGTTGCAGTCCGCGGCCGCGATGAAGCGGGGCGAACCGCCGGTCAAGTAATTGTCCCGGCCGGTGAATGCCCCGGACCCGTCGCCGAAAAGCACCGAGACAGTGCTTGCGCCCGAGTTGGGTACCGCGGCGTCGAGCACGCCGTCCTGCCAGAAGTCACCCAGCGTGACCGAGTAGGGCGCCGAGCCGGTCGCGTAACGTCCTCTGGACGTGAACGAGCCGGTGCCCGAACCGAGCAGTACGGCCAGGTCGTTTGAGTTCAGGTTCGCACTAACAAGGTCCGGAAAACCGTCGTTGTTGAGGTCGCCGGCCGCAATGCCGTTCGGGCCGTCGCCGGCCGGGAACCGGACCGGGACAGCGAACGTTCCGTCGCCGTTACCTGAGAGCACGGCCACCGAGTCGGCGGCGAAGCAGGCGACCGACAAATCCAGGTCGCCGTCCGAGTCGAGGTCGGCAACCGCGAGTGCAGTCGGCGCCGAGCCGGCCGGGTAGTTCACCGCCGGGTCGAAGTCGCCGCCGCCCCGGCCCATGAAGACCGAGACCGAGTTCGAGCCGTAGTTGCCGGCGGCGAGGTCGATGACCGAGTCGGAGTCGAAGTCGGCGGCGACGGCCGCGCGCGGGCCGGTGCCCGCCGCAAACCAGGCCGGCGGGTCGAAGGTGCCGTCGCCGTTGCCCAGGCGGACCGCCAGCTGGTCTGAACCGTCACACACCTGAACCAGGTCGAGGAAGTTGTCATTGTCCAGGTCAGCACAGAGCAGGTGCGTCGGGCCGGAGCCGGCGGCGAAGCTTGATGTGTCCGAGAACCGGCCCGAGCCGCCATCAACCGCTGTCGCGAATGACCAGGAACAGCCCGGGAAGGTGTCGCCGGACAGGGACCGGATGCCCCGGCTCAGTGTGACGGTCGCGGGCTCGCCCGGGCAGAGCGCGGTGGCCGGCGAGAGCGTGGCCACTTTGGCGACGCTGTCGTAAGCCAGGACGGCCGGGACGGTGCCGGTGTAGCTGCCGCGGAGAGTGAAGCTGCGCCGGTCCAGCGTCGCCGGGTTGACGGCCTTACTGAAGCCGGCCTGGACCTCGGCCTCCAGTTCGACGTTGAGTTCGTTCGGAGCGGGCACGAGCAGGGTCAACTCGAAGCGCGCCGACGGAGCGGCCGGACCGCCAAATGCGCCCATGTCGTTGCGCGTGCCGTCGGGGTCGTTGTACTGCGGGGCCGGGTTGCCGGAGTCGATGCAGGGCGAGCCGGGCGAGAGGTGGAAGTCGAGGGCCGCGGTGTCGACGAACATCGGGTCGCGCGAGATACTGCCGATGCCCGGGGTTGCCTGCTGGTAGTTGGTGGCGTTGCCCCAGACGTCGTTGTAGGTGAGCGTCGGCGGCGAACCGCCGGAGGGGCCGTAGATGCCGAAGAGCGAATGGCCGGTGACGATGTTGTTCATGAACAGCGGGCCATAGCCGGAGTTGTCGTAGAAGCCGATGCGGTTGGCGTGGATGGTATTGTTGACGACGGTCGCGTAGCAGCCGACCGAGATGCCGTCGTAGGTGTTCTTCGTCACCACGCAGTTGTGGATCGACGCCGATGAGCCGTTCCAGAGCGCGATGCCCTGGTCGTTGCCGGTGACGAGGCAGTTGCCGATGTCGGGCTTCGCGCCCGAGTTGCAGAAGATGCCGCCGCCGCCGGGCATGCCGCCGCCGTTCACCGCGCCGGTGATGGTGAAGCCTTCGAGCTTGGTGTCCGGGCCGATGGCGTTGCCGACCGCGCGCACCACGTCGCCGGGGTTGCCGCCGCCGTCGATTATCGAGCGGCCCGTCCCTGCGCCGCGCACGGTCACCGAAGCCTTGAGGTTGATTTCCTCCGGGTAGGTGCCGGCGGCGACGAGCACGATGTCGCCGGGGCCGGCGGCGTCGATGCCGGCCTGGATGGTCGGGTACTCACCGGGGACGTGGATGATGCTGCCGAGGCCGCAGCCGATAACTGCCAGAATGCCGATGGCCAGTCGTTTCATCGTTACCTTCTTTCCCGCCGGGCGGCGGAGCAGGGCTCAAGCATCGCTGTCTATAATCCACTATACCGCATGCCTTGCCGTTGACAAGGCGGCTGTTTGTGGGTTGCGGCCGGGCGCAGTATAATGCTGCACCGAGAGGAGCGCATCCGACCATGAAGCGCCTGTTGTTTCTCTTGCTTGCCGCCGGCCTGGCCCGGGCCGGGTTCACGAGGATTGACACAGGTGACATCGCCAATGACAGCGGTTGGACCTATGGCTGCGCCTGGGCCGATTACTCGGGCGACGGCTACCCGGACCTTTTCCTGGTCAACAACCGGACACAGGACAAGAACAACTCGCTCTACATCAACCGGCGCGACGGCACTTTCCGCCGGGTGCTGGTCGGGCCGGTGGTGACCGACGGCGGCAGTTCGTACGGCTGTGCCTGGGGCGACTATGACAACAGCGGCCTGCCGGGCCTGTTCGTCTCGAACTACAACGAGAACAACTTTCTCTACGCAAACAACGGCGACAGCAGTTTCACCAAGGTGACAGCCGGCCGGGTCGTGACCGATGGCGGCAAGTCGACCGGCTGTGCCTGGGCCGACTATGACTGCGACGGCCGGTTGGACCTGTTTGTCTGCAACCGGGGCGAGATGAACTTCCTCTACCACAACGACGGCGGCGCGTTCAGCCGCGTCACCAGCGGCGCGATCGCCACCGACGTGGACAACACTTCGGGCTGTGCCTGGGCCGACTATGACAACGACCGGCTGCCGGACCTCATCGTCGCCAACGTCCAGACACCCTGCTGCCTCTATCACAACGAAGGCGGCGGCACCTTCAGCAAGGTCACCTCCGGCCCGCCGGTCACCGACACGTCGTTCTGCAACGGCGCGAGCTGGGGCGATATGGACAACGACGGCGACCTGGACCTGTTCGTCGCGACCGGCGTGCTCGGGATGTACCCTGACCTGCTCTATCGGAATGACGGCGACGGCACATTCACCAAGGTCACCGACTCGCCGGTCGTCCGGGACCCGACCTGGTCCGGCGGCGGCGCGTGGGCGGACTGGGACAACGACGCGGACCTGGACCTGTTCGTCGGCGGCTATGACGGCCATAACCGGATGTACGAGAATGACGGCACCGGTACGTTCACCAGTGTCGACACCGGCGTCGTCGTGGCCGACGGCAACTACATCATGGGCTCGGCCTGGGCTGATTATGACCGGGACGGAGACCTGGACCTGTTCACCGCGCGCAACAACTTTTATGGCGGTGCGAGCCGGCTGTTTCGCAACGACGGCAACGGCAATTCCTGGCTCGGGGTGACCTGTATCGGCACGGTTTCGAACCGTGGCGGGGTCGGCGCGCGGGTGCGGGTCCGCTCGGACGTGCGCGGGCAGAGCGTCAGCCAGATCCGCGAGGTCACGACCCAGAGCGGCGGCGGCAACAGCGGTGAGAGCGAGCCGATCGCGTCGTTCGGGCTGGGTGACGCTTCAATAGTCGATTCGCTGGTCGTGCTGTGGCCCTCGGGCCTGACCGACATCCTTACGGATGTTGCAGTCAACCGGTACCTGGCAGTGACCGAAGGACAGACGGCCATCACTGAACCGGGATACGGCACTCCGAGTGCGAATAGCCGGGCAGCCTCGGTAGCCAGTGGCAGCCTGCGACTGGCAGGCCCGGGCCGGCTGCTTGATGCCGCAGGCCGCGAGGTGATGCCGCTGGCGCGCGGGGAGAACGATGTCCGGCAACTGCCGCCCGGCGTATACTTCGCGCACCAAACGGGAGCCGCCGGACAGACTCCGGGCAGCGTGCGCAAGGTCGTAGTCACTGACTAGGAGGTACTGATGCGTTTTCGCGCTTTGCTGGCTGCAGTCCCCTTGCTGCTTGCGACGTCGGCCAGCGCCCAGTGGGAGCCTGACTTCAGGCTGACCGTGAACTCGAGCTACTCATACACGCCCTACAACAATGCCCGCTGCGTTGCAGGCCTGCCCGGGGGGATACTTCACGTCGTGTGGTACGACGGCCGCGCCGGCCAGTGCGAGATTTTCTACAAGCGCTCGACTGACGACGGCACGACCTGGACCGCGGACACAAGAATCACCAACACGCCCGGCAACTCCGACTACCCGTCGGTCGCCGTGCAGGATTTGTTCATCCACGTGGTCTGGATGGAAAACGATGCCGGCGAATGGGAGGTGTACTATGTGCGCTCGACCGACGGCGGCGCGACCTGGGGTGAGGAAACCGCGCTTACCAACGCCCCGGAGTACCAGTGGTTTCCCTGTGTCGCGGTCAACGGCGACAATGTCTACGTGGTCTGGTACGACACGCGCGACGGCGGCAACGGCGAGGTCTACTTCCGGCGCTCGCCCGACCGCGGGGCGACGTGGAACGCCGAGGCACGGCTGACGAACGAGTCCAACGCCTCGTGCTATCCTTCAGTCACCGCCGCCGATTCCCTGGTTCACGTCATCTGGGAAGACACCCGGACGTACTTCGACATCTGGTACAAGCATTCCACCGACCGCGGCGCTACCTGGTCCCAGGACATCCAGCTCACCAGCGACCCGGGGGCGTCGTCATTCCCGGCGAGCTGGACCGAGGGGTCGGACATCTACGTCGTGTTCGAGGACAATCGGGCGGGCAATGGCGAGATATTCTTCAAGCATTCGTCGGACAACGGCCAGTCCTGGTCCGATGACACCCGGCTGACCGACGCGGCCGGGCTGTCGTCCTACGCCGAAGTCGTTTCCTCGGGAGAGCACCTGCACGTCGTCTGGCAGGACCAGCGCGACGGCGGCAGCCCGGAAATCTACTACAAGCACTCGTCGGACAAGGGTCTGACATGGGAAACCGACGTGCGGCTGACCAGCGACACGGCCCGGTCGCTGCTGCCATGCGTCGCGGTGACCGACTCGGCAGTCCACGCGGTCTGGGAAGACACGCGCGACGGCAACCTCGAGATTTACTGCAAGCGTAACCGTACCGGCAGCGTGGCGCTGGCAGAAGGCGATAGACCGCACCTCGGTGACGCGCCTCATGCCGCATCGTTAGTTACGGGCGTGCTCAACTGGAACGGCGTATCGCTGCGTGCGGATTTGCTGGACGCGACCGGACGAAAAGCGATGACCGTGCGCTCCGGGCCTAATGATGTCGGCTGGCTGCCGGCCGGTGTCTACTTCGTGCGGCCCACAGGAGTCCGCTCTCATCCCGCGACCAAGGTAGTCATCAGGTAGCATAGAACGGCAGCGCGGGGCGGGAAACTCCGCTCCGTGACCGCACGCGGTTCTGGCAGCTTGACACGTCGCTCCAAGCAGGCGTATAATGCCGCCGGAGTTGACGGTCGTCCCGGTGCTGACAGCGCCGGCATGACGGACGGCCGCAAACAACTCGTTTTCTGCAAACAGGAGGTATGGATGCGTGTATCAGCGTCGTTGTCGGTCGTACTGTTCGTCGGAGTTTCAATCCTCACAACCGGGTCCGCCAATGCTTTCCCGACTCCGCCGGTCCTCATCGACTCGGGCGTGAGCTTCGCAAGGTCGGACCGGGACCAGCGCTTCCCGTCGGCCGCGTTCGACGGCACGAACTGGCTGGTGGTCTGGGAAGATACCCGGGGCGACCGGGAAGCGGTGTGGGCCGCGCGCTTCAGCTCGGCCGGAGTGCTGATTGACTCGGGCGGCATCTGCGTAGCCGACGACGAGGACAGCCGAACCGGGCCGGAAGTGGCGTTCAACGGCACGAACTTCCTCGTGGTCTGGGAGGACGGGCGCAACCACTCCTATGACATCTACGGGGCGCGGGTGACGCCGGCCGGCGCGGTGCTCGACCCGGACGGGATCATGATATCGCGGTCGAACGAGACCGACGAATACCCGGCGGTCGCGAGCAACGGGTCCGAGTTCCTCGTGGTCTGGGAGGATGACCGGAGCCCGGGCACCGACCGCGACATCTACGCGGCCCGGGTGAGCGGCAGCGGCCAGGTGCTGGACACGGTCAACATCGCGGTCGCGACCGGCGCGGACCGGCAGGAGTACGCGGCGGTCGCGAGCTATTCGGGCGGGTACATGGTGGCGTGGAACGACTGGCGCAACCGGGCCACGACCGACGGTGACGTCTATGCCTGCCGGGTTTCAACCGCCGGCGCGGTGCTCGACCCTTCGGGTATCGCGGTGGCGCGCGCCGCCGAGGCGCAGGAGTACCCGATGCTGGTGTCGGGAGGCGCCAACTGCCTCATCGTCTGGGGTGACGACCGCAACGGCTCGGGCGACGTCTACGGCGCGCGGGTCTCGGGCGCCGGCGCGGTGCTCGACCCGTCGGGGCTGCCGATTCATCCCTCGCCGAACTACTGGGCCGGGGACCCGACCGTGGCCTTCACTGGTACCGACTACCTGGTCGTCTGGGAAGACGACAGCATGTCGGGCGGCACCATCTGCAACCTGCTGGCGAGCCGGGTCACGACCGCCGGCGCGGTACTCGACCCGACCGGCGTGCCGGTCACGCAGTCCGCTGGCAACGAGTACTGGCCGGTTGTCTGCAAGGGCGGTTCGAACCTGCTGGTGGCCTGGCAGGACTATCGCGACGTCGACCCGGACATCTACGCGGTCCGAGCCGGCGCCAACGGCGCGCCGCTCGACACGGCCGGTGCGATGCTCTCGCGGGTGCTCTTCATCTACGAGCAGTTCACGCCGGCGGCCGCGTTCGACGGCGCCAACTTCCTGACGGTCTACGCCGACACGCGCGACCCGAACGGCTACAGCCGGCTCTACGGCGCGCGGTTCAGCCAGTCCGGCGCTCTGCTCGACCCGGGCGGGTTCCGGGTGGGAGCGGACTTCATCACGGCGAACGCGCCCGGGCTCGCGTTCGGCGGCAGCAACCACCTGCTCACGTGGGTCACCGGCGGCGGCTCCCCCCGGGTCACGGCCACCAGGCTGACGCCGGCCGGTGTCGTGCTCGACAGCAGCACTATCTATACCCGGATTTCGGGGCAGGACGTCCAACCGACCTCGGTCGCGTCCGACGGCACGAACTGGTTCCTGGTAGCAGCGTTCCGGGACTACGGCGGCCTGGCCAACGTCCAGGGCATCCGGATTTCCTCATCCGGCGTCGCGATGGATTCGCAGGCGCTCCGCCTGGCGTACCAGTCGCGAGGTCTGGAGGCCGCCGCGGTGGCGTTCGGTGCGAACAGCTACCTCGTAGCCTGGCAGGACTTCCGCAGCAACACCACATATGACATCTATGGCGCCATCGTCGGCACGGACGGCACGATCATCGACAGCGGAATTCCGATTTCGACCGCGGCCACCAGCCAGTACTCGCCGTCGGTGGCATTTGACGGCACCAACTGGCTGGTCGCCTGGCAGGACAACCGCAACGGCGGGGAGCGCGAGTGCTTCGGCACGCGGGTCAGCCAGTCGGGAACGGTCCTCGACCCGGCCGGCATCAGGCTCGGCCCGTGCCCGGACAACTACGACGACGCGATCCAGCTTGTCTTCGACGGGGCCAACTACTTCGCTGTCTGGCAGTGGCGCAACTGGAGCAACGGCGACCTGTGGGGCGCGCGTATCAGCCCGGCCGGTGTTGTGATTGACTCATTCACGGTCTGCACCGCGCCGGAATACCAGGCGACGCCGGCAATCGCGGTCGGAACCGGCGGCAAGGTATTCGTCAGCTACTCGGGCTGGGTCGCGAGCCTGCACGGCTACATTGCGGAGAAGATGCGCACCTGGGTCGGCATCTACCCGCTCATCGGGGTCGAGGAGGGCATTTCCGTGCCGCCAGCTTCACGCACCACGGCCGGAGCGACCATCGTGCGTGCCAACCTGCGGCTGGCGCCGGGCACGAACGCAGGTTGGTTGCTTGATGCGGCCGGCCGCAGCGCGACGGCACTGGCCGCCGGCAACAACGACGTCAGCCGGCTGGCGCCGGGCGTCTACTTCGTTCGGTCCCGGGCCGACTGCCGCAAGGTTATCGTAGCGCGGTACTGAGCGCGAGGCCGATGAAGTAGAGGCCGGCCAGGGCCGCGCAGACCCGGGCCGCGACCCGCACCGACGCGAAGCGACTGACCAGGCCCGAGAACAGCAGCGGCAGGAGGTAGACGCTGGTCGCGAGGAAGAACACCAGGAAGAACAGCGCGCCGTTGAGCGGGCCGCCCAGGTCCAGCGCCGTCGTGACCGCCAGCAGGAACGGCGGGCAGATGTTGATGCCGGCGAGGAAGCCGACCAGCACGAGGTACCAGCCGGACCGCATCCCGGGCGCGACCGCCCGGCACAGCCCGAGGTGCGGGAAGGACTGGACGAGCGCATAGAGCACCATCAGGATACCGAGCACGCCGTAGAGCAGGGGCAGCAGCACTGCGCGCGCGCCCCCGGCCCGGCCCAGCACGCCACCCAGCGAACCGAAGACCAGCCCGAAGAGCAGGTACGCCACCAGCCGTCCGGCGAGGAAGAGCCCGCCGCGCGCGGCCGAACGCCGCAGGCCGCCGCGCCCGTCCGAGAGCAGCAGCGGCGCGACCAACGGCACGCAGAAGCCGGCGCAGAACAGGCCAGTGGACAGGCCCAGCAACAGGGCCTTAGCGACCAGTGTTCCGACCATCGCCGAACCGCCGGCGGAAGCGCCGCCGGCCCTCCTCCGAGAGCCGGCCAGGTTGCCACTGGATTGTCGGGTCGAGCCGCAGTTCGATGCGACGGATACCGGGCAGCAGCTTGAGTTCGGCGACTGCCTGGCTCCCGAGCAGGCGGGCGTAGGGACATTCGGGCGTCGTCAGGACCAGCAGCACGGCCGCGTTGCCCGCAGAGTCGACCAACTGCCGTTCCACCAGGCCAAGCTCGGTGATGGCCAGGTCGAGTTCCGGGTCGATGACCCGCGCCAGCGCGGCCGCGACCGCGGCGGATTCGGGCGGCGGAACGCCGGGCGCGGCCGGCGCCGAGTCGATGAAGACCTCCGGCGCAAGCAGCCGCGGCGCGGGCGAGCGCCGGCCGATGATGGCCGGCAGGTTCATCACCAGCACGCCCAGCGCCACCATCCCCAACGTGACGGCGACCCGGGCGATGACGGTTCGGGCGTGCACCCGGCGATAGTAGCGTGCCGGCGAGCACTGTCCAGCCCGCGGCCGGCGGCATCGGCCGGAAGCGGGCGGGGCGGGCAACTCTGCCCGCCCCGCAAAGTCAGGACGCCGGTTACTTGATGAAGAAACCGACCGAGAGCGAAACGGCGCTCAGCCAGTTGCTGGTGTAGCCGTCGCCGCGGTTCTCGGGCACGTTCTGCTGGCCCTCGGCGCCGCCGCCGACGTAGCGCGCGTTGAGGAAGGCGTCGACCGATTCGTTCAGCGACAGGCCGTAGCGGAGCGAGGCGTCGAGGAGTGCGCCCTTGAAGCTCGATTCTACGTTGTTGCTGCCGGTGACGAACTTGCCCTGGGCATAGAAGCCATCAATCTCCGAGCCGAACCAGCCGCGCTCGCCGGCCGGCACCCGGGCGCGGAAGCGCAGGACCGGCACCGGCCCGACGTCCTGGTAGACGCGCGAGCGCGACCCGTCCTTGGACGAGAAGCTGATGGTGGCGTCGCGGACCTGGAGCGAGGCGCCGACCGCCAGTTCGCGCTCCGGGTCGGGCCAGAAGTCGTACTGCCAGCTCACCCGGTAGAAGTCGAAGCCATAGCGCAGGTCCATGGGCGTGCCGGCCGGGAAGGTGTCGTTGTCGACCACCAGCGGCGACTCGAGGTAGGTTTCGGTGCGGATGTCGAGCGGCTGGATGAGGAAGATGATGGTATGGCGCGGTTTCAGGTGCAGCTCGGCCGACAGCCGGCGGAACGGGAACAGGATGTTCTGGCTGCCGTCCCGGACGTAGTCGAACTTGGTGGCATCTCGGCCGAACTGGATGGTGTGGGCCGGGACGCCGACGAAGCCGAACTCGACGCCGGTGCGGACCTCGAACCGGTTGGCCGGGTCGTTGAGCAGGGACGCAGAGACAGTGGAAACGGCAATTGCCGCTGCCAATAGTACCAGGGACACGCGCGACTTCATTTTGACTCCTTTGTTCTGGTAAACATTCGTTAGACTCGACAAAGGGCCGGCAGTTTCAGTTCGGCTTGGCGGCCGGTTTGCCGCCCGAGAGATGGCGGAGGGTGAGGATGCCGCCGACGACCGCGCCCAGGTAGAAGCTGAACAGCCGCCAGAGCACGACGTAGACGCCGAGCATGTACCTGGGGCAGATCATCCAGTACAGCCCGGCTGCCGCCGCCTCGGCCACGCCGCTCGCGCCGGGCGTCGGGACGAAGAGCATCACCGACGTGAGCAGCAGGTTCAGTCCCATCACCTTTGGGGCGTCGGTCGGCACGCCGAGCCCGCTGAGCAGGGTCGCGCTCATGCTGAACAGCGACGCCATGCAGACGACCGTCAGCACCGACGCGAGCAGCAGGTAATGAAGGTTGCGGCCGTGGAGGAAGAGCCGGATGCCGCCGGTGAAACCTTCCATCTCACCCAGCAGCCAGACGAGTGACCGGCGGAACCAGCCCGGCCGGGGCGCGAGCGCCAGCCGGTCGCGCCAGGCGGCGAGCTTGGCGGGGAAGATCAGGCTGGCGGCGACCAGCGCGATACCGCAGGCGATGATAACCGCGATGTAGACGGCGAGGACCTTGAGAATGGCGGTGGACGCGCCGATGCGGACGGCGACGAACGGCGCCATGGCGAACAGGAGGCCGTAGAAGAGCACCCCGCGCACCAGGAGCATCGCCGACGCCTTGCCCGGGCTGATTCCCCAGCGGTGCATGATGTAGAGCTGGAGCGGCAGGCCACCGACCTGGAACGGTGTCACCGCCGCCATGAAGTAGCCGATGTAGATGATGGCGAATGCCTGGAGGGCAGTAAGCGGGTTCTCGCCGGCGCGGGACAGCACCGCGAGCCGGAGGCCGTCGAGCGCGGCGGCGGCGAACCACAGCCCGACCGTGGCCGCGAGCCAGTACCACTTGAGCCGGGCGAGGCCGGCGATGGTATCGCGGCTGGCGGTCAGGCCGATGACGACCACGCCGGCCGCCACCGCGAGGGCGATGAAGATGCGCACGCCCCGGGCGATTGCGCGCCGCGTTGCGCCGGTATCGGGCGTGCCGTTATCGCTCAACTGCAGTTGCCTTTCATCGCGCTGAATCCTAGCGTCCTTGCCGCGACAATGCAAACGCGGGGCAGCTAGCCGCCGGCGCTGCCATAGTATGACAGGAAGAAGAACAGGGCCCAGGCGAACACCCCCCAGGTGGTGAGCACCAGGCCCATTCCCAACAGGCCTACCAGCAGGCGCAGGCCGCCCCGCGCCTGGAAGTTGATTACCCGGCCGATGGTCGGCCGCCGCCAGGTCGGCTCGAGCTCGGTCCGGGCCTCGGGGCCGCCGCCGGCAGCGAAGACGAGCCCGGATTCGAGCGCGGCCAGCACCTCGTCGGCCCGGCCGAACGATGTCATGTCGCCGGTCATATCCGGCTGTTCGGCGCCGCACTTCGGGCAGGCCGCGAACTGCTGGCTGAACCGGCCCGCGAGCGCCCAGCCTTCGACCAGCGGCTTTCCGAACCGCGTGACCTGCAGGAAGAACGGCTCGGGCACCTGGACCTGCGTGGGTTCGAGCGGCTCGCGGCAGCGCAGGCAGTTCCAGGACCGGCTGGCCCGGACCTCGTCCTCGACGTGGCGGATGATCTCGTCGGGCAACACCGCGTCCGGGTAACGCCGGACCAGCATCTCTGCGCCGCCGCTGTCCCGGCCCCGGCCGACCAGCAGCCAGGTGCTGCCCAGTTCCGGGCTGTCGTCACTGAGCCGGCGCCGACGCTGGTCGCGCGCGCGGCGGTCGGCGATTTCCCGGTCGCGGCGCAGGCCCTGGCCGAGTTGCTGTTCGTACTGCTGGCGGAGGGCCCGGCGCTGGTCGCGCGCGCGCAGAGCTTCCTGCAGGTCTTCGTCCCGGGCGCGGGCCTTGGGGTCGAGCCAGCTCCAGAACATCCTGATGCGGTCGAGCACGCTGCGGTCGAAGTAGAGCACCACCGGCCACGCGATGAAGAGAAGCGGTACCCGGAGGGCGGCCACGGCCAGGTCGAGCATCAGCTCGCCCGGGGACGTGAATTCACCGTCGATGACGTAGAGGCTCAGGTGGTAGAGCAGGGTGATGACGAAGCCGGCGATGAACCAGAACGCCATCAGCGGCAGGACGAGCGAAACCAGCCGGCCGGCCACGTTGGGGTCGGCGACCAACTACCTGCTCCCCGGGCGGGATATACTCCGCGCCACGACAGACGATAACCCGGCCCGGCGCGGCGTCAAGCCGCGCCCTGTTGACTTGCCGCCGGCGCGGGGCTATCTTGAGAAACAAACCGGAGGTGCCGTGATGAAGCTTCTGAGTAGCGCCGGGCTGTGCCTGTTGCTGGCCACCGGGGCCGCGGCCGAGAAACTCGAGCCGGCGGCCGAGTTCGTGCACGAGGACGCGGCCGGCAAGCTGGCGATGGTCGGCGACGTCGCCGTCGTGCTGTCGGGCGACGACCCGTTCCTGTGCCGGCTGGCCGAGGATGTCGTCGCCATCAGCCTGATGGAGGAAGGCGTCAGGATTGTCTACCCGGACCAGGCATACCTGGGCAAGCCGCGCGCGGACGAGGGCCGGACGCCGGTAGGCGTCGCCAAGGCGGTCGGCGCGAACGTGCTGGTCACCGGCACGATGCTGACCGACGGCGGCGAATGCGCCGGCTGCGGAGCGGGCCAGCACCAGTGCCCGGGCCGATGCCGCTCCACCAAGGTGGCCCTGGCGTCGCTGTCGGTCGTCGACCTACCGCTGGACAAGACGCTGGTCTGGGCGATGTACGAGCCCGAGACCCCGGCGAGCGTCACTGCGGTGGCGCGGGCGTTCGCCGCCAAGTTTCTCGCCGACCTGAAATAGCCCGGCTGCCGGGCTGGTATATCCGTACCGCGGAGCCAAGTTGTCGATTGCCGAATCCAAAGGAGACCCGATGAACAGATGGTACCGGTTCGCGTTCGCGCTGTTCGCGGCGGCGCTGCTCGCCGGCTGCGCGACGTCGCACTACGTCCGGCCGGACGAAGTCACGGAGTGGGACGAGTCCTACACCGACACCGACCTGAAACTGCTGGCCGAAAAGATGGTCCAGTCGCTGTCCGAAAAGGACCTGCCCGACCTCGGCCACCAGCCCAAGCTGGTGTTCCTGAAGATCGAGAACAGCACGTCCCAGCACGTCGATACCGACGGCCTGGCCGACAAGATCAAGGTCGCGCTGGTCAAGCTCGGCAAGTTCCTCGTGCTGTCGCGCGAGGCGCTCAAGGAGCAGGCCCAGGAGCTGGCGCTGGTCGAGAACCAGCGCATCGACACCCAGGGTGCGGTGCGGCTGGGCAAGGTGCTGGGCGCCGACTACTTCCTGGCCGGCGACCTGATGAGCATCGAGAAGCAGAGCGCGTCCAAGGGGCTGGCGTACTACAAGCTGACGATGGAGCTCATCGACGTCGAGAGCTCGGCGATCCTGTGGGCCGAGGAACACGAAATCAAGAAGGCGGCGAATAAGAGCTGGTTTGAATAGACGCCATACGCTGTACGCAGTACGCCTTACGCATGACCCTCAAACTCCTCTGTTCGGGCGTAGAGCGTAAAGCGTATCGCGTGACGCGAGCAGCGCTGCTGGCGCTGCTCATTGCGTCATGTGTCCCGAGCACTCCGACCGTGCGCAGGCCGAGTCATTTTGCGGACCTCGTCTACTCGGCCGCGGCCCAGAAGTACCAGGCCGAAATGGAGAGGCGCTACCAGGCCCGCGACGTTTCCTACGTGCTGCCGCTCCTGAACTACGGCGTCACCAGCCTGTACGGCCGGGACTGGCCCGAGGCGCGCAAGGCGCTGACCGCCGGCTACCGCATCGACGAGGGCGACGTGCCCGAGGCGGCGAAGTTCTACCAGTGGCTGGTCGTCGACAGCCGGCGGGTGTACCGGCTCGCCAAGCGCGAGCGCGAGCTGGTGCACCTGTACCTCGGGCTGGCCTACCTGGCCGAGGACGACCTGCCCGAGGCGCTGGTCGAGTTCAAGAAACTCCGGCTGCGCGACCAGGGCGCCTCGAACCTGCCGGCGGTCAACTTCTACATGGGCTGGCTGTACGAGAAACTCGGCAAGTACGACGACGCGCTGCTCGAGTACCGGCCGCTGGTCGGCACCGCGGCCGGGTGGCAACTGGGCGCGGACGAACTGGTGGCGCGGGTCGAGAGCCTGGCGGCGGGCACGCTGACACCGGACACGGGCCGGGTCGAACTGCTCGTGCACGTCGACCACCAGGAAGCATCGGGAATGGGCCGCGTGCGGCTGCTGGCGGATGGTGCCGAAGTCGCCGATATCGCGCCGGCGCTGGACCGGTTCGACGTGCGGTTGACCCAGGCCGAACAGGCGCGCAAGGACCTGCAGGAGGCGTCGGCCGAGGCGACCCGGACCGGGATGCGCTGCTGCGGCTCGGTGCTGGGCGAGTTGCTCTGGCCGCGGCACGGCGCGCAGGTCGCGGACTTGGCGGCCGACTTGGCGCTGGGCAAGGAGGACGAGGACCGCGACTACCGGTACTGGGGCTACGCGCCGGTGGCGGTCGCGGTGCTCAGGACCCGGGTGCCGGCCGGCACCCGGGAGGTCAGGCTCGAGTTCGACAACGCCGATGGCCGCTACATCGGCTCGTGCGTCTACCCGCTGGCCGGCGACCGCCGGCGCTCGTTCAGCGCCGGCGGGGCGCAGTTCGTCATCGCCGGGCTGGCAAGAGAGTTCTACCAGTACTAGGAGGACGACGTGAAGTCAGAAGTCAGAAGCCAGCAGTCCGAAGTGAAGAGGGCGGTTACCGTTCTGCTAGCTGTTCTCTGGATGCTGCCGGCGGTACTCTCCCTCGCCTGCAGCGCGAGAATCAACTCGGTAATCATCAACCGCGACGCCGGCACCAAGCGCTGGGACATCGACAACGTGTTCCTGGCCAGCGACCTCAAGGTCCTCGACATCAAGGAAGAGGTCAAGGACGGGATGCTCTACGTCAACGTCCAGGTCAGGAACGGCTGGGCGATGCCCATCGGCGGGCTGATGAAAGTCCAGTTCTACGACAACAACGGGGCCCAGCTCGAAGACCCGTGGGGCTGGCACGAGATCATGATGGAGGCGAGCCAGGCCGAATGGTTCCGGTTCATGGCGCCCCGGCCCGAGGAGGAAATCGGCCGGATGAAGATCATGGTCCGCGGCATCAACAAGTGGAGTTCGTCCGGCCGGTAGCCGCTCGTTCCCCTCTGTGCCGCCGGCCGCGTTGCCGGTTTTCCCGGGTAGTCGGCGCTGACTGCCAGCAGCCAGCGCCCCCGGTCTCTAGAGCCTGACCCTGAAGACCACGTCCTTCTTCCCGTCCCCGCCGTCGTCTTTCCCGTCCTTGCCGACTGAATAGACAACATACCCGTCCGGCAGTGTCTTGTAGACCAGCTCCCTGCCTGAGAACGGGTCAAGCGGCACCGGGTCGGCGATTTCGGCCAATGACGCCGGCAGCTTCCCGGTTCGCCTGCGGACGACAAGGGCCCGCAACCCGAGCGCGGCCGCATCCCTGAGCGCGGCGAAACGGTCGGTACGGTAGAGCACCGGCCGGATATTGATCACAGCATAATGGGCCATCTTCGCGAACGCGCCCGAGGCCTTCAGTAAGCTGTCCATCCGTTCCATCTCCGGCAGCGCATCGGCCCAGGATAGCCGGCACAGTGCCAGCTGCCGGCGCGCGAACTCAAGCTGGCTTGCCTGGGAGTACTTGCGCAGCGGCGCGAACTTCATCCAGGGAAAATCCGGGGCCAGGCCGGTCTCCTCGCTGACGAAACTCGGAAAGCCGCGCTCGATACCATCCTGCACGACGATCACGTCGGCCTGCATCGCGTGCAGCAGGCCGGGCCTCGGGTCGAACCTCTCGAGCCGCGCGATGGTCGCCTCAATTGCCGGTATGCTTGCCCGCGGCGCAACTTGTGCAATGCGAGCGGCGGTCGAGTCAAAACCCATCATGTTGACGAAGTGGTAGACCATCACCGGCTCGGCGAGCGCGCCGGACAGGCCCACCGCGGCGCCCAGCACCGCCAGCGCCGAGTCGGCGCGACCGGTCGCGGCCAAGCCCTGGGCGATGAGCCCGAGATACGAGTGAAACGTGCTGAACCGCATCAGGTCGGTTATCCGGGCGGCGATACCTTCCTCGTAGGTAAACCCAAACCTGGCACCGGGCAGCGCGGCCGCGCGCATCAAGAACGGCAGCGCTCGGGCCTTCGCCGCGAGCAGCGCACGGGTGCCGGCCGGGTCCTCTTTCCAGCCGATCGACTCCGCCAGCGCGAACTTGCCGCGGTCGTCGCGGTCGAACAGCGCCCCGGCCGAGTCGAGCAAAGCCGCGGTCGTTTCGCTCCCCACTGCGAACATGGGCGCAAGGTCGGACATCTCCGCGGGATTGCCGTCGGCGCGCAGCGCGGCCTTGGCCCGGCTGATGCGGCCTTCGAACACGGCGATGGGGATGAACCACGCCGCGACCAGGACGAGGACGATAGCGAGCGGAATCCAGAGTTTCTTCACGGTACCTCCTCTTCGTTGGCCAGCCTGTGTTAGATTGTCGGCCGCCCGGAGACCGTGTCAACGGCCGGCCGGGCAGATGCCCTGCCGGCTTCTGGTCTCGGTGCGCGTTATGGTTCTGGCCGCCACTCGACCGCTCGGTCACTTGACCGCTGGACCACCGGAGCGCTTGGCCACTCTCCTCATGTAGTTATATGGTCTGGCAGGCCGGATTTTTCGGCCGGAGCGCGAAAACCCGGGGAGGTCTACGACCCAGGGGCCGCCACCCGGCTAGCCCCTTGCAGAGCATGTCATCGAGCCTTAAGTCCCATCTCAATCCGAGAGTTACGGCGTGCTTCAAGGCGCGGGACAACGGGAGCCTGAAGCCGGGCTTGTCGGCAAGGAACAGGGAATCGAACAAGGCCAGAGTTATGCCCAGGCTGTCGGCTTCGCTGTCGCCGTGGATGTTCCGCTCTATGTCGGCCCGGAGTTGAGCCTCGCTGTCGCCGAGGTTGTCGGCGTGGCTGTTGGCGAGGATGTCGGTTTCGAATCAGGAGAGGAAGTGTCGGTGGGTGTCGGAGAGGAGGTGAACGTAGGTGTTGGCGAGGCGGTTGGGGAGGGTGATGAGCAGCGAGAGACCCGGGCGAAGCTGGAATGTAGAAGGCAGAACTTGAGGGCCGGATAGACCAGAGAGCAGAAATCAGAGACCAGAGACCAGATAGAGGAGCCGGGCGAAGGTAGAACGGAGGACGAGGGCGCGGACGATGTCAGAGGTTAGAGACCAGAGTGGAGAGAAGCAGGCAGACGCGGTCAGACGTCCGAAGGCGGGGTGTAGGCGATGTCCTCGAAGTCGGTCGCGCCGGACTTCGGAGGTACCGCCAAGGGGCGTAGTCTGCGTGAAGCGGCATCGCAGTTGCCGTGCCGCCAGTGATGTACCGGTTGACGCTACTTGACATGACATAGGATTCAGCTATAACAGACCGGAACGAACTTCTTGGCAAGGCCAGCGGGCGTACTGCTGCCAGTATTTCTGGACCTGTGGTTGCCGCCACGGGTGGACGAACATGCGTCGTGTCGCCAACGAACCGCAGGGGCGTTTGTGCGGGCGGTGCTGGCTTCCTGCCGCCACGCAGAGTCAGGCGATCAGGGTCACCACAACCTAGGAGGTGATTATGGCATACAGGTTCAACTGCGCAGAATGCTCGCACACGGTAATAGTGCGATACCTGAAACCCGGGGAAACGGCTCAGTGTCGTCACTGTGGGGCTCAGAACATCGTTCCATCTGACGCGGCCGTGGCGTCTGAACACGATGTTGAGTCATTTGACGCCGCCAGAGTTCACGTATCAGATTCGAAGGAAGCCCCGAAACCGGTTCCCTCCAAGCGGCGCGTTCTGTTTCCCGTGGTTGCCGTAGCTGGCGCCATTGCCGTTGCGGCCATTGCGCTTCCCATAGCGACAGAGGCAAGGCTGAAGAGAAGCTCCGGTGGAATGATAATGGGCTCTGGCTACACCATCACTGACCCGCGGGACTTGGTGAAGTTCTACCAGAATGTGGACCTCAGTTCCTATTCCCCACAGGACCGCGCGCATATGCTGCAGGGTTTGGCAAGTGCCGAAGCCGCGGTGGCATCGGCAAGGTCGGGGGCGTTCACCGACGCCTGTCTGGCGGCTCTGATCTTCATGGGAGCTGTCGGTGTTGTCGCCCGTGTCACCAGAAAACCGAACTCAGGTTCCAAGCCGGGCGGGGCGGCACCCAGTGATAGCCCCAAGCGCGCCCACGCTGTCGAATGGTACAACAGGGGATGCGAGCAGCAGCAGAGCGGTGCGGTAGCCGAAGCGCTCAGCAGCTATGACAAGGCCGTGAAGCTCTGGCCGCACGACCCGGATTTCTGGTACAACCGGGCTGAATGCTTGGTGAAGCTCGACCGCAGACCCGATGCGGTCGAGAGCCTGTCCCGGGCTGCGGAGTTCAATCCTACGGACTCGGACACCCTGTTTGAACTGGGAGAATTGGCGCAGGACACGGGACTAATGGACGTGGCATTGCCTGCCTTCCAGAGATTTCTGGCAGTTGCTGACAAGTCGGACCCACGGCGCGCACGAGCTCGTACAAATGCTAAGGAGCTGGCCGAGCAGATGCCCGGGCTTGCCCAGGGCCCTCAGTCTCATACCGGATTTCCCGAGTGACCCCGTCGACCGACTTCAACAACCGAGTCTCGCGCCCATGTAGGACGACAAAGCATGGTAGTGACAGCGCGACGCGGGTAGAAGGTCTTTCAGGTAACGAAGAGGGGGTGCTGTGCTGAAGTGGCTGGAGAACATGCGGAGGGACCGCGAGCAGCGGAGAGAGGCAAGGCGCGTGGAGAAGGAGAAGCAGGAGGCCGCCCAGCTCGAGGAGGAGAAGCGGCAAGAGGCGGCGATCCACGACTTGAAGATGGCCGTGCTTCAGGCAATGGTCGAGAAAGACCAGGTGTCTTTTCACCAGAAACTCAAGCTATTTGAGGGCATGACCGTCACCTTTGGATACGGACCGGAGTTGTGGCAAGGTCTGGCATGGGGCAGCCCGGCAGGTTACGATTTCTACGCATGCAGTGCCGCCAAAGGCAAAGTTGAGAAGACGTTGGTTAGTTCGATTCCCAGCGGAATGCTTTTCACCCTGACCCTCACCACGGCCATGCCGGATTCCTGGCCAGACCTGATCACCCAGTTCACCGGTAGGCGGAAATTCTACAACATCGAGTCGCGCTCTACCACGTCCAGGCTGGGAGTGAGGAGGGGCAAGAGCTACTTCTGGCCGGTTGACGTTGAAGCTGCCTTCAACGAGTATCTAAGCGGCTTCATCATCCGCACACTCGGGGTTCCCGCGGACGTTGCCGTGGACGTACTGAAAGATCGCCAGAAAAAAGAACGCAAGTCTCAGCAGGAACCATCTTCGTCCGGGTAGTAGGAGGCGGGCTATTCCTGAGTTGGACTGTGGGCAGCAGAAAGTCGTTGCTGCAAGAAGGAGGCTTATGAAGGTTCTGTTTGGTAGTCAGACTCCGACATCCATCGGGTGCCGTTTGCATCCAAGCCGGGTGGCAAAGGGGCTGCTGCCGACGGCGGCGTCCGCGTTACATCTGGCTGGAATCGCGGCGCTGATTGGCATAGCCGGCTGTTCCCGAGGGCCGACTGCGCAGCGGCAACTGCTGTCACGTCTAGACCTCGGTGCGTGGATACCGGAGTCGTTTGTGACCAGTCCAACCGGAGACCGGGTTGCCTATATTGTACGCAGAGATGCCGGCGTATCGGTGGTTGTCAACAGTGAGGAAGGGCCTCGATACGACGACATTGCGAAGGGAAGTATGATATTCTCCCACGATGGCCAGCGGCTGGCCTACGTCGCCAAGACCGGTTCTAGGTGGACCATCGTCGTCGATGGGGTCGCGGGCAAGGCCTGCGACCAGGGCAGAACACCGGTGTTCAGTCCGGACGGTGGCCATTTTGCCTACGCTGAGTCATCGGGCGGCCGCTGGCATGCCGTCGTCGACGGGAAAGAGGGCCCTGCCTATGACCGAGTGGACGGTGTCGTCCTTAGCAGTTCCGGTACGTGTGCCTACCTTGCTGCACGGAAAGGCAAGTGGGTTGCCGTTATCGGTACGAACGAAGGGCGTGAGTACGACGAATTCGGCAGGGACGGGGTAGTATTCGACTCCGGTGGTTCGAGGGTGGCCTATGCGGCCAGGAAGAACGGCAAATGGCTTGCCGTGGTAGACGGGGTCGATGGTCCTCGCTATGATGCCGTCATCGGCGTGACGTTCAGTCGGGATGGCAGGCATGTGGCTTACTCCGCGTGCCGGGGTGACCGGTGGCTGCAGGTGGTCGATGGCAGGGAAAGCCGTACGTGGAAGGGCATCAAGCCCATCGCCTTCAGCCCGGATGGCGAACATACTGTCTATGTCGCCATGGGCGACGTAGGCGATCGAAGCGTAGTGGTTGTCGATGGGACGGAAATGGGCGAATATGAGGCAGCATTGAACCCGGTGTTCAGTCCCGACAGCCGGCGCCTAGCCCACTTGGCCAAGTTTGGTGAGCGGCTGTGCGTGGTAGTGGACGGTGACAAGGGCGATCTCTACCCAGATCTTGGTGAAGAAGGTGTGGTTTTCAGTCCGGACAGCAGGCACGTGGCCTACGTGGCGGGAGTAGTCAGCGGATGGCTCGTGGTCCTCGATGGAAAGGAAGGTCCGCAGTATGACCGTATATGGGGGCTGGAGTTCAGTCAGGATAGCCGGACACTAGCCTTCGGTGCGTGCAGGGGAGAAGCGGAGTTCGTCGTCGCAGGCGACCGGGAAGGGCCGCATTTTGACCGGGCGGTTCTTGAAGGCAGTCGGATAGCCTTCGACCTGCAGGGCCGTGTTCGCTACGCCGCCGGGACCGGGGATAGAGTTTTCGCCGTGCAGGATTCGGTGAGATGAGTACATCACAAGTCGCCGGGGCAGTCGGAGACCACCGTCGCGGCAACGCAAGAGTTGTGCCGGCCGGCGGGCACTTCGCCCGAGGAATTACTGCACTCGCGGCGCTCGTCCTGGCCGCCGTCGTCCCCCTACTTGGTGTCAGGTGTGCCGCCCCGATGGTGAAGCACTACCCCGGGCCTAGGCTGCCAAGAGACAGCGTTACCATACTGCTGATCGATGAAAGCTATCGCTACGGCGTCACTATCGATGGCAGGGCACCGGAGGACTGGGAGCTGCTACACGTTAGAGGCTGCGGCTCGTGTCTACATCCCAGGCAACATGTTGATATTCGCAGATCAGATTATCAAGAGGTCCACATAGCGCCTGGTCGACACATGATCGAGGTAACAACTGGCGGTGCCTATTCTGCCAGCGGAGCACCCTGGCGCAGAGTCATTGTCAGCGCATCCGACTCCACCCACTTTGTAGCTCAACCGGGCCACGTCTACTCCATCTACGCCCCCTCGCTTCCATCCAGGATCGGAGTCAAAGGACGTGTCGGCGAGCGCTACCAGTACCGCGGGTACGACGCGGACCTGATTGATATTACCGACTCTGATTCAGGAAAGCAGGTGCTGCTGAGCACCGGCCGCAGATACCGCGCTTGGTGGTCAGTGTTCTCCGTCTTCGAAGGCTCAGTTGGATTACCCTCGTACTACCGCATCAGATTCGGGACCTGGGCCGTCGGGCTTCCTCCACCAATCGGCGTTGGCCTAGGCGTTACTACGATCGAGGCATCCGGCCCTCTCAAAGGAGCGGGCGGCGGGTGGGGAACGATCATCCCGACGCTGTACTACGTTCCTTGGGCCGATTGGGAGAAGGATGGTTTTGCCACCTATCTCGTGTATTCATCCGTCTCCCTGGGTGATGACCTGACACGAGAGACTGATAAGTTGTCCGCCAATGTCGGGGTAGCACGAATCGGACTTCAGCTTGAGTTCGGTTACGATCGATATGGCGTCTTCAAGCCGGACACAACAGGGTTGGCTCGCAGCCGGTTCTTCCTTTGTCTGACGGTACCACTCGGTCTGCCGGGTATCTGGAGCGGATTCAACGTCAGACCTGCTGAATACTGAATGAGCTCGTGGGCCGCGCCAATGCGACAGCGAGCGGGAGACTGGCTGGGATTGAGGGTGGAGCGAGTTGTCCTCTCAACTGCTTCAATCACACAGTGTTCGGTATGTCGCTACGGTTGTCGCGGCCTGGAAGCAAGGACAGCGGCTCTCTTCGGGTGGCTCCCGGACACTGAACTAGGGTGCGCCCCTGAGCGGGGCGACACCTCGGTTTCTGCTAGCGAGGAAAGAAGGCCGGTGGAGCGGACTGTCATGGTTGGATGCTGAACGCCTGCTCCGCAACAGCTTCGAGCCCCTCCCAAGTTCCAAACATCAACTGGTCCATCGGACGAGCGCGGCTGTTTGACTCCTATGTGAGTCCGGCTATGCTCGAGGTCGACCAAGGAGGCTAGATTGGCTAGATTGAATGCCGTCCGGCAGATGTTCGGCGTCGCGCCGCTCGCCGCGCTGACGACCGCCGTCCTCGCCTGTGCGACGACAGGTCCGTACGTGACCCGCAGTGAGTTGGTTTCACTGGTCACGCACGCCGTAAGACAGGAATTCAAGTCCACCGCACAAGTGTCGGTTAACGTGGCGCGCACTGGCAAGTTCAACAGCGTAGAGAACTACTGGCCCGTCAAGGCTCATGTCGCGGTAGCAGGACAAGGGGAGTTGGGCAATGAGTTCATATTCTACTGGACCGCTGACTGCAAGCTGTGGCAGGACGGACAGGGCGACTGGAAGGCCGCTGTCATTCAGCTCGAGTAGGTTGACTGATGACCGGACCGTAAGAGCCAGAACCCAATCCTCGACGACCCCCGTCATAGTTGGCTCATCGGGGACGCGAGCCGCTCTCGTGACTGCTTCAACTATCTGGTGTTTGGCAGGCGGTTGTGGTTGACGTTGTTCTGAGCCCGGGACAGCGGCTTCTCGCGAGTCACTGTCCTCAGGAGGCGGAATCGACCGCGGTTGTCAACGAGGCGATTGGCCTGGCCGCGCCGCAGGAACAAGGGCGATCTTAGGTGTCAGATGAGTGACGTGAGATGCCGAAAGTGCACGAGGCGGGCTGACGAAGCTAGAAGGTAGAATGCGAGGGCCGGATAGGCCATGGGTCGGAGACCGGAGATGAGAGAAGCAGGCAGACGCGGTCAGGCGCCCGAAGGCGGGGTGTAGGCGATGTCCTCGAAGCCGGTCGCGCCGGATTTGGACACCTTGAGCAGCAGGGACTGGTATGGCGCGAAGGACAGGTTCAAGGTGCACGGGGCGGGGGACGAGGAACGGATTTCGATCTGTCGGACAGCGGTGCTTGCGGCTTGCCGGTGCGCGTAGCCGTATTCCATCGGGTAGGTCAGGCCGCGCGCCGCCGGGTTGGCGAAGAAGATGTTGAGGTCGCCGTCAGCCACCCGGCACCAGAACTGGGGCAGGTCGTCGCCTGATACCAGCGGCTTGCTGCGGACAACGTGTGAGAAGTCCGGGCTGACGTTGGGCAGGGACTGAAACATGCTGAGCTGGTGCTTGTGCTTCGTCGCCGGCACGTGGCCGGGCTGCTTCGGTTTCTGTTTCAGGCATACCGGCAGGCCGAGCCGCGCCAGGCGCAGGATGTCATCGAGCGCGTCGGAGTCGAGCCAGTCCGAGTCGACGTAGAGCAGGCTGAAGGTCGCCGCGCCGCAGCGCAGCACCCGGTCCTCAAAGGTCGCGTCCTTCAGGAACGCGTGTGACACCCACAGCGGCGCGAAACCGGTCAGCTCGTCAGGGAACCTGAGGTAGTGCATCTCCCAGTGGTACTTCGCGCTTGGCTTCTGGAATTTCTTCGGCAGTTCGCCCAGCATCAGGTTGTCCTCGAGCGGCAGGTAGACAGCGATGTCCGAGTAGGTCTTGCCTTGCTTCATCACGCCGCACACCTTCGCCAGGTAGGCGTTGAACTCTGCGAGGTGCGGGGCCAGCGCCCCGTCCGGGCCGACGTGGACAGAAGCGTAGAAGCGGTTCGGGCTGCGGGGTTCCGGGTTCTGGGTTCCGGGGTCCGAAGCCGGCGCTTGTGGCTTGTGGCTTGAGGCTTGCGGCTGGTACGGCATCCCATGCCAGAACACGTGGTTCACTCCATTCGCGAACAGCGCGTCGGCGAGGAGCTTCAGGTCCGCAACCTGTTCTTCGCCCTGGTGCGGGCCCGGGCCGGGATACGGTATCCAGCCGTACAAGCAGGTGAATGCCTCGGCCGATACGACCGGCTTGCCTGAGAGTGTCGCGGCCGAGGCCGGAATGCCTGAGAACTCCGGGTCAAAGAGAATCGCCTCGGACTCGGGTACGTCCACGGCCGCGAATGCGGACAAGAGGTCGGTCGGCGCGCCGTGACACTGGACCCGGGTGAACGAAGCGAGCCTGTGGCTGATTTTGGCGAACGGCCGGTAGAATCCGTCGAGCACGTAGTCCGCTAGGAGTTTCCGATAGTCGTAACGCACGTCCGGGTGCTTGTCGAGTTCGGGCATGAACGGCCGGGCGTCGTACCCGAAACGCTCCTGGAACCGTTCGCCGAACCCCGCGGTCCACAACCCTTCGGTTTCTACTTCCCACGAGTCGCAGAACAGCGCCGACGCGGAGCCTTTCAGCGCTTCGGCCAGCGCCGCTCCCATCTTCGATGAGTAGCGCTCGAGCGCGTCGGCGTCAAGATGGTTCAGAATCCGGCCCTCGGCCGGCAGTTCCCATGACCTACCGAGCCGCTGCGCTGACGGGGACATGACCGAATTGTTCCGACAATTCGGATCGTGTCCCCCGGAGAACGCCTGGCTCGAGTCGGACTCGGCGACGAAGGTTCCGCCGAAGGGCCAGAGCGTGCCGAAGGTGAAGTCGCAGCCCAGGCCGATTTCGTCGCAGTGCCGCTTGGCAAATGCCACCTTTTCTGACCATTCCGGGCTGAGCCATTCCGGGCCGCGCTCTTGGCCGGGTAGCGGGTAGACGAATACCAGCTCGACCCCGCCGAAGCCATGAGTCTTGGCCCAGTCGAGCTGGGCCTTGATGTCTTCTTCCTTCAACTCGACGTTGAACCACCACCAGCGCGTCCAGGGACGGGAATCAGCGTAGAACATCAGGCGAAGTCAGAAGGCAGAGTACGGAAGGCAGAAGCGTCGGGATCTAGAAACTTGGGGCTAGCCACGTTTGCCCTGCACTTCACGCTCGTAGGTTCGCACTTCGTCAAGCCAGCCCATCCCGGTCGGCACTTCGTGCCGCAGGCAGTACTCGTCCCAGACCGAAGACCAGGGCATGAGCTTGGATTGCTCGAGCTGCGCCAGCCGGTCCAGGTTGTCCTTTGCCGGGTCGACTCCGGGCTCGAGCAGGGCGATGAGCAGCGCCTGGAGCACGGCGCGCGCGCCCAGCACCAGTGCGCCGACCCGGTTCAGCGACGCGTCGAAGAAGTCGAGAGCCAGGTGGAACCGGCTGGTGCCGATGCGGACGACCTCGCAGGCCAGCTCCCGCAACTGGTCGTCGAGTATCACCACGTGGTCCGAATCCCAGCGCACGCCCCGGCTGATGTGCAGCAGCAACTCCTCTGAGAACTGCAGGACGGCCGAGAGCTTGTCCGCGACCGACTCGGTGGGATGAAAGTGGCCGGTATCAAGGCAGAGCAGCAGGCCGCGCCGATGCGCGTAGCCGGAATAGAAGTCGTGCGAGCCGACCACGAACGACTCGGAACCGATGCCCCAGAGCTTGGATTCGACCGCGTCCTTCATCTCTGCTGCCGGGTAGGATTCCTCGTAGATTTCGTCCAGCGACCGCTTGAGGACCTCGCGGCGTCGGAACCGGTCATTTGGGATGTCCTTCTGGCCGTCGGGAATCCAGAGATTGTGGATGCAGGCCGAACCGAGCCCGCGGCCGATTGCGGCGCTGATTGCGCGGCAGGCCTGCACGTGCTCGACCCAGTAGCGGCGCACCGGCTCTTCGTAGCTTGCGAGCGTGAACCCGGTCCGGGCCTCCTCGTGGGCGAACAGCGTGGCGTTGAAGTCGAGGCCGAGCCCGCGTTCCCGGGCCCAGTCAATCCAGCCCTGGAACTGCTCGGGCAGGAACCGGTCGCGTTCGACATGGCCCGGGAACTCGCCGTAGATGGAATGCACGTTCAGCCGAAGCTGGCCCGGAACCAGCGAAAACGCCTTGTCCGCGTCCCGGCGCAGCTCGGCGACATTCCTTGCCCGGCCCGGGTAGCTGCCGGTGACCGCGAGGCCCGAGCCGGCAAGCGACTTCGGCCCGGGCTCGAACCCGGTGACGTCGTCCAACTGCCAGCAAGGCAGGGACAGGGTTACCTCGGCCAGTTGCTCAAGCGCCTGCTCGGTATCCACCCCGACGTCCGCATACTGCTCGCGGGCCTGGCTGTAGACAGCTTCCTGCTTCATATTTCCTCCCTAGCCGGCAATATCCCGGAACCGTTCGTACGCCCTGTCCCAGTATGGCGACGGCCGCGGCTGGTAGACAACCGGCTGAGACGAGTTGCGCACGACTGAGCGGATTTCCTCAAGCGATGAGACGCGGCCCAGGGCCAGCGCCTGAACCATGATGTTGCCGATGGCCGTCGCCTCGGCCGGGCCGGCCAGCACCGGCAGGCCGAGCGCGTCCGCGGTCATCTGGCACAGGAGCTTGTTTCTCGACCCGCCGCCCACGACGTGTACCCGGTTGACCGGCTCCTGGTGGAATGAGCGCAAGCGGTCTAGTACCAGCCGGTACTTGAAGGCGAGGCTGGCCAGGATGACGCCGGCGAACGCTGCCGGCGTGTCGGGCACTGGCTGGCGCGTCCGGCGGCAGTACCCGGCGATGGCCGAGGTCATGCTCTTCGGATGAATGAACTGCGCCGCGTCCGGGTCGATGAACGCGTTGGGTAGCGGCCGGCGTGCGGCCGAGCGCAAGAGCGAGTCGTAGCTCACTCTGGGCCACTCGTCCATGCAGCGCCTGAGCAACCACAGGCCGGTGACGTTCCGAAGCAGCCGGAAGGTGCCGCAGACCCCGCCTTCGCTCGTGAAGTTGTACCTGAGCGCGGCCGGACTCGTGTTCGGGCTACCGGCTTCGACGCCGACCAAAGACCAGGTGCCGGAACTGATGTAGGCCCAGTCTAGGCCTTGTGCCGGAACCGCGGCCACCGCTGCCGCAGTGTCGTGGCTGGCCGTGGCGACAACCGGGCAGGCACGCAACCCGGTTTCGGCGCATACGTCCGGCAGCAGCCTGCCGACGATGGTGCCCGGTTCGACTACATCCTGCATCAATCGCCTCGGGACGCCAGCAGCCCGGAGCAACTCGGTTGACCATTTTCGCTTGAACGGATTGTAGAGCTGGGACGTGGTGGCGAAGGTGAACTCGGTTTGCTTCCGGCCGGTCAGGAGGAAGTTGAACAGGTCGGGCATGAACAGCAGGTCGGCCGCGACATCGAGGAGCGGAGACCGGGCCTTCGCCATCGCAAAGAGCTGGTAGAGCGTGTTGATGGGCAGAAACTGGATGCCGGTGAGCTCGTAGATGCGCCGTTTTGGCACGAGCCTAGAGAACGCGGGCATCGCGCCCCGGGTGCGCGCGTCGCGGTACGAATACGGCAGGCCCAGGACCGAGCCGTCTTTGGCAAGGAGCGCGAAGTCCACACCCCAAGTATCTATGCTGATGGAATCCGGTTTGATACCGCGACCGGCGGCTATGGCCATGCCCCGCTTGATTTCGGCGAACAGGTGCCAGATGTTCCAGCGCCAGTGGCCGTTCACCCGCACCGGCCGGTTCGGGAACCGGTGCAGTTCCTCGACTGCCAGCAAGCCACCCTTCAGCGTGCCGGCCACCGTCCGTCCGCTCTCCGCACCCAGGTCAAAGGCGAGGAAGATGCCGGCGCTCCGCGTTCTGGTCACGGCCGGGAAAGATGCTCGACCAGCAGCTTCTTCAGATCTTCGTTGATGCGGCAGCGGTCGAGCGCGAGCGACTGCATCGTGCGGTCTATCTGCGCTTCGGTCATGTCCTTGAAGCAGCGGGCGAACACCGGGTGCATGAACGCGCCGACGAAGTTGGACAAGAGGCTCTGCTGGACGTAGAAACGGAACTGCGACCGGTCCACGCCGGTCTCCGGCAGGCGCGCGAGAATCATGTCCGCGAGCTGGGCCGCCTGTTCCTGGACCGGCGACTGCGGCTGGTTTGATACCCAGCAGTCGGTGCCGAGCTTGCGCTTGGCCTCGAGTATCGGCGCGACCGTGCGGCCGTAGTCTGACTCCGGGTCGACAGTCGCCAGGCCCATCATGCCCATATCTTTCCACGTCCAGATGGTCCAATCCACCCGTGCTTCCTCGAATACCGACAACTGGTCACGCAGCGCCTTGAGCCGGAACGCGGTCTCCTCGGCCGGCCCGTCGAACGCGCCGCCGAACTCGCCGACCCAGAGCGGCACGCCGTGCTTCTTAGAGAACTGCGTGCCCTCCTGTTCCTCGAAGTTGGCTTTTATCTTCGTTTTGTCCCAGTGCGCGCCCATGAACTCGCCCGGGTATGGCCCGATGCCCAGGCAGGGGCGGATGTAGTTGTGGCTTGAGTACACCAGGTTGTCGGCGAACGGCGCGTCGAGCCCGGAGAAGAGCACCGAGAACTTGTCCCCTTCAAGGAAGATAATATGCTGCGGGTCGACCTTCCTGATAGCCGCGACCGTGCGGCGGTTGAGCCGGTTGAGCGCGTCCCAGTTGGGCCGGTACGGGTAGCCGAAGAAGCCGTAAGGGACGCCTGAGACCGGCTCGTTCATGATGTTGTACCCGGCGATGACCGGCTCGTCCTTGTACCGGCGGGCGAACTCCTCCCAGAGCGCGACGAACCGGTCCTGGAACTGGCGGTGCGACCAGATGAGCGTCAGCCGGCCGTAGTGGTCCGAATGCCAGTCCGGGTCCTGCCAGCCCGGCACCGCGTGCATGTCGAGGATGGCGTACAGGCCGTGCTTGCGGCACCAGCCGATTACCTTGTCGAGCCGGGCGAAGCCCTTCTCCAGCCACACGCCGGGTTGCTCGTCGGATTCGAAGTGACGGTAGTTCAAAGGCAGGCGCACGACCGTGCAGCGGAGCTGTTTCATCAGCCTGATGTCATCTTCGGCCAGGAAGTAGTCGAGCAGCCGGTCCCAGAGGAACTCGGCCCGGGCCGGGCCCAACTCGTCGGCCAGTGCGGCGCGCAGCCCGGACTCGAACCCCGGGTAGCCGTTGATGAAGTTTTCGGAATTCATCCAGCCGCCGACCCCGAACCCGCGCAGGCGCACCTGTCGGCCCGAGGCGTCCACCACCCGCGTGCCGTTCGTCTCTAGCATGTCCATTTGTGTCTCCTTCTGTCACTCTGAGCGAAGCGAAGAGTCTCGCCGTCGCAGTCAGTCGTACCAGCCATTGCTCAGGTCCTCCCACATTGGGTTCGCGGCTTCGATCAGCGCAACCTTCTTGGAGCGCAGCCACCCCTTGATTCGCTTCTCCTGGGCGATGGCGCTCAGCACATCACTACAGGATTCGTAGTAGACAAGACGAGTGGTGTTGTACTTCTGCGTGAAGCCCGGGACGAGTTTGTGCTTGTGTTCGTAGACCCTGCGCACCAAGTCGTTGGTGACGCCCGTGTAGATGGTCTTGGAGCGATTTGTCATGATGTAGACGTAGTACTGCCGGCCCACTTCAGTCACTACCCCGACCGGAGAGATGCTTCATTTCGTTCAGCATGACATCTGCCATGGTTGTTACCCTGAGCAGAGCGAAGGGTCTCCCTGGGCAGATAGATGCTTCGCTGCGCTCAGCATGACACACGTTTAGGCGTCACGCGCCGTATCTTGCCGCTGCACGGTCTCGGCCAGCAGCGCGAATTCGTCCTTGAGCTTCGGGTACAGCGCCCGGTAGCGCTGGTAGTAGTCCTCGTACGTCCTGCGGTCCGGGCCCGGGCTGGTCGCGCCGGTCTCGCGGATGGTAGCCGCGCAGGCCTCCTGGACCGTGGCGTACACGCCGGTCCCGACGCCAGCCAGGAGCGCGGCGCCGTAGGCCGCGCCCTGGGTGACGTTGACGGTGACAATCTCGATCCCGAACACGTCCGCCATCACCTGGCGCCAGAACGGGGAGCGCGAACCGCCGCCCGACACTCGGATGCGCGCGCAGGCCACCTGCAGTTCGCAGAGCATTTCGAGCGAGTCGCGCAGCCCGAAGGTGACGCCCTCGATGACTGCGCGCGTCAGGTGCGGCCGGGCGTGACGCAGCGAGAGGCCGAAGAAAACGCCGCGTGCGTCCGGGTCGGGATATGGGCAGCGTTCGCCCGACAGGTACGGCAGGAAGAGTAACCCCTCGCCGCCCGCCGGTACCGCCGCCGCCGCCCTGGTCATGATGTCATAGGCGTCCCCGCCCCCCAGTGCTGCCGCTTTCTTTTCTGTCTCACAGAGCGCGTCCCGGAACCAGCGCAGGCTGCCGCCGGCCGACAGCATCACGCCCATCAGGTGCCAGCGGTCCGGCGCGGCGTGGCAGTAGGCATGCAGCCGGCCGGTCGGGTCGGTCCGGTAGGTGTTGGTCGCCGCGAACACCACGCCCGACGTGCCGATGGTCACCGACACCACGCCTTCGTCGGCGATGCCGGTGCCGATCGACTGCGCGGCCTGGTCGCCGGCGCCCGCCACGACCGGCGTACCTGGAACAAGCCCCGTTTCCTGCGCAGCGGCATCGGTGATGCGGCCAACCACCTCGTGACACTCGTGTACTCTGGGCAACCATGTCATCGGAATGTCGAGCAACCCGGCGATCTCTTCGGACCAGGCACGGCGAGCGGTGTCGAGCAGGTTAGTGCCCGAGGCGTCCGCGACATCCATCGCGTACTCGCCGGTCAGTCGCAACCGGACGTAGTCCTTGGGTAACTGGACGTGCCGGGCCCGGGAGTAGACATCGGGCTCGTTCTCGCGCACCCAGAGGATTTTGCCGGCGGTGAACCCGGTCAGCGCCGGCTTGCCGGTGATGCGGATAAGCTTGTCCGGTCCGACCCGGCGGTTGATATCATCGCACTGCCGGGCGGTGCGCTGGTCGTTCCACATGATGCAGGGGCGAAGGACACAGTCCTGTTCGTCGAGCAGCACCAGCCCGTGCATCTGGCCGGTCAGCCCGACGCCGGTCACCTCGTGCGGTTTTCTCTTCGAATCGGCCAGCACCTGCCGGATGCTCGCGACCGCGGCCTGCCACCAGTCCTCCGGATCCTGCTCGGCCCAACCCGGCCGCGGCGTCTGCATCTGGTACTCGGCCGTGTGCTCGGCGAGGACAGCGCCGGCGGCGTCTATCAGCACAGCCTTGGCGCCGGAGGTGCCGATATCGAGGCCGAGGAGAACTTGAGAGTTCACTTCGGCCTAGGCCAGTCGCTCAGGCCGTGCGGATTGGGCGCGCGCATCCGAACCAGGTAACCCTCCAGCCAACCCGGTGCCGTATCGGGACGATTGGCCGTGGCTATTACCGCTTCATGGTCGAGGTCATCGATTCGTTCATTCGCCGCGCGCAGCGCGTCCATCGAAATCCGGAGCGCGGTCTCGACCGGCATCCGCTCCGGGTTGATGTCGATGCCGAACCAGCCACGGTAGGAGTGCATCTTGAGCACGTACAACAGCGCCTCGGTCTGCTCGGGCGACACCACACCGACGTTCAGGTCCTGGTCGAAGTTGCCCAGCGGCTGGCTGTTCAGGTGCAGGTGGCAGAGCCGGCCCTCGGACAGGGGCCACGAGTAGGCGTAGGGCAGGTCCTCGTACGCCATCAGCGCGTGGCCGACCTCGGGGTTCAGACCGACGAGCGCGTGGCCCTCGACGAGTTGCTGCTTGTTGTCGTCGTGCGTGAGCAGCTCCTCGACCTGGTGGCACAGGAGCATTCCTTCGGGTGTCGTGCCGTAGATGATGTGGCCGCGTGGCTCGTAGGGCTTGGGCTCGAACGCGATTCGCACTCCCGGCACTGCGTCCATCGCCTCGGCCAGGCCACGGGCGAACCGGTCGCGCATGCCGACGAAGTCGATGCCGAACGGGTTTTCATAACCGTCGATGCCCGGCCAGACGACCGCGAAATCGGTCTCGAGTTCGCGGTTCAGCACCAGCGCGCGCTTGGTAAGCTCGATTGCCTTGCGTCGGGCATCGGGCAACGGGCTCGAGAGCGAGCCCCAGCGGAAGTCCGGGTCGCGGAACAGGAGCGGGACGATGGTCACCAGCTTGATGCCGAGGTCCTCGCAGAACGAGCGCCAGGTCTCGGCGTTGTCCTCGTTGATTTCGTTGGGGTAGTGGGCTTCGAGCCCGAACAGCCCGTGCTCCTTGAGCCGCGCCGCGATGTCGAGCCGGGCGCGGACGTCCAGGTCCGGTCCGTATTTCGCGTGGAAGCGTGAATCGGGCGGGGAGAAGTACCAGATGCCGGCCGAGAAGTGCAGGTCGAGCCGGAAGTCAAGCAGGTGGCGGACGAGTTCTTCGGGCGTGCGGCGGACGGCCTGCGGGCGCAAGTCAGTGAGCGGCATACAAGCTCCTTTGGTGCGTGGGCTAGATTACAGCCGGGTCTTGCCGCGTCAATGCCAGCCCGAGAGCCTTGCGTCACCGCCAAGACGCAAAGAGCGCGAAGTCGCGGTGGCAAGAGAATTGACAGACATCAGCCGCTTCCTATAGTCAGCAGGCAATGCCCAGCCCGCCGTTTGTCGACTTCGCTCGGTTCTACGACCGGTTCATGCTCTACTACGTCGACTACCAGGGCTGGGTGAACTACGTCGAGAAGGTGTTCCGTCGGTTCAAGGTCCGGCCGGAAACGATACTCGACGTCGCCTGCGGCACCGGCATTCCAACTGTGCTGCTCGCCCGGCGCGGCTACCGCGTGGTTGGCGTCGACCGGTCGGCCGAGATGCTGGCGGTGCTGCGCGACAAGGTCGGGGAACTGCCGATCAGCTTCGTCCGGTCGGAGATAACCGACTTTCGGCTGGCTGAGCCGGCAGATGCCGCGATATCGCTGTATGACAGCATCAACTACCTGCTGGCGGAGGAGGACCTGGGCCGGTGCTTCTCCTGCGTCCGGCGCTCGCTGAGGAACGGGGGTGTATTCACCTTCGACATGAACACGGTCTACAGCCTGTCAACATTCTGGGGCACGCGCGTGACCGAGCGGCAGGTCGGGCCGATCAAGTCGGTCTGGCAGAACATTTACGACGACAAGACTCGCATCTCGACGCTGCACATCACTTTCTGGGAGGACACGGGCGCTGACTCAGAACCGGTCGAGTTCGAGGAGGTGCACAAGGAGCGCGCATACACGCCCGCCGAGGTCAAACAGGCGTTGCTCACCGCCGGGTTCAGCGAGGTCCGGTTCTACACCCACGGCGGGTTCCTTCCGGTCGGGCCGCTGACTACGCGGATGATGGCCGTAGCCCGGGCCGGTAACGAGTAGCTCGACTCGAACTGAAGCGGGGAGGGCGTTGCCCTCCCCGCATATGTTGTATCCGGTTACTAGCGGACGTGCACGAGCTTGGCGGACTGGGCCTGGCCGTTGATGTCGAGGTTCAGGAAGTAGACACCCTCGCCAATCCCGGAGGTGCGAACCGGCAGGCGGTGCGCGCCGGCGTCCAGTCGACCGTCGTAGACGGTCTCGACCAGCCGGCCCGTGCCGTCGAGCAGTTGCGCCTTGACCCGGGCCGATGACGGCAGGTTGAGGTTGAGGGCGCCGTCGCGGCCGAGGAGCGTCGGCAGGCCGGTGGCGGCGGGCGTCACCGGCGTCTTGCCTTCTGTGACTCCGGTCGTGAAGCCGTCGAACCAGACGTTGGTGCCTGCGTACTCGCGATAGACGATGTACCCGCCGCCGTTCAGACTCGAGTAGTCAATCTGGCAGCCGTACTCGCCGGTAATGCGGTGGTCGTTGTGAGTTCCGCGGTCTTCCCATGTGGTGGGGTCGGCCGAGCGCGTGAAGGCATAGACCAGCGTGTCCCACGACCCCTCGGGACCTGTGACCACCGCGCGGAGAAGATCGCCAGTGTACGAGCGCCGTATGTATGGGTACCGGTAGTCCCAAGTCGTGCGGGCCTGGTTGGTGACCGGCCAGAACGTGTACGTCCACGACGTGCCGCCGTTGGTGGTGTAGGCGTAGTGGGGTGGGATGTTGCCGTTGGTATTCATGTGGCTGTACATGGCGACCGCGGTCTGAGAGGTACCCGGGGCACCCCGGTGCGCCGCGACCGAAACGTTATACACGTGGCGGTCGCCGCTGGAGTCGAACTTGCTGAAGACCATGCTCGGGCTGATGAGGTTGTTCGTGTACCGGCCGACCCATATCCAGGCCGAATCGGTTGTTCCGAACGTGAGGTACACGTAGCCGTCGCCTCCGGCGCAGACCGATGGGGCCATGCTTCCCGAGGAGACGTTACGCAGGTTGCCCCAAGTCTCCGCGCTGTCCTTCGAGCTCATCATCTTGATGCTGCCGCCGGTCTGGGCCCAGCCGCAGAATAGGTGCTGCGGGGACTCGATGTTCCGGTCGGCGGTGATCCGGGCGATCGGAGTGGTGTTGTCCACGACATGGGTCCAATTGGCGCTGGCGTACGGGTAGCGGTGGCGCAGGGCCCAGATGCCGCCGTTCGCGCCGGCAGCGTTGTACAGGCAGAAATGGTAGACCCACACGCCGTTGGCGTCCGAACCGACGCGCAGAACGTAGTCATCAATGCCGCCGTTGGTCGTGCCGGGCAGGATGCGCAGGAATTTGGTCCAATCCCCGCCGCCGTTCGTGGACCGCCAGACGTGAATTGTGTCTTCATTCGTCCCGCTTGGGTCCAGCAGACCCACATATATGTTACCGTCGTCGTCGGTGTCCACGGACAGGCGGCCCCATGCCGGGGTCGTGCTCGACTGGCCGACCAGGATGTCGTTGCCCCAGTCATAGAACGGCGGTACCTCTACCGATGTTTCGTCCGCGCCGCGGGACGGTGTCGTCTGGCCGCCGATGAGACTCCTGTCCGGTTCGCTGCCGACCACCGGGGCCGAGCTGCCCTGCTGGCCGGTCACGACATCGGGCAGGCCGTCTGTCGGCAGTCCGAACCACGGGTTGTTCTGGGGCGTGTCCGGCGGACTAGCTGCCGGCACCTGGGCGATGGCCAGCGCGGCCACGGCCAGCAGTGCCACGGTCACGAGCATCTTGTGCTGCATAGGACCTCCTTGATGGTTTCGGTCGATGGTGAGGGGCAGTCGTCGGGTCTTGCGGCCCCGCGCGGGCGCGCGCGCTCCTCCGGACTGCGTCATCCTCATCGGTATGAATATAGGCCTGCGCTCCTACGTGTCAAGCGGTCTTGTTCGGCTGGCGAACAATTCTCATCGGGCAGGTCGGCTTGACACCCCGGGGGTCGATTCTAGAATAGGCCGAACGTGAAGTTCATCGCCGACCTGCACATCCACTCGCGGTTCTCGCGCGCCACCAGCCGGGAGATGGATATCCCGGCCATCGCCGAGTTCGCCAGGGTCAAGGGCATCAAGCTGGTCGCGACCGGCGACTTCACCCACCCCGAATACCGCAAGTCGCTCGCGGCCAACCTGGTCGAGGCGGGCAACGGCCTGTACCGCCACGGCGAGACGCATTTCGTCATCAACGTAGAGGTCAACAACATCTACTCGGCGCACGGCCGGCTGCGCCGCATCCACAACGTCATCTTCGTGCCGAGCCTCGAGACGGCGCAGCAGGTGAGCGCGCTGCTCGGCCGCTACGGCAAGCTCGAGGCCGACGGCCGGCCGACGCTGTCGATTTCCAGCTACGAGATGCTGGCGCGGGTGCTCGAAATCGACGGGCGGGCGTTCGTCGTGCCGTCGCACATCTGGACGCCGTGGTTCTCGCTGTTCGGCTCGAACTCCGGGTTCGACTCCATCGAGGAATGCTTCGGCGACCTGAGCAACCGGGTGTTCGCCTTCGAAACCGGCCTGTCCAGCGACCCGCCGATGAACTGGCGGCTGTCGGCGCTGGACGGCAAGACGCTGGTGTCGAACTCGGACGCGCACTCGCCGTCGCGGCTGGGCCGGGAAGCCAACGTCTTCGACTGCGAGATGGACTTCGACGTCATCCGCCGGGTGCTCGAAACCCGGGACCGGAACCGGTTCCTCTACACCATCGAGTTCTTCCCCGAGGAGGGCAAGTACCACTACGACGGCCACCGGTCGTGCAACGTCGTGATGACGCCCGAGCAGGCGCGGGCGAGCGGCGACACCTGCCCGGTCTGCGGCCGGAAGCTGACCATCGGCGTGATGCACCGGGTGCTCGACCTGGCCGACCGCACGCCCGAGCAGGCGCCGGCGGACGTCATCCCGTTCAAGCACCTGGTGCCGCTCGAGGAAATCATCGCCGAGGCCACCGGCCACGGCCGGGAGACGGCGGCGGTGGACAAGCTGTACGAGGACATGACGACCCAGCTCGGCCCGGAGTTCGACATCCTGCTCGAGACCCCGGTCGCGGACATCGTCCGCGTCGCCGGCGAGCGGGTCGGCCAGGGCATCGAGCGGATGCGCCGGGACGAGGTCGAGGCGACGCCCGGCTACGACGGCGTGTTCGGGGTCATCAGCGTGGTGCCGGGCACGAACCGGCAGCAGGCGAACGCCGCCGCCAAGGCGGATGAGAACGGGCAGCTGGGACTGTTCTAGGAGAAGTCAAATTGCAGAGTGCAGATGGCAGATGGCAAAGTAACGGTCGGTGCCCGGCGCTTCTGTGTTCTGACATCTGCAATCTGACATCTGACATCGTCCTATGAGGCGGCTGTGGGCTCCCTGGCGGATGAGTTTCATCCAGGCGGCGCCGGCGACCTGCGGCCCGGGCCGGCGCGGCTGCCTGTTCTGCCGGCTCAGGCGGCAGCGCTGCGATGAGGAGAACCTGGTGCTGGCGCGGGGCCGGCTCGGGTTCGTGGTGATGAACCGCTATCCTTACAACAATGGCCACCTGATGGTCGCGCCCAACCGGCACGTCGCCGACATCGAGCGGTTGCGGGCCGACGAGTGGCAGGAAATGCTCGGCCTGGTGCAGGCGAGCATGCGGGCCCTGCGGCTGGAGATGAAGCCGGAAGGCTACAACGTCGGGATGAACCTGGGCCGGGTGGCGGGCGCGGGCGTGGCGCACCACCTGCACGTCCACATCGTGCCGCGCTGGCTCGGCGACTCGAACTTCATGCCGCTCCTGGCGGAAACCAAGGTAATCAGCGAGCACCTGGCAGACTCGTACCGCCGGCTGAAGCGACGGATGGTGCAACGCAGGGGCGCAAGCGCAAGCTCAAGCCCAAGCTGAAGACCCGGTGCTGCGCAGGGTTGACGACTACGACGTGTTCGGGAGAGCACACGAGTTGACGCTCTCGATTTACCGGCTGACGAGGACATTTCCCAGGGACGAAGCGTACGGCCTGGTGTCCCAGATGCGCCGCGCGGCCTACTCGATACCGATGAACCTTAAGGAAGGTAGCGCGGGCGCGGCCCAGGAGTTCGCCCGGTATGTCAGGATCGCCATCGGCAGCAAAGAGGAAGTCGACTACCAACTGAAGCTCGCCAAGGACCTGGGGTACATCAAACTCTCGGATTGGCAGAGACTTTCCGGAGAGCTCTCCCAGATCGGAAGGATGCTTTTTGCCCTGCTCAAGAAGCTCGGCTGACGCTGTCCGGCTTGCGCTTGGGCTTGTGCTTGGGCTCGCCCGGAGGGCGCGTGTCTGAAGTCCGCCGCGACATCGTCACCGACACCTGGGTCATCGTCCGGACCGGCCCGGAGCGGCCCGCGCCCGAAGCGGCGGGCGCGCCCGAGCCCTGCCCGTTCTGCGCCGGCCGGGAGGGGCAGACGCCGCCCGAGATAGCGGCGGTGCGCGCGTCCGGCTCGGCGGCCAACCAGCCGGGCTGGCTCGTCCGGGTCGTGCCGGACCGGAACCCGGTGCTGCGCATCGAGGGCGAACTTGCCCGGTCGGGCGTCGGCATCCACGATGTCGTGACCGGCATCGGCGCCAACGAGGTGATCATCGAATCGCCCGAGCACGTCACCAACTTCGCGGACCTGGCCGACGAACAGGTCGAGCGGGTGCTCGGCGTCTACCAGGACCGGCTCGTCGACCTGTACCGCGACAAGCGGTTCCGCTACGTGCTGGTGTTCAAGGACCACGGGACGCTGGCGGGCGGCTCGAGCATCGGCCACGTCCACTCCCAGGTTATCGCCCTGCCCGCCACGCCGCGGCGGGTCAAGGACCAGCTCGCCGGCGCCCGGGCGTATTACCAGTACAAGGAACGGTGCATCTTCTGCGACATCCTGCAGGACGAGCTGGCCGGCGGCAGCCGGGTGCTCGAGACGACCGGCCATTTCGCGGTGTTCGCGCCCTACGCGTCGCGGCTGCCCTACGAACTGCGCGTCTGCCCGCGGCGCCATTCGTACTCCTACGCCGAGACGAGCCGCGAAGAACTGGCCGACCTGGCGCGGGTGCTCCGGCGCACCATCGGCCGGCTGTACCGCGCGCTCGCCGACCCGCCGTACAACATGGTGCTGCACACCGCGCCCAACCTGTTACCCCAGCGCGGCTACTGGCAGACGGTCCGGGAAGACTACCACTGGTTCATCGAGCTCATCCCGCGGGTCAAGCGCACCGACGGCTTCGAGTGGGGCTCGGGCTTCTTCATCAACCCGGTCGCGCCCGAGCGCGCGGTCGCGGTCCTCAAGGAGGTTTCGTGATCAAGGCAGTCGTCTTCGACGTCGACAACACGCTGGTCGATTTCCTCAAGTGGAAGAGCGCGGCGGTGGATTCGGCCATCATCGCGATGATCGACGCCGGCCTGGACCTGACGCCCGACCAGGCGCGCAAGCACATCTTCCAGATATACGACAAGAAAGGCATCGAGTACCAGGAGGTGTTCGACGACCTGCTCCAGGACGTGCTGGGCTACGTCGACTACCGGATTCTCGCCGCGGGTATCGTCGCCTACCGGCGGGCGCGGGAAGGCAGCCTGGTCGCCTACCCGCACGTCAGCCTGGCGCTGCTGCGGCTGTTCCGGATGGGGCTGAAGCTGGCGGTAGTGTCGGACGCGCCCCGGCTGCAGGTATGGATGCGGCTGGTGCAGCTCGGGGTGGATAACTTCTTCGACGCGGTGGTGACGTTCGACGACACCGGCAAGCACAAGCCCGAGCCCGAGCCGTTCCAGAAGGCGCTGGAGCTGCTCGACGTCAAGCCGGAAGAGGCGATCATGGTCGGCGACTGGGCGGAGCGCGACATCGTCGGGGCCAAGGAAATCGGTATGTACACGGTGTTCGCCCGGTACGGCGACACCTTCGGCACCCAGCATTCCGGGGCGGATGTCGAGATCGCGGACGTGCTGCAGCTGATACCGATAGTGGAGAGGCTGAACAAGCGGACGGAAGAGGCGAAGTCAGAAGGCAGAAGGCAGAAGTGAGGAAGAGAGTCGGACGCGCCCCGCTGATTCCTGCCTTCGACTGATGGCGATTTACGGTATCGGCACTGACCTCGTCGAAGTGCGGCGCGTACGCGCCGCACTTGAGAAGTACGGCGACCGGTTCCGAAACCGGGTGTTCACCGAGGCCGAGTCCGGGTTCTGCGAGCAACTGGGCGACAAGTACCCGTCCTACGCCGGCCGGTTTGCGGCCAAGGAGGCGTTCTCCAAGGCGCTGGGCACCGGCCTGCGCGGCGCCATCGGCTGGCGCGACATCGAAGTCCACGACAACGAGCGCAGCCGGCCGACCATCACCGTCACCGGCCGGGCGGCGGCACTGCTCGGCGGCCGCAAGGTGCACCTGAGCATCACCCACCTGTCCGACTACGCGTCGGCGATGGTGGTAATAGAGGAGAGCGAAGGGTGAAGACCGGGCCGGGAATTGACACGGCCGGCCCGGCACATATCCTTCACGCCCCATGAGTAAGAAGCGCGAACTGCTGATCGTCGAGTCGCCGACCAAAGCGCGGACGATTTTCCGGCTGCTTGGCCAGCAGGTGAAGGTTATGTCCACCACCGGCCACATTTCCGACCTGCCGAAGTCCAAGCTGGGCGTGGACATCGAGCACAACTTCGAACCCGACTACATCCGCATCCGGGGCAAGGGCCCGGTCATCAAGGAACTGCAGAAGGCGGCGCGGGACGCGAGCACCGTCTACCTGGGCTGCGACCCGGACCGGGAGGGCGAGGCCATCGCCTTCGCGGTCGCCAACGAGATCGCGGGGAAGGAAGCCGAGGAACCCCGGGACACCAAGAAGACAAAGGCCAGGAAGGCAGAGAAGCCGGGACCGGCGGGCAAGGGCCCGGTCGTCAAGAGGGTGCTGTTCTACGAGATTACCCGCAGCGGCCTGGCCAAGGCGTTCGAGGAGGCGGGCAAGGTCGATCTCAACAAGGTCTACTCGCACCGCGGCCGGCGGGTGCTGGACCGGCTGGTCGGCTACCTGGTGTCGCCGCTGCTCTGGCGCATAGTCCGGCGCGGCACGTCCGCGGGCCGGGTCCAGACGGTGGCGCTCCGGGTGCTGGTCGAGCGCGAGCGGGAAATCGCCGGCTTCAAGCCCAGCGAGTACTGGACGGTTAAGGCGGTCTTCGCCACCGCCGCGGGCAAGGAGTTCGAGGCGGTGCTGGCGCGCATCAAGGGCAAGGAAGCGAAGGTCGAGAGCAAGGCGGCGATGGAAGCGGTCAAGGCCGGGTGCGGCCAGGCGGCGTTTGCGGTCAGCCAGGTGAAGGCGCGCACCAAGCACCGCAAGCCGCTGCCGCCGTTCACCACCGCGACGATGCAGCAGGACGCGGCCCAGAAGCTCGGGCTGCCGGCGCGCCGGACGATGCAGCTCGCCCAGCAGCTGTTCGAAGGTATCGAGGTCAAGGGCGAACCGGTGGGCCTCCTGACCTATCCCCGGACCGACTCGGTGCGGGTGGCGGCCGAGTTCACCGCGCACGCCCGCGACTACATCGGCCAGGTTTTCGGCGCGCGCTACCTGCCCGAGCAGCCGCGCGCCTACAAGGAGCGCAAGTCGGCGCAGGGCGCGCACGAGGCGATACGGCCGACCGGCATCCAGCGCACGCCCGACGTGATGAAGGAGTATCTGAACCGCGACCAGTTCCGGCTCTACGACCTCGTGTACCGGCGCTACCTCGCTAGCCAGATGGCCGACTCGGCCTACGCGGCGACCGAGGTGACGGTCGCGGGCGGCGACTACGAGTTCCGGGCCGACGCGGTCAAGTGTGACTTCGATGGCTTCGAGCGGGTGTACGGCGACCGGGAGAAAGAGCGGGTGCTGCCCGCGCTCGCGGAAGGCGAGCCGGTGAAGATGACGGCGTTCAACCCCGAGCAGAAGTTCACCCAGCCGCCGCCGCGCTACACCGAGGCGAGCCTCATCAAGAAACTCGAATACAACGGCATCGGCCGGCCCTCGACCTACGCGACCATCGTCTCGACGCTGTTCGACCGCAAGTACGTCGAGCGCAAGGAAGGCAAGCTCTGGCCGACCGAGATCGGGATGGTGGTCAACGACCTCTTGATACCCCGGTTCACCAACGTGTTCGAAATCGGGTTCACGCGCGAGCTGGAGGAGGAGCTGGACATGGTGGAAGAGGGCAAGGAGCAGTGGCAGCAGGTCGTCGGCCGGCTCTACGCGCCGCTCAAGGAGGACCTGGACAAGCTCGAGCAGGAAGCGCCGGAGCTGAAACAGGGGCTGCAGAAACTGCTGGACGAGAAGTGCCCGGAATGCGGCAAGCCGCTGACCGAACGCTGGGGCCGGTTCGGCAAGTTCATCTCCTGTTCCGGCTACCCGGACTGCAAGTACATCAAGAAGGACAAGAAGGAACCGCCCAAGCTGCTCGAAGAGAAATGCCCGCAGTGCGGCAAGCCGCTGGTCGAACGCACCAGCCGGTTCGGCAAGTTCATCGCCTGCTCGGGCTACCCGGACTGCAAGTACGTCAAGCGCGACGCCCAGCCGGACGTGAAGCCGGGCGACAAATGCCCGCAGTGCGGCAAGCCGCTGGTCGAGAAGCGGGGCCGGTTCGGGCTGTTCGTCGCCTGCCCGGGGTACCCCGAGTGTAAGTTCATGGTCCGGGGCAAGCGGCCGGAGCCGAAGCTGCTCGAAGAAAAGTGCCCGAAGTGCGGCAAGCCGATGGTCGAGCGCACCAGCCGGTTCGGCAAGTTCATCGCCTGTTCGGGGTATCCCAAGTGCAAGTACGTGAAGAAAGACAAAGACAAGGCACAAAGGGATAAAGGGACAAAGGGGCCGAGGGGCGGAATCCGGGTGCGCGAAGAGCTGCCCGAGCCGCCGCCGGAACGGGACTTCAGCCTGCCGGACGAGGAGGAACTGTGAAAGCGGTGAAGAACGGCCCGTACTACCAGTTGCGGCTCGCCCACGGCGAGGAAATCCAGGCAACGCTCGGCGCGTTCGTCAAGGCCAGGCGGCTCCGGTCCGGGATGGTGGTCGGCCTGGGCGCGGCCGAGAACGTCGAACTCGGCTACTTTGACTTCAAGAAGCGCGTCTACACCCGGCGCGTGTTCCGGGGCGACTACGAACTCGCGAGCGTCACGGGCAACATCGCCTGGGACGGCAAGAACCCTATCTGCCACCTGCACGCGGTCATCACCGGCCCGAAGTTCCGGGCGTTCGGCGGCCACCTGTTCTCAGGCATCGTCGGCGCCACTGTCGAGCTTTCCATCCTGCCCGGCGCGCGCAAGCTCGCCCGGCGTCCCGACTCCCTGACCGGGCTCAAGCTGCTCGACCTCGGCCGCGCGCGGCGCTGACCGGGCCGCGGCCGACCGACCCACGCTCGGTCAACGCCTGGTTGTACAGGGTGAAACCCTGTGTTTGGTTCGGCAGGTCAAGAGGTTAGGGTGGGAAAGGCGGTTGACAGGATTTGTGGCCAGTTGGCCCGGGGAGTGATTCCCCCAGTCGCTCGGGATTTGAGCCGGCTGTTGAACCAGGACCCGAGCCGGAGGGGCAGGGGAAGGCTGAAGCCTGGGCCCAAGTGCCGGTCGAGCCGCGAGTTGAGGCGGCCGGCCAGCTTGGGTGCGAGCCGGGCCGACAGTCGCACGCTCAGTGTGCAGCCGAGTGGCGGGTCGAGGGTCAGGTCGAGCTGAATGTCGAGGCGGTGGTTCGGACGCGGTTCGGCAGCCGAGGCGGCTGCAGGCATCGTTCTCCCGGGAACTGATACAGGATCGTGCCGGCGGGGTTCTCTGCCCCGGGTGTGTGAAAAGGGACTATGGCGTTCTCGTTGTCTTTGCGGGCTTTGCGAGCTTGGCGGTGGAGCCGGTGTCAGGTCAGTGGCTTCCGGGGTCGGTTGACTTTCGGGTGTGTTCTGGTAAAATCCGCTATTGGGCCTTGCGCCCCGTTTTTCTGACGGGAGGCCGGCTGAGACCGGACCAAGGCTCAGGACAATCGGTTTCAGCCCAAGCAGGCTACTCAAGGAGGATAGATGGCGCTGATAGACGACGTCAAGAACATCATCGTCGAGCAGTTGCACGTGACGCCCGAGAAAGTGACCGACACCGCGCATTTCGTTGACGACCTGGGCGCGGATTCGCTCGACATCGTCGAGCTGGTGATGGCGTTCGAGGAGAAGTTCGGGGTCGAGATCCCGGACGAGGACTCCCAGCAGCTGGTGACCGTCGGCAAGGCGGTCGAGTACCTCGACAAGAAGCTGAAGGAGAAGAAGTAGCAGCGTCCGCCGCGTGATGGTCCAGGCGCGAGCACAAGCTCCCAAAGGAAAGGGTCGATGAGCGGCCGCCGGGTCGTAATCACCGGGCTGGGCGTGCTGACGCCGGTCGGCAACGACGTGCCGGCGTTCTGGCAGAGCCTGGTCGCGGGCCGGAGCGGCGTCGGCCGCATCCAGGCGTTCGACCTCACCGACCTGGCGGTGACGATCGCCGCCGAGGTGAAGGGGTTCCAGCCCGAGCAGCGGCTCGACCCGAAGCTGGTGCGCCGCACCGACCGTTTCACCCAGTACGCGCTCTGGGCCGCCCACGAGGCGGTGGCCGACGCCAAGCTCGACCTCGAGCGGGAAGACCGCGGCCGGGTGGGTTCGATCGTCGGGTCGGGGATGGGCGGGGTGCAGACGTGGGAGTCGCAGTTCGCCCAGTTCATCGAGCGCGGGCCCAAGCGGGTGTCGCCGCTCCTGATACCGATGATGATACCGGACATGGCGGCGGGCCAGATTTCGATCAGTTACGGGCTGCGCGGGGTGAATTTCTGCACGGTGTCGGCCTGCGCTTCGGGCGCGCACGCGCTGGGCGAGGCGTACCGGCACATCCGGAACGGCGACGCCGACGTGATGATTGCCGGCGGCGCCGAGGCGGCGATTACCCGGTTCACCGTCGCGGCGTTCACCAACATGGGCGCGCTGTCCAAGCGCAACGACGCGCCGGAGAAGGCGTCGCGGCCGTTTGACCGGGACCGCGACGGTTTCGTCATCGGCGAGGGCGCGGGCATCGCGGTGATCGAGGAGCTGGAGCACGCGCGCCGGCGCGGGGCGCGCATCTACGCCGAGTTCGCCGGCTACGGCGCGACCGGCGACGGCCACCACATCACCGCTCCCGACCCGGAAGCCCGGGGCGCGGCCGAGGTGATGCGCGCGGCGGTGGCCGAGGCGGGCATCGGCCTCGACGGCGTGGACTACATCAACGCCCACGGCACGTCGACGCCCTTGAACGACGCGTCCGAGGTGAAGGCGATTGCCGACGCGTTCGGCGCGCACGCCCGCAAGCTGGCGATCAGTTCCAGCAAGTCGATGATCGGCCACGGCCTGGGTTCGGCCGGGGCGATGGAGTTCGTGGCGATGGTGAAGTCGGTGGAGACCCAGACCGTGCACCCGACCGTCAATTTCGAGCGGCCGGACGACGGCGTCGAGCTCGACTTCGTGCCGGGCGGCGCCCGGCCGACGCGCATCCGCTGCGCCCTCTCCAATTCGTTCGGCTTCGGCGGGCATAACTGCTGCCTGGCCGTCGTCCCGCTTCGATGAGAATCGTCGTCGCCATCAAGCAGGTCCCGTCGAGCGAGACCAAGGTGCGCATCAGCACCCAGACCGGCCGGGTCGACACGTCCGAGGTCGAGTGGGTGATCAATCCCTATGACGAATACGCGCTCGAGACCGCGCTGCGTATCCGGGAGCAGCAGGGCGCGGGCACCGTCACGGCGGTGACGTTCGGGCCGGAGCGGGCGCGGACCGCGCTCAAGACCGCCCTGTCGATGGGCCTGGACGCGGCGCTGCACGTCGACGATGCCGGGGTGGCGTGCGCCGACCCGCTGGCGGTCGGCCGGGTGCTGGCCGCGGCGGTCAAGCAGGCCGGGTTCGACCTGGCGCTGTGCGGCAAGCAGGCGATCGACGACGACCTGGCGTTCGTGCCCCAGGCGCTGGCGCATTTCCTGGACGTGCCGCACGTCGCGGTTGTGCCCGAGCTTTCGGTCGAGGGCGGCGCGGTCGTCTGCCACCGGGAAATCGAGGGCGCGACCGAGGTGGTGCGCGCGCCGCTGCCCTGCCTGGTGACGATTCAGAAGGGCAAGCTGGAACCCCGGTACCCGACACTGAAATTGATGATGGCGGCCAAGAGGAAGGATATCCCGGTGCTCAAGGTCCCGGACCTGGGAATCGACCCCGCGACCCTGGCCTGCACGGTCGAAAGCACCGGCGACCGGCTGCCGCCGGGCCGCAAGCCGGGCCGCAAGCTCGACGGCGAGCCGCAGCAGGCGGTCACCGAACTGGTCCGGCTGCTGCACGAAGAGGCGAAAGTCCTCTAGGAAACGGCGAAGTGCGAATGGCGAACTACCGAAGCGAACACACCGGAGGTAACGGTGTTTGACCGGAAGTTGTTCCAGGACCGGTTGCTCGTCGGCATCGGCGGCAACACCGGCTCGGGCAAGACCACAGTCGCGCTCGAGCTCAAGCGATTCGGCGCCAAGATCATCGACGCCGACCAGATCGGCTGGACCGTCCTGCGCAAGGGCACGCCCGAGTACGCAAAGCTCGTCAAGGCGTTCGGCAAGGGCATCCTCGCCCGCGACGGCTCGATCGACCGGAAGGTGCTGGCCGAGAAGGCGTTTGCCGGCAAGGCGGCGCTGGCCAAGCTCAACCGCATCGTCCACCCGGGCATCATCAAGCGCGTCCGGCATGAGCTGGCCGAGAGCAAGAAGGGACTGGTCATCCTCGACGCCGCGCTCCTGTTCACCGTCGGCCTGGACAAGGACATGGACGTCTCCATCCTCATCACCGCGCCCGAACGGCTGAAGTTCAAGCGGCTGGTGGACGAGGGCGTCTCCCGCGAGCAGGCCAAGGCGCGGCTGGCGCTGCAGGAGCCGGACGCCAAGGTCTGGCGCCGGGCCAGCTACGTGCTCGAGAACAAGGGTTCGCTCGCCGAGCTGAAGCGCAAGACGCGCGCGCTCTGGAACTACTTCTACAGCTCCCGGTTCCAGAAGATGTACATCGAAGGCGGCGAGCCCGCGACCGGCGACTAGCCGGTGAGACTGGTCCAGGTCCCGCTCCGGGACATCGAGCTTAGCGCCGGCCTGGTCCAGGCAATCACGCCCTACATCCTCGAATACAGCGAGTCCGAGAGCCTGGCGCGCGACGTGCTCGCGACGTGCCGGCAGCTGGTCAACCCGGCGGCCGACCGGCTGGGCGAGCGCCAGCGCGACGCCAACGCCGACTCGTGGCCGATAATGGCGGGCGGCGCGGCGCTGGGCCGGTTCCACGCGGTCTACGACGTCGACGAGACGCGGCTCGGGTTCGAGCTGCCCGAGGCCGAGGCGACGAAGTTCTACCGGCTGCTGCGCGAGCAGCGCATCGTCAAGCCGGACTTGCTGGCGGTGCGGCGGACGATGTCCGGCAACCTGGCCGAGACGGTCGCGGCGGTGCTCTGGCAGATCGGCGCCATCAAGGTCAGCCTCGGCGACCTGCGGCCGCTCTACAAGGTCGACATGCGCCGGAACCGCAGCCCGATTTACATCGACGTCAAATGCCTGGCCAATTACCCGGCGGTCAACGACTTCGTGCTGGGTTCCGCGGCGCTGCTGCTGCACCAGCTCAAGTTCGACTGCGTCTGCGGCATCGAGGCGGGCAGCATCGGCATCGCGGCGACGCTCGCCCAGCGGCTGAACAAGCCGATGTTCTTTGCCCGGCGCGAGCGCCGCTACCCGGAGGCGAGCTTGTTCGAGGGCATCAAGAGCCACGAGCTGTTCCGCAAGCAGGTGCTGCTGGTGGACGACACGCTGGTGCACGGCTGGACCAAGGCTAAGGTCATCAGGGAAATCCGCGCCTGGGGCGGGACGGTCGACGCCTGTTTCGTCATCTTCGACCGGCACCAGGGCGGGGAGAAGGACCTGGCCGAACTCGGTGTCCAGCTCTGGTACCTGACCGACCGGCGCGCGGCGCTGTCGCCGAAGGTGCCGCGCGACATCAGCCTGCTGACCGACCAGGAGTACGACGAGGTCACGAGCTACTTCGACGACCCGGCGGCCTGGCACCGGCGGCACGGGCTCGACTACCACGCCATCCAGCCGCCGGGCGCGACGGGCTAGCGCGGGCGTACCCGCCGCTTGACCGGCCCGGTCCTGGTTCCTACACTTAGCGTCCCATGAGAATGCAGGTCAGTGCCACCCGGATGCAGCTCCTGAAGCTCAGGAAGCGGCTGGGCGTCGCCCGGCGCGGCCACAAGCTGCTCAAGGACAAGCAGGAAGAACTGATGCGCCAGATCCTCGGCCTGGTCGGCGAGATCGGCCAGCACCGCGCCCGGGTCGAACAGGACACCGGCCGGGTGATGGGCCGGCTGGCGGTCGCCCGCAACTACGAGGAGCCCGAGGTGTTCGACGCCGCGCTGTCGGTGCCGACGCGCCGGGTGAGCGTCGAGGTGGCGACCCGCAACATCCTCAACATCAAGGTGCCGGTGTTCAAGAAGGAAGTGTCGGGCACGACCCGCTGCTACGGCACCGCGCACACGTCGCCGGACCTGGACGCGACGCTGGCCGAGTTGGACAAGCTGCTCGACTCGCTCCTGGTGCTGGCCGAAAAAGAGAAGACGCTCGAGCTGCTGGCCGAGGAGATGGAGAAGACCCGGCGCCGGGTGAACGCGCTTGAGTTCGTGCTCATCCCGGACTTGGAGCAGACCGTGAAGTTCATCGTGCTCAAGCTGGCCGAGGCCGAGCGCGGCGAGCTGACAAGGCTGATGAGGGTGAAAGAGATAATACGAAAGTGACGCCATACGCTTCACGCGTTACGCCATACGCCAGAACCAGGAGTGCGAATGCCTGAGGCCGTTGCCGCGCGGAGGCCGGGCGTCCCGTATCCGTTCGAGAAGCTCGAAGTGTGGCGGCTGGCGCTGGCGCTTGTCGGGAACGTGTACGACCTGTGCCGGCAACTGCCGAGATCCGAGACGTACGCGCTGGGCGACCAACTACGACGCGCATCGGTGTCCGTCGCGCTGAACATCGCGGAGGGCAGAGCCGGGGATACCGACGCCGAGTTCCGGCGCTACCTGGGGATATCACTCAAGTCACTGGTTGAGGTCGTGGCTTGCATCAAGGTTGCGCAGTCACTGAGGCTGGTTGCCGCCCGGGAAGCCGCTCGGCTGTGTGAGTGCTGCGATGCTCTCGAGGCCAAATTGCGCAGATTCCGGCAGACGCTGAAGCGAGGCGGCGGTGAGTAGCGCTGCCGTTCTCCCGCGTATGGCGTACAGCGTACGGCGTACAGCGCGCCTGCCCCGGAGCAGCGCATGAGGGGCAGGCGTCTGTCCTGGCTGCTTTTCGGCGCGTGGACCGCGCTGGTCGTCGCGGCGCTGGTCGTGCCGACCGACCGGCTGCCCCGGCTTTTCTGGCAGGGGCTCGACAAGGTGGCGCACACCGCGATGTTCACGGTGATGGGCACGCTGGCGCAGGCGGCGGCGCCCTGGGCCGGACTGGTCATCGCCCTGCCGCTGGCGCTCGGGCTGGAACTGGTCCAGAAGCGGCTGCCTTACCGGACGTTCGACCGGGTCGAGCTGCTGGCCAACGTCATCGGCGTGGCGGTCGGGCTCGGGCTGTACGAAGCCGCGCAGCGGCTCCGGCGATGAGCGCGGCGAAGCAGTCCCGGCCCAAGGGCACACAGGACCTCGTGCCGCCCGAGTCCGAGCGGCGGCGCGCGGTCGAGGCGGCGGCCCGCAGCGTCGCCGGGCGGTTCGGCTTCCGCGAGATAATCACCCCGACGTTCGAGCACGCCGACGTGTTCGTCAAGTCTTCGGGCGAGACGTCGGACGTCGTGCTCAAGGAGATGTACCGCTTCAAGGACCGGGCCGACCGCGACCTGGTGCTCCGGCCCGAGGGCACGCCGGGCGTGGTGCGGGCGGTGCTCGAGAACAACCTGGCGCTGCCGGCGCGGCTCTGCTACGTCGGCCCGTTCTTCCGCTACGGCCGGCCCCAGAAGGGCCGGCTGCGCGAGTTCGGCCAGCTCGGGGTCGAGGCATTGGGCGAGGCGACCGGCTGGACCGACGCCGAGCTCGTCACTTTCGGCGTCGAGTTCTTCGCCGAGCTGGGCATCACCGACTGCCGGGTGCTCCTGACTTCCATCGGCTGCCGCGAATGCCGGCCCGGGTACCGATCGCAGCTGGTCGACTACCTGGCCGGCCGAAAGGACCAGCTCTGCCCGGACTGCCTGGTGCGGCTCGAGCGCAACCCGATGCGGGTCTTCGACTGCAAGGTCGAGACGTGCCGGGTGGCGGTGGCGGACGCGCCCAAGCCGCGCGGCCGGCTGTGCCCGGCCTGCGCGGAGCATTTCGCCGTCGTGCGGCAGGCGCTGGACGCGCGGGGCCTGGTCTACGAAATCGACGACCGGCTGGTGCGCGGGCTGGACTACTACAGCCGGACGACGTTTGAGTACCTGTCCGCGCGCCTGGGCGCGCAGGACAGCCTGGGCGGCGGCGGCCGCTATGACTACCTGTTCGAGGAGTTCGGCGGGCCGGCGACGCCGGCCGCCGGGCTGGCCATCGGGCTGGAGCGGACGATGCTCGCGATGCCCGGGACCCCGGAGCCGGCGCGGCGGCGGCTGGCGTTCGTCGTCTGGTTCAGCGCCGCCGAACTGGACCACGCGGTCAAGCTCGCCGACCGGCTGCGCGCCGGCGGCATACCGTGCCGGATAGACTTTGACGCGCTCGGCGTCGAGAAGAAGTTCAAGCACCAGGTCAAGGCCGCGGACGCGCAGGGCGCGGGCTGCTGCGTCATCGTCGGGCCGGACGAGCTGGCGCGGGGCGTGTACTCGGTCAAGGACCTCGGTTCGGGCGAGCAGACCGAGGTGCCGGCCAACATCATCATCGAGCACTTGCGGTCGGTGCTGTAGCGGGCCGCGGACAAGTCGAAGCCGGGGACAGCGTCCCCGGCGTTTCATTCCCGGTGCGGCTAGACGGTGCCGGCGAGGACGTACTCGCCGATTTCCAGCCGGGCGCCGGCGTCGTCGGCCGCGACCACCGCCACCCAGCGGCGCTCGAGCCGGTCGGAAACGACCAGTTCGAGCCGGGCCGAGCCCGAGTCGCCGGCCTTGCCGGAGTGCGCGGCATCCGCCTGCGGGCAGTCGGCCGTACCGTCGGGCGAGAAGCTGGGGGGCAGGTCGCGGGGCCAGGCCAGGAGCGCCAGGCGCGCCGTGCCGGCCGAGCCGAGCCGCCAGTCGTAGCTCAAGACCAGCCGGTTGACCGCGCCGGGCAGGAACGGCACCGCCGCGACCAGCCGGAGGGACGCGGGCAGCGCGACCGGGCCGGCCTTGCCGCCGAGGCTGATGGCGAGACCGGCGGCCCGGGCGAGGGGCGGCGGTTCGGCGGACGGCGGCGTCTTGGCGGTGATGGTGATTTCCATGGTCGGCTGGGCCGGGGCCGCTGCCTTGAGCCCGGCCAGCCACTCGTCGTAGTCCTGGTTGCCTTTGGCCTGGGCGTGTTCGGCGCAGAGCGGCCGGAGGTTGTCGACCGACGTCAGCCCGCCCAGCGCCGGCGGGCGGCGGTGCACCAGCACGGAAAACGGCAGAAAACAGCCCGGTACCCCACAGGTCGTACCGCGCAGCCGGAGGACCGCGTCGGTCAGCTCCTGGGGCCAGTGCTCGCCGGCGAAGTGGGCGTAGTGGTCCTCGGACGGGGTGGGCGGGTAGTGGGTGTTGTGGCAGTTCGGGCAGGTGACTTCGTCGCGGTGCCAGTCCCAGTCGACGCCCAGGTCCTGGCCGCAGCCCGGGCAGGCGTAGTGCCAGGTCATCGGCGGGTCGGCCGTCCGGCCGTCGGGCTTTCCCTGCGTGCCATCGAGAACATCATCGCCGGGCCGCGCCCCGGTGTCAAGTCCGGCCGAGCGCGCGGGAGCCGGGACTGGACCGCAGAGGCGCCAAGGCCGCAGAGTCCCGGACCAGCAACGGCCGGGACCGGCCGGCACCGGGCTCCAAATCCAAAGGATGAGATTGAATTCTCGCGGTAAATCCCGTTTCGGTCCCCGGCCGCCCGGGCTTCGTTGACACTGCGCCCGAGAGCGGGGATAATCACGGGCCGAGCCGAAAGGAGTTCAATTGTCGCGAATAGTAACAGCCGTCCTGACCTTCCTTTTGTTCGCCGGGTGCATGGTCAACCCGGCGATGATGGCGCCGGCGCGCAATTACGCGATGTCGCCGACGCTGGACAAGCAGCCGACCTGGCGGACCGCGGTCCTGCCGCCGGGCTCAGGCGTCGACAACGACGGCCTCGCCGCGCTGGCCGACTACGCCGGCCTGACTTTGATGAAGACCAGCCGGTTCACGCTGCTCGACCGGGCGGCGGTCGAGGCGCTGCTGCGCGAGCAGCAGTTCTCGAGTTCCGGGATGGTCGACCCGGCGACCGCGGTCCGGCTCGGCAAGCTGCTGGGCGCGCAGGCGGTGATGACGGTCAACGTCACCCGGCTGCGGCACGACGAGTTCTTCTCGGACTCGCCCGAGCAGCGCGAGGCCGAGTTGTCGGTCAGGATCATCGCGGTCGAGACCGCCGAAGTACTCTACACCGCGACGGGCGAGGGGTCGGACTTCGACGGCCCGGACGGCGCGCTGCGCGCCGCGCTCGACGTCGCGCTCTTCCCGCTGATGAAGCAGTAAAGGAGTCACCAGATGCGAGCAGTCATTCTCTGTCTTTTTGCCGGCCTGCTGGCCGGCTGCGCGACCGGCACGCGGGTCAACACCGCGTCCCAGCCGACCGTCCAGCCGCCGACCACCGTCGCGCCGGTCGAGACGACGCGGTTTGAAATCCCGGGACCGGTCGGGCCGATTTCCCAGCCGGGCGAGGTGGTCGAGCCGATGCCGGGCGGCGTGGTCGACTGGTCGGCCAAGACCGTGCGGGCGCGCGGCACCGGCGTCCTCGACCCGGGCGCGACCAACGTCGCCCAGGCGCGGGTGATGGCCGAGCGCGCGGCGGTCGTCGTGGCCCAGCGCAACCTGCTGGAAATCATCAAGGGCGTGCGGGTCGATTCCGACACCCGGGTCCAGAACTTCGTCACCGACTATGACGTGGTGTATTCGCGGGTGGACGGCGTCGTCAAGGGCGCGCGCCAGCCCGGCCCGGCGAAGTACGACTCGCTGGCCGGCACCGTCGAGGTCGAGCTCGAGGTCGCCATCTACGGCGAGCAGAGCCTGGCCGACGCGCTGGCGCCGGTGCTGGGCGGCGGCGGCGAGGTGCAGACGAGCATCAGCCCGCAGGTCCGCCGGTTCCTCGAGCAGTACTCGGGGCTGCTTTTGGACGGCGGCGCGGCCGGGGTCAAGCCGGCGATGTTCCCGAAGATCTACGACGAGAGCGGCAACCTGCTGCTCGACACCCGCGACTACGCCGCCTACCTGGGCCAGCCGGGGCAGTCGGCGTTCCAGTTCATCTCGGACCTCGACCGGGTGCTCGCGCGGCCCGAGTTCGCCAAGGTGCCGCTGGTGCTCAAGGTCAAGAAGGTCACCGGCCTGCTGGGCGCGGACATCGTGCTGGACGCAGGCGACGCCGACAAGCTTGAGTGGCTCAAAGACGGGTTCAAGTACCTGGTGGGCGCGGGCCGGTTCCTCTTGAAGGTGCTGCTGTAGGAGAGTGCGAATGGCGAATATCGAACTGCGGATGACGACGGGTGTGCTGCTCGCCGTGCTGCTGCTCGTGACCGGGTGCATGGCGCCGAGCTATGTCACGCCGGCCGGCCAGTCCTCGAGCGCGCCGACGACGGCCACGCCGGCCGGAAGCCAGGAAGTGGTGGTGCAGGGCGGGGAGGGGGTCGAGGTGCTGGCCGAGGGCGCGGCCGCGCTGCCGTCGGCCGGCGGCGCCGACATCGCCCGCGACCAGGCGCTCGCCGACGCGCTGCGCAAGGCGGTCGAGCAGGCGGTCGAGACGTTCATCAACTCGGAAACGAAGGTCGAGAACTTCCAGCTGCTGTCGGACCGGATTTACTCGCAGTCTTCGGGCTACGTGTCGTCTTACCGCGTCGTCACCGAGGGGCTGGAGGGCGCGCTGTACCGCGTCGTCGTCCGGGCACGGGTGAAGACCGACAACCTGGAGAACGACCTGGCAGCCATCGGCATCCTGGTCCGCGAGCAGGGCCGGCCGCGCATCATGGTCGTGGTCAAGGACGTCACCCGCGGAATGGATGTGTTCGGGCCGGACCAGATGAACCAGACGATGCTCGAGACGCGCATCATCTACCGGTTCCAGTCCAAGGGGTTCCCGGTGGTGGACGCGGCGACGGTCGAGCGCAACCTGGCCCGGGAGCAACTGAAGAAGGTGCTGGCCGGCGACCAGCAGGCGGCGGCCGAACTGGGGTTACGCTCGGGCGCGGAGATAATCGTCGCCGGCACGGTCGAGTACGCGTCGCGCCGGACCCAGGATCCGTACCTGGAAGAGATCACCGACTTCTACAAGACGTCGGTTTCGGCCCGCGCCATCAACACCGAGACGGCCGAGGTGCTCGGCGCGGCGGCGCTGTACCGCGATGTGCCGTTCAGCCGGGACCAGTCGCGCGAGCAGGCGGCGGATTCGGCCGCGGCCGAGCTCATCGCGAAGATACTCTCGGGCTGGAAGAAGCGGGAGAACGTGACGGTTATCGCCGCGGCCAACGCGAGCTTCGAGAAGGTCCAGCAACTGGCCGGTGAAATCCGCGCGAAGTTGCGCGGGGTCATCACCGTCGTGACCCGGGACCTGGTCGGGACGAACGCGACCATCGAGGTGCTGTCCGAGACCAGCTCCCAGGAAGTCCGGGACGGGCTGGTCACGCGCGGCATCACGGTCGGGTTCGAGGTCACCGGCTTCGCGGGCAACCGGGTGGAGATAAGGTTCAAGGACTGAGGCCGATGTCAGATGCGAGATGGCAGATGGCAGATGTGAGATGTGAGAAGAAGCGGGCAGCGGCCCGGCGCGGATTCCGGGCGGCAAGCTGCCAGCTGTTGGCTGCGAGCTTCCTCGTCCTGTGTTCGTGCGGCGACGAGTTCACGACGACCATCGTCACCGCGCAGGTGGCGCGGACGCTCGCGCCGGCGAGCAACACCGCCTCGGTGCTGGCCGGCACGACGACGTTTCAGAATATCTTCGCGGACGACTGGATGGCGACGCCGGACCCGGGCGATTCGACGTTCTGGTCCGACCCGTTCCCGGTGAAGGTCACGCCGATTGCGGGCGCGGACGTGCGCGTCAACTCGACGACCGTCGGCGAGCGCGTCGCCGGCGCCTACTTCCGGGCGGCGCTGGACCTTGAGTTCCTTGCCCGGTACGACCTGGCCATCACGACCGCCGAAGGCAGGGAAATCACCGGTTCGGCGTTCCTGCCCGACAGCTTCGCCATCGTCGTGCCCGCGCCCGGCGATTCGTTCGGCCCGGGAACGGTGAACGCGACGTGGACGCACTCGGACAGCTGCGAGACGTTCATCGTCGGCGTCACGCCGGCGGACACGGCGAGCCCGGCCCAGGGCTGGGCCGATTCGAGGGTGGATACGTTCTGCGTGATACCGGCCGAGTCGTTCCAGGACACGCTCGGCAACTTCGTGCCGGGCGACTACGTGTTCAGCGTGACCGCGGTCAACGGCGGCTGGAACAAGCCGGCGCTCGACCTGCTGCTGTCGGGCGGGAACCTGGCGGGCGCGCTCGGGACGTTCGGCTGCGCGGTGCTGCCCGCGCCGGTCGTCTTCCGGGTCGAGTAGCGGCTAGCGGACGACCCGGCCCAGGCGGCCCAAGCGAATCTGCCAGGGCTGGAGGATGATGCGGGCGATGTTGGGCGCGGCGGCCGAGGACATGTAGAGCACCAGCGGCCTGCCGCGGACGTGGCGCAGGTCAACCGGGCCCCAGAACCGGCTGTCCTCGGAGTTGTCACGGTTGTCACCCATGCCGAAAACGTAGCCGTCGGGCACGACCACCGGGCCGAACTGGTCGCGGATGTACGGCGATAGCTCGCTCTGGTAGAACCGGCGTTCGAGCCAGCTGCGCTGGAAGTCGCGCGGGGGCGGCTCGAGCCCGGGCAGCATCCGGTAGTCCTTGTGCTCGACGTAGGGCTCCAGTTGCAGCTTGCCGTTGACGTACAGCTGCTTGTTCCGGTACTCGACGGTGTCGCCGGCCACGGCGATGCAGCGCTTGATGAAGTTGCGGGGCACGTACCAGTGGAAGAAGTGGCTCTGGCGGTCCCAGAACAAGGGCAGCAGCGGCAGCGACGCCGGGAAGATGCGGGCGAAACGGCCCTGGCGCCCGGGGTCGACCGGCACGTCCGGGTCCACCGGGAACCGGAACACGAAGATGTCGCCGCGCTTGGGCGACGACACCGGCACGATGGTCTTCTCGGTGAAGGGCAGCTTGACGCCGTAGATGAACTTGTTGACGAGCATGAAGTCGCCGATTTCGATGGTGTCGAGCATCGAGCCGGTCGGCACCATGAACGCCTCGACCAGGAACGAGCGGATGAGCAGCACGGCGATGATGACCGGCGCCCATTCCCGGAACAGGCGCGCGAAGAAACGGCCGATGGACTTCATCAGGGTGTCAGTTAGACGTCCGCCAGTATAGAAGTGTCACAACCGGCAGTCAAGACATCCCGGACCCGGTATAGTGTGCACGCGACGCAGATACCCGACCGCACAAGCACAGTGATAACCAACGCGATGCCCAGCGTCATTGGGGAATAGACACGCGCGCTGACAGACAAGCTGATGCCGAAGCCGGAAACAGACCGGTAACCGGCAAGACAGCCTGAAGGACAGCCAGACAGGCAGGAAGCCCGAGAGCCGGACAGACCGACAAGGTCGGACCCAAACCCAAAGGCCAACCGGCAGGCAGCTCCCCGGGTGTGGGGTTCCAGACCCCGACTTGCGCGGCAATGTGTTGATTTAGAATCGGTTATCCGCGCCATCTCGCCCGGTGGAGTCGTACTTCGTGAGATGATCCGGCATTTCTTCGCGCCTCAGGGGTACTGCTCAGGCAATTCCCGAGGGTAGTGGTGAGGGGTTGCACCTGCGGCTAGCTGTAGGCTTTCAGCTGTGGTCCGTGCCCGTGCTTGAGCTTGTGCTGTCGGCTTCCTTCTCCGGCTGCTTGCGCTTGGACTTGATCTGCCGCGTCCGCTTGACACCCGTTCAGTGGCGGCTACACTGGATTCGTTACCGGCCACGCCGGAGTTGGCTGGAAGCATAGTCGGTCGTGCGCCAAGCGGCGCTGGTCGGTACAGGCATTTTGCCAAGCTCGCCGAGGGCTTCCGGCGGTCGGCCCGGCGATTCCGTCTAGGCCGCCTGAGAGGAGAGATGATGAACAGCAACCATGTCGGTTCCGTACTGATCGTCGCGCTGTGCCTCATCGTCGGCACGGCTATTGCCACCGACTACACCAGCGCAGCCTCAGGCAACTGGGGTACCGCGACCAACTGGTCACCGAACGGGGTGCCCAACGCCAGCACAGACAATGTGACCATCAACCACACAATCGCGCTGGATGCCTCGTACTCGGTCAACAACATTGCCATCAATGGCACGCTGACGTGCGGGGCCAGTTACTACCTGTTCGTCTACGGCGGCTGGACGAACAACGGCACCGCAACGTTGACGCTGGGATACGTTGATTTCCGGGGGTCTACCAGCCCGGCCGTAATCGGCGGCACCAGTGCGACCACCTTCTTCCGCCTGCTGCTCAACAAGGACCAGCTCGCCAGTTCGGTCCGGATGGACCAGGCGGTCACGGTGAGCTATGCCGGCGCGGGCGCGCTGACGATCAACGTCGGCACGCTGAACACCAACGGTCACAACCTGTCGGTCAGCGGCACGAACGCCTCGGTCGCCGGCAACGGTACGGCCAATGGCAAGCTGGACGTCAATACCGGCGGCACGGCCGCATTCTACAACATCGACCAGTCCGGCACCACGACGGGGCTGGCCAGCGTCGCGATCGGCGCCGGGACAGCGGTGAATATCGCCATGACCCACAACATCGCGCGCTACAGTTCCTACCAGCACACCTGCACCGTCAGCGGCGGAACCGTGAACTACACCGCGACCGGAGCCTCCTACAACATCCTGGAATGGGTTCCTTTCCAGGCCGGCAGCGGCTGGTACGCGACCGGCGGGACGACGACGTTCAACGGCAGCATCGCCACGACATTCGCGGGTGCTTTCTGCGCCACGGGCAGCGCGGTAGTCATCTTCGCAGGCAGCGCAAACTCAACATACCATACCGCACAGAACTCCAGCGGGGGCAGCTGGACTGCGCTCCATAGTTTCAGTGATCTCAGAATCCAGAAGACCGGCGGCGCCAGCCTTACTTTCGAACCGGGCGGGTCCGTCTACCTGGACACCAACTTGGTCATTGATCACCTGACTGTCAATTCCGGCGCGGCACTGGTCCTGAACCAGAACTACTTCTACACCGGGCACGGCTACCTGTTTGGCGACGTAACAAACGACGGTACCATTACCTTCGCCGGTGCCGACAACGGGTTCTGCAAGGTGACCGGAGACTGGACCGGCTCTGGCACATTGAATGGCGGCGCGAAGCTTGTCCAGCTCACCGGCACCGCCACCAAGAACCTGGCACTGGGCGGGGGTGCTTTTTACGACCTGACGCTCAACCGGCCCGACGGAGGAGTGGTGATGACCGGTGGCGCAGCGGTCGCGCACAGCCTGGTGCTAACCGCCGGTGTACTCACCGTCGGCCAGAACACGCTGGTCCTCGGCACCGCGGGTGCGGCCGGCGCGGCCTCGGTCGGCACTGGCGCAACCTTCAGCGCGGTCGGCGCTGCACGGTATGCCCGTTCGGGCGTGACCGCGGCCAGCGCAGTCTACCCGTACGCCTTCACGGTGCAGAGCGGCGGCACGATCGCAGCGCGCTATGCTGACTTCCAGAACATGAATTCTGCCGGGATATACATCCAGAGCGGTGCGACTGTCAGCGCCGTCGACAACTTCTCGCACTGCGCCTTCGACCACGGCACCCAGGCCGGGGCGATGCTGGCCATCGCTAGCAGCCAGGTGATCGACGATATGGATACCGTGGACTTCAGCGGCAGCGATGGCTACAACATTGACTACACGTCGGGGGCCGGGCACCTGACGGTGGCGTCGGGCGGCGGAACGCGCTGGGGCGAGGATTACGATAACGACCCGTCGAACCTCGTGGACTGGTTCATACCCTACTACGACGCCGCCGTGGTCGCGCTGGCAGCGCCAAGCGGCGAGTACGCACCCGGGTTCACGCTCCAGCCGATCGCGACCTGGCGCAACAACGGCAATGCGGCGGCCGATTTTGACGCCTGGATGCTCTTGTCCGACCCGGCTGATGCCCGGGTGTATGCCGAGAAGGTCAGCCTGACCGGCATCGCGCCCGGCGTCCAGGTCCAGGTCAGCTCATTCCCAACGTTCCAGCTCGACGTACCCGGGCCGTGGACGGTGCGATGCAGCACCTACCAGGCGGCCGACCAGGACCCGAGCAACGACCTGCTGGACGACGACTTCCTGGTCTGGACGCCGGACATGGCCGTCACCGGCATCCTGGCGCCGACCGGCAGCGTGGATACCAACGAAACGGTGACACCGAGCGCCCGGCTGCACAACGACGGCAATGGCGCCCTACCGTTCACCGCCTGGTTCATCATGAACGATCCGACCGACGCCGAGGTGTACCGGGAGCAGGCAGACGTGGCCGGCCTTGAGCCGGGCCGGGACACGGTGCTCGAGTTCCCGGGTTTCGACGTCGGCGAGACAGAGGGCATATGGACCGCGCGCTGCTCAGTATACGTTGCCTACGACCAGGAGCCGACCAACGATTTCGTCGACGGCACGTTCCGGGTCGAGGGCGGCGCGCTGTGGTCACCGGGATGGATGGAAGTCAAGAACGTCCCGGGGGCGACGGCCGTCAAGGACGGCGGCTGGCTGGCAGTCGGGCCCGACAGGGCGACCGACCCCGCGCCGGTGGTCTACACCGTTAAGGGCAACAAGTCGCCCGAGTTCCTGAAGTACTACCCGCTCCGCGACTCATGGGGCGCGCCGCTGGCGCCGATCGAACCGCTTGAGGCGGGCCGGGAGAAGTTGCCCAAGAAGGGCTGCATGGGTGTCAGCGACGGCGCGGGCAGCATCTACATGACGAAGGGCAACAACACCCTCGGGTTCTGGAAGTACGACATCCAGAAAGACTCCTGGTACCGGCAGCCGGACGTGCCGCTGGGCGCAGACGGCAAGAAAGTGAAGGGCGGGACCGACCTGGCCTACGTGCAGGACGGGGATACAGGCTGGGTGTACCTGATGAAGGGTTACAAGACCTCGTTCTACCGGTTCAATACCCTGACCGAGGCGTGGGACTCGACGCTTGCCGACCTGCCGTACGGCAGAGCGCCGAAGTATGGGGCGGGATCGTTCCTGGTGTACGACAACGAGGGTACGCTCTACGCGCACCAGGCGAAGTACA
>JAEAMF010000261.1_pt1 | contig 80335 bp, 73 predicted proteins | sample 8958721 | NCBI WGS metagenome assembly JAEAMF01 (sample SAMN16933255, study PRJNA681124) | bioreactor sludge metagenome | isolation source: anaerobic bioreactor treating anionic surfactant - SDBS | place: India: Bengaluru | collected 2019-02-28
CAATTTGCAACCGGATACTGGTAAATTATTAATATTATAGATAAAATATCCATCTTTAGTGCTCAGATTTCTCACCTTGCCATCATCGCACTCGATCGTCATCTTGACATTAGAACCAACATCAGCAATCTTTTCTTTACTTTCACTATCTCGCACGTTACCAATTAGTTTGAATTTTACTTTAGAAGTATCAGCCTTGACACACTTTCCATCTTTTACTTCCAAACCAGTGCAACAAGATTTTCCTTCCACTTTGTTTTTGTTTTCTTTAATACATTGATCATTATTTTCTTTCACGCATTTTCCATCTTTTTCTACCAAGCCGGAGCAACATGATTTGCCATCAGTTTTAGTTTCGTTTTCGGAAAGACACTGTGACGTGGATTTTACTTTCAAATTAACTTCCAAACCAGCCTGCTGTTCTGTTCCGTCACTTCCCTTACTTCCGGTACTGCACATTATTCTGATTTGCGGTTCATCTTTCGGCCAGGCTTTTGTCATATTGCCATTCAAATCTATACTCTTTGGCTGATATGTATCACTCAACGTCAATCCAATCCATTCCAAAGGTCCATTCATCTGACAATATTTATATTTGGAATCTGTTAACCACTCAATAGATACATCATCAGTTTTATTATCACATTCCAAAGTCTTTCTTGCATCAGTACTATCTACGGATGGAACATTGGTTGCCGTAACTTCATTATCTTGACATTTGACAGTCATTTTTATTTTTGGTTCTTCCGTAATAACCTCATTGGGATTCTTAAATACCCAACGATAAACCGGTTTATATTTATCCATTATAAAAATCACTTTTTCATTTGTGATCTTAGTCAATTGATTATCGGGTATTACCCCCAAGCTATTACTATTATTAAAACCATAAATCTGAAAATTACTATCCAAAGAATGACAAGTCGCTTCGCAACTTCCGCCTTCGGGCAACATAATACTCTCATTCATATCACCGGTTCTAGATGATTTATTGTAATATTCCTTGCCATCACAAGTAATATTCAAACTATGATTTAAAGTATTATAATTATTATTAACGTCTTGTGAATTACAAATAAAATTCGTTGCCCAAATTGAGCAATTAGGTGCCGGTTGACCCTGTTTATCACCTTTTAGTTTATACATATAGGTTGTACTATTGTCCCTAGTATAAATATAAAGTTTGCGACCCTTCAGAGCATTTTGTTCCAAATCCTTTGTATCAATATAACAATCAAATTTTCCATCAGTTCCAACCAAATCTTGACCAATTATTGGATGTTGTGGATCATAAGTATCCATTGTCTTTCCACATTGAATCATACTTAAATTACTATTGGAAAATGGAGAGTCTAATACCACCCAAATAGATCGGCCTACCGTTCCAGTGCCGGATATTTTTATCTTGCTCATATTCGGATGGCATGCAACCGCCGTCACATCACCGTTTTCTACCAAATTATCTACTACTGCCAATTTAACTGATCTGGCTTGAGCAAAAGCTACTCCGCCAAATACCAGCGAAAGTAAAATACCAAACAATAGCAATTTTTTTCTCATTTTTCTTTTTTTATTTATTTTTGGTAATATATAAATATCTTTTGTTTTATTTCGTTAATGATATTTATATAACTATTCTCAAAATATCTAAAATCTTAACATTATATACTAAGTAACTAAAAAATACAAGATTATATCTTCCAATATTTTTTAGTTTACAAACAACGCCAAAATCACATACTGAATATATTTAATAACAAAAAAATTGTCGAAGAAATTTTTTTGTAGAGGAGGAGACGTTCTGGTAATGAAGCGAGAGACAGTATTCTATCTCACGCGAAACGTTAAGAACGACTCCGACGAGAGGGCGAGTGGCGAAACTGGCAGACGCGCATGCCTTAGGAGCATGTGGAGCAATCCATGGAGGTTCGATTCCTCTCTCGCCCATTACAATATTTTTAGAGGAAATAAATTCCTCTTTTTCTTTTATTCAATGATTCTTAATATTCACAAACCAACCGGTCTGACTTCATACGACTGCATTCGTATTATCAAAAATGTTAAAAAAAATGATCTACCTTGGTTGGATAAAATTGAATCACGTCAAATTTTTGTTAAAAAAATAGGACACGCTGGCACTCTCGATCCTTTTGCCGATGGAGTTTTGGTTATCTGTACCGACCAAGACACCAAAAAAATTAATTCCATTCAATCGCAACCCAAGGAATATTTAGCAACTATTAAATTGGGCTACATCTCCAGTACATACGACCCCGAAGGCGACATTACAGAAATTGATAATTCTCAATTTCAACCAACCAAATCGCAAATCGCCAAAATTATATCTGAAGATTTTATCGGCGAGATCAACCAAACTCCACCAATTTTTTCTGCCAAAAAAATAAATGGCCAAAGAGCTTATTTACTGGCCCGTCATAACAAAACTGTAAAGTTAACACCCAAAAAAGTGATAATATATAAAGTAGATATCATAAATTATTCATATCCCAATCTGGACCTAAAAATTACCTGCGGATCTGGTACCTACATTCGCTCTATTGCTCACGATCTCGGACAAATCTTAAAAAGCGGTGGGTACTGTTCAAAGTTAACTCGTACCCGGGTAGGGGAGTACCAAATAGAAAATTCCAATCATTTACCAAAAAACCTTGTGGCTAAGTACAAAAACAAATATCTCAATAAAACCAATTCCTAATTAGAAATTAAAAATTACCCTATGGAATATATTTTTTATGTCATAATTTGTCTGTTATTAGTTGTTATATTTGTCTATTTATATTTTAAATTAGAAAAAAATAAATCCGAAAGCGGTCAGGATCAAACAATCATTCTACTCCAAAATCAAATTGCCCAGCTTACCCAGCAAATAGATAATAGGTTAAATGAAACCAATCAGAGACTTGATGCCTCCAACGAAAAAATCAATTTACAATTAGAAAAATCGAACGAAACCATCCAAAAACAATTCGCCATCAGCACCCAAACTATCAATAAAATCAGTGCTGATTCTTCCCAAACCATCAAAGAAGTTACTGAAAAACTCACCAAACTAGACGAAACCAACAAACAAGTAGTCAATTTTGCCACCCAGATGCAAAGTCTAGAAAATATCCTAAAAAATCCCAAACAACGCGGCATTTTGGGAGAATATTTTTTGGAATCATTATTTGGCAACATTTTGCCCCCTAGTCACTATCAAATGCAATATAAATTTCCCAACGGCGAAATTGTTGATGCCGCTATTTTTGTCAAAAATAAAATTATACCAATTGACGCCAAATTTTCTCTAGAGAAATACAACCAGATTATGGAAGAAAAAGACCAAACCAAAAGAGAAAACTTAGAAAAACAATTCAAGCTAGACATCAAAAATCGCATCGACGAAACTGCCAAATATATCCGGCCTTCCGAAAACACTACTGATTTTGCTTTCATGTTTATTCCCGCCGAAGGTGTTTTTTACAATCTTCTAATCTATAAAGTTGGTTCCACCAATGTTAGTTCCAAAGATCTGATCGAATACGCCTTTTCCAAAAAAGTCATTATCGTCTCCCCAACATCATTTTTTGCTTACCTGCAAACTGTTTTGCAGGCCCTCAAATCACTACAAGTCGAAGAATCCGTCAAAGAAATCATCAAAAACGTCCAAAACCTCAGTCGTCATCTGCAATCATATGACAACTATATGCAAGGAATGGGTAAAAATCTTCAAGCTACAGTCAATAAATACAATGAAGGCTACAAAGAATTCAAAAAAATCGATAAAGATATTGCTCGCTTAACCGATAAAGACAATTCTATCGAACCGCTCTTGGTTGACAAACCACAAATAGACTAATATTACCAAGGCAACCAAATTTCAAAATATTTTAATCTTTCTTTAATCAAAACAATATACAATAAACTCAATAAAAATATATAGATTTTTTGGAAAAAAACATGGAAAATGCCATATCATCTAACGAAAAAATTATTATCGATGATTTCGATAAAATAATTGACCTTTTTGATGAGAAAAAAACAATCGTCTTTTTTGATCTATCAATATCAGAATACAAAATAAAAGTCGCCTGGCATTCTTCTTGTAAAAGCAATCAAAATATCATGTCGCCAGTAGTATTCCAATCATTAAACTATTTTGACAAAAAAAATATCAACAAATTATTAGCCAAAATAAAAAAATCATCTTGTACTTCAAATATCAATTTTATCTTTCCAACTCAAGAAGCCACAACCGAGTTTCAAAAATTATTAACAGAGCTTTATTGCTCCAAAAACAAGCAAAATCTGCCACCAAATATTTTATTTCATAATCTAGAAGTAAACAAATGTACTCTTGAAAAAGCCAACTTAAACCCTTAAGATCTTGAACAAAGATTTGTATTATATTATAATACCAAGATAACAATTTGCTTAACTTGGTATTTTTTTATGCTTGACAAACCAAATTATAATAACAGGACGGAAAAATCAATCAATTTAAGAGAATATTTGGAAGAATATATTGTTGGTACAAACAAAGATTTTTTTAACATTCAAAAAAATGCCGATTCTACAATCTCAAACGATGTAGAGATTTCGCAAACATCGTTTAATAATCTTTTTAATATCAAAAAAGAAGATTTTTTAAATACTCAGACAGAGGTTTACGATAATATTATTACTTATTTTAAAAATGTAAAAAACTGGCCTGGAATTGTTTATTGTCTGAAAAATCTATCCACAACTCGCGAGAATCCAGAAGAAAACAACAAATACAAACAAATCGTTCTAGATCTAAGAGAAAAAATCAAAAAAATAAATCCAAACTCAGTCTATGACTTTTTTGTTGATTACTTTGTCAAACAAAAAAATGCATATGTTTCTGCTAGAGATTTTAGAGATAAAACAAAAAACTATATTTTACCAGATGAAGAAAAATATGATTCTGTCCCAGGAGTAGAAATAACTCGTATCAACGACAAAGGCATAAAATATAAAACAAAAGTAACCAAAATTGTTCTATATGATTTAACCAATATTTTTGGACATCATGGCACGTTTTTTTCTGGATTTGACTATAAATTGACGTCATATCAAATCGGAAAAGATGATAATAATAAAAACTTTGATAATTATAAAAACTTTTTAGAAAAATTTGCAAAAATGATAATAATCACCAAAATGTTCTTCGACGAAAAACAAAAACATCACTAGATAATTAAAATTACATTTGTCAATAAAATAATCATATATTACAAAAAATATATGATTATTTTTTATTTAAAAACATTGAAAAAAACGAATATCATTGCTACACTTTGCTCAATTTTGATTCTAATGCTTTTTTATGTTTTCAGAAAAAATAAATTCGGAAATAAACAATAATCCGGAACACAATGAACAGTCAAAAAAAAGAAAAATAATTGCAATAAATTGTTCCAAATTAGCTAAAGAAGCAATTGCTGATCATATTTTATATTACTCGTCAAGCTTATACCAAAAACAAGCGTTAATGTATTATATCAATTCAGATAATAATCAAATAAGAAGTGACTTTTTTACATCCATATTGCATAGCAAACTAAGCAATACACAAGAAATTGTTATAGTTTATCACGAAGAACTAGAAAAAAATACCACAAATCTCATAATTAATGAAGCGCATAAATATCTTAAAAACAAAAACATCAGAATCACCTTTGTTCGAGAAAGTAATCTCAATCTTGATAATGACAGTGTCTGCCAAATAGATATAGAGTAAGGTTGAAAAAAAAATAAATAAATGTTATAATAATCAGATTTATTAAAAATAAAAATAAAAAAATGGACTCGATTGAAACAAAAATTCATGATAATCAAGATAAATTATTTACATCCAAAACAGAAACAATTTTATCTTTACAACCACCAGATATTTTATTTCTAACATTACCAGAAAAATTAAATCAAAGTCCGTTCGAAGATAAATTCATATACTTTCTAAAATCTGACTCTTTTCAGAAAATCGTGCAATGGGGTTTATTTTCAAAAAACAGATTACAATCCAACAATAAATCAATAAATATTCTGATAAACTTATACAACAATCTCCAAAAAGAAGAAAATAATAATTATGACATTGAAAAATTCATGAAAAACCTTGCAGAAAAGTCACCTAATAACATGGAATACTATTCAGAAGATGAATCAAAAAAAATAATCAATCAAGAATTGCATAATATACTTAATGACCAAGACGCCAAAACAATTGTGCAGCAAATTCAAAAAAATATCAAAGAAATATCAAATAACCCACAAGACTATCAAGAAAAACTAACAATCCAATTAGAACAAATTAGTACAAAAAACCAAAATTTATACTTTTACAATCCCCTAGAACCAAAAGCACAGGAATTTATAGATTTATTTAATCAAAAAATTACCGGACTATATGGAACTATCCAATTATTACAAGAATTTGGTCTAGAAAATCATGACATTATAAATGACGACTTATTTAAGCAAAGTCTTCAAAACACTTCAATCATGTTACTTGCCTTTTCTCATCTAGCTCATTTAAAAAAAGAAAAAAAGTCAGCTATTAATCTCAATTAGTCAATGATCAAACCAACCATCCATCTTGCCGCCGATCACCGTGGCTACTGCCTGAAATACGAAATTAAAAAATACCTACAAAAAAAGGGTTATAATATCATTGACCACGGTAATTATCGTTATGAAGCCAATGATGATTATCCAATATTTGGCCAAAAAGTTTGTCAGGCCGTCCAAAAAAATCCTAAAAAACTATTTGGTATTTTGCTTTGTGGTTCCGGCGCCGGTATGAATATTCTAGCTAACAAATTTTCCAAATTACGTGCAGCTATTTGCTGGAACAAAAATGTAGCCTTTGACGCCAGAAATGATGATAATCCTCAAATATTAATTCTACCAGCTGATTATATTAGTAAAAAAGAAGCCAAACTTACCGTCAATAAATTCATCAACACCCCTTTTTCCGGTAAACAAAAAAATATAAGGCGTCTAAAACAAATATCTAAAATAAAATCATGCTAAAAAAAATTCTTATCCCTGCTATTTTAGCCAGCAACAAAAAACAATTAATCGAAAAAATCGACCAAATCGAAGATTTTGTCGAATGTATCCAGATAGATTACACCGACGGTAAATTTGTTCATTCCAAAACCGAATTCACTTCACAAGACCTATACAAAATCAATCCCCAACCATCCGTTGAAGTTCATCTGATGTGTGACCAACCGGAAAATATTATCAATAATTGGATTACCGCCGGCGCAGAAAAAATCATTATTCACGTCGAAGCCAAAATGGACTGGGGAAAAATTATCCAAATATATGAAGAAAATTTTATCAAATTATACTTAGCAATCAATCCCGATACTCCTCTTAATAAACTTGAAGATAAAATAAACAATATCGATGGAATTAGCGTCATGGGTGTTGATCCGGGCAAAGGCCACCAAAATTTTCAACCAAAAGTATTATCCAAAATTAAAACTCTCCGCAATCGTTATCCCAATCTAAATATTCAGATTGATGGTGGTATGCACCTCAAACCAAAAAACACCATTGAACAAGCCTTGTTGGCCGGTGCCAATGAAATAGTCTGCGGTAGCGAAATATTCATCTCAAACAATCCAATTGCCAAAATTGAAGAATTGGAAGAATATTTAAAACATTCTGACAAAAAATAAAACATGAAAATATCTCAAATAGAAACAAAAGCCAATCACATCCGTCGTGATATTATCAATATGTTAACCATAGCTGGTTCGGGACACACCGCTGGCTCATTGGGAATGGCCGACGTTTTTGCCGCTCTCTATTTTGATATTCTCAATCACAACCCCAAAAAACCAAACTGGCATCAACGCGATCGACTTGTCTTATCCAATGGACATATTTGCCCAGTTCTATATGCTAGTATGGCTCACGCCGGCTATCTTCCTTTGTCGGAATTAATAACACTCAGAAAACTTGGCAGCAGACTGCAAGGTCATCCTCATCGTCAATCCTTGCCCGGACTGGAAAGCACCAGCGGACCACTTGGACAAGGTCTATCCCAAGCCTGCGGTATGGCTTTAGCCTCCAAAATTAATAATCAAAAGCATCGCATTTATTGTCTTACCTCCGACGGCGAACACGATGAAGGTCAAACCTGGGAAGCTGTAATGTTTGCCAACAAACACAAACTAAACAATCTTACCCAAATAATTGATCGCAACAATATTCAAATCGACGGCCACACCGAAGACGTCATGCCACTCGAATCTCTACGCGCCAAATATGAATCATTCAATTGGCACGTTATAGATATTGACGGACACAATATAGAACAGATTATTGATGCTTGCAATCAAGCCAAAGCTATCTATGAGAAACCTACCTTGATTATCGCTCACACTATTCCCGGCAAAGGAGTTGATTTTATGGAAAATAATCCCAAATGGCACGGTCTTGCACCAACCAAGGAAGAAGCAAAAGAAGCTCTAAAACAATTAAAAAATAAATGATTAACAGTGAATAATAATTAAAAATATTATTCATTCTTCACTATTCATTTTTCACTTAATTATTGACTAAATGCTAGAAAAAAACCCAAAAAGTACATTTAAAGAAAAATTATTAGAGATGACTCCCACCCGCAACGGTTACGGCGACGCCTTAGTCGAATTGGGAAAAACTAATCCAAAGATAATTGTTTTAACCGCTGATCTTTCCGAATCCACCCGTGTTGAACAATTTGCCAAATTATTTCCCAATCGTTTTATCCAATGTGGTGTAGCAGAGCAAAACATGATGAGCGTTGCCGCTGGACTAGCCCATGAAGGATTTATTCCCTTTGTTTCCAGCTATGCTGTTTTCAATCCCGGTCGTAATTGGGATCAACTTCGAACCAATATCTGTTACAACGACACCAATGTCAAAATCATCGGTGCCCATACCGGACTCTCGGTCGGACCAGATGGAGCCACTCATCAAGCCCTTGAAGATATCGCTCTCACTCGAGTTTTACCCAATCTAACCGTCATTGCCCCAATTGATTACCAAGAAACCTATCAAGCCACCATTTCTATTGCTAGTTATCAAAAACCAGTTTATCTACGTCTCACCCGTGAAAAATCTCCTGTTGTTACCAATCCTGAATCAATCTTTAGAATCGGACAAGCAAAAATATTAAAAAACGGAAAAGACATAACCTTGATCGGCTGCGGCCCAATTTTAATCAACGGTCTATTAGCCGCCTATGAATTAGAAAAAAAAGGAATTTCAGTCGAAGTTATCAATTCTCATACTATTAAACCACTCGACGAAAAAACAATCATAAAATCAATCCAAAAAACCAAAAAAGTCGTTACCTTGGAAGAACATCAGATTATTGGTGGTTTAGGAGGCGCTGTTTGCGAATTATTATCCGAAAAATATCCCGTTCCAGTCTTACGTCTAGGCATGTCAAACTCTTTTGGTGAATCTGGTCAACCCAACGAGTTAATTGCCAAATATGGTCTAGATATCAAAAATATAATAAAGATAATTTCCAACTTCTAGTTTTTAAGCCTGATAAAATAATACGGTTTAAAAATTAGAAATTAAAAATTAGAAATTAAAAATTAAAGATGCTAGATATTTTATCAATTGGTGATTGCACTATCGATGTATTCCTCAATGTAGAAGAGGGAAATGTTTTGTGTAATCTCAAAAAACAAATGTGTCAAATTTGCTTTAAATATGGAGACAAAATACCGGTCAAACAAGTTATACAAATATCCGGCACTGGCAATGCGGCCAATTTGGCTATTGGCGCTTCTCGCCTCGGATTGACAAGCGCCATCAACACTATAGTCGGCAATGAAGGTTCACATGACAATATCGTTCGTCATTTTAAGAAAGAAAAAGTTAATCTTGACTATCTTACCCACGACCAAAAATCACCTACCAATTATTCGGCAATTATCAACTACCAAGGAGAAAGAACCATCTTTTCTCATCACGCCATTCGTCACTACCACTTTCCAAAAATAAACAAAAAACCACAATGGATCTATCTAACTTCTGTGGGCAAAAATTATGAAAAACTATATCAACAAACTATCAAATATTGTCAAAAAAATAATGTCAAATTGGGATTCAATCCTGGATCTTTGCAAGTAAGAGATGGAATTAAAAAAATTAAACCAGTCATTGAACAGTGTGAAGTTGTTTTGCTCAACAAAGATGAAGCTAGGGAAATTTTGCAAGAACAAAAAATAAAAGATGTTAAATACTACTTAAAAAAATACTTTCAACTAGGCGCAAAGCACGTCGTTATCACCGATGGAGAAAATGGCGCGTATTCATTTGATGGACAAAATTTTTTACATATAGAAACATTAAAATCAAAAGTTATCGAAAGAACCGGTGCAGGCGATGCTTTCTCAACAGCTTATATTAGCGCCTTAATCTACCAAGAAACATATGAAAATGCCCTAAAATGGGGAACATTAAATTCTGACTCTGTTATAAAATATATCGGACCTCAAGCTGGTCTTCTTACTCGTAAACAAATTTTATCAAAACTTAAAAGACAAAAATTTAATATTAGAAACATATAATCAACAAAACAATGAAAAAAACCAAAAAAACATTATGCACAAATCCCTATGACAAAACCCATCTTCGCTATGCCATTTGTGTTTCCGGATCAGCTTTGGCTGAAATATGCACTGTTGATGCCAAAGATAAAGTTTATGAACTTGGCAGACAAATAGCCCTTCACAATGCCTTTTTAATTACCGGCGCCACAACCGGTATGCCAGATTATGCCGCTGCGGGTTGTAAAGAAGCAGGCGGAATCAGTATTGGTATTTCACCCGCTTCCTCCGAAAAAGATCACGTCAGACGCTACAAACTTCCTACTAAATATTATGATCTGATTATGTATACCGGTTTTGGTTATTCCGGCCGTAACCTACTTTTGACTCGCATGGCCGACGCCGTTATCAATGTTTGTGGCCGTATCGGCACCCTCAACGAATTTTCTGTTGCTTTTGAAGACAAAAAACCAATTGGCCTAATGGAAGATACCGGCGGATTGATCAATGATTTTAGAGATATTGTCAACCGCGGCTATCGCGGCCCAGGAAAAATTGCCTACGACACCGATCCCAAAAAACTAGTAGAAAAAGTTATTAAATTAATTGAAAAAGAAAAAATTCATAATCATACAAAATAAAATCTTAAATCATACACTATGAAGAAAAAAATCCAAAAATTAGCAATTGTTATTATTGGCCTTTTAATGATTTTTTCTAGTATCTCGTCTATCTTTATTGGAATAAAGTAATATAGCCAAAATATAATTTTAATGACCAAAAGCTATTCTATCGGGAATCTGCCCTTCCAGATTGTTTACTATTCCTCGTCTAACTGCAAAATCCCCATATCTATCATTGAGCTCATCGATCGACTTCCAAAGTCGATCATTTTTTATCTCATCAGTAAAAAAATTCAACTGAGTCTTTTTCTCCTCCAAGCCAGACACATTAACAAAAATCTTTCTAATCTTGCCAGCCAATATCTTTCTCGTGAGGTGTTTATTTATTATCTGAAAAATTACCAAACTATCATCCGTAATCTTGTTTATTTTTTCCTGACAAGCAAAACCACCGCCATATGCATATTTCCATCCAATAAAACAAGTTTTTGCTACCTTATTTTGCTTTCTTAGTCTTCTGCCAATTTTTTCACATAACTTCAAAAACAATAAAGCCAATTTCTTTTTTTCGTCAGTTTTTTCAATCAGTGTGTAAGAGTGACCAAGAGATTTATCATTGGTTTTATTTCTCGTCAACCGACTATCAACTTCCAAAGCATTTAACCTAGACCACAAAAAATAACCGCCTCTCCCCATTTTTTTCATAAGAAAAAGCGGCGAAGACTTTTTTATATCCAAAGGAGAAAATATTCCCAAAGAATTTAATTTACCTTTTAACCCTCTTGAAATACCCCACAAGTCAGTCAATGATAAATTCCGCAACATTGAATCAATATTTTTATCATCAATTATTACCAAACCATCAGGTTTTTTATAGTCAGAAGCAACTTTAGCCAAAAATCTCGTCTTGGCTATTCCCACCGAACAATTTAGCCAATCGCCAACTTCTTTTTTAATTCTCTGTTTAATTTCCAGAGCCAACTTTACAATCTTTTTTTTCTCATTGACCAATTCCAAGTCAGTACCATGAAAACACAAAAATGATTCATCAATACTATAATTTTCAACCTGGTCAGTATAGTCTGTAATAATTTTTCTAATTCGCTCAGTAATCACCCTATATTTAGTTGGTTCGTCTCTAACCAAAATTATTTTTGGCTCTTTCAATTTGGCCTCCCAAAGTTTAGTTCCAGTCGAGATACCCAAAGCTTTTGCTTCAATTGACGCTGCAATAATTGTGCCCATAGGATGCAGATAAGAACACACTCCCACCGGTTTACCGCGCCAAGACGGATTAGCCTGCTGCTCACAACTGGCAAAATAACTGTTCATATCCAAATGCATAATTGTTTGTTTTTTACTAGGAATAACAAATAGATCATTTTTCGTCTTCAACATATAATTCGCCTCCAACTTATTCATAAGTAACTTCTACCAAAACCCAAATTAACTTATCCGTGTCAAAACACAATTTGTAACAATTGTCATTTTGATCACTAACGAAAAAATAATAATAACTTTTGGCACCATTTTGTTTTTGAAAACACAAATTTTGTTTTACAATTTTAATCTTTTGTCCTCGCCACAACAAGAGTAGGGGAGTGATTTTTCGCGGAGAAAAATCGACCACTAGCTGCACTTTTTCGTTTATTTCGTTGATATTATTATTTAACATATATGTTAAGTTATCCTTCAATATTAACTTAACATGAATGTTAATAGTATGTCAAAACAAAAATATAATGATCTTTCAAATCGCAATTAGTATAATGATATTAGCTAAGTTTTTTTCAATCTTTAATCAGCAATCAATTATGACTACCAATATTTACTTCTGGAATCAAATCATGGATATCACTGGCCGCACCGCCATAGTTTTGATTATTGCTTTCATTATTAGTCATTTGATTATTAAAAATAATTTTAACATCATCCAGCCAAAACCCTTTGAAAAAGTTCTACTAACCTTAACCTATTTTTTGATATATATTGCCACTCTTTTATTTAATTATGGAGAAAAAAGACTCCTAATCTTTGATTTGGCTCTACCAATCATTATCGTCTCCGGTATCTTATCCGGTCTCAGGGTTAGCCTGGTTGTCTCCGGTTTGGCGGCAATCATGCTCAATGTTCTATTCCCCTTATCCTGGCCATACGCCATCCTCACCATCTTAGCCGGAATTATCAGCGGTCTTTTGAGTCACCTTCAGCAAAATCATCGGGAAAAAATGATCATCGCCGCCGGACTCCAATTTATCTTATCCTGCCTACAAGTTAGTATTATCTATTTTCTGCTCGAAGGATTTTTATACCAAACTTTTTGGGAAGACTTAGCTTCTGTCCTGATTGTTATCCTCATCCAAGTCGCCAGCGTCCTCATTTTTCTTTACATCATCTATTCCATAATTGACTACCAAAAAGGAGAACAAACTCTCTATCTTCAAAATCAAGCCCGTCTCAAAAATCTCGAATCCCAAATCAATCCCCATTTTCTTTTTAATTCTCTCAATACCATCGGCTCGTTAACCCGCACCCAACCAGAAAAAGCTCATACTCTCATTATTGAATTATCTTCTTTGCTACGTAGTAGCCTTCGCCGACAAGGGGAGTTGGTTCCTCTGGTCGATGAACTAAAAAACATTGATAGCTATCTCACTATTGCTACCGCCAGATTTGGTTCTCGTCTTGTCGTTCAAAAAAATATTCCAGATATCTATAATCGCTATCGCGTTCCCAACCTAATTTGGCAACCAATTGTTGAAAATGCTATCTCTCATAACATCAAACAACAAGAAACCGTCAAAGTAAGTTTATCAGTCAAAAAAGATAATAATCGACTCTATCTAATTACTCAAGACAACGGCCAAGGAATCTCACAGGAAACTATTAATCAAATTCATCAATCACAACATCTTGGTCTGGCCGGCACCATCAAAAGATTGCATTACTTTTACCAAAAAGACAACCTATTGGAAATCAATTCTTCCAAACAAGGAACTATCGTAACCATTAAAATTCCTCTATGATCAAAAACTTAAACATTCTTATCATCGACGACGAACAACCAGCCCTCGATGAGTTGAAATATCAATTGGAAAAATACTTTTCTACCAAACAAATCACCACTCTCCATAATCCTCAAAAAACTCTCCAGATTATCAAAGATAAAAACATCTCCCTAGTCTTTTTAGATATTAATATGCCATTTATCTCCGGCATTGATTTGGCTACTCAAATAATTAAATTCAACCCTCAAATCATTCTCGTATTTGTCACCGCTTATGATGAATATGCTGTTAAAGCTTTTGAATTAAATGCCATTGACTATCTCCTTAAACCCATCGACCCAACCCGTTTACAAGCAACTATAGAAAAAATCAAAAAACAAACCGATTACCAAAAACCATCATCTCTGCTACCAGTCAAAATTGAATCAGTCAATTTATTTTTTGGTGGAAAAATTACTGCTTTTGGCACCAATCCCAATGATCGCTACATTTTTCAACTCAAAGACCTAACTCATTTCTCCGCGGATGGACCGCTAGTTTTCGCTCACAATAATCAAAAAGACAACAAAAGAGTCAACTACAACTTGCAAGATTTAGAAAAAAATCTTCCTGACAATTTTCTCCGCACCCACAAATCATACATTGTTAATTTGGATTACATCTCCCGCATGTATCTCTGGCAAAAATCAAATTATCAAATAGAGTTGACCAATCAAGTTACCGTTCCAGTTTCTCGACGTTATAGCCATACAGTGAAAAACAAATTAAACTGGTAATTATGCCAAACCAACAACTTGAAAATATAATTGGAATACACTTAGTTTTACCTCAATCTTTTACCAAAAAAAATATATTCACATACCAGAAAAGTCCCTTTTGTAAAAAATCGCAAATATATTCTCAAACCACATATAACCTTATACTTAGCCAAATTCCCTTCCCAAACATATGTATCCCTCATTAGTTCCATTCAAAAACTTCAATTATCTAAATTAAAATTAACCACAAATACAGTTAAATCAGATATTAAGCCATTTGAAAACAAAATCTTTATATATTTAGAAATACAGAAAAATAATCATCTTTTTCAAATTCATCGACAAATATTATTAATTACTAATAAGTTAAGAAACAATCTTATTAGAGAAAAAGATAAAATTCGTATTAAACAAAAAATTTATAATCGCTCAGAAATCTATTATTTAAAAAAATATGGTTATACAAGAGTTATGAAAAAATTTAATCCCCATATATCAATAGGGGATTATAGTTATACCAAAAATAATTTCAACAAAATCAACAAATGGTCTCAAACAAATCTAGCTTGTTTTTTCAACAAAAATATTATTATTAAAAACATAATAATTGGACTATACCAATATGATCTATTAAAACAAAAATATATTAAAAAAACAGAGAAAAACATAAAGTTAAACTAATTATATTACCGCTTATTCCATTTTTTTAACCACTCATTCAATCCTGGTTCGAAACAGGATTTTTTCTCGTTATAATCTGTTTGTAAGATAGAATTAATCAAGGAGAAAATTATGAGTAAAAAACAAATATACAACCTAGTTATCGATTACCAACTTTGGATCGCCATGCTCGAACAATACTTATCCGATAACCACATTACCACTCAAGAACTTTACAAAAAATTAAATCAAACCAAAAAGCAACTCGGACAACTCGCTCATCTTTCTACTGTTGAACTTTATCGACAAATCCAACAAATTGATCATTCATTAACAATCATCCAACAACAGTTAACGATTAAGCCACAATTGCAAATTACCAGCTGACCCTCATTTTCATAGTGCCTACCAAAATTTCTCTCCATTTTTCCAACCATGGGGAGAATTTTGGTGTCACAAATATTTGCCAGCAAGCAACCTCACAGTTTAGAATAAAAATATAATTTATTTTTTATATTTATATTCTAAATTCTTGGTGCATTTGCTATGGAAAAAAGATTAAAATCTCCAATTTTTCTCACAATTTGTTTAGCCACAGCCATACTCACTTTTGGTTTTTTTCAACCAAAAACAGCTCAAGCTGGAGGCGGCAAAGTAATCGATATATCCATAGCTGATCAACAAATGACAGTAATTGAAAACTATCAAATCATCAATAAATTTCCTGTTTCTACCGGCACTTGGAACATGCCAACTCCGGTTGGTACTCACCAAATTTACAACCACATTTCTGACGCCTATTCAACTTTGTATGACTTGTATATGCCCAGTTGGATGGCTATCACTCCTGACGGCGGATACGGAATCCATGGATTGCCATACTGGAAATATTCTTGGGGTAATGTTTATGAAGGTGAAAATCATCTAGGTATTAGAGTCAGTCATGGCTGTGTCCGTCTATCATTAGACAATGCCGCTTGGTTATACAATTGGGCACCCAATGGCACCACCGTCCTGATCCATGATTCTTCAGGAATTGAAGCCGCCTTCAATCCACCAGACTACGACGCTATCATCATAGACCAATCACCTTCCAATATAACTTTAAAACCAGGAGAAACTGCCAATGTGTGGGTCAAGATAAAAAACACCGGCAAAAACTGGTGGTACAATGTTGGTCAATATCCAATCTACCTAGGCACTGATAGCCCCCGAGATCGCATTTCTCCTTTTACCAATAACACCTGGATTGGTGGCAATCGGGCTGTCAAACTGGCTACTACTGGCGTCTCCAACAATCAGGAAACAACTTTCAACTTTACCATCACTGCCCCACAAGAACAAAAAGACTATGAAGAACATTTTAGACCAGTTGCTGAAAATTACTCCTGGTTCAATGACATAGATATAGTTTGGCACATTAAAGTTTGGCAACCGGAATATAGCAACCAATGGGTCAGTCAATCTACTTACCCAACTATTGATAAAAACCAGACCACAACCCTGCAAGTCCAATTTCGTAACACCGGCAGTCGAACCTGGTACAACACCGGAAATAATCCTGTCAGATTAGCCACTAGCCACCAAAAAGACCGCAATAGTATTTTTTATAATCCAAGCTCTTGGCTTTCTCCCAATCGTTTAACCAATCTCAAAGAATCATCAGTTGCTCCCGGTGAAATCGGTACTTTTGAATTTGAAATTCTTGCCCCCAACCAAACCGGCGTTTTCACGGAATATTTTCAATTAGTAGCCGAAGGTGCTAGTTGGCTGGAAGATCAAGGAGTTTTTCTCAATATCAACGTCAAATAACCCATGCCTCAAATACCACAATCAATCAATAACCTAATTACCCATTTTTCCAAATTACCAGGAATTGGCCAAAAAACCGCCAGTCGCCTGACATATTATCTTTTGCATAAATCAGAACAAGAAACAAATGATTTTGGACAAGCACTGATCAATCTCAAAAAAAATCTTCGACTATGTCAAACTTGCTTCAACTATTCCGAAACTGATCCCTGCCACATTTGTCAGAACAGTAAACGAGACAATACTATCATCTGCGTTGTCGAACAACCTCTGGATATTCTAGCCATAGAAAAAACTCACTACAACGGTTTATATCACGTACTACATGGTGCCTTATCTCCTATTGACGGCATAACTCCAGAACATCTCACTTTAGAAAGTCTCAAAAATCGAACCGAGAAAAATCCGCCCCAAGAACTAATTATTGCCACCAATCCCACTCTCGAAGGTGAAGCCACCGCCACCTATATCCAACGCTTATTGGAACCAGTCAAAATAAAAATCAGCCGTTTAGGTTTTGGGGTGCCCATGGGAGTTGATCTGGAATACACCGACGAAATCACCTTATCCAAAGCCTTGGCCAATAGAAAATAGTCTTATTTCTAATTTTCAACTTTTAATTTTTAAACCAATCAGATTTAGAAATTAAAAATTAGAAATTAACAAATTAAAACTATGTCTCTTCGACTCTACAATACCCTTTCCCGACAAAAAGAAGAATTTGTTCCCATTACCGAAAATGAAGTCAAAATGTATGTATGTGGTCCCACCGTCTACAACTATGTCACCATTGCCAACCTCTTTGCCTATATCTATCCGGACATTTTACATCGCTACTTTGTTTACCAAAAATACAACATCAAACACATCATGAATCTAACCGATGTCGATGATAAAACCATTAAAACCAGCCAAGAACAAAGCCTGTCACTCGATGAATTTACTCAAACATACATCGATGCTTTTCTGCAAGACCTAAAAGATCTCAACATTCAATCACCCAGCCAGCTAACCAGAGCCACAGAATATATTCCCGAAATGATCAAAATTATTCAAAAATTATTGGACGAAAAATATGCCTATATCGGCCAAGACCATTCAGTTTACTTTTCTATCGTCAAATTTCCCGAATACGGTAAGCTAGCCCATTTGGACACAAGTGGCTTAAAAGTCGGCTTTCGTATTGACCACCAAGAATACGACAAAGACAATGCCGCCGACTTCGTCCTCTGGAAAGCCCGCACCCCCCAAGACGGCGACAATTATTGGCCCTCTCCCTTTGGTGAAGGTCGGCCAGGTTGGAGTATCGAATGTTCCGCCATGAGTATGAAAAACCTTGGCCCCACTATCGACATTCATACCGGCGGCGTGGATCTGATTTTTCCCCACCATGAAAACGAAATCGCTCAATCAGAATGTTATAGCCAACAACAATTTGTCCATTATTGGCTACACAACGAACATATTTTGATCAACGGCCAACGTATGGGAAAAAGTTTACACAATTTCTACAACCTGCAAGATGTCAAAAACAACAAATTTTCCGGAAGAGATCTACGTTATCTCTACCTAGGTTGTCACTATCGCTCCAAACTAAACTTCACTTGGGACAGTCTCCAGGCCGCTCACAATGTTCTCAAAAATATCGACAATTTTGTTCTTCGCCTCCGCAATGTCAAAATTGAAACTCCCAATATTCCCGCCAATAGTTATGAAAGTCTCTTTGTTTCTTCCGAAAATCAATTCTTTGACGCTATTGAAGATGATCTCAATACTCCCAAAGCCCTAGCCGTAATGCATAATCTCATCAAAAAAATAAATATTCTTATTGATGATGATAAAATCGGTCAACGAATCGCCGAAAAAACTATCGAATTACTAGAAAAATTCGATCACATCCTCGGCGTTATTTTTGTAGAAATCCAGTCAAAATCAACCATTCCTGCAACCATTGAAGAATTAGCCAAAAAAAGACAACAAGCCAGAAAGAAAAAAGATTTCAAAAAAGCTGACGAATACCGTCAACAAATTGAAAATGCCGGTTATGCTGTAGAAGATAAAGATAATCAATATATCATCAAAAAAATATAACAAAATTTTGTACTTTACTATAATAAATGGTAAGATAATTAAGAATATGACTGTCTTAGAAATAAGCAGGAAAATGGATAGAGTTAATTTTATTGACCAACTATCTGGGAGTAATCCCCATATTTGGGAAATTTGGCAAAATTTAACAACACGAAGATTCCAATCAGCTGTATTCATACAGTTAACTGAGCAGAAGTCGTACGTTAATACCCGCCATAAACACCACAATTAAAATTGTGGTGTTTATTATTTAAATACAATATATGAAAAATTTCTCCTGGCAACAATCCCAACCAATACTATGCGCTGCCCCTCTCCACGGCATTACCAATAGTTCCCAGCGCCGAATTTTCAAAAAATTCGGCGCTGACGTCGTTTTTACCGAAATGGTTTCCTCCATGGGCCTACAATACCAAAACAAAAAAACCATCAATAAAACCTATTTTACTAAATATGAAAAACCAATTATTATCCAAGTCTTCGGCCATACCATCCCGGAGATAGTTTCTGTTGCCCAATCTTTAGAAAAAGCTGGCGCCGATGGCCTTGATTTCAATTGTGGCTGTCCCGCTCGCAGCATGCTCGCTTCCGGCAACGGAGGCAAATTGCTCTTGGAACCCGATAAACTTATCAATATTTTAGCCGCCCTCAAAAAATCAGTCAGTATCCCAGTCTCCCTCAAAACCAGAATTGGTTACGACCAAAAACTCCCACCATCTTTCTATCAAAAAATAGTCCAGGAAAGTCAAATCGATTGTCTTATTCTTCATGGCCGCACCGTCAAACAACAATACACCGGCCAAGGGGACTGGGAACATATCAGACAAATTTCCCAGAAACTTTCCATCCCTGTTATCGGCAATGGCGACATTACCAATCACCTCCAAGCTATCGAAAAAATCAAAAAATTCACTCCTTGCGGTATTATGATCGGCCGCGGCGCCTTGGGACAACCTTGGATTTTTCGCCAAATTAAAAAAAGTTTGTCCAGTCAAAAAATCATCACCAAAATCAATATCAAAAAAATACGTCAAATCATCCTTTTTCACACCAATTCACTTATTAAAGAATTATCCAAAAAATCAAGTCATCATCAACATTCACCCGAAACCCAAGCCTTGATTCAAATGCGTAAACACTTTGGCTGGTATATTAAAAACATTCCCCATGCCACAGCCATTCGACAACAACTATATCAATGTCAAACTCTCAGCGATTTAACCAATATCCTCGATCAGCTATGAAAAATAAAGAAAACCATAACCAACAGAGTATAACTTTTGGCGCCCAAAACCCTGGTCGTCTCGACAAAATTATTGCCAACCATCTCCCCAAATATTCCCGTGCCTATATCGCCCAACTTATCAAACAACAACATGCCACTGTCAATCAAAATATTATCGATAAACCAAGTTATCAAGTCAACTGCGACGACCAAATAGTTTTAAAAATTCCTCCCAGCACACCTTTAACCATTAGCGCCACCAAGGGATCACTGGATATAATTTACGAAGACCAAAATTTTATCTGTCTCAATAAACCAAGCAACTTACCTGTTCATACCAGTTTTGGTCACCAAACTGACACTTTAGTCAATATCCTTCTCTACCATTATCCCAATTTTATCAACTTCCAACCAATCAACAATGTTTTACGTCCCGGGATCGTTCACCGCTTAGACAAAGACACTTCCGGCTTAATCATTGTTGCCAAAAATCAAGATACACTCAATTTTTTTCAACAAGAAATTAAAAATCACCACTGGCAAAAAAAATATCAAGCTCTTGTCCTCAATGATTATGGTCAGAGTAGGGGAGTAATCATTAAAAATATCCATCGACATCCTCATAAACGCCAACAATTTACCACTACAAAATTAATTAATAAAGGAAAAACCGCCGAAACTATTTATCAATCCACCAGTAATTATCAATATCAAAACCATCAATTCTGTCTCCTTGATGTAGAAATAAAAACTGGCCGCACCCACCAAATACGCGTTCATCTTTTATCCGAAAATATGCCTATCATTGGTGATCAAACCTATTTCAATAAAGATTCCAAAAAAATTTCACAACTACTCAAAATAAACCGCCAACTCCTTCACGCCTATTACCTAAAAATCCGCAATCCCCAAACACTAAAAACTCAAATATTTCAAATTAATTTACCCCTAGACTTTCAAAAAATTTTATCGATTATTAAAAAATAAGTTATAATTTAGTTACGTAAATAATACCTAAACCAATAATTTTTAATTTATGAAAATTGTTATTATGGCTGGTGGCCAAGGAACCAGACTCTGGCCCATGAGCCGACACAATCGCCCCAAACAACTATTCAATCTAGTTAGCAATCAAAGCCTATTAAAAGACACTATCGATCGTCTTACTCCCTTATTTCCCCAAAAGGACATATACATCGCCACTACCGAAAATTATATTAAATTAATCAAAAAACAAATCCCGGATTTTCCTTTGGAAAATATCTTTTCCGAACCATCTACTCGTGATACCTCAGCTTGTATTGGCCTAGCTACCTTACGTATTATGAAAACCGATCCACAAGCTATCATTGCCATACTGTCTGCCGATCACTACATAGGTAACGAAAAAAAATTCCGCCAGCTTTTACAAAAAGCCGGAAAATTAGCCAAAAGAGACAATAAAATCGTAATATTAGGTATTAAACCTACCAGACCAGCCACCGAATTCGGCTACATAAACATTGGTAAATCCGGCAAAAACATAGAAAAAACCAAAGTTTTTACTGTAAAAAAATTCGTCGAAAAACCTGATCTACCAACCGCTAAAAAATATATCAAAAGTTGGAAATATTTTTGGAACGCCGGTATGTTTATCTACCCCGTTTCCGTTATGATGGAAAAAATCGCCCAAAATATGCCCCAAAATCACAAAATTCTCATGAAAATCAGTCAGCACCTCGGATCAAAAGATGAAAATAATCAAATAAAAAAACTGTATGAACAAATGGATAAAATATCTATTGATTACGGAGTATTGGAAAGATCTTCCGATTTATTAATGATTCCGGCTGACATCAACTGGAATGATATTGGTACCTGGGGAACATTAAAAGACATGCTCTCAAATGACGATAGCGACAATATTACCAAAGGAAATTTGATCACCATCGATACGACCGGATCTCTTATTTATGGACACAAAAAAACCATCATTACCCTCGGAGTAGAAGATATGGTTATTGTTGACACTGATGACGTCATGCTCGTTTGCCCCAAAAATAAATCAGCTGATATCAAAAAAATTATTGAATTACTCAAAAATAAAAAATTGGATCAATATCTGTAAAATTCTTTAACATTTTACTCATCATTTGCTTTTTTAACCAATAATTTCTAAAATAATACTTAGTCTCTCGTTTTTATTCATTAAATATATCAACCGTGCAAAACAATACTTTTCTACTGACTATACTTATCATTATTGTTGCCGTTCTATCTGGTATAGCCGTCTGGCCTAAAGGTCCAAGTATCAATATCCCCCAACTAAACATTTACAAAGAGCTGAACATTCATGAAGGTCTTGACCTAAAAGGCGGTACTCAACTAACTTATCAAGCCGATCTTTCCCAGATTACTTCCAGTGAACAACCCGAGGCCATTCAAGGAGTAATAAATATTATCGATTATCGTATCAACCAACTTGGTGTCTCTGAACCTTTAATTCAATCCAGCGGTGATAACAAAATTATTGTTGAACTTCCCGGAGTCAATGATATCAATCAAGCTATTAATCTTATCGGTAAAACCGCCCAACTCAAATTCAAAACCGAAAATGCTGAAGGTACAGACTGGATTGACACAGAATTAACCGGCGCCAACCTCAATAAAGCCAAAGTTGATATTGATTCCCAAAAACAAAAACCGGTTGTCTCTCTCGAATTTAAACCAGAAGGAAAAGAATTATTTGCTCAATTAACCAAAGAAAATCTTAATAAGCGAATTGCCATTTTTCTTGACGATACTCTTATTTCTGCTCCTACCGTCCAATCAGAAATTACCGACGGTAATGCTATTATCGAAGGTAGCTTTACTGTTGAACAAGCCAAACAATTGGAAATTCAACTCAATTCCGGCGCTCTTCCAGTCCCTGTCAAACTAATCGCTCAATCCAATATTGGCGCCACTCTTGGCAACGAAGCTATGAAAAAAAGTCTTGTCGCCGGTTTGATCGGTTTTCTACTTGTCATTATCATTCTTCTTATCAACTACCGCATCCCCGGTATCCTAGCCAGTATAGCTTTAGGAATCTATATTCTCATTTCAATCGCCATTTTCAAACTCATTCCCGTAACCATAACTTTAGCCGGCGTAGCCGCCTTTGTAATATCCATCGGCATGGCCGTTGATGCCAATATATTAATCTTCGAACGCACCAAGGAAGAACTGCGTGACGGTCGCTCATTACTAGCCGCCATTGAAGCTGGTTTTAAAAGAGCCTGGCCATCCATTCGCGATGCCAATTTTTCTACTCTAATCACATGTTTTATTCTCTGGTATTTTGGCACAGGTACTATCCGTGGATTTGCTCTAACTCTTGCCATTGGCGTCCTAGTAAGTCTATTTTCAGCCATTACCATCACCCGCACTTTCCTTAGATTATTTCTGGGAAATTCCGACAACCCACAAATTTTTGGAATTACTCAAAAATAAATTAAATTTCAATAATTAATCATTTTTCATCAATAACCAATAATATCTATCTCTATGCTTCAAATTATCCGACGTCGCAACTTATGGTATATCATTTCAACTATTATGATAATACCGGGAATCATCTCTCTATTATTCAATGGATTAAAACTAGGACTCGATTTCCGCGGCGGGACTTTAATGGAACTTCAATTAGTCGACCAAACATCGATCAATACTGAAGAAATCAGAGAAACACTTACCCCCTTGAATCTGGGAAATCTCGTTCTTCAATCTTCCGGACCAAATCAAATAATCATTCGCACTGATACTTTAGCTGTCGAAAATGACCAAACCAACAGTGCAAACGATGCAGATCTTACCTCAACCAATAATATTAGTTATTTACTTACAAGCGCCAAAGCTCAAACAAATAACCCAGACCAAACTGTCGCCACCGACCAAATCCTTGGTGGTTCAGAACAATACAATCAAATCATCAATACATTAAAAGAAAAATACGGTACCATCAAAGAAGTACGCTTTGAATCCATTGGCCCAACTATCAGCAATCAACTTACTCAAAACACTATTTTTTCCGTCCTAATTGCCTCGATTTGTATTATCTTATACTTGGCCTGGTCTTTTCGTAATGTCCCTGCGCCTACCAGTTCTTGGCGTTTTGGCGTATGCGCCGTGGCCGCCCTGCTTCATGATGTTTTATTTGTCCTCGGAATCTTTTCCATTCTCGGAGCATATTATCACGTCGAATTAGATAGCTTATTTTTACCAGCCATTCTTACCGTTATGAGTTTTTCTGTTCATGATTCAATCGTTGTTTTCGATCGTATTAGAGAAAACCTTCACAAATACACCAAAGAAAATTTCGAAGAAGTTGTCAACATATCCGTCAACGAAACGCTAGTACGTTCACTCAATGTCTCCATGACGGTTATAGTCACTTTATTAGCTCTCTATTTATTTGGTGGATCATCTATTAAAATATTTGTTCTTACCCTTATTGTTGGCTTAATCTCCGGTACCTATTCTTCTATTTTCAATGCTTCACCACTTTTGGTTACTTGGCACGATCTAACCAAAAAAACCAGTAAATAATTTTAAACATCATTTACCCCAATCAAAAATAGTATCAAGAATTGTTGCTTGATACTATTTTTAAAATTTATGAAACAATCATCCCAACCAAAAATTATAGTTCTATATGAAGACAATCATGTTATTGTTGTAAATAAACCAATCAACATTCCCACCCAATCAGACAAATCACACGACATCTCATTGGTAGATCTAGTCAAAAAACATTTAAAAATTAAATATCATAAACCTAGTAATGTTTATCTAGGTTTATTACATCGTCTCGACCGACCAGTAGGCGGACTTGTCATCCTTGCCAAAACCTCCAAAGCCGCTCAACGTCTCTCTCAACAATTCCGTCAACGTCAAATTGAAAAAAAATACTACGCAATAGTTGAAGGACAAATTACCACCAACAACTCAATACAAACACTAACGAACTATCTAGTCAAAAACAAAATAAAAAATATAGTAAAAATATACGACCGACCGACCGAACAATCAAAAAAAGCCATCCTGGAATATCAAGTGATTAATCCAAAATCAATCAATATGACACAACTATATAATCACCTAAAAATTAACGACAAATATTTATCAATAAATTACAAAAACCACTCAATACTTAGTATTAAATTACTAACCGGCGTTTCCCATCAAATTCGTGCCCAACTTTCTCATATTGGTCACCCCATTTTGGGAGATTTGAAATACAACTCTCCAATACCACTACTGCAACAAAACATTGCTCTAATTGCTTATCAATTAGTTTTTCAACATCCCACTACCAAAAAAAATATTTGCGTATTATTATTTTGACTTCTCTATATCACGTGCATAACTCTCATCTCCCGCAAAACTTTGTTTCAACCCAATCATATATTCTTTTCCTTCTTGTATAACCTGCTCATATAGTTTCGGCAATGGTTCATAAACAAAATGAGGAATATAATACAACCTTCCCATCCGATAAGATTTACCATACTCAAATAGCAAACGATAGAAATTTATATTTCCCTCTGCCACCGCCGTATGTGGTTTATTACTTTTTTGCGCCATTTGATTTACTTCCATCATTACCAATTGATCAGGTTTTTCTTTAATAATTTTCTGAAAATACCTCAAATAATCCAAAATCTTTTGCCCTTTATGAATCCTAGCCGCCATCATATAATAAACTGGATCAAAAGAAATACCAATCTGCTTTTTGGGATATTTTAACCGCAAACTATCAATTTTCTCAAAAAATTGCTCTGGTATTCCAAAACGCGGATAATATTCAACGGCTAAAACAGTATTATCATCCATTAGGTCTATTATTTTATCACCATCATCACAAAGACCATATATATCCCATCTAATAATTTTTTTACCGTCAATATTAGATAAACCAACCTTATTTACATTTTCTTCCAGATCTCGATATTTTTGCTTCAAATCCTTCACATTCAATACATTATGTAAACGATACCCAACAAGTTGGGCTAAAGATGGAGGCCACTTTTCTTCTACAGTCATATCCTCGATCCAATATTTTAAACTATTTAAACCAGTTACGTTCCTAATCGGCAAATCACCACTACTTATCATGATTTGTTTGTCTTCTAAGAGTTTTTTTACATAAGAAACATCCGTCATCATCCCTCCTCGCACCGACACCCCTACCTTACTGAAACCGGCTGGTTTAAAAATTTTATCAATCACTTCTACCGAACGTTTTATTGATGACTCAGTAACTTTCTTCGGAATAACAATCTTATCCCAGTTCTTCCAATATTTTTCAACCACTACACAACTCAATTGATCAATCGAAGCCACAATTTCATCCGCCGACATATCACATCTAACATTATTCATCTTTTCCCAAAAATCTGGTTGTTCAGAATTAAATCTCATAAATAATTTTCATAATTTTATTACTCAATTAGCATTCTCACTTATTTCATCAATCATGTCAAACCACTTTCAATTCAAAATAATTAAACAGTCAAAAAAATCTCAAGCTAGAGTAGGGGAGATCATCACTCCTCATGGCAAAATAAATACCCCTTGTTTTATGCCAGTGGCCACCGCCGGGGCTATTCGCTGTTTAGACACCCCAACACTCGACCATACTTTAAAAAATCAAATCCTATTAGGCAATACATATCATCTTCACCTTCGACCTGGTGATCAACTCATTAAAGAGAGTGGGGGACTTCACAAATTTATGAATTGGCCAAAACCAATTTTAACTGACAGTGGAGGTTACCAAGTATATAGCCTTTCCAAAACCCGTAAAATTACCCCCAAAGGTGTATATTTTTCTTCTCATTTAGACGGTTCGCTTCATTTTTTAAGTCCAGAGAAATCAATCAAAATTCAACAGAATCTCGGCTCTGATATCATGATGGTGCTAGACGAATGTCCTGATAGTAAATGCAGCAAACAGTACGCAGCCCAATCACTAGAACTGACTCTAAGATGGGCTAAAAGAAGCAAAAAGCAATATCAAAAACAAACCAATAATAAACAAGCACTTTTTGGTATTGTTCAAGGTGCTCTTTATTCCGATCTTCGTCAATCTTCTGCACAATCTCTTATAGACATTGGATTTGATGGATATGCTATTGGTGGATTAGCAGTTGGTGAATCATCCAGCGAAATGTACCAAGTTTTATCATATACCACTCCAATTCTACCACCCAACCAACCCCGCTATCTCATGGGAGTTGGCACCCCAGAAAATATTAGCCATGCAATAGATTATGGTGTAGATATGTTTGACTGCGTTATGCCTACTCGCAATGCCCGACACGGCTATTTATATACCTCAAAAGGAATTATTAGAATTAAACAAGCACAATATCAGCGCGATTTTTCTCCCCTAGACAGTAAATGCCTTTGTTCAACTTGCCAAAACTATTCTCGAGCCTATTTGCGTCACATTTTTATCAATAATGAACCACTCAGCATGCTTCTCAATACTATCCACAATTTAACATTTTATCTAAATTTTGTCTCTTCAATACGCCAAAAAATACTTGAAGAATAAATAATTTCAACTTCTCCACTTAAATAATTGTGCGACATCGTATTATCCTACATTCGTATTTTACAAAAAAACAAATAATATCAAATAAATTTGGTAGAAATTTATTTATAAATAATCAGGCATAAATCAAAAATAGTAAACTATCATCAAAACAATCTTTTCATTACAAATAGTCGCACAAGAATCATTGTGCGACATTATAGATATCTCTTCTCTATCAATGTCCAAAACCTAATCTTCAATAATTAACTCATCCGTATCTTCAGATAGAATTTTTTCTTCATTACTACTTAATTTTTCCCTTTTCTTTTGAAAATCACTCAATTTTCGTTTAACTTTCTCTGAATCAATATTTATCGCAGAATTCTGTCCTTGTTTTTTTTCTCTGGTCTTTTGAAATGACTGCAACTTTGATAATAGCAATCCTTTTTTTTCTTCATCAACTTCCGTGGTTATTTCTTCTTTCTTAACATAACTATTATTCTTATTCTTTCTATTCCTTTCTTTTTTAGACTCAGTCAAAACCCTTTTTTTTACATCCAATTCCTCAGACCATTCCATAATTTTCTTTTCTACAAAATCACGACTTGTACCATATTTTTCTCTTGAAACTCGTAAAATCTTCTCCAAATTATTAGTTTTTTCACTTGGCAAAGCTAAAGTAAGCGCAGAAAAAGCTGGGCTAGAAATACCATCAATTGTCATCCGTAAATATATATGATATTTTTCTAAATTTGTTAAATCTTCGGCAACAAACGTAGGAGCAAATTCTTTTGCCAAATAATCGGCATCAGTCGCCCCCACGCGAAAAGTAATCAACGTCCCAACGTTACCAAACACTGCACCTCGAACAACATCTTCCATTTGCTCAATATATTGATTGGCTACATGTAAATTCAATTTATATTTTCTTGCCTCAGACAAAATCGAAGCAAAACTTTCCGTAGCAAAGTTTTGAAATTCATCAACATAGAGATTAAATGGAACGCGTTGACTCTCAGAAATATCAGCTCTACTCATTGCTGCCAGCTGAATCTTGGTAATAATCATTGCACCCAACAAAGCTGCATTATCTTCACCAACAACACCTTTTGCCACCTTAACCAAAAGAATTTTTTTATTATCCATAACCTCTCGAATATTCACTGAGGTATTTGGTTGACCAACAATATTACGTATAGTTGAACTGGCCAAAAATTGACCAATTTTATTCTGAATAGGAGAAATTGCATCCTGTCTTAATTTATCTGTATAACCATTGAATTCAACCTCCCAAAAATCCTTCACTACTGGATCTTTTATACATTTTATCACTTCATTACGAAAAACTTCATCAGAAAGCATCCGCGGAACAGATAAAAACGTACTTCCTTTGTAATCCAATAAAGCTAAAAAAGTGTAACGCAAAATATGTTCCAATCTTGGCCCCCACGAATCATGCCAAAGTTTTTTAAAAATAGCGATTAATCCCGAAGTAACAATCGGCTTGTAATCATCATCAACATCTTCAAGTAAGTTAAAAGCAACCGGATTTTCTCGATCACCAGGATCAAATAAAACAACATCGTTAATTCTTTCCGAAGGAACATAATTCAACACTGTATCAACAAAATCACCATGCGGATCAACTACTGCCACTCCCCTCCCCTTGGACATATCGTCAACAACCATATTTTGCAATAACGAAGTTTTACCCATACCTGTTTTTCCAACAATATATACATGCCTTGAGCGATCATCTGTTTTTATTCCAAAAACATTCTTTATTTCTCGAAAATCTGTTTGTGCAAAAACCGTCAAATCATCTTCATTTGTTTTATCAAGTATAGGTAAATTACTTGGTGGTTCAGACACTTTACTATTCGACCAAACTATCGCTGGAGTTTCTACAGTAATACTAGGTAAATGAAATAAACTAGCCAATTCGGTTACATTTAATACATATCCTTTGCGCAAAAATGATCTATTTATATACGCATCCAACTCTCGTAAATTATTACCGTCAATATGGTTGGCACTAAAAGAATTTAGATTAGTTAAACTATACTGTTTATACGTTCCAATTATCGACTGTAACTTATTTTTTGCTTCTGCAACATTATCACCAAAAGTTACAATCCGAATTTTAGTTTCAAAACCCAACTTGACTGCTTTTTTATTTATCGAGGCAACAGCTTCTTCTTCTGGACCAGACAATGTTTTCTTATTATCAGTATTATTAACACCCAGATCACTGCCCGAGCTCGAAATATATCCAAGCAAATTTGTTAACAAACTGCCAAAAGATGCCAAGATGTTCAAATTATTATAACCACTTTTAATTGCTCCAATCACCCTTTGACTTTTCTTTTGCCACTGATTATCTACAGGCTTGATAAGAAATTGTACCCAAATTTGGTTATTTGCGTCACCAAGTTTACTCAAAACAGCGGTTACACCCGCCAAAGGGTCAACTTCAAAAGTATCAAAAGTACGTAAAGGATATACTTCATCTTTATCTAAAATTAATTCACAAGAAGCAAAATCCTTATTTTGATATTTATAATCACTAATATAATCATCCACTCTTTCAATCAATACAGTGGGATACTGAGCATATATTTGTCCCTCGACAAACCCTACAACTTCCTCAGAAGCATAGACATAAAATTTTATATATTTATTTGACGAAACAATTTCAAAACTAATATGTTCCTGCAAAACACCTTCTAGTAATCTATTCCATTTATTTTTATAAATACCATGCAAACTTGCATACATCTGTTCGGCCGACAAGGGTGTTTTCTCGTTATTTTTTGGTACTTTAATCAACAAACAAACGTTTCTCTTTTTGCCCATCCATACCCTATATCGACGATATTGCCACGCCAAAAACGCTAGATACACTATCCCTAGCCAAAACAAGACAAACAATACAAATATTCCAATGTAATAAATATTATTCATTAATTACAGTATATATTTATTTTTATTTAATTTTTATTGATTTTTTAAAACAAAAATATTATTAGCTTTTTTTTCAAATATTCTTTTATTATGTAAATTTATAACAATGGTGTTTTTCTTTACCATCCTCCTTTTCAAAACCTCATCGACAATCTCATCTTTAGTCAACGGACGATCAGTTTCTTGCATTATTTTCTTGATAACATCTATTACTGTACCTGACTGATATCCCCATTCTTTTAATGCGTATATGCCCTTACCAATCAATACATAACGGTCATCAGCAATCAACTCATTGTGAACAGCCTGGTGAGTAATCTTTTTTTTATGTAAAAAATCCTCCTTACCTATCAACTCAGTAATATCCAAAAAATGCATCGGTTTAGCAGTTTTTTGTAAAACAAAATATATCTTATCTCGAATATTTCGAGGATTAACAAAATTCCAAGTTTTTAAACCAAAACTCCCGTCTGCAGTCCTTAAAACCATTTTTGACAAATCCAAAATAGATACCAAGTGACAATCTTCTATACTATTTTCCCCAGAAATATCGTTTTTTAAATCTTCGATAGATACTATCTCTCCCCTTTTTTCCAAATAATCAACAGCATTTCTTATCACTTTTATCACTCTATCCAAATCACAATCGGTTAGATGCCAAGCGTCATGTTTATGATCACACTCTCTGGCGAACAATACGTCAGGAAAAACTTCTAAAATTAATTTCAAGCCATTAATATTTTCTTCAGAATAGTTATTCTGAAGAATATTTTTAATCAAAGTTTTTTCCGACATGATACCACCCGCTTTTTCTAATTCGTAACCAATTGCAAAAGTTACCGGTCGAAAATATTTGATATTAACTTCCTTATTTAGCTTTTTTAAAGCCGAGCGTTCAATTTGTCTTATTCTTTCTCGAGTAACTCCAAAACTATCACCAATCTCTTGCAAGGTTTTCTTTTCTAAACCGCCAATACCGTATCTTCTTTTCAAAACGTGTCGCTGTTTTCTCTTTAAACCGCCTAATGCTTTAGCCACCATATTACTAATATTGGCATTTTCCAGCTCTTCCTTCTGCCAAGAAGCATATATAGAATCCAATAACTTACCTTCCTTCGCCCCTCCCTGATCAATCATTTGTTGATTATTCATAAAATCCTTCATTTTTCTTTCAATAACAAAATAATACCATTATACAAATAATATGTCAATTAGAAAAACCAAACTAAACTATAAAACCTTATCAATCAAACCATACTTTTTCGCTTCATCAGGGGTCATAAAATAATCACGATCAGTATCCCTATCTATCTTATCGTAAGTCTGCTTAGTGTGATTAACTAATATCTCATTCAATTTTTTCTTCAGACGCAACATCTCATTAGCCTGTATCTCCACATCAGAAGCCTGTCCTTCCGCTCCACCCATAATTTGATGAATCATTATTCGTGAATTGGGCAAAGCAAATCTTTTTCCTTTAGTACCGGAAGACAATAAAACTGCCGCCATCGAAGCCGCCTGACCAATACAAATCGTAACCACGTCCGGTTTTACATGCTGCATAGTGTCATAAATAGCTAAACCAGCCGTAACTGAACCACCCGGAGAATTAATATAAAATTTTATATCCTTTTTTTCATCCTCACTTTGCAGAAATAAAAGTTGAGCCACAATCAAATTAGCCACAACATCGTCAATCGGCGAACCAAGAAATATAATTCTCTCTTTCAATAATCGGGAAAAAATGTCATACGCTCTCTCTCCATAGGCCGACTTTTCAATAACCATTGGTACTAGCTGACCAAAAATATCTTTTTTTTTCATAAGATAAATCCTTATTTTTTCAACATTAATGTTTTTAAATGAGCAAACATCTTATCAATTATCATCTCTTGTTCAACCTGTTTTCGATAATCAGAACTAAATATTTTTTGTTTGTAATCATTAATTTTTTGATCAATATTTTCTACTTTATTCTTTACAAAATCTTTTTCAATAGCATCCAATCTTTGGCCCAAAACCTCATCCACCTCTTTTTCTTCAACTTTTATATCGTCTCTTTTAATAATTTTTCGAATAATTAAGCCATATTTTACTCTTTTTACAGCTTGATCTCTCCATCCCTCTTTAACTTTGTTGGCTTCTAAATTTTCTCTTTTCAGATAATCAGCTGTTGCAATACCTCTATCTTTTAAATTATGTTCAAATTCATGCCACATCATATTGAGCTCTTGTTCAATCATACTTGCCGGCACCTCAATAGTAGTATTTTTTTCAATTTCACCCAAAATATCACTTTTAATCTTTTCATCAAGGTCTCTTTCCTTTTGAACCTTTGTACTATCAAACCAGTATTTTTTAAATTCCTCAGTATTTTTAATATCATCCAATCCCAATGATGCCACAAAATCATCATTAAACTCTGGTATTATCAACTGTTTAATCTCATTTACCAAAATATAAAATATAACCTTCTTGCCGGCCAATCTTTTATCCCTATATTCTTCACCTACTTCCAAAACAAAATCAAATTTATCACCAGCTGCATGTCCAATTAGTTGATCCTCAAAACCAGTCATCATAATATTATTGCCAATAACCAAAGGAAATCTTTTTGTACCTGCATCAGCAATCTTTTGTTGGTCAACCTCAACTTCAAAATCAATATCAATCCAATCACCCTTTATCGCCTTATATTCCGGCTCCATCTCTTTTAAAGTCGCTCTTTTTTTCAAAAACGCATCACGACTCTTCTGAAAATCTTCATCAGATATTTCAATTTTTTCTGCCTTAACCTCAATCTTGGCAAAATCCGGTAAAACAACTTCAGGATAAATATCAACCTCAGCCGTAAATTCTAAACCTTTATCTATGGAATCAAAATCAATTTTTGATTTAAATTCAATTTTTGGTTGACCAACCACCAAATATTTATCCTTTATTTCCATAACTGCCTGATAATATTTATTATTGACTGCCACATCAATAGTCTCAATCAACCACTTTTCTTTCCCAATATTTTCTTCCAAAATATTCTCCGGCGCCTTACCTTCCCTAAAACCTTCTACTTTTACATTTTGACCTAAACTTCGCAAAGCTTCCTGTTTGTATTTATTCATCTCTTCGGCCGATACGGCCAATTTCATTACTATTCTACTTGCAGACAAAGAATTTATTTCAATCATATTACCCTTTAAAAAAATATTAATTTAACAATAACACTATTTTTTTATTCAGTCAACGTAACAAACCATATAAAAATAGCGAAAAAATTCGCTATTTTTACTTTTTTATAGAAAAATATTACTCCCCAACAATTTCTAAACCAGGCAGAGTGTTATTTGCAATATATTCCAACATCGCCCCACCACTAGTAGAGACATAATCAAATTTAGTAGATAAATTATTGCTTGCAATAAATCCGACAGTATCTCCTCCCCCAACCAACACTACAGCTTTTGATTCACTCATCAATTTTGCTGTTTCCAAAGTACCATACGCAAATTTCTCTTTTTCAGCCCATCCCAACGGGCCATTCCAGAAAATTGAACCAGCAGTACCAAAAATATTCTTTAGTTCTTCAATACTCTTTTCTCCAATATCATACACACCTTCTTTTTCTTCACAGATTGACATAGGAACAATTTCCTTGGATATTATTTTTTCAAAATCAATATCCAAAACCTTTACTCTCTCATTGGTCAGTGAACTTCCAATAACTAAATCTTTAGGAAATATCACTTTTATCCCCGACTGATTAACAAAATCCCAAAATTGATCAACGACTTTATCGCTATCTTTAGTTACGACAGAATCCCCTACCCCAAACCCAAAACGATGCAAAAAAGCTACAGCAATACTCGAACCCAGGACAATACAATCCAGTTTCCCAGCTAAAGATCGAATAACCGGCATTTTGTCATCAAGTTTAATTCCACCAAAAACCCCAAAAAATGGTTTACGAATTGTTTGTAAAAAACTATTTATATCATTAAACTCTTTCGCTAATGTTCTTCCTGCAAAAGCCGGCAAATACTTTGCTACACCCACCACGCTAGCATGTGGCCGATGAGCTACCGAAAAAGCATCCAAAACAAAAATATCAGCCAAACTAGCCAACTTTTTTGCCAAGTTTTCATCGCCTTTTTCTTCCCTAGAATCAAAACGAATATTTTCCAGACATATCACCTTATCAACCTGTGATTCAATTTTTTCTCTCGAAATACTATTCACATCATCTCGCAAATAACTAATTTCTTCCCCCAAACAAGATTCCAATTCTGCTACAATTGGCGCCAAACGTAAATCTTCAACAACGCTCCCCACTGGACGGCCGAGATGAGATACAATTATTACTTTTCTTGCACCTCTATCCAAAATTTCCCTTATAGTTGGCACACTTTCCGCAATTCTGGTATTATCAGTAATTTTCAGTCCATCCATCGGTACATTATAATCGGTACGTATAATCACAATCTTATCCTGTAAATCAGCTTGATCAATCGTTCTAAGCACCATATTTTTCCTCCATTGATCTCACCAATTCAAACAATCGATTACTATAACCCCACTCATTATCATACCAAGCCACAATTTTTAACATATTTCCTCCCACTACCATTGTCAAATTCAAATCTACAATAGCTGAATGTTCATTGCCAATAATATCCGTAGATACCAATGGTTCATAAGAAGCCTGAATAATTCCTTGATATCCGCCTTGGGCTTCTTCTTCGATAACTTTATTTACTTCTTCTTTGGTAACTTCTTTTTTCAATAAAAAAGTAAAATCAGCCAAAGACCCACAAACAACCGGTACCCGAATAGCTAAACCATCAAAGTTACCTTTTAAAGTTTTAATCGTTTTAGCTACCGCCACCGCCGCACCAGTAGTAGTAGGTACGATATTCATGGCCGCCGCTCTCCCTCGCCTTCGATCACGATGTGGACCATCCACCAAAACCTGATCAGCCGTATAAGCATGCGTTGTTGTCATCATTGCTTTTTCAATTCCAAACTTCTCATTAATAATCTTGGCTACCGGTGCTATACAATTGGAAGTACAAGAAGCATTTGATATCACCGTTTGATCTTTCAATTCCTCTTCATTTACTCCAATTACAAAAGTTTCAACATCATCACTTTTAGCCGGCGCCGAAATCACTACTCTCTTCGCCCCCGCCACAAGATGTTTTTCCGCTCCCATTCTGTCAGTAAAAAAACCGGTTGATTCTACTACTACATCAATCCCCAAATCTTTCCAAGGCAACAGAGTAGGATCTTTCTGCGCCAAAACACCTATTTCATGACCATCAATAACTAAATATCCAACGTATTTATCATCGCCAGGTTTTGTTTTTACTTCACCTTCAAATTTTCGATATACTGTATCATAACGCATCAAATGCGCCAGAGTTTCTACATCGGTCAAATCATTGCAAGCAATAATATTTTTGTGCCAACCTTGCTTATAAGCCGCCCGCAATACCTGACGACCTATTCTACCAAAACCATTAATTGCAACTTTCATCTTGCTCCTTTCAAAATTTTTTATTACATATATCTACTATTTTTTCTTTACAATTTCACTTGCTACTTTATGATTATAACTCTCAAACGCCCGCAAAACTTCCAATGGCAAAGCAAAAATTACCGTGTTAGAATCATCACTACTCAAATCGTTGAGAGTGCTTAAAGTACGCAAATGCATTGCCCCCGGCACCGAAGATAACTTTTTAGCCGCCTCTACCAAATTATCCGCCGCAATTTTTTCCCCTTCAGCTTTAATAATCACTGCTCTTTTTTCTCTCTCCGATTCAGCTTGTTTAGCAATTGTGCGTACCATATTCTCTGGCAAAATAATATCTTTCAAAGCTACATTTTCTACTTCCACACCCCAAATATCTGTTGTCTTCTCCACAATATCTTTAATTTTGGCTGATATTTCATCTCTTTTTGATAGCAACTCATCCATTTCTACTTCACCAATAATATTACGCATAGTTACTTGCGCCAATTGATAGATTGCATAATTATAATCTTCTACCGCCAACACTGCCCGATCAGCTGCCACCACCTTATAATAAATTACCGCGCTAATTTTGACTGCAATATTATCCTTGGTGATAGTTTCCTGTTCCGGCACATCAACCACCCTAGTTCGCAAATCAATTTTCCGCCATGTTTGCACTATTGGCAACAACAATCTCCAGCCTGGATCCATCAATCCAGAATATTTTCCAAAAGTAAATTTTACCCCTCGTTCATACTGATTTACCTGTTTGATAGACGAAAGTAAAATAAAGAATAAAATAATCAGAAAAGGCAACATTGAGCCAAACAAGACAAAAAAGAGCTCCATCTTTCTTCTCCAATATAAAAATAAACTAATTATATTCTATCACAATTATTTCGTAATAATTTTTCTCAACAAATCACCAGGTCTCAAATCCAAATCAGTTACAAAATAAAATATATCGTTAGTATTAACTACTTCACCCAAATCATTTCCTTTTTTATCCATAAACCGATTAATCGTAATTTTTCGAATAATCTTTGGAGACAAAACATCCAATGAATCACTCAATCTAATTTGATTCTTCGCCAAAATCTCCACCATCTCCCCTACTCTACCCAAGACCTTACCCACATACTGACGATTACCCAACCCAGTTCTCTCTCGATAATTTGAAATATCTTCCTGTTTTTTTTTAAAAAAACCATGAGTAAATCCTCGCGTTTCAACCGCTCGCAATCTTTCAATAAACTCACCTTTTTTAACTTGATAATTTTTTTTATCATCCCATAATAAATCCAAAGCCTGACGATAAGACTGCACCACTGTCGCTACATAAGCTTCGGTCTTATTTCGACCTTCAATTTTTAAACTCACCACTCCCGTATCTAAAACCTGATCCAGACAATCAATCAAACATAAATCTTTAGAATTAAAAAAATAACTTCCCCGTTCATCTTGTTCTACCAACATCATTTCTCCCGGTCGAGTTTTTTCTTCTAAATAAACATCATATTCCCAGCGACAACAATGACTACACTTTCCCCGATTGGCATCACGCTGATTAAAATAATTGCTAATATGACAGCGACCGGAAATTGACATACACAAAGCACCATGTACAAACATCTCCAATTTCGCTTTGGGAACCTTATAATTAATCTCCTTAATTTCTTTTTGAGACAACTCACGAGCCAACACCAATTGATCAGCTCCTTGTTTTAACCAATATTTTACCGCCTGCCAATTGGTAATATTGGCTTGCGTACTTATATGAATTGGAATTTTAATCTTTTCTTCTTTAATAATTTGCAGTATACCAGGATCAGCCACAATCAAGGCATCAGGCGCCAACAAATTCAACTTTTTCAAAAACTTTTTTACTCCGACCAAATCATCATTGTGAGCAAAGATATTAACCGTAACATATATTTTTTTGCCCAAATCATGAGCGTATTCTATCCCTTTAGCCAAACTTTTTAAATCAAAACCAATTTCCTTTACTCTCATGCCATACTGCGGCACACCACAATATACCGCATCCGCACCATACAAAAAAGCCATTTTTAACCTTTCCAAATCTCCGGCTGGCGCTAATAATTCCGGTTTAACCAAGTTATTTTTTTGCATAAAACTTTACTAGTTGTTCAATTTTTTTACAAGCCTCATCCAAAGTCAATTCAAAACACTTAACATTATGATAATACGTTTCAAATACACTTTGTTTATCCTCTCCCTGATAATTCTCCAATACTGCATATAAAGCCAGTTTAATTTTATCTTCTTTGCCATAATCAATATGATCAAGATAATCTAAATTTTTCATAACCAAACAAATAATAATTTTTTCTAATAAGGTAAAGCAATATCCAAAAAATCATGTGGATTAATCGGATTGCCATTGGCATCATCGATTTCAAAATGTAAGTGCGGGCCCGTCGTAAAAAACCCCGCCCCGCGTGTCCCAGGAGCACCACCTGACAAACCAATCGCCTCCCCCCTGGCAATATATTGACCAGTAGTAACAAAAATATCACTCATATGTAAATATTTAGTTATCAAACCATTGGGATGAGAAATAGCAATATAACTTAAACCGGCATCACCCGAATCATGTGCCACCAATATCACTCCATCACCAACTGCGTAAATTGGTGTCCCCTGGGCAGCCGCCAAATCAACTCCCGTATGTTGAAAACCAAATCCATAATATGGATCCATAAAATCACCGCCAATCACTCCTATTCTATTTTCCCCACTCAACGGATACCCAAAACCCTCACCATCATCAACCAAATCAGGATATTTATCCGCTAATTTCTTTTTAGCCTCTTCAATCAAATTGTTTATTTCACTTTCTACGGCCTGTTCTTCTTGATTAGCTTCTTCCAGCCTTCGCTGAAATTCTTCCTCTTCCCCTTTTGTTTGATCCAAAAGTAATTGTTTTGAATACTTCTGTGCTTCCAACGCCTGTTGTTCTTCAATTTTACGTTGCTGCAGTTCCTCCAAATCACCCTTTCGTTGATTCAAATCACCACGTTTAGCCTCCAAACTTGATTTCAGCGTATTGATCTCAATAATTGTATTTCTAACCTGTTCTTTTACCGTTTCTACATAAGTTACTTGATCAACAAAATCAGAAAAACTTTCTGAACTCAAAAGCATAGCCAATAAATTTTGCTCTCGCCGTTCATACAATATTTGTAAACTCTCATCCAAAATACCTTTTTGATAATCCAACATTCTTTGCTGTCGACCAATTTCTTTGGTTAAATCATCAATTTCCAAATTAACCGTATCAATTTTCAACTGTGTATCTTGAATTTGTAATTCCAACTGCTCAATTTTGGCATTAAAAATAGCCACTTGATTTTCCAGATTAACTGCCTCATTTTTTTTCTGTTCAACTTGACTATTCAATTCTTCAATTCGCTGTTTGATTTCATCCTGTTGACTACGCAACTCATTAACCGTCACCGCCTGAGCAGCACCAATATTAAACAATAAACAAATTATCACAGCTACATTACCAATAAATTTCCAATTACCAAATAACCAAATAAAGCACCGCTTAATTTGGTTAAAAACTAAAAAGTGAAAATTAAAACTTTTTTTAGACATGTTTTCTTATAGCAAAAAAAGCACTCGTCAGACTAATAATCAATCCCATCAAAAATTGAAATACAATTACAAAAAAAATATAACTGTTGAAATACTGCAACAAAGAATCAGCCGAAATAGATAAATAAGCCGTTGCCGCTGCTGAAACGTAATAAAATATTGCCGCCAAAAACCCAAAACCAAAAATTGCCGCCAATATACCGTACAAAGCACTTTCAATCATAAACGGACCGTGCACAAACCAATCAGTCGCCCCCACCAACTTCATAATTTCTATTTCATCTTTTCTGGAATAAATCGCTACTCGCACAATACTAAACACAACCGTCACTGCAATCAAAATAAACACCAATCCAATCACTACTCCCGCTTTCTTGATAAAATCAATGATATTCAACAAACGGACAATTACTTCCCGATTACGAGAATAACTACTACTATGAACCATGCTAGCAAATTCAGATTGTTTCAACACATCACCGATCTTTTCCAAATCAGATGGATCATTGGCCCGAATTATTAAACTTTCTTTCAGTGGATTTTCCTGCTCAATATAATTTAGCAAGTTTTCTTTATCACCAAAAATTTCTTTGTATCTCTCAACTGCCTTCTGTTTATCAATATACTCGATATTTTTCACTTGTATTTTTTGACTAATGGCTGTTTTTAAAGAATCCATCGCCTCTTGACCAACATCATCATTCAAAAAAATCTCATAATCTATCCGATCTTTTACCTTTTCTATTTCCGCATTAATCACAAAAGCCGACAAAGCCAAAAAAGTAATTGTCATCAAAGTCAACGACATTACAAAGGTCGCAATCAAGCTTAGCCACAAATTGCGCCAAAAATTAACTAACCCAAGTTTTATTAAACGATAAGCCGTAACAATAAACATGAATATTTTTTAATTTCAAATTTAGATAATATATTTTCCATCCTTCTTTTGATCACGAATAACTTTACCGTTTTCTATCGTCACTACTCTTTTTTTCAATGAATTCACAATTTCCCGATCGTGAGTCGCCAGAAAAACCGTTGTTCCCAGGCTATTAATTTTTAACAACAATTGCATTATTTCCCAAGAATTAACAGGATCAAGATTACCAGTCGGTTCGTCGGCAATCAATAATTTAGGTTTATTTACCAAAGCCCTAGCAATTGCCACTCTTTGCATTTCCCCCGCTGATAATTTATGAGACAAATTATTTGATCGAGTTGCTAAACCCACCATATCCAAAATCTGTGGCACCCGACTCTTAATAGTAGCGTTAGTTCGATCACAAACTTCTAGTGCAAAAGCTACATTTTCATACACCGTCTTTTGTGGCAACAATTTAAAATCCTGAAAAATCACTCCCAAACCCCGCCGATAATAAGGTATATCACCCTTATACAACTTAGTAATATCAAATCCCCGAACATATATTTTCCCCCTCGAAGGTTTTTCTTCAGCAATCAATAATCGAATCAAAGTAGATTTTCCCGCTCCCGATGGACCAACCAATGACACAAAATCACCCTCAGAAACACTCAGATTAATATCTTCTAATACTAAATTTTTCTCGTACTTTTTATATACATGGTCTAAACGAATCATGAAAACAATTTTTAATTTTCAATTTTTAATTTTCAAACATATTTTGTTTAGAAACTAAAAATCAAAAATTATAATTTTTTTCTTAGAGCTGCCTCGATAAACTCCTCAATCTCGCCATTTAAAACTCCTTGAGTATCACTAGTTTCAAACTCCGTTCGATGGTCTTTAACCATTTGATACGGATGCAACACATACGACCTAATCTGATTTCCCCAACTTCCCTGTTTGATCTCGCCTTTTATATTTTGCTCTTTTTGTTTATTTTGTTCTTCCTGCAGAGTGACCAACTTACTCTTCAAAATACTCATAGCCGTTTCTCGATTCTGCATTTGCGAACGCTCACTTTGACAAGCCACGACTAAACCTGTTGGTAAATGAGTAATACGCACGGCCGAATCAGTTTTATTAACTTTTTGCCCACCATGTCCCGATGCTCGGAAAGTATCAATTCGCAAATCCTCTTTTTTAATATCAATATTGATCGTTTTATCAAAAATTGGCATTACTTCCACTAAAGCAAAAGAAGTCTGTCTTAATGCCTTAGAATTAAACGGCGACTGCCTAACTAAACGATGTACCCCATGCTCATTTCGCAAATAACCATAAACATTTACTCCAGCTACTTTAATCATCGCGCTTTTAATCCCCGCTTCTTCCCCGGAAGTAATATGAATTATCTCTGCTTTAAAATCCTGCAATTCGCAATAACGCAAATACATTCTCAATAACATTTCCGCCCAATCTTGAGCATCAACTCCACCCGTACCGGCATGAATAGATAAAAAAGCCCCACAATGATCATATTGACCAGTCAACAATAAGCCAACTTCTGCTTGTCTAAATTTTTTTTCTAAAGAAACATATTCCTGCTGCAATTCTTCAATTTCTTCACCATCTGTGTTCTCTTTCATTACCTGTAATAAATCAACTAAATCTGTGACCTCTTTTTTTAAATCAACCCATACTTGCCATTTTTTCCTATTTTCAGATAATTTTGACAAAATATTTTCTGCATTCTCTCTATCCATCCAAAAATCTTCAACTGTAGTCTTGCTCTCCAAATCGGCAATTATTTTTAATATACCAGTACCCTCAAAGATACTCCTTATTTTTGTTTATCTCGTTACTCAATATTTCAACTTGTTTTTCCAATTCATGAATCATGTTTATAAAAATATCTTTCTTTTACTTAATAAATTATAACATAAACCCAAGGTTAAAATTAATAATTGATAATTAGTTGTTATTGCCAATTTAAAAAGAGTCCTCACAACTTGAGAACTCTTTTTTGCTAAAAATACAATCAAATAATATTACATCATCTGAGCCGCCAATAACCATTTTTCCCGAAGAAACCAAACCACTGCTGAAACAGACATAAAGACAAATCCTGCCACTGCCACCCCCGGTCCCGTATCAGGCAAAGTAGTTTTTGTAGTAGTAACTACCGGCTGAGCAATCTGAGTAAAAGAGACACTAGCCGTCGCTTGAGCATTAATATCTTGATCAGCCACCACATTAACTGTGTTCACTAAAGTAGAATTATTGGCAATATCAGTTTTTGATTTGGCTTTAAAAATCAAAGTAAAAACACTATTAGCTGGCAAATCCGGTAAAACTACTCCACCCTGTTCTACTACCATATTCCAATCACCAGACAAATCACTATTATTTAAACTAGCTTTTGCTGTACCACCTAAATAATATATACCGCTAGGTAAAATATCATTTAGCTTAACTCCAGAAAGAGTAGTAGTCCCATTATTCGCCAAACTAATCTTGTACTCCAAAACATTACCCGGATTAGCTGAAGTAGATTGGTTAAAGGAAGATTCTCCTTGCGTTTCATTACGAACCATCTTGGTCAATTTTACATTTGCTCCCTGGACATTGGCTCCTACATAGGTCGAAGCAACATCTCTATCCTTTAAACCACCATCGGCCGTAACTCGCGCCACATTATCCAAAGTCACATCTCTAGTCAAATCACTGCGAATTTTTACTCGATAAGAAATGGTAATCTCTTCATCTTCTTCCAAATAACTTGCCCGAACATAGTTGTCAAACAAATCACGAGAAGTAATGTGATCACCAGAAACATTTAAACTATCATCAACAACTTCTACATAATCAGGCAAATCATCGTAAATACGCACATTGGCTGCTTCTCCATCACCAGTATTTCTTACTGTAATCGTATATCGCAATTCATCACCCGGATCAGCTTTGGATTTATTTACCTGCTTATCAATATTCAAATACGCTTCATCTCCTCGACCAGCCTCAATCACTGCTTGGTCTTCCGCTCGATCACCCTCATCATCGCGAGCCACTACCGTATTTTCAAGAGTAGTTCCATTACTAGTATCACTATCTACTCGAGCTGTATAGCGAATCACTACATCTTCATCAGGTTGCAAACGATCAATTATTACCCCATCACCAAACAAATCATCATCTTCTACATCCCCATCGCTTGAAATAGATAAAGTATCAGAAACATAATTCAAACGATTGGGTAAATCATCGACAATTCGCACATTGGTTGCATCACCATCACCAGTATTGGTCACCCTAATTGTGTATTCAACTTCATCTCCAGGCTCAACCGTCGAATCACTTACTTCTTTTGAGACTTCCAAATATGGTTCATCTTCGGATCCATTGATCTGTACTCGAGCTGTATCCTGGACAGAAGCAGCATTATCAGCCGTCACTGTCGCTTCGTTAGTTACAGTTGTATTAGCAGAAGTATTAACCGTTGCGTTAAAAATGACAGTGCGAGTAGTCCCAACTTCCATGTTATCCAACGATAATTCACCATTGACGATACTATTATCTTGGCGCACTCCATCTACATAAGTTGAATTCAAAACATAAGTCAAACTACTAGGCAAATCATCGGAGATCTCTACATTTTCCACTCTTGCGCTACCAGTATTACTGACAACCATCCGAAAACGCACATAATCTCCTTCTTCAGCTGACACACTTTCGCTATACGAGGTGCCATTTTCACCAAAAGAAACTTGTTTATCTAAAGTCAAAGTAGCATTTGTTGTACCACCTACTATTACTGTAGCCGTATCCTCTACTTGACTTGTTCCATTGATACTTGCTCGACCATAATTGGTCAAAGTTACATTATTGGTATTTACTCTAGCATTAAAAATTACCGTATGCGTCACATTTTCTGCCATATTTCCCAAAGAAAGACCACTACCTACAATCGCACTTCCTGATTGACTAGCTCCATCCAAAGTCGTAGAACCATCAACATAAGTTAAACCACTAGGCAAACTATCCCAAACATTTACACTACTAGCCGTTCCATCTCCTGTACTAGTCACTATCAAACGAAAACGAACAATATTATCATTATTAGCATTAACACTTTCTCCAAAACTACTACTATTTTCACCCAAAGAAACAGTTTTAGCGATAGTAATCGCTGGTTGATTTGGTTCCTGAATAGTCACAGTGGCCGTATCTCCCACTTGATTAACATCCTGAGCTTTGGCCAAACCGGTATTCGTCACGGTTTGAGCTGTATTTGCCGTTACCTTGGCTTCGAAAGTTACTGTCACAGATTTACCCGCTCCCAAACTACCCACATTGATACCACTACCAATCAAAGCATTACTAGTATCTTGAGTAGTATCAACTTTGGTAGAACCACTAACATACTCCAATCCTGAGGGTAATTGGTCACTCACTGTCGTATCGTTGGCATTACTGGTCCCATTATTGGTTACCAATAATTTGAAAGTAACTACATCGTCTTTCTGTGCCGTAACATTTTCGGAAAAACTTGTGCCATTTGCTCCGCTTGCTACCGTCTTGGCAATAGTCAAGGCTGGAGCTGTGCTCTTTTTGTAATGCCACCAAACATCAAAATATTCAGTTGAAGTACTAGGTTGCAAAACAGCATTTTGATCACTGATCGGAGTATTATTATGACAACTAGTAGCATTCTCACACTTGGTATATCCAACATATTCATAACCGCTTACACTACTTGGTGTTAATTTATAATCAGCGCCATATGGAACGTCAGAAAAAGTATATGGGTTATTGTGCACACTAGTCTGTCCCCAACCATCACTTGGTCGATTCAATGCAACTTCAACTTTGGAAGAATCAATCGCATTCAAATTTTCGTCCACAAAATATCCCTGAACACGAAATGGTTCAGACTCCGGTTCAGCTTCCACATTAAAGACAAAAGTCACATATTGAATCCATTGCCAACAACCATTCAAATCACCAATAGTAATTCCATTACCCAAAATTGTATTTGGCATAACTTCATACTGAACATATTGCATACTTGAGTCAGTAAACCACCACCGTCTAGTTGTATTCTCAACAAAAGTCAATTTAACCGGCACACTAGAACTAATCGTGGCACTACCAGTTACGCTTGAAGCATTATTAGCAGAAATAGTTGCCGTCCCCGTATGACTTGTACTATAACCATTGGTAACTGACGCCAAAACTTTTGTAGCATAAGCGACAGTATCAGGCTCGTTATTGTGAATATACACTTTAAAAGCGACCTGATCTCCAGGTTTAACAGTCGTTGACAAACCATAACCATCAGGACTAGTAGTATAATTCGTTACTTGAAGAGTAGGTCTATCCTGAGCATTATCGTTAAAATGTGGACCAGCGGCAATAACCATATTTCCCAGACCAGGCAACATGGTTGGCAACAAAGCCCCCATTGCCACCACGCCAACCAAAAAAGACTTTACTTTTTTTGGTATTTTTTTCAATAAATTTTTCATTTGTTTCACCATAAAAATATTTAATTCTCCAAACATATATGATAAAGTTTATCCAACCATATCATCCGAAAAGCTAATTGTCAAGAGTATTTACAGAAAATTGGGCCAGAAACCAACATAACATTTGGACACAAAAAAAACAACCCCCTGACAAGAGTTGCCCGCAATAATATAAACCAAAATTAAAAAACTACTCCTCTTTCTCCAAACGCTTAACAGTCCTACCGGCTATTTTACTAATATAACTCAATAATTTAGCAATTTTTTTGTCTTTTGGCTCCAACAATTCATTTCTTAAAGTAATTCCAGATTCAGGCTTGAGAGGCTTGGAAGGCTTGGGATAATATTCATCCAATTCTACATTCTTGACCATCTCATTAAAATCACCCCATGCACCTTCCGCTCTCTCTTTACCAGCGGCCTTCAATTTCAAAACAGTTTCACCATCTTTGGGTAATTTCCTCCGCGATGTAACTCCAATATTTTCTATTCTTTTATCCATTACTTCTCCTTACTATAATATTATAACAATCAGGACATTTTGTAAAGATTTTAGAAATACATTTTACTAAATAATATTCCGTTTATTCGATCAATTTCCTCTCGATATTCATCAATATATTCAACCATAGTTTTTTGAAACTCAAGTGTTACTGTAGGTAGAATTGTAATCTTATTATTTGCGATACCATTGTCAATTTCCAGTTGTTGCGATCTAAAAAGTCGACACAAAATATTGATCGCTTCAATAATCTTAATTATTCCGGCTCGATCTACATAAGAAATATTTTGCGATTTTGGCAAACAATCATCAATTTGTTTTAATATCTTCACCGCTTGTGTTTTCTGGTAATCTGGCAATTGATCCAAATCAAGAATATTTTCAATGATATCCCTCATATAAGATAAAAATAAAGAATTCACCCGACTTTTAAAACTCACCACCATTTCATTGGTATTCATATTTGCCAAATCAGGATTTTCAATAACTCCCTCATAAGCTCGATAAAAATAATCCACTTTTATCTGCCCATTCCTCAAATCAAAAAAGTTTTTTCGCACTATCGCATCTATGGCTATTTTTTCCATCTCCGCCAATTTTTCCTTGATTCCAAAAATATTATTTTTCAAAAACAACCCTCTCTCCTGAAAAAGACTACTACTCTTATCAAAATACTTTTTCATATCAACATCTGGCAAACCATCACTCAACGCAAGAACCAATTGATTCAGCCTGGAATCCACAGACCAATGATTTTTCTTGGAAATATTTTGCCGCAACAGTTCGACTATTGCCTGACCCGGCAAATCAGTTTTTTTTAACTCCTCTTCGTGTTTTTTACTTAAAAAAGTTAAATGATCGACAATATCAGTCATCTCTTGCTCATAAATACGAAAGTTATTCTTGTCCGTTCTTTGATCAATCAACTCAAATGTTCCCATATAATATCGCACAATCTTTTCCGTCGACGAAAACCAAGTTTCTTCCAATTTCATATTCTCCTGCAAAAAAATATTATAGGCATGCAAGTAAACATCCATTACCTGCCGAATATAACCATCATCTACTACCTTGACACGCGGATCATAAAATTTTTGGTTAACACTTTTGAATAATGATCTGGTAACATATACCAGATTGGATAACTCTACCGGATCTATTTTGGTCTCACGAAACCTAAAAAAATTATAACTTTTTTTCTTCAATCCATCCAAAACACTAAAATCAGGTATCACTTCCACTTTCTCTTTGCCAATCCTATCCGAATCACCAAAACTATCGAGATCTATCGAACCAAAAATATTTTGTAAAACCGCCCTTGCTTTAACTTCTTTATTTTCAATATTCACAAAACTACTTCCCAACTCTTTTACCAATCTCTTTTGCGTCTGGTCAAAATCAGCCTTGATCTTCTTCATACTCTTTAATATCAACGGAACAAACTCATCGTTCAATTTTTTTGCTATAGCAATATTTTCTCCCCCCTCTTTCAATAATTCACTAGCTCGGTTGATCAAACCCTGACTTTGAAGCAACTTTCGAAAAACATTATTGTAATAAATCTTTAAGAAAATCTCGGTCGATGTATCCCTAATCATCGGATCAATATCAAATCGGATCTGGGAAACATAAGATAAAGCCATAATATCAACTCCGGTAATTCCATCCACCGAAGTCATAACAAAACCCTCAAAATCATCCTGACTATATTCGTGTAAAACTTGATTGATACTCTCACTTATCCTGTTTTCTTCGCTCCTGATTCTGGAATCAATTTTTTGCTGCCACAAATCCTGTTTCAACCCATCATTATCCTCTGGTAAATTGTGAAAATTCATAATATTACGAAAAAATAAAATATCCTCAAATTATAAAATAAAATCGAGAAAATATCAAGATTATAAGATAGTATTGTATAAGGGCGGGTTTAAAACCCGCCCATACTATAAAAATCAACCCCAAAAATAATCAATCAACCCTCCTCCCCTACCATTTCCAATTTGACCACCCGATCCTCTAAGCCTTTGAATGTCTTATATGATATATAATTCTTTTTATCCCGAACCAGATCAGACACGTCTTTCCCTAAACTTTCCATGAAATACAACAAAGCCTCATGACCTACTTTTATCCGGCTGATATCATATTTAACAACAACCATATCTTGTTTTAAAACAGAAACGTCTTGTTTTAAAACAGAAACGTCTTGTTTTAAAACAGAAACATCTTGTTTCAAAGTTGAAACGTCTTGTTTTAAAACAGAAACATCTTGTTTCAAAACAGAAACATCAGTCTCCAAATTTGCCAATCGACTATCTACTCCATCAAATCGCTTTCCCATTTCATTGAACTGCCTACCCATCATCGCGGCCAAATCATCAATCGATTTTACTAAATCATCGGTCTTACTTCCAAAACCATCAATTTTATTAGCCAAATCCTCATTTGTAATTTTTTTGTCATTGCTCATTTTTTACTCCTAGATAAATTATACCTCCAAATTATTTCCAGTGTAATACACCCCTCCTTAAATCCTAGTGAAGGAAAAATTAAGGATAAAAGACACAAAAAAAGCATCTAAATCAAGATACTTTCAAAAATTTAAAAAATAAATTATATATATTTTCTAAATTCCTTTTCACTTACCTGTGCCAACTTCAAAATACCCTTTAAAGTCCCTTTGGCCAACTCAGAATGCATTGGCACAATCGTAACTATATTCTTGCTGCTCATCGTCAACTTCAATTTTACATGGCTTTCTCTTTGCGATACAAAGACAAAACCAAAATTTTAACCAACTTTTTACCAGAAACCGTCTTAGACATGATTCAATTCCAATGTCGTCACAATCGGATAAGACTTAAATAAAAACTTCTTGGGATTCGGTTGGTCTTCCAAAAACAACTCCACCGCCGCTTTTAGATTCTTTTGCGATTCTTCCACCGTCTTTCCCTGACTAACCACCTCAAGTTCCAGACAACGCGCCACAAACCATTTGCCTTCTTTAGTAATAATAGTAGTAAATCGATAAGTCATAATATAAATATTAATAGTCATATTAATCTTATTATACCATTATTTCTTATCCTCATTTTAACCCGCCCCATCTTAAATCCAAGTGAAGAAAAAATTAAAAGTAAATAACAAATATATATATCAAAATAATGTAAAATAATAATGTAAATCAATAAATAATAAATATTCATGAAAAATTTTGAATCCATCGAAAAATATTCATCATCACTCACTCCCTCAGAATTTGCCAAAAAGATTACCACTAAATTTTTAAAACATGCGGATCTGTTTGCTAACGCCAAAAATATTGAAGACTATATTCCGACCAATACCACTCCTATCAAGCAAGCTCTTTGGACTTTTTATACAGTACAACTTGACTATGCCATGCGTGGACAAACATTATACAATGGCTCACTTGATCTCCACCGCCAAACACCCCAATTTTTTACCCCCGACTACATCCTCAATCAAACCGATCAACAATTATTTCAGATTATTACCACTTATCTTAAACCACGCTATCCCAACGAAGCCGTTATCCGTTTCCAACAAAATTCTCATCTGCTACAACAAAAATACGAAAATAATCCGTTAAATATATTCTCCAAAACAAATTCTGCTACGAATATTATCAAAAAAATCCGCGAGTTTCGCGGCATGGGACCAAAAATTGGCAACTTATTTTTCCGAGCCATGACTTCACACTTCAAACTGGAATTCCCAGATATCGATGATATTCTACAACCAGTCGACGTACACGACATCCGAATAGCCCGTTTCCTTGGTTTCTCCAGCGTTCCCGAAAATAACCCAACAGAAACTGATATTGATTCTATCAAAAAACTCTGGCAAGAAGCCTGTCAAAAAGCAAAAGTGGATTGGATCAGTTTTGATCAAGCATTGTGGTTGCTCGGTTCAGAAGGTAAACCAAAAACCAAAGAAGACATTATTAAACTTATTGATTGATCTATTTATTAAAACCACTAATTTCTAAAATTCTTCCAAACAAATGAGAATTAATTTTTTTAAAATCCTCACTACCATCAATTATCTCAATATTATTATCTAGTTTTGCCAATCGCAGATATTCACCTCGTGCCTTATGTAAAAAATCCGAACTATACGGCGTAAATTTACCCACTGATTCTCCGCTCTTTATTGACAATTCCGCTGGTAAATCAATCAAGAAAATATGATCTGGTTTTATTGTTTTTGAATTGACCATCGCCACATAATCAACATCAAATCCTTCCACCGTTCGATAAACGATCGCCGACATCGTCCAACGATCCGCCAATACAATCCCATTTTTTTCCAAACACGGCTTGACCATTCTTTCCACCAACTCTACCCGATCAGCCGCAAATAACAAAGTTTTTAAATGGGATGAAAAATTGGATTTCTTTAAATTTTCCCTAATAATTTTCCCAAATGGTGATGTCATTTCTTTGGCCACCTCACAAGATACATTCATCATCTTCAATTTCTTGGCCAACTCCTCGACATGACTACTTTTTCCAACATTATCAATACCTTCAAATGCAATTAACTTACCAAACCTATTTTCATTATTTATCTCCATAATTCCTCCTATTTATTGATACTGACCATAACATAATATGTAAAATAAATCAATAGTTTATATTAACCAAAAAAATGGGCAAAAAAAAAGCGTTGCTCTTTTTTTAATATAGGAATTAAAAATAGAGGCAACGCTCAAAATGGCCAAATATTAATTTGAATTTTTATTTTTATTTTTGGCCAGATACAATCCGGGTCTTTAAAATTCCACTTGGAATATCAACCGGCCCGGTCGGTTGAATGACAGGAGTTGTACCTGAAGGATTAACTGGAATTGGAGTTGAAATAGTCCCCACCGGCTCAGGATTATTTATTATTCCATCTGGAATGTTATTTATATCCGGCGGTCCCCCGCCATTTGGATCCGCAATACCTGGCGGAACTGGTCCGCATCCACTGTTGGGATCATTTGGATTTTGCGAATTTTCGCACTTTATCGGGTCGTACCAAAATAACGACCCAAACACGGAAGTCAATACTAATCCTGGTTGGTACATTGGTTGGATGTGATGGATTGTTCCAACGCTACTAGCAGAACAATTGCCAGCCACAATTGTCTGCTGAATCACTGTCTCCTTATATTTTTCGTAGTATTTTTCAACTACCTTTTCTTTATAAGGAGGTGAATTTGGCTCAGTTGGTGGGACGACAGGAGGACTATTGGGTTCCAAAGGTATAACCTGAAGATCTATAAGGGTATTGTAACACCCAACTATCCAGACCCCGTTTTTCTGAAATGTAGCCAAAACATAGGCACAAAACCTTTTGTCGCCGACTTGGAACCATTCCCCCTCTCGAGGAATCCTATAGCCTTTAGCCTTAAACAGAATTTTAATATCACCCTGAATAAAACCATTCCGTGAGGATAATCCCCCATTAACTAATCCAGGAAGATCAACACTGTGAGAAAAATTCCCCGATTTTACTGCATCTCTCAAGACTTCCCAGACCAGAGAACCTGCGCCAGCAGAAATCTGCTTCTTATTCGCCCCTTCCTCAGGATACTTCTTTTGGAAATCACCATCGGAAACTTGCATTGTCCAAACTGGATCTGATCCAACCTTATCAGCCGTATAGTCAAAGGCAAAAGCCGACGGCACAAAGAAAAACAGAAAAACAATACATATCGCGAAAAAAACTACTTTTTTCAATACTAACGACCCCCTTTCGGATGAATTTCTACCACCTGGTACTTGCTGAAATCGTGAAGGAAGGTAGTCATTTCCCCCACTTTTTCTGTTACCTGAGAAGGGTTTTGTTCAAAATTTGTCTTATTATCTATAAAAACCCTTCCGAACCCAGAAAAATTTGGTACAAAGACAAAAAGATCCTCAGTAATTTTTTTCCACTCCCTTGACGTTACTTTCCCCCTATACAATTCCTTTTTTATATCCGTGGGTTCAGTAACTACTGTTAGAAAATCAAATGGCTTTGATGTAATAAAAAAGAAACCATTTGTTTCCTTAACAATTTTTCCAGAAGTGGTTTTTACTTCAAGAAACTCCTGGAAAATTTGGGAGATGGAAACAACAGTCGACGAAGAAGACTGCTGTGTCTGGGCACTACTCTGAACTGTTTGTTGAATCTGATTATTTTGCTTATACAAATTCATCTGTTTAGCATCAGTCCAGGAATAATACCCACTCCCATCAGTACCATAAACGTTTGAACAAAAGTCAATTGGATGTGTTTCCCAACCAACTTTTTTTGGTAATTCGATATTTACAGCATAGGGAGAAAAAATGGAATTTCCCTCCTGATGAGTATCAATAGGAATAAACACAATTACCCATTCCGTAATACCCTTCGTGCTCCATATGCGGAACACGACATTATGTCCACCTCTTACTGATCCGTCTATTGGAATGTCAAATGAATAATATCCAATAAAATAGTCAGTTTGAGATGGAATCCATTTCATAGGAATAGCGTCCTTTCCTCCCTGAAGATATCCTTCAATCCTGAGCTCACCGTTTTCTACCATTTCCCGGTCATTTTCCTCATCACCAGGAAGAAAAGTAACAGCTATTTCAACATGTGTCCCCACAGTCAAGCCTACAGCCTGACTATCTGGAAAGAAAGATACCAATGTCTGATCCAATAAAAGCGCCTGCCCAATTGAAATTAGGCCAGGCACAACCTTCGAATTACCTTTTGTTAGAGAAAAACTCAGACTTCCCCCAACATCCGCCAATGCCTGAGAAATACAAAAACAAAAAAACAATATACTAATTAATGAACTTTTTGCCACTTTTTTCACAAAATCACATCCTTTCAAAATTTTTCTTTTTCGTGGCAACGAAAACTTTTACACCATCACCTTCTTTCTGTAATAAAAAAATATTTATTTTAAATAAAAAAATCCTAATTATTAATGTGCAACCATTGAGAGTAAAAAAAGAATACCCCTCTCAAATTGGCACAAATCGGGAATGAAGCCTTCATCTATCTTCATTCCTCACTTCTGCCAACTTTCCCAAAACCAAACACCAATCAATATTTTAACTACTTTTTATTTCAAAAACTTATTTAGACAATATCATAATTATCGAAAACTGTCAATAATTATAACTGGAAAACATAAAAACAAAAGAGCTGCCAAGATAACCCAAATAGATTATTTTTGACAGCTTTTACAAACATATTACTCCCCCTGATTTGGAATAAAATCAGAATTATTGGACTTTTCCTGAGTGCTCGGCTGATAAGTTTCAAACGTCGCATTATTTTCTTTCAAATCAGGCACTTGACCACCATCTTGCTGATAAGGACTAAATTCAAAATTATTACTCTTTACTTGATCCATAGAATGACTTCCCGAAGAAGTATAAGAGTCAAAGTCAGAATCATTTTGCTGAACAGGTGTTTCCGGCTTCTTTCCTGATTGATACGGTGCAAATTCAAAATTATTTGTCTTCACCTGATCAGTTTGGTGACTTCCTGAAGTAACAGAGTTGAATTCAGAATTATTCTGTTGAACCGAAGAATCCGGCTTACTACCAGATTGATATGGCGCAAAATCATAATTGTTACTTTTCTCTCCACTAGCAGGCTGATTTCCAGAATTGTCAGAATTGAATTCAAAGTTATTTTGATTCTTTGCTCCTTCAATATGACTACCCCAATTTTCCTGAAAATTTTTCAAACCTTTTTCAGTATGAAACAACTTACTGGCATCAATAGGTTTCTCGCCGACAACCGGTTTTACTGATCCGCTGTATTTCGTTTTTTCCTGCAAAAATTCATCAAAATTCTTCTTACCTTCCGTGCTATGATGCAACACCGGTTTGTGTTCAGTAGTAGGTTGATCCGATCCAGTATTACCATAAACAGTATCGTGATTTTTATTTACCCCGCCCATCCCCGGTTGACCATTATCCTCACCACCCAAATTACCATGATATTTATCATGATCACCCACCGACTCAAACGGATGATAACCAGCTTGAATTTTTACATCTTGCTTTGAATCAAGATGATAATCATTGGCATTGGGATCACTGTCTTTCAAATGATAAAGATTACTATTGGGGTCAGTTGGCTTCAGATTATAAGTATTAGCATTTGGATCTGTTTCTTTCACACCGTAATATCCTCCTTCACTATGATAAGTTTTATGACCATTCTCGTCAGTCGTCGTATAGATATGATTCCCCGAACCGGAATTCTCGGTCGGCGTCGGTGTAACTGTGGCCGAATGAACTGCAGTATCTTGAGCAACAACATGATTAGATTCGGTATTAATTTTTTCCTGTAGATCAAACGGATGACCATGATGCTGTTGATACAAATCTGCACTGCCTTTAAAAGGATTCATAATCCGATTAGGATTTTCAATATCTTTAATATCAGGAGCTTTAGACGGAGTCTCTATTTGGCCATCATGTTTTTCTTTACCCGGATGATCCTGATCAACCGGACTACAACCAACCACTGACATTGCCGCATTGGCAATCACACTACTAAACAAACCATGAGAATAACTGGATGCAAACACTTCCTGTCCTTCAGCATTCATGCCAAACATCATATTTCGCACTTCTTTTTTCAACAACTTACCAACCAAATCACTAGATTGAATTATTTTATTACCTGCTTTGTCTTGTAAAATTTTAATACCACATCCATTTTTACCCGCCGCCACAATTTGGTTGATCAAACGTCGGTTGATCTGATTTTTCAACCTGTTGAACTTCGCCAAATCCACTTTATCACCCAATATTTTTTTATCATTTTCCAATTTTGCTAAAAACGCACTGCAAGCCGCAACGGACAAGACTGAATTTTCCTGATTCATTTTTTCTTTTACCATCTGACTGATATCATCATATGAATAATATGCCCTCTCATACATTTGACTTAACTTGAACTTCAAAAACATACCTGTCGTACCACCAGCTAGTTGACTCAATAAAGGATCATGCAAAACTACTCGAGAAACCATCGGAATCAGAAAACCAACCGCAAATCCTTCGACTGACGCCTTAGCATCTTCGATCTTTTTTAATGGTTCCTTTAACCAAGGATATTTGGCCACCCAACTGTTTTTAATATAAGATTCTCGTAATTGGCGATTATCTTTTATTAATTGTCTTTTTAAATCTCTAGCTGCATTTTTATCAAAATTTTCTACTTCAGATAATTTTTCTTCCTCAGGCAGAAAAAAGAAATTTTTGATCTTTTGGCCAACATTTTTCCATTTTTCACCGGCATTTTTTAACCAAGATTTCCATCCAGTATCCTGCCGTTTTTGGACAAGCGATTTACGAACCGCCCCTACGGATTCAGGTTGGGCAGGAGAAAGACCTGTCCCCACAAAATCTGATGACATCCAATCTTTTTCAATTGATTCCATAGTTACCTTTTCCGATACAGATTCGGCTATCTTTTTCATTTCCAAGTGTAAAGGCTGTGTCTGGGCAACATCATTTACCTTGGCAGATTTTAAATCATCCTGAATAATCTCATCTTGTTTCAGTCGGTACACATTATCCTGTATAATTTCCGTTCCTTTTTTATTATAAAAACTCGATTTATCCTCATTATTTTGAACAGAAGATAATGTTTCTTTTTCTAAACCAATAGATACCTTTTCCTTTACTTTACCAAAAATCTTCTCTATCTGCTCTTCACTAATATAGGCTTTATCTATTCCTTTCGCTTTAGCTTCTTTGGTATTTTTTTCCAACGGAGCTTCACGCAAAATCCGCTCAATATTACTAAATAACTCTTTTCTTTGTATCCCATCTTGTATTTTGTGAATATCACCGTAAATTTTTTCTATTCCTTCTTTGTTGATCATATTTTTTTGTTAATATTATCAAAAACTTTGCCTCACCATATCACTTGGAAACATAATTGTCAAGGGTATTTTCACGACAAAATATGAGAAATAAATATAACATAACTGTAGGATTTTTACCATTTATTACCGTAAGGGGGCAGGTTTGAAACCTGCCCCTACAATTAAATCCCAATTAACAAAATATTAATTTTGTTTTAAATTTTTTGACACTGTTTACTTGGCCATTGGTATAATAAAAATACAATAAAATAATCAATATCTTTATGAATAAAAGCCAAGCAAATACAGTTAGCAAACAAGATCTCAAAAACATTCTCGATGATCGATTTAGTATTTTTGAAGAAAAAATGGACCAAAAATTTGCCTCCAAACAAGATTTACAGAATCTGGAAAATAGAATGAATAAAAAATTTGTTACTAAACAAGATTTAAAAAATCTCGAGACAAAAATAGACCAAAAATTTATCTCCGCCGAAAATAGAACCGACGAAAAATTCGAAGAAATGGCTCAAATGATAAACCGCACTTTCGATAACGTTGTTCAACTTATCCAAGCCAATCACTGGGAACTTCTGGCCAAAATTCAAGATCTGGATACCAAACAATCCCAGTTGATTAATAAAACTGAATTTAACCATCTCGAAAAACGTGTTACTATTTTAGAACAAAAAATCCAATAATTTCTTTTACCAGGAATAGGTTTGGAACCCGCCACTGCAATTATCACCTGTCACACCAATCCCGATAATCACATAACTTACATCTACTTTTATCTTCACTACAATCAAACCGTAAAGACTGGATTTGACCCCAAACTTCATGAATCACTTTTTTTAGAACATCTACTTGATCTTTTTCAATCACAAACACCTCTCGGACAAACTTGCCCGAATTTTTTTTCGGTTCCACAAAATCCAATTCCACCTCTTTGATTCGATACGGAAAATTTGGCGCTAATCTCCCCAATAACTTATAAAATACCAATTGACGAAAATAATCACCAGTCGAACTTCTATTTTTACCTAAAATATCATTCCGACTTTTTGGTTGTCCGGTCTTATAGTCAATTACTCGTACCGTCTCTCCGTCTCCTTCTTCAATCAATTCCACTCGATCAACTTTACCCGTTAAAGGAATAATTTTGTCCATCAAAATCTTCTTTTTACCAAAATCATACTCATTGAAAATCGGTATCTGCCAATCATCACAATAATTGTCATAATATTTACCCAGACTATCTCGACCATTACGCTGCAATGCCTTCTGATCAACTTCCGACAACACCTCTCGCTGTAAACTTAATTCAAAATAATCCAATAAAATTTCTTTTTCCGGTAATTTCTTATTCTTTTTGAACTGACAAAAAAACAGCTCCAAAGCATGATGAATAGCTGAACCATATTTTAGCGAAATACTTTTCGTTTTTGGTACCCGCAGCAAATTATCATACAAAAATTTACGCGGACATTCCAAATATTTATTCAAGGCTGTCGGGCTCAAAACAAAATCAGTCACCAATTCTCGAAGATAATCCGCCATTGCCACCGAAAAACCAACCGGCGGTTGATTGACCAATGAACCAATCACTATTTTTTCCATCCGCTGTTTGAAATCACCCAAATCCACTTCCTGACAATATTCACCATCTATCTCCGTTACCAACATCGATCGACTCACTTCCTTTTCGTCTCGCCCTATCCCATATTTTTCTGCCCAAGTCAGATACAAACCTTTTCTGGCTCTGGTCATTGCTACATAAAACAAACGACGTTCTTCATCTATCGTTTCCGCTTTATCTACCTGCTTTTTCAAAACCCCCGGCACCAAGCGAATCAATTCCCTATTGGTTTTATTGCTCCAGTGTTTATCAACCGCCTTGACTACAAACACATAATCAAATTCCAAACCCTTACTCCCATGCGCCGTCATCAAATTGACTGCCGGTTTATCAAAATTCAACTCATAATATTTGAGTGGCAAAGCATGCTCTTTCATATCTGCCAAAATCGCAACAAACTTGGATAAATCATAATCCGATTTTCCCAAAGCAGCCCCCTGCGCAAATTTAAAAAAACTTTTAATTTTGGCCAACTCCCCTACCCTCCCTTCTTTGGCCATCACCCACTTTAGTAAACCGCTCTCTTTGATAATCAACTCCAAAACATCCGGTAAAACTTGATTGGCATCAGCTTTTTTTATCCGCAAGATCAATTTGATTACTCTAACCAAAGCCGGCCAATCTCGAAATCGATCGGAAAAATCTACCTCCTGATTGGACACCAACCAAGAAAATATTTTTTGCCGCTGATTTTCCAATAAACGAAAATGATCAACTTCATCCACCCCCAACCAATCAAAATATAAAACCCGAAAAAACAATTCATCATCAAACGGATTAATAACTACTCCTATCAAATCAAGCAACTGAACAATTATCTTTTCCTGTAATAAATCCAAACCACCCAAAAAACGGCTGTAAATACCAAATGATGCTAATATCTTTTTGTAGTCATTCATTTCCTGATTAGTTCGAAAAATCAAAGCTATCTCATCAAGATTTACCCCTCGATCAGCCAAATTTTTTATTTCCTCAGCGATCCACAATCTTTCTTGTTCTTCATTGGTTAATCCTGCCAACTTAATTTTTTCTTCACTATCTTGCCTAGCCGGTTCAATAGTTTTATCCAACTGCAAAACCTGTTCCGCATTAACTTCCGCTTTACCAATCATTGACCGAGCCCCTCTTACCAAATATTTGGCACTACGATAATTTATATTCAAAACAATTTTTTTGGTCAGCGGAAATAGATCACTGAAAAACAATAAATTTTCCAAACTTGCACCTTGAAAACGATAAATCGACTGCTCATCATCACCCACCACCATGATATTAGGCTGTTCCACCTTGTCACCCAACAACTTGATCAACTCGTTTTGTGCCCCATTGGTATCCTGATATTCATCCACCAAAATAAATAAATATCTTTCCTGATAACCAGCTAACCAATTTTTATCCTTTTTAAATTCCTGCAACACAAACAAAATCATATCCTGATAGTCATAACGACCATTTTCTCGCACTACCTCTTGATATTTTTGATATAAATGCGCCAACTCCTTATTACGCCCAATCATTTCCTTTTCCCGTAGCTCTTTTTGGGTCGGTTTTTTACTTCTTTCCGCTAAATATATTTCATATTCATCTTCTCGAGACTCTACCATTTTCAGATAATCCGTCGGGGTCAAACCCTCCGTTTTCAATTCACCAAACATTTTAATAATCGGCTTAATATATAAGTCCGGCGCTTTGACCGGACGTAAAAGCGGAAACTCTCCCTCTGCCAAAAGTTGTTGAACAATTTGAATCTGTTCCAATTCAGTAATTTGCACCAACTTTTTGGCAAACAAAAACCGCTCGGGATGAAAAGTAATCACCTCATTACAAAAACTATGAAAAGTTTGAATATCAATTCGATATGCATCGGGCCCAATAATCTTGGTTAACCGTTCCCGCATCGCTTTAACACCAGAAGTAGTAAAAGTCAGACACAAAATACTAGACGGCATCGTGTCCGTCTTGTCCAAAATGTTGGCAATTCGCAAAGCTAAAGTCTGCGTCTTACCCGTCCCCGGCCCGGCAATCACCATCACTGGGCCATAAATAGTATCCACCGCCTCTTTCTGGCGAAGATTTAACTTACTATATTCGTTTTGAAAAATAACCACAGTAAAAAACCCTTATAAACACTTCTAAACTCTTGGAAACAAAATTTATCAAGTTTTTAAGTGTTTACAAGAGTTTCTAAGAGTTTGTATTACTTTCCTTCCCATCTATCCAAAACCGCATTGAGCATCATATCCGCCAATTTATTGTTAGCCCGTAAAACATGCGTTACTGTCACCTGACCAAATTGAGATAAAATCTGCTGTATCTGATCATAATAAGGTTTCAACCCCTCATTTTTGATTTTGTATTCTCCATTGATCTGCCGCACCATCAACTCACTATCCAAAAAAATCTTTAAGCTAGTCTCATGCAATTCATCCGTCGATAACTTACTTTCCACAATTTTCAAACCTTCCAATAAAGCCTGATACTCAGCCTGATTATTGGTACAAATCCCAAAATATTTCGACTTGGCCAAACATTGTTTTTGTTCATCAAAAAAAACCGTTGCCGCCCCTGCTCCTGGACCCGGATTACCCCGAGACCCACCATCAGAAAAAATTACAATATTATTTATCATCTTTTAATTTTTAATTTTATAATTCTAATTTTCAAACAAGTAGATTTTTACCAAACAACAAAAACTATGAACTTACTTTAAAAAAATCTCCCTGACTATCTTTGAAAGCCTGCACCTTTTTGGTCAATAATTCCAAATCTTGACCATATCCTTCATATTCGGTTAATGATTTTTTGGCTTCATCTTCCTGACCACGATCAGCTGATCTGGCCGCATAAGCCAAAGCCTCAGTCATTTTTTTACCCAATTCTCCCGCTTCTTCTAAATTGGCAAAATAGCTCTTAAAAGTTTCGCTTTTATCACCCATATCCACACTACCCAATTCATAGGCATAGTCAACCAATTGACCAAAATCATCTTTTGTCGTCTTGCATAAATCATTAGTTTGGGTAAAATCACCTTGGTTGAAACTAGCTTGGGCTTTGATCAAACTATTGGTCGCCTCGACCAAAGACTGATCATATTTTAATTTTACTTGATTAAAGCCGGCCAGCCGTTCTTGCTCTGTTACCGTCGATGTGCCAGGCGTTCCCCGAACCACCAGAAAAACAATTACCCCCAAAGCTACAGTAATCAAAAAAACCATCACCACTGTCCACCAAGCATTGTATTTCAAACGCGGATCAGTCGCCTGAAAAACAATATCGCCCAATTCCGATTTATTATCTTTTTCCAAACGTCGTTTTAAGCGATTGGCCAATTCATCCTTATGCTGGTCATTGTCGCCAACCTTTATTTCGATATTATTATCCATAAATAATCTATAAAATTTTTAATTTCTAATTTTTAATTTCTAAACTAAAAAACATCAAATTGATCCACAGCGTTTAAAAATTAAAAATTGAAAATTAGAAATTTCCTTTACATTATATCAAATCTTTAACCATATATTCACCAGACAATCTATAACCTATTTTTTTATAATACTCTCTTACCCCCACTCCCGCAATCACCGCCATTTTTTCATATCCACTTTCTTTTGCCTCTTCTTCCGCTTTTTCCATCAATTTTTTCCCCAAACCTCGATGTTGACTCTTGTCTTCAATCTTCTGATCAACCCCAATCACCGTCCCATAAGTATGCAATTCTCTAATCAAAGCGCAATTGACTATCTCCGGCAAAGTTTTATCAACCAAATACTCTTTTCTCGCCGGCAAAAACAAACGGACTAACGCCAAAATATTTTTGTTTCCTTCTGATTCAAAACTCAAAAAAACTTCTCGACCCCCAGACACCCTATATTCTCGACGAACCATTTTGACATCTTTAATAAATTCACCCTTTGGCTCCCGACAACGAATACATTGACACTTGACTCCCGCTTCTTTCAATTGTTGCCGCAAATTGGAAGCCTTAACCCCATCCACTACCGACTCTTGCGGAATATCGCGCATCACCCGCACAATCCGCACCCAAGGTGGCACATTTTTCTTTGCTTCTTTCAATACTCGAACCACCTCTTTATTTTGATAAGGCTTATACCGACCAGCTTGCCACTCTTCGTACAATTGACTATCTCGTAAAACCACCGTCGGATATATTTTCAGATGATCAGGAAAAAAGCCCGGATCGGAAAACAAAATTTTAAACATCTCAATATCCCGCCCAACCGTTGATCCGGGCAATCCCGGCATAATATGATAAACAATCTTAAAACCTGCCAAACGCAAAATTTCCGTCGCTTGCTTTATCATAGCCACATCATGCCCTCGTTTCACCCCAAGTAAAACATCATCGAAGACACTCTGCACTCCCAATTCTACCCTCGTAACACCATAACTTCTTAATCTCCTTACTTCTTCTACCGTCACCCAGTCTGGCCTAGTTTCGATCGTCAAACCAATCATTCGGCAATCCGCCGTCTCATTAATTTTCTTCGCCCCTTCCAAATCATCGGCAATTAACAAATCATTATTACAGGAAATATGTGCATTGAATGCATCATAAATTCTTTTGATAAACAATTCTTGGTAGCGCGCCGGATGAGCCGAAAAAGTTCCTCCCAAAATAATCACTTCGTTTTTGGAAATATCATGTCCCATCCGATCCAACATCAAAAGCCGCGCTCGCACTTGCTCGTAGGGATCAAAATCAAACATTACCCCGCGCATCGCCGCCGGCTGATTATCCAAATAACTTTTTGGCATATTATCTTGCGTCGGACAATAAATACATTTTCCCGGACAAGACAATGGCTTGGTCATAACCGAAATCACGCTTACTCCCGACTGAGTTCTAACCCTTCTTTTTATCATCAAATTTTCAAATAGTCGATTTGTTTCTATTTCCCTCTTCTCCACCATCTCGCGATAAGTCTGCAACAAGCTAGATTTTTTTAAATCCAAACAGTTGACTCCATATTGTGAACACACCTGCCTGACTAGCTTGATTAATTTCTCCTCTGAGTCTATTTTTTCACATAACATTCTCTGCACCGCTTCCCGACGCGCCTGAATAATATTTACAATTTTTTTGTTATATAATGACATTAATCAGATTAAAATTTATAATCTTCAATTTTGGATTCAAAAATCGCTAAACAAATTATAACAGAAAACATCACCGCCTACGACCAAATTGGTCATCATTTTTCCGCTACTCGTCAATACAATTGGCCAAGCATCAAAAAAGTTCTTGATCAATATTTGCACCCCGCCTGTTCTGTCTTGGATTTAGGTTGCGGCAACGGACGACTCATATCGATTTTACCCGATCATATCAGTTACCTCGGAGTCGACGCTTCACATACTTTGATTGACGAAGCCAGAATCTACGCTACACAACACCAAAAACCACACCAAAAAATTTCTTGGCAAATCGAAAATCTGACAAATTTCGACAAAACCAAACAACAATTCGATTATATAATCGCCATCGCCAGTCTCCACCATATTCCCTCCCAACACCTCCGACAAGTTGTGTGTCAAAATATATTCTCCTTTCTCAAACCGCAGGGAATATTCATTTGTACCAACTGGCAATTGGATCAACCAAAATACCAAAAATATTGCAACTTTCAACAAATAAACCACCCCCAACTAGATCAGAATGATTGTCTGATACCCTGGAAAAATCAACAGGGCGATATAATAGCCAACCGTTACTATCACAGTTTTACCATTACAGAAATTGATCAATTATTATCAATAACCAGATTTAAAATATTGGAAAATTATACCGACAAATTCAACATCATCACAATTTCTCAAAAAAATAATCAGAGTTTATAATATTTAGAAAATTTCAAAAAAACAAATACCAACTCTTTTTTATAAATTTAATTATTGATTTTTAATTTTTAACGTGTAATTTTTTTCCTCATCTAAAACATCACTATTGACTTCCAATACATACTTAGCCTTGTTTTTTGAAACATAACTCATACACACATCTTTATCCAAGCAGGGCAAAAAATCATTTTTATAATCAACCAATTTTCCCTGACTATCAAAAAACAACAAGTCAAGGGATATCTCAGTATTCTTCATCCAAAAAGATTGATAAGTTTCTTGAGGAAAAACAAACAACATTCCACTATCATCTGCCAATTGTGCGCGATACATCAATCCCTTCGCCCGTCCTTGATAATCATCAGCTATTTCAACATTGAAACTCTTCACTTCGGTATCAGAAATCAAATCTATTTTTATCAAATTGCCATTTTTATCAATAGCAATATTATTTCGACAACCAACAAAACCAATCAACATCACCAATACTGTCAATATTTTCCAAAAATTTAAATAATTTGAAAAATACTCACCTCGTATAACATCAGCATAGCATTTAGAAATTTTAGATTTTTGTTGCAAAAAAATCATAAAGAAAAAATCACAACCCCGCAAAATAATTTTTCGCCTTTAAAGCATCTTCTTCCAAAATCGGACTTTCACAAACCAGATAACCACCCACATGTTCCTCGTGTAAAACCTTCAACATCCCTTGCCAATTAAAATGAGTCTTGGCCAATTCAACGTGATTTTTTTCACCCTTAGACGAATATTCAATTCCCGAAAAATGCATGTGTAAATTATCGACAACCGTTTGTCCCAATTCGGCTTTAATATTTTTAATCAAATTTCTAAAATCACTTTCGCTATTATTTTTACCAGATTCTCGAGCAAAATAATGGGCAAAATCCACACACAAACGTGTTCGTTCCAAATTATTGGCTAAGGCAATCAATTCCTCCAGGCTACCAAATTGTGTCGGTTTACCGGTAATCTCCGGCGCCAAATAAAGATCATCAATCGACTTTTCTTTCAAATTATCCTCAATCATTATCATCTCACTCAAAACCGTTTCCATGACTTGTTCGCTCTTTTGACTCAAATTAAAAGCTGCATGAAAACAAACCGATTTAACTCCCATTAACTTTCCAATCTCGCATGACTCCATAATCCTTTGCCGAGAAGCCTCCCGCTTTTGTGGATCAAGTGCATTGAGATTAATATAATACGGAGCATGAATCGTCAGAGTCACTCCTAAATCACTAGCAGTTTTTCCCACCTCAATCGCTTTTTCTTTACTCATTCGTACCCCATGGACAAATTCCACCTCCATATGTTCCAAGCCCAACTCATTAATCCTTTTTATACCTGAAATTGTATCTCGCCCCGCCGCCGACAAAGGTACTCCACCTGTCCCAAATCGCAAAATATTTTTATTCATAACCATGTTTCCTATTGTAAATCAATAATCGCGAAGCTAAAAAAGCCGTCATGGGGATAGAACAAAAAATCCCCACCGCTACTGCCAAAATCCTTAATAACTCCCCAAACACCATACTAAAACTAATTAGCAAATCCCAATTATAATTTTGTGACAAAGCTACCAACCAAACAGTTAGAGCTGAACCAAAATACGCCAAAACCATCGTATTGGTTTCTGCTGCCATTACGCTCCGACCAATATTTAGTCCCGTCCAAAATAACTCCTTTTTATCCAAACGACCAATTCCTTTTGTCTGGGCAGTATTGATTGTCTCCTCTATCCCAGCCACAATCGAGATCGTCATATCCATCATTGATCCGACGCCACCCACCATAATACTGGCATAAATAATATCCAACAAATTTAATTTCGACAAAATCGGCGATAAGCGAAATAAAGACAAATCTTCTTGTCCTGACGGCGAATAACGTGACCACCAACCAAAAAGCAAAGTTAAAATTGTCGCTATTAAAACACCAAACAAGGAACTACCAATAACCAAAATAGTTTTACGCGTAAAACCCATCAGTAAACAAGCTGTCCCGATCACAATCAAAACAATTGCTACCACAACCATCAAAAAGACATTGCTTCCTCGCAATATTCCCGGTAAAAACCAGGAAAATAATATTACTCCAATCCAAAAAAAACTAATCAAAGACTTAACCCCGGTCCAACCACCAATTACCACTACCAATACTAAGCACAAAACCACCATAAAAATCAATTGCGTCATACGGTCAAAATCTACCAAAGATACTTTTTTCTGCCCCTCAACCACTTGGTATGAAACAATGATTTTATCTCCTTTTTTTACTAAACGGTCATTGGCAGAAACCAAAGTAGGATTATTTTCAAACTCCAATATTTCCCTGCTTGCATCCAATAATTGAACCTTTACTCTTTGCATATTGGCAACATCTACCTGCGTTTGGTCATATTCCCCGACTTCCAACACCACCGCCTTTTTATATTCCAATACCTCTTCGGTCTGAGCAAAAGCTATTTTTGGCATTATAATCAATCCGAACAAAAAACCCACCAAAAAACCCCAAAAACCAATTACTTCTTGCCAGCTTTTTTGGCTTTGGCACACTGTTCGCATTTTTCACTCCCGTTTTTATTTTTGGTTAAAATAAAACCACAAACTTCACATTTTTTGTCCGTTGGTTCATTCCAAACTGCCAGATCACACTCCGGATAACGATCACATCCATAAAATATTTTGCCCCGCTTGCTCCTTTTTTGGGCGAATTTACCTTTCCCACACTTGGGACAAACTACATCAATGTTATTCTTGGCCAAAGAACGAATATTTTTACATTTTGGATAATTACTGCAAGCTAAAAAGCTACCAAATCTACCCTTTTTGATAACCATTTTTGCGCCACACTTTTCACACGGCAAAGCTTCCGCCTCCAATTTTTGATCACTTTCCGACAATCCCAATGGTTTTGTATATTTGCATTTCGGATATGCACTACAAGCCAAAAATTTACCATAGCGACTCATCTTGACCAATAATGGTTCACCACATTCTGGACATTTTTCTCCTGTTTCTTCCATCTTACCTACCACTTCCTCCTTGGAAACTTCTTTTTCTTTTTCCATAACATTTTTTATAAACGGTTGATAAAAATCATCAATTACCGGCACCCATTTTTTATTACCTACGGCAATTTCATCCAATTCGTCTTCCATCTTGGCCGTAAAGCCTACATCAACCACATCAGAAAAATGTTTGACCAAAAAATCATTAACCGTAAAACCTGTATCCGTTGGTTTGAACTTTCCTTCTTCCTTTTCAACGTAACCTCGCGTCTGAATAGTACTCATGATACTAGCATAAGTTGAAGGCCGACCAACTCCGTTTTTTTCCAATTCCTTAACCAAAGTCGCATCTGTAAATCGAGCCGGCGGTTGAGTAAAATGTTGTTCAACAAACAATTCCTCCAACGACAATTTTTCTTTCTCTTGTAATTTTGGCAATAAACTCTCATCGTCACTAGTTGTCTTATAATTCCACACTGCCAAGAAACCAGCAAAAACTATCACCGTCCCATTACTCCTAAACATAAAACTATCGCCCCCATTTTTACCCAAAATATCAACTGCTGTCGTTTCCATTTCTGCCGGCTTCATCTGGCAGGCCATTGTCCTTTTCCAAATCAATTCATACAATCTCGCCAAATCGCGATCCAAAAATTTTTCCACCGATTGAGGAGTACGCTGCGGATAAGTTACTCTAATAGCTTCGTGCGCCTCTTGCACCAATTTACTCGCTTTTTTATAAAATACCGGTTTGTCAGGTAGATAATCATTACCATACATCTCCGCAATTTGTTGTCTAATCGCCTCCACTGCCTCCGCCGATAAATTTCTCGAATCAGTACGCATATAAGTAATCAAACCAACCTGTTCTCCACCCACCTCAACACCTTCGTATAATTTCTGGGCCAACATCATCGTCTTTTTAGCTGTAAAACGTAATTTTTTATATGCCTCCTGTTGCAAAGTACTTGTTATAAATGGTGCATAAGGATTTCTTTTTTTCGCCGTGACTTTTATTTTATCCACCTTATAATCAGCTTTTTCTATTTTTTCAGTATACAATTTCGCCTCAGACCCATCGACTGGTTCGAACTTTTTTTCATTTACTGACAAAAGCTTACCTCGAAACATATTTTGTTCATCCAATTTGGTAAAATCAGCCTCTACTGTCCAATATTCCTGTGGAACAAATTTTTGAATCTCTCGTTCTCTTTCCACAATCAAACGCAAAGCTACCGACTGTACCCTTCCGGCAGACAAACCCTTGAATATCTTTTTCCATAACAATGGACTCAATTTATAACCAACTAACCGATCCAAAATCCTTCTAGCTTGCTGAGCATCAACCAAATTTAAATCAATCTCTCGTGGATTACTCATACCTAATTCTACCGCCGATTTGGTAATTGCCGGAAAAATAACTCTCTGCACACTCTGTCCTTTTTTTGGTTGAATAGCTTGCACAATATGCCAAGCAATTGCCTCTCCTTCCCGATCCAAATCAGAAGCCAGATAAACATTATCAGATTTTGCAAACATATCTTTCAAGGTCTTAATCGTCTTCCGCGCCTTCGTTGGTATAACATATTTTGGCTCATAATCATGGTCAATATCGACTCCCAAGTTACTTTTCGGCAAATCTCGGACATGACCAAAAGAAGCAATGACTTTATAATCTTTTCCTAAAATTCGTTCAATTGTTTTCGCCTTGGCCGGCGACTCAACCACAATAAGATTTTTCATAAAATATGTGTTTCAAAAGATATAAAAATAAATAATTTTCAATTAATGATTGACCATTTCCCTCCTGCCAGTTCTTCTACTATCCCTTCTAGTGACAGATATGTCAAGATAGAAAAAATTTCTTCCAAATCAATATTTGTCACAATTTTCAGCTCATCAATACACTTTTCACCCGATCGCAAACAATCATAAATGTTTCTCTCTTTTTCATTCCGAGGTTCAAATCTTACTACACACTCATTTTTCTTTTCCCTAATTTTAATACCCAATTCCCATAATATATCATCAACCGTCTCGACAAACAAAGCTCCTTGTTTGATGAGCTGATTGCACCCTTGACTAGTTTCTCGCATTACATCCCCACCTACCGTCATTACCGCCCGATTTTGTTCCATAGCCATATATGCCGTAATCATTGCCCCACTCTTCTTTGGCGCTTCAGTCACCAATACACCCTTTGATAAACCACTGACAATCCGATTTCTTGCCGGAAAATTATAAGGCAATGCCTTGTAATTTGGCGGATATTCGCTAATTAATAAACCGCCACCATTTACAATATCCTTTGCTAAACGACGATTGATTGTCGGGTATATTTCCTCAAAACCGCCAGCCAACACTGCAATCGTCAAACCGCCAGCATTCAAACAAAACCTGTGTGCTAAACTATCCACTCCTAAAGCTAAACCACTAACAACTACCAATCCATATTCAACCAAAACCGGTATCCATTTTTTCAGCAAAAAACTACTATAACTTGTTGCCTTCCTAGTCCCCACAACCCCCAAGCATTTCTGTTTAACTAAAGACAGGTCACCTCGATAGTATAAAACCAATGGTGGACTAGCAATTTCTCGTAAAAACAAAGGATAGTCTTCATCAAACAAAGTAACGTAATCTACCCGACCATTAATCTCTCGCCAAAGATCTCTCCAATTATTTGTCAAACGTAATCCCAACCAATCATCCACTTCTTTTTCCGGCCATCCCGTCTGTAACCATTTATCACGACTAGTACACTCAAATGCTTTGGCTAAACTACCAAAATATTTTCGCAACCTTTCTACCTTGCGTCCACCAATATTTTTTACCAAAGAGAAAATAACTGCCAATTGCCTTTCGGTTAACACAATAGAAAAATATTATTAATCTTTTTCTATTTTAAAACAAACCAGCTGAATTTTTTTTAAAAAAAATATTATTTTTTGCTTAAATAAAAATTTATTTCCGTTATTCTCCCATTTTTTCAGCCGCCATCATCAAGTTGAGTAACCATCCCAACAAATCGCCTGGCAAATCCTCAAAACCAATCAAAGCTTCATTATTTCTAAAAGTCCATTTATTGCTCTGTTCAAATAAAAATTTAACCCAATCCAAATTGATCTCCTTCTCAAAAAGTAATGAAAAATTCTGCTGTACACTACCATTTATCATATTTTGTGTTTTGACCATTATCTGTTTGATCTTCAATTTTTCCGCCAATATCCTCACTTTACCAATATTAAACAAATTAACACATTCATCTGGCATTACACCATAACGTTGAATCGTATTCTTGGCCAACTGATCAAAACCGTCTAAATAACTTTGCGCCGCAATCTTTTGTTCCAACAAAATCCTGTCTTCAATTTTTTCTACATAATATTTTGGCACCGAAAAACTCACTGGCAAGTCGATAATAATATCCTTTTCTTCCATAATTTGATCGTATTCTTGATTTGTTTTTAATTTTTCCACCATCTCGCTCAACATATCCAAAAACATTCCCAAACCAACCGAATAAGCATTACCATGTTGCTGTAAACCAAGAATATTCCCCACTCCTCGTATCTCCATATCAGCAATCGCCAATTTTAAACCACTTCCCAGCTCCTTGGCCGAAGATAAAGCATCCAATCTTTGTTTCGCCTTATCTTTCAATTTTTCGCTATGATAGAAAAAATATGCATAAGCCTTGGTCGAAGACCGGCCCACCCTACCCCGCAACTGATACAATTGCGACAAACCCAACCCGGTAGCATTTTCTACTACCAAGGTATTCACATTGGGCAAATCCAAACCATTTTCCACTATAGTCGTCGCCACCAAAACATCATATTCTTTCTTGGCAAATTTATTCATTGTCTCTGCCAAAGTATTTTCCGACATTCGCCCATGTGCCATCCCAATTTTAACCTTATCCCCAAAAACTTCTTTTAAATCATAGACTAAATTACCAATTGTCCTTACCCGATTATGCACAATAAATACCTGACCATTTCTCGCCAATTCTCTCTCCACTGCTTCTTTGATTACTTCTATTGAATACGGAATTACATTCGTCTCGATTGAACGCCGACCCAACGGTGGAGTTTCCAAAATACTCAAATCGCGCACTCCGCCCATCGACATATTTAATGTCCTAGGAATAGGAGTAGCACTCATACTCAAAACGTCTATTTCCGCCCGCAAACGTTTCAATTGTTCCTTGGCCCTCACTCCAAATTTTTGCTCTTCATCAATAACAATCAAACCCAGATTTTTAAAATCAACATCTTTTTGTAATAACCTATGAGTACCAATCAAAACATCAATCCGCCCTTTCTTTAAATTTTCCAAAACATTTTTCTGGTGATCCTTATCTCGTAATCTACTCAATACTTCCACTCGTATTTTGTGAACATTTAGTCTCTCTACAAAAGTAATAAAATGCTGCTCGGCCAATACCGTTGTCGGCACTAAAACCGCCACTTGTTTACCGCCCAAGACAACTTTCGCTGCAGCTCGAATCGCAATTTCCGTCTTGCCAAAACCAACATCGCCACACAAAAGTCGATCCATAGGAAAGTTTTGTTCTAAATCATCATTAATATCTCGCAAAGATTTCTTCTGATCATCAGTCAACTCATGTCCAAAACTTTCATCAAGCTTATCCAGATAATCTTGATCAACAACATATGGATCCCGTTTAATCAACTTCCGTTTGGCATACAGGCGAAGTAAATCCTTAGCCATTTTTTCCACTTGCTTCAAAACTTTATGTTTTCTCTTGCCCCAAACCATACTTCCCAAACGATTCAGTTTAACCAACTTTGAACCAACATATTTAGCCAACTTGTGTAGCTGCTCAGTAGGCACATAAAGAACATCTCCCTTGGCATATGACACCACAAAATAATCCTTAACCGTATCACCAACATTTCTCGTTACAAAATCCTTTAGTAAACCAATTCCATGATCACTATGCACAACCAGATCGCCAACTTTAAACTGAATCATCTTTTGCCAATTCACTTCCTTCTTTGTTTTTGTCACTACATTCTTCCTCGTAATCCGAAACAATTCTCGATCCGTCCAAACAATTATTTTTTCACTTTCCAAACAACCACCAATTGATAGATCTCCTGACAAGAACTGCCAATTATTCAATTTTGTTTTTTCATCATAAAGCCATTGTTTTACTTCCGACGACAAATTGGAAATAACAATATTTTTGACCGGCTTTTTTTTATCAATAATACTTAAAAAGTTCTCCCTGCCCCCCACCATCCAACCCAAATTACCCAACGGAAAAGACAAAACATTACTCGAATTTAGTCCAAGACAATTAACTAAAATATATTTTTTAGCCAATACTTCATTTTTTTCTTCAAGGCCATACGCCAACACAACATCCAATCCCAAACCATCCAACCAAACTTTTAATTGTTTTTTTTCTTCCGAGCGAACCAATTGTCCACTCAGATTAACTTTTTCCACCGCATTATCGCCCACAATTATGCTAGACAACAAATCGTTTTCAAAAAATAATTTATATGGTTGTTTTTCGCCAACCCCCCAAATCCACCAAATATCACCCATAATCGCATATTCACCTTCTTCAGTCACTTTCGGCACTCGTATATACCCTGACTTGACCAATTGATTACTCAAACTAGCAAACCGATAATTTTGTCGAGCGAATATCTCCAAACCCAACAACCATTCAAATTCCCAATCACCCTTAAAATCCTCCTGCGAAACAACAATAATACCAGCCTTCTTTTTTAAAACCTCATCCAATTTTGCCGACAAAATCGCCATTTCTTCCCGCGAAATTTGGCTCCACGCACTCGGCAAACCTATTACATCATTTAAACCATTATTTTTTAATTCACTCTCCACATTGGTTACCCAAACATGGTCACGACAAACAATACAAACAAAATCATCTTTTTTTGCACCTGCCGCCACCACCCACGGAAAATATTCACCTTGGGTTATCGACACATTTACCTTATTTTTTGCTTCAATGTTTTGAACAAATTTTTTCCAAACCAAAGAAATATTTGACAACTTGTCAGATATATTAATAATATCCATCACTAAATCCTTGACATTTTACAAAATGCATGATAATTTATTAATGTAATTACAGAAAAGTTTTAACAAGAAATATCCGGTCACTTGCTTATGGAGCCAATTAGCTTTTTTGCCCTCCTTTGAGCTAATTTCACTCCATAAGCAGGTTACTGGATATTTTTTTATTGTATTTTGTCATACATTTTTCCAAATCACCATCCAAACAACAAAAAAATGCCTCCTCTATTCTATTCAGAATTTCCGGCATTTTTTTTATTTCTTCATCGGTGAATTTTCCAACTACATATTTGCCACCCTTTGAAGAATCCAAAACCTTTTTTCCAGTTTTACCAATTCCTACTCTTAATCTTAAAAAATCACCAGCGCCGCCAAGATGTTGAATTATCGACTCCAAGCCATGATGCCCAGCCGTCCCTCCGCCCATTTTTATTTGTATATTTTCAAAATCCAAATCCATATCATCATGACAAATATATAAATCACTATTATCAATATCAAAAAAATCAACCACTCGTCGCACCGCCCTCCCGGAATTATTCATATATGTCATTGGTTTTATTAGGACAATCCTTTCATTATTAATTTTTCCATCGATCATCTCGCATTCTAAATTTTTTTTCATTTTCCAACTACCAAAATCAAACTTTTCAGACATATAATCCACCAACAAGAACCCGACATTATGTCGAGTCCATTCGTATTCTTTACCCGGATTTCCTAAACCAACAAGAATTTTCATTAATCGTTTTTGGATGATTATAAACCTGGGATCCCCAATTGACCAGCTACTGCCTTCATTTCATCAGCAGCAACCTGTTGTGATTTTTTTAAAGCCTGTGCGATTGCATCTCTCAAACCTTTTTCCAAAATCGCCGTTCCACCTGGTACCAAAAGCGAATCATCAATATGAATTTCCTCAATTTTTTGTTCACCATTGAAAACTACGGTAATTTTTCCATCCAAGGCTGAGGCTTCAATCAATAAATCCCTCAATTTTTTTTGTATTGCCTTAGCCTGCTGTTGCAATTTAATCAACTGTTGTGCATCATTAAACTTTTGTTTTGCTTGATCCATCAATCCCATAAAAAATCCTTTTATTGTTCTTTTTCAACTAATAATTTAATCTTAGTTTTAATTTCTTCGTCAAAAATCACTTCAACTTCATATTCACCCAATGATTTTATAGTATCACCAATCTCTACATTTAATTCAGAAATGTCATAACCCAAGTTTAGTAATTCTTTCTTAATATCCGCTTCCCCAACTCCACCAAATAATTTTCCTTCCTCTGTCGCTTTCCTTTTTATCTTCAAAGAAATTTTTGCAATTTCGTTTACCAGTTGACGATATTTATCTCTTTCAGCCACCATTCCTGCTTGTCTTTTGGCAATCATTTCACTTTGTTTCCTAACCTGTGCCTCGGTAGCCAAAACAGCTAATCTTCTCGGAAATAAATAATTACGAGCATAACCATCGGAAACATCAACCACTTGACCCATTTTTCCCAACTTTACTACATTGTCCAGCAACAAAACTTTCATAAAAACACCTCAATCAATTTTATATAACACCATTTAAAATAATATCTTTTGCTTTCTTAAATTGCAAATCATTGGACACATCATCCAATTCTACTTTTTCATCTGGATCAATTCCTTCCTGCCGCAAATTTAATCCGTTAGGGGTAAGCCATTCACCAGTAGTAATTTTAAGCAAACCTCCGTTACTTAAACTCTCAACCGTCTGCACCGAACCTTTGCCATATGTCTTCTCACCTACCAACAACCCTCGATCATTATCATTTATTGCTCCCGCCAATATTTCCGATGCACTGGCCGAAAAACCATCAATCAAAACTACCACCTTGTATTTTTCCAAAACATCTCCGCTTTCTGCCCGCCAATCTTCCGTGCTTTTATCTTTATGACGTTCACTAACAATCAAACCATCCGATAAAAACAAGTCGGCAACTTTTATCGCCGCATCAAAATAACCGCCAGGATTACCCCTCACATCCACAATAATTCCTTTTATTTGATCCAGATTATATCCCCTGATTTTTTGTAATAATTCTTCATCCGTATCTTCGTCAAATCGCAACAGACGAATCAATAAAACATCATCTTGCAATTCAGTCATAACACTTTCTGCAACTACATTTGCCCTTTCTACATTATATTCTTTCACTTCATCTTGATGCAAAACTTTAATTTTTACCACCGTACCAGCTTCCCCTTTAATCATATTTGCTATTTCGTCAATCGTCATCCCCTCAACATCTTGATCATCAACCGCCAGAACAACATCCCCCTTAGCAAACCCAGCCGACTGCGCCGGAGAATTTTCCAAAACACTCAAAACCAAAGCCTGACCATTGGAATAAGCAATTTCTAAACCAACTCCTTCAAAACTACCATTCAAATCATCCCAAAAAGCCTTGGCCTCCACTGGAGTATAATACACGGTATATGGATCACCCAACCCAGCGACCAAACCTTTAATAGCTTGGTTATACATCTGTGTTTGATCAATTTCTCCGATAAAATCATTTTCAACCAAATTTTGGATCTCAGTAATTTGTTCTTTATGAGAGAGCAGTAACTGAAAAATACTATCATCCTGTTTATCAACAAAACTTCTACTTACTGAAACAGCGCTTCCTAAAAAAAAGGAAGCAACCATCAAAACAACAACCATCAACACTTTAACTATTTTCACTATATTTAAAAAAACAAATCTTATATTTTTTATTTTATCATGCCTTTTTCGCTTTTCCCAGATAAAACACAAATAATTGCATAACCATCAAAAGCAAAATCGGTGCCACAATATCCTTACTTGGCGTCACGGTAATAACATCATCAAAATTATTCATTAACTCATTGCTATTCTCTTCAGAAATTATCACTACTCTTGCCCCTTGGTTATGCATTGCCTGAGCCACCCGCAAATTTTCTTCATACAAAGAATCTTTGGGTAATAAACATAAAACAACTACCTCACTATCAATCTTGTTGATCATGCCATATTTCAACTCACTTATCGTCAAAGCTTCAGCAAAAACTTCACTAATCTCACTCAACATCAAAGCCGTCTCTTTGGCAATCGCCTGACAATATTTTTCTCCCACCACTACAAAATGTTTCGCCGTCATGTATTTCCGAACAATCTCTCTGATATAAAACGATTGAGCTAAAATCGACTTCAAATCCTGAGGCAATTTTTTCAAAGCTCGCAAAATCGTCACCCCCGTATTGGGAGACAAACCCTTCAGACGACCAATAAAAACCGAAAGTAAAGTCAAAGAAACCAACTGAGCCATAAAAGAACGAGTAGACGGCATTCCCAAAGTTGGACCAGAATGCAAGAAAACTCCAGCGTCAGTCTCCTTGGCCACCGGACTACCCACGGTATTGGTAATTCCAAATACATTGACCCCCAATAATTTTGCTTCCCGTAAAGCCGCCACTGTATCTTCCGTTGATCCAGATTGACTAATTACAAAAAAAGCGGTTTTTTCGTTGGATAAATTAAATCTCTTATATCTAAACTCCAAACCAGAATAACTATTCACCAAAATTGCCGTATAGTCTTCCAATAATTCTTTAGCCAACAAAGTAGTAAAATACGAACTTCCCGAACCAACAAACACAATCCTGTTGACCTGCCTCAGAAAATCTTTATATTTGCCCAAACCGCCAAAATGAGCCGTAGCCGAAGACAAATCGATTCTTCCCGCTAAAATATTTTCCACCATTTCCGGTTGACTAAAAATCTCTCGTTCAATACTATCAAAATAATTTTCCAAACCAGAATCCGATTTTTGTATCTTTTCTACAAATTTATTAATCACATTAATACTGCCACCGGCCACCAAAGAACTTACTACCCCAACTTCTGATATACTCGACATTTCCCCGTCATTCATATAAATTACGCGATCAGTAAAAGGAAACAATATCCGTTCATCCAAAGCCACCATATATTCTCCTTCGGCCAAACCAACAATCATGCCCATACCAGCATTGGCTGCTACCATTTCTCCCTGATGATCCTGATGAAAAACAATTATTCCATAAGTACCATCAACTTTCAGCAATGCCTTACGCACCGCCACTGATAAATCGCCACCATAATTTTTTTCAATCAAATGCGCAATTACTTCCGAATCAGTATCCGTCTTAAAAATATGGCCCTCTTGTAACAATTCATTTTTCAGTTCAGCGTAATTTTGCACCATACCCTTATGCAAAACCGCAATTTTACCCTCACAGTCAAAAATCGGATGAGTATTTTTTTCTTCAACCTCTCCATGTGTCGCCCAACGCAGATGAACAGCTCCTGCCTTCTCCTGACCATCATAATCAATCACACTACCTTCCAATTTACTCGTCTCACCAACCACTCGTCTTACAAAAAAACGATTACTGCCAGACAACAGTAATCCACAAGAATCAAAAGTAAAAGAATCCATCAACTTCAAACCCTGCATCAAAACCGGCAATGCTCTTCTTTTACCAATATAACCAAATAATCCGCTCATATTTACCCCCTATACTATATTCTTATCACTATCATATCATAAAAAAATATTTTAAAATATGAGAGTAAATAATTATTATGATCCAATGAACCATTTCGGCGACAACGGCTATACCAGAGATTTTCAAGGAAACATTTTACCAAAAAATAGCGAACTTATTGATGCCCTTGGTGATCTTGACGAACTGATCGCCTATTTAGGCTTGATCAGATATACATCTTCTGAACACAAAAAAACCATCTTTCTCATCCAAAAACAGTTATCTTGTTTTGCTTCTATCTTGGCCAATTTTCCTACCAACAATCGTTATATCTCTACCACCGATTTAGATAATTATATTCAACAACTTACTGTAGCCACTCCCCATTCCAAACAATTTTACATCCCCGGTGATCGCGAAATACCGGTATTTATCAATATTTGTCGCACCATTGCCCGGCGCACCGAACGGACGATTAATAAACTGGATACCCCTCCACCGGAAATCACCCAATTTCTCAATCGGCTGTCCAGCTACCTTTTTGCTTTACAAATGTATTACCATTACCAATAAATACTATTTCATCTCCACCGCATTTCCATCCAGATCCAGCAAAATATAGTGGCTCACTTTTTTATTATAATAATCCGGACATTGATTGGCCTGATCATCATCAATAGGCAATCGCGGATTATGTACAACATCCACTACCCAATTATCATTAATCCGACCCAAACATGGGCCCTTTATCCAATCCGCCGCCGTATAGGCGTCTTTTTTTTCGACATACAATGATCTTGCTTCATTGATAATCACTTCATTATTATGTTCAAAACCGGGCATCAAACGCATTGCCATGTTTGCATTAAAATCAAGCAACCAACAACCGGACAATCCAGTCATCAAAAACAAACTACCAAAAATCATTAATGCTTTTTTCATTGTAATTATTATTACCAAAATCACCTTCACGATAACAGGTTTTGCAGTTTTAAGCAAGAATTCAAAGATAAAAAAAATCCAAACTTATCGTTTGAAAATTAAAAATCGAAAATAGAAATTTGTATTTCAAAATAGCCCCACGGGGAATCGAACCCCGGTTTTCAGATTGAAAATCTGACGTCCTAACCCCTAGACGATAGGGCCACCTATAACTAACTGAAATATTAACAAAAACCAAACATTATATCAACTGGTAAAATTATTTTTCCGAAAAATTAACAATCTGCAAAAATTTATCGGCTTGCAAACTTGCTCCGCCAACCAATAAACCATCCACCTGCTCTTGTTGTAAATAATCTCTGGCATTTTTTTCATTAACACTCCCGCCGTACAAAAACTTAATAGCTTCCGCCACTTCAAAACCAAATTCATCTTTTATCCAACCCCGTAAATCCCGAATAATTCGGTTAACGTAATTGGCATTTGCCGCCTCGCCAGTACCTATTGCCCAAACTGGTTCATACGCAATTGCCAATTTTCGCGCCTCATTGATTGATAAACCGGACATGCATTCCGACAAATCTCTTCCCACCTCGGTAATATCATCAGATAACAATCTTTTTTCTCCCACGCACAACACCGGACGAATATCCCGATCCAAGCAAAGTTTAATTTTCTTGTTGATCTGTACATTGGTTTCCGAAAAATACTGCCGTCGTTCTGAATGACCCACAATAGCATAATCAACCCAATCCGCAACCATATCCACCGAAATATCGCCCGTAATCGCTCCCTTGGTTTCCCAGGAAACATTTTGAACACCCAAGAATAAATTTTTTAATTTTGCTGTTTGCAAAACCAGACTACATTGTTCGGTATAACAAGCTGGGGGACACAAAACTACTATATCTTCACTAGCAGAATCCAAGCCGCTAGCCACTTTATCAACCAACTCTTCCGCTTCCGCAATATTGGTATTCATTTTCCAATTGGCCACAAACAAATAATTTTTTGACATACAAAAAAATTTTCAATTTATAATTTTC